>WLWD01003488.1_pt1 | contig 66370 bp, 63 predicted proteins | sample 6712731 | NCBI WGS metagenome assembly WLWD01 (sample SAMN12718690, study PRJNA576275) | sponge metagenome | isolation source: marine sponge | host: Mycale hentscheli | place: New Zealand: South Island, Marlborough, Capsize Point | collected 2014-11-01
TGGTGCGCGATATCAACCACGCCAGCATTATCGCCTGGTCATTGGGCAATGAAAGCGGCTACGGGCGCAACCACGACCTGGCCGCCGATTGGGTGCGTCAGTACGATCCGACGCGCTGTGTGCACAACGAAGGGGCGGTGAAAGTGCGTTGGAACCAAGGAGCGGGCGACTTTGGTGCCGGCGGCGAGCGCTCCAACGATTGGCACAATCCCATGTATCCCACTGTTCAGAGCATGATAGATTGGTCGGTCAATAAAGAGGATATGCAGCGGCCTTTTATTCCCTGCGAATATTCCCATGCCATGGGCAATTCCAACGGCTGTCTAAGCGATTATTGGGCGGCGATCTACCGCTACGAGGGATTGCAGGGCGGTTTTATTTGGGATTGGGTCGACCAGGGGCTGGAAAAAGTTGATGCCAAAACGGGCCAGACCTATTGGGCCTACGGCGGCGATTTTGGCGACCGGCCCAACGACGTCGATTTTTGCATTAATGGGCTGGTCTGGCCCGATCGCACGCCGCATCCGGCCATGGAGGAATGCAAGAAATTATTCCAGCCCATCTGGATAAAGGGAAAAAACCTGGCCAAAGGGCGTGTTGAAATCGTCAATCGGCACAATTTCACCGGCACCAAAGGGTTGATTTTTCGTTGGCAATTGCAGGTCGACGGCCAAACCGTGCAGGAAGGTAAATTGAAAGGGATCAGGCTGGGACCGGGAGAAAGCCAGACAATAAAACTCCCCTTGGCGGCGCCCCAATTAATCCGGGGTCAGGAATTGCACCTAGTGGTCCGCGTCACCAGCGCCGCCAAAACGCCCTGGTGTCCCGTCGGGCATCTCATTGCCTGGGAGCAATTGGCGGTGCCGGCGCAAAAGGGCAAAAAGATCGCCCGACTATCGGCCGCTGCTGGGCCCTGCTGTCGGGAGACCCGTGATCAGATTATACTTACTGGCGCAGACAATAGTTGGGAGATGCGCTTTTCCAAAAAGCAGGGGAAATTGACCCGGCTGGTCAGGGACCAAAAGGTCCTTATCAAGGACGGGCCGGCGTTGGAAATTTGGCGTGGGCCGTTGGATAACGACGGGGTCAAGGGGCACAAAGAGCAGTTGCAGTCTGCCCGCAAACCCCTGGGCCGCTGGCGTCTGGCCGGGCTGCATCGGCTGGCCAGCGAGACAGTGGCGATGAATCTGGGCAACAAGGACGGCGATGTATCGATAGACATAGAGCATCGCCATAGTGCCGGAGAAAGTGGCCAGGGGATTGACCACCGGCAACAATACCAGATAGATCCAAACGGCAGTTTCAGCGTCGTCAACGAGGTTGTCATTGACGAGGGACTGCCCGATTTGCCGCGCCTGGGCGTTATGATGGAATTGACCCCCGAGCACGACCGCTTGCAGTGGCTGGGAAAAGGGCCGCACGAATCCTACTGCGACCGCAAAGCCGGGGCTCCGGTGGGCCGCTACCGGTCGACGGTGGCCCAGCAATATGTGCCCTATATTCTGCCACAGGAGCACGGCAATAAAACCGATGTGCGCTGGCTGTCATTGACCGACGAACAGGGTCGGGGCCTGCTTGTGCGCGGCGCCGATTTGCTGGAATGCAACGCCACCCAGTTCAAGCCGCACGATTTTGATCCCTGGCTGCACACCTGCGATGTGGTGCGGCGCGATGCGGTCTTATTGCATATAGATCATCGCCAACGCGGACTGGGGACGGCCTCGTGCGGGCCCGATACGCTGGCGCGCTACCAGATTGTGCCCGGGCGCTATCAGTGGCACTACGAAATTCGCTTGTTGGACAATGGCGACGATCCCGCTCTTGAGGGACGTCGGAGGTAGCTTGCCGTCAAACTGGGACAAAAACGAGGATAACCTATGAAAATCACCGACCTGAAGTGCGCTGTAATCGGCGATAACCCCGTAATCCGCATTGTCACCGATGAGGGCATCAGTGGCTACGGCCAGGCCGAGGCATCCAAGTCCTATCTCAAGCCTCACGTGCTGTTTTACCGCGATATGATCCTGGGTTTGGACCCCACCGATGTCGAGCACGTGATGTTGCATATCCGCCGCATGGGTGCGTTTAAACCCTGGGGCAGTTCGGTCAGCGCTATTGAGATGGCGCTGTGGGATCTGGCTGGCAAGGCGGCCGGGGTGCCGGTGTACAAATTGCTCGGCGGTAAAATTCGCAATAGGGTGCGGGCCTATCTCACCGGCGGCCCTTTTCCCATGACGGGCAATAAGCCCGAGGATTACGCCGCCCATGTGGCTAAAATAAAGCAGATGGAAGAGGGCTATACTCTTACCAAACAGGCTGTTTCTTTTCACAGCCAGATGCCGCATACAGTGCCCAATTACTTTTACGGCGAACCGGTCAAAGGCGGACTCTATCTCAATCGCGGCCTGCTGACCGAGCGGGGCCTCAAACATACGATTGAATGTGCGATAGCCATGAAAGAGGTATTGGGCGATGAGATGGGACTGGCCCTTGATTGCGGCCCGGGGATGACGGTGCCCGACGCGATCCGTTTTGCCCAGGCCCTGGAGCCCTATCATATCACCTGGCTGGAGGATATGATCACCGGTGATTATACGCCTTATGTGATGGCCGACTTGTATCGCCAGGTGACGGAGAGTACGTCGACGCCGATCCATACTGGTGAACAGATTTATCTGCGCCAGCATTTCAAGGAATTATTCGAAAAACAGGCGGTCAATATAGTCGGCCCCGACCCGGCCGATGTCGGCGGTATCGCGGAGTTGAAGTGGGTGGCCGAATACGCCGATTTGCACGGCATTTTGATGGCGCCACACGGGGTCATCGACGGTATGTTCGGGTTGGCGGCGCATGTCCATGTGGGGGCGACGCTGCCGCAGAATCTGATTGCCTTTGAATGTCCCCAGGCGCCGGATTGGTGGCACGATATTGTCACTGGTCTGCCCGACCCTATCGTCAAAGATGGCTTTGTCGAGGTCTGGGACGCGCCCGGGTTGGGGGTTGAATTTATCGAGGCCGAAGCCAAGCGTTATTTAGCCGAGGAAGATGTCGATTTCTTTGATTAGCGGGCGTGTATACAAGCGTAATTGATAAATCGACTAGCGCCTTTGTAGAAGCTGTAATCGGGCCGTGTATTTCTCTTTTTTGAAAGGAATTAATGAAGACTGCAACCCTATTTGAGCCCTTGAATTTGCGCTCGTTAAACGTGGTCCACCGCGGCTGGGTTTCGCCCATGTGCCAGTATTCTTGCGACCCAGTGCAGGCGCCGGGGGTGCCCAATGATTGGCACTTAGTCCACCTGGGGTCTTTCGCCACTGGAGGGGCGGCGCTTATCATAGCCGAATCGACAGCGGTGAACCCAGAAGGGCGTATTTCGCCTCGGGATACAGGTTTGTGGAACGACGCCCAAGTGGAGGCCTGGCAGCGGATCACTCATTTTGTTCATGAGCACAGCCAGGGCGCCGTGATCGGTATCCAGCTTGGCCACGCGGGCCGTAAAGGGGCTACGTATCCACCTACTACGGGACCGGATGGCACGGTGCCGGCTTCTGCAGGGGGGTGGCAGACGTTGGGCCCTACGGCGGCGGCCTTTGGCCATTACTCGGCTCCTCTGGCGATGACGGCGCAACAGATTCTGGCTGTTATCGAAGATTTTGCCGAGGCTGCAGCCCGGGCCGTGGCGGCCGGATTCGACCTAATTGAAATTCACGGTGCGCACGGTTATTTAGTGGATTCGTTTCGCAGCCCGTTGGTCAATTTGCGCACCGACGAATGGGGGGGCACGGACCGTAAGCGTTTAAAATTGCCCCTCGCAATCATTGACGCGGTGCGCGCCAAAATACCCGACACCATGCCGCTTATCGTGCGCATCTCGGCCACTGACTGGGACGATATCGAGGGCGATTTGCAGCGCTCTGTACAATTTGCCAAACTGGCCAAGGAGCGCGGTGTGGACCTTATCGACGTATCGGCCGGAGGCAATCTGCCAAACCCTAATATCTCATCCGGCCCCGGATACCAGACTTCCTTTGCCGCCCGTATAAGAGTTGAGGCCGATATCCCTGTGGGAACTGTCGGAGCGATAACCGATGCCTTTCAGGCCGAGCACATTCTGCGCACGGGCCAGGCCGATGGTATTTTTATTGCCCGCGCGGCCCTGGCCGATCCACGTTGGTGGCACCGTGCAGCACGCCGTCTTGGCCATGACTTGCCGTGGGTCCCACAGTATAATTGGCCTCAACCGCAAAAGACCTACTAAAATCGGTTTTGATTTAATCGCTTTCTTCCCGGCAATCCCGGCAATCCAGATATTTCTTTGAGAAGGTTCGATGGACTATACAGTAAGGGTTTTCCAACAAGAAAATATCCATGACGCCTGTCAGCTTTTTATTGAAAAATATGAAAAAGAACGGGCTATATTGCCTCTGCTTCCCAGCCGAGTTATTGATGAGCCGACGTGGATTGCCCATATGTTGGCGAAGCATCTAGCCCAGGAACCCGGCGTGGCTGTGTTTCATCAAGGTAGGTTAGCGGGGTATATGGTTTCTGGCTTTCGTTTCCCGTTTAAAGGCCAACAGGCGGCGATGATTCCCGAATACGGCCACGCCTCTTTAGAAAAAGACCAAGCGGAACTGTATTCATTGTTGTATATGGGGTTAGCGGAAAAATGGGCTGCAACGGGCGTGCAGCTCCACCTGATACGCCATTTGGCCGGAGACGCAGTACTGCAAGAGATATTATTTCAGCTTGGTTTCGGGGCTGTCGTCGCCGAGCGCTTGCGGGATTTATCTTCCGTAGAGGACGTCTCTGTCGTAGAGATCGTGCGCGAGCAAGATTCCACCCGGCTCATCGAGCTGCACAGGGAACATATGAGATATTACAGGGCTTCCCCTATCTTTCTCGAAAAGGACGCGGATCGCCCAAGTGCCGTGGCCGATCTTGAGGAACACGCAGGCAAGGATGATTTCCTGGTATACTATGAAGATCGCGAACCGGCGGCCTACTTTATTGTGGGGGAAGCCGGGGATAGCCACGAGGGGGTTTTGCTGCGCCAAACCAATACCGCCCAAATCAAATCGGCCTATGCAAAACCGGGTATGCGCCACCGGGGCATTGGCAAGGCGCTCCTGCGTCGGGCAGTGGAATGGGCGGCGGCCGGTGGCTATGATCGGCTCTTTGTCGAGCACGAGACAGCCAATCATTATGGCGGCCCTTTCTGGCGACGGCATTTCCAGCCTTATCTCTATGGTTCAATGCGCTATATCGAAAAGACCTAAGCAATGGAATAGGATGGAATCATTATCTGCAAAAAGCGTTGTGTGCGTCAGGCATGGTCAGACCCTCTGGAAGGTTGAGGGGCGGACACAAGGGCAGTTGGACTCTTCTTTAACCGATACAGGCATCGGCCAAGTAGGTGAGCTGGCCAAGAAGCTGGAGACTGAGACATTCGGCGTGATTCTGTCTTCGCCCCTGGGAAGGGCCTTGCAGACGGCTGAAATTCTTTCCGGCCAATTGGGCGTTGCCGACCTTCGCCAATTGGATAATTTGGCCGAGCGTTGCGAGGGCGCCTTTCAGGGACTAACACGGGCCCAACAAATCGAGCGCTTTCCCGCATGCTTTGACAGCGAATCAGGCGATGAGATAGCCGATTTAATTCCGGGCGTCGAGTCTACCACTGATTTTCTGGCTAGGGTGGCATTGGGGCTGGCTGAGATTGGGCGCTGCGCCGAAACCGCAGAGGTTCTGGTGGTCACCCATACGGGGGTCCTGCAAGCATTTGCGGCGCTGATTTATGGGGAGGATTTTGTCGCAGTAAGTGCAAAACGATTGTTCGGGTTTTGTGATGTTCTCCGCTTTGATTCTGCGCAGATTGAACTACTGTAGGGTTACCGACCCCATAAACAGCCGCGCCCGCTGTGCCGCCTTCAGGTTGCCTTCGTCGCCCAATAAAAACCGGCTAAATATAAGTTTTTTCGTGTTTTGTGGCCCCTGTTACCTAAATGTCACCAAAATACCGGCCCCCAGTGTGTGCCCCGTCACAATGAGCCTTTTTTCAGAGTATACTTGTAATAAGAGTTGGGTGGGTCTCGGACAAGGTGGTCGGACAGAGTTAGTTGGGCTAGTGCCGACGATCAAGAAGAGACCCGGAGCGTCTCCTGGATCTTGCCCTCAAAAGGCCGGGAGGGACATAATCCAGGAAGAAAGGCAAATCATGTGCGGCATTATCGGCTATCTAGGACTCAAGCAAACGCCTCAGGTACTGCTCAAAGGGCTTCAATGTCTGGAATACCGCGGCTACGATTCGGCGGGTATGGCCACGCTCGACCAAGGGACCCTGGGGGCACGGCATGTAGTGGGGCGCGTCGACGAATTGGCGACCCGGCTGCAACAGCAGCCATTTCGTCGCTTCCGATGGCAGCGCCATTGTCGAGCATACCGACCAGGTGGTGTATCTGGGAGAAGACGAAACAGCCCAGATCAGGCCGGACGGCTACGATATCAGCCATTTGGACGGGGGCACTGTGGCCCCGGCGATTGAAACGCTGGAATTGAGTTTCGAGGAGATCCAGCTCAACGGCTATGCCCATTTTATGCTCAAGGAAATGTACGAGCAGCCTCGGGCCCTGGCCAACACCATGCGGGGGCGGATCGACGCCGAGAAGGGGCAGATTAGCTTGCGGGGTATCCAACCGTTCAACGGCAGCTATACCGATGCCCGGCGGCTGCTGATATCGGCCTGCGGCACGGTCTGCCACGCCGGTCTGATCGGCGAGTATTTATTTGAGGAGCTGGCGCGGGTGCCCACCGAAGTGGAATACGCCTCGGAGTTCAGATACCGGCATTCCATTGTCGATGAGGGGACCCTGGGGCTGGTGATCTCGCAGTCGGGGGAAACGGCCGATACGCTGGCGGCGCTGCGCGAAATGCAGCGCGGCGGGGCCCCGCGGACCATGGGTATCGTCAATGCGGTTGGGTCCACTATCGCGCGCGAGACGGACGGGGGCGTGTATCTGAATATCGGTCCCGAGATTGGCGTCGCATTGACCAAGGCTTTTACCGCCCAGGTCCATGGTATTGAGTATGATGGCCATTCAGTTGGGGCGGGTCCGGGGGCATTTGCAGCCGGACCGGGCCGACGCGCTGATCGGGGGTTTGGATCAACGACAATATGCCGGTAGTGGTGGTGATACCGCAGGATCATATGTACGAGAAAGTCCTGGCCAATATCGAAAAGGTGCGGAGCCGGGGCGGACAGATTATTGCCGTGGCCAATCGGGTCGATCCGTATCTCGAAGATATCAGCCAAGAGGTGCCCTACGTGCCGGAGACGGATCCTTTATTGTCGCCTTTGGTGACTACGGTGTCGCTGCAGTTATTGGCCTATCATGCAGCGGTATTGCGCGGGCTGGACGTGGACAAGTCGCGCAACTTGGCCAAGAGCGTCACGGTGGAGTAGGCTTGACTTTGGCCTTTCGTTCGTCTTTATTACGCAGCGAGCAATGTTGCATTGGACTCTATTGAAACGCACTGACTAATGTCTAAAACTACTCCGTCGTTCTCTTCCGCTATCGTCTGGCTGCAAACCGCCGCCGGCGCTATAGGTATAATACGCCCCATTATCGGCCTCATTATTAGCGAGGGACATCGACGACGGTGTAGTGCGTATTGAGCAATAACTGATTTTTCAAACCAAACACCCACCCGCCGTCGATGACTCGACGGCGGGTTTTTTTGTGCCAGGCGCCCAGGGCGCGGAAGGAACAGACTATGTTTGCCGAAGTAGGAGATCTCGATTTTTTGCAATTAGAGGGAGAGGTATTGGAGCGGTGGGAAAAGAATAGAGTATTCGACAAATTGCGGACCCAGAACAAAGACGGCCAGCCCTATTCTTTTTTCGATGGGCCGATCACCGCCAATAACCCGCGCGGTTTGGGTTTGCACCACGCCTGGGGGCGCACCTACAAGGATATTTTCCAGCGCTACCAGGCCATGCAGGGCCGGCGGCTGCGCTACCAGAATGGCTTTGACTGCCAGGGACTGTGGGTCGAAGTGGAGGTCGAGAAGGAGCTCGGCCTGCAATCCAAGCGCGATATCCTCGCCTATGGCATGGACCGTTTTGCCGACCAGTGCCGCCAGCGGGTGGAAACATCGGCGCGGGCCATTGTCGGGGCCAGCCGGCGCTTGGGGCAGTGGATGGATTGGGAAGATTCGTATTATACCCACGCCGACGGCAATATCGAGCATATCTGGCATTTTCTTCAAGTATGCCAGCAGCGCCAATGGTTGTACAAGGGCCATCGCGTCATGCCCTGGTGTACGCGCTGCGGCACGTCGTTGTCGCAACACGAATTGGCCGATGCCTATAAAGAGACGACGCATCGGGCCGTATTTGTGCAATTGCCCTTGCTCGATGAGCCGGGCGCCCGCGTCTTGGTGTGGACCACCACGCCTTGGACGCTGGCGGCCAATAGCGCCTTGGCGGTGCATCCCGGGCATACCTACGTGCGGGTCGAAAAGGGCGGGGCGGTTTTTTATCTGGCCGAGGAAGTGGCCGGCAAATTGGTGCCGGAGGGACGGGTGACGGCTCGTCTGCAAGGGAGTCAATTGGTCGGACGGCGTTACTGGGGGCCATTTGCCGGGTTGCCGGTGCAAAAGGAGGTCGAGGGGCGCATTGTGCCCTGGGACGAGGTGGGCGCCGACGAGGGTACCGGGGTGGTGCATATCGCCCCGGGCTGCGGCGCCGAAGATTGCGAATTGGGCCGTCAGCACGGGTTGGATATTTTGTCGCCGCTGGATGAGAATGGCTTTTATGTAGAGGGCTACGGCGCTTTGAGCGGCCGGGATGTGTTGGAGGTGGGGCCCCAGGTCCTGGCGGCGCTGGAAGAAGGCGGGCTGTTGTACCGGGCAGAGGATTACCAGCACCGCTATCCGCACTGCTGGCGCTGCGGTACGGAGCTGGTTTATCGGTTGGTGGACGAGTGGTTTATCGCCTGTGACGAAGTGCGGCAGCCCATGCTCGATGCCGCTGCCCAGGTGCGCTGGGTGCCGCAGCACTCGGGGTTGCATATGGCCGACTGGCTGCGCAATATGGGCGACTGGTGTATTTCGCGCAAGCGTTATTGGGGCTTGCCGTTGCCTTTTTATGAAAGGGCGGATGGCCACTTATTGGTGGTGGGGTCGCGGGATGAGTTGATGCGGCGGGCGGTCGATCCCAAGGCGGTGGAAGAACTGCCGCATTTGCATCGGCCCTGGATCGACGGGGTGCAGGTGCGCTTCGATGACGGCACCCTGGGGCAGCGGGTGGAGGAGGTGGGCGATTGCTGGCTCGACGCTGGTATTGTACCGTTTTCCACCTTGAATTATCTGCACGGTCAACGCGATGATTGGGCCCACTGGTACCCGGCCGAATTGGTGACCGAAATGCGCGAGCAGGTGCGGTTGTGGTTCTATTCGATGCTATTTATGGGGGTTACGCTGGAGGGGAAAGCGCCGTACAAAACAGTGCTGACCCACGAGAAATTGCACGATGAAGAAGGGCGCCCCATGCACAAAAGTGCCGGCAACGCACTGTGGTTTGACGAGGCCGTGGAGAAGACCGGGGCCGAGCCGTGGCGTTGGCTATTCGCCGGCCAGAATCCCAATTTGCCCCTCGACGCCGGCTTTGGTCCGGCGGCCCAGGTCAAACGCCGTTTGCTGACCTTGTGGCATACGTACCGCTTTTTTGTCCAGTATGCCCGTATCGATCAATGGGATCCAGGTGTTTTTAAAGCAAGTGGGGCGAAGGATGGTGATGAATCTTCGCTGTACTCTAATGTCGACCGATGGTTGCTGGCGCGGCTGCAGATGTTGGTGGGGCAGTGTCGCACGGCCCTCGACAATCACGATTTGCCGCCAATGGTGCGGGCGGTGGAGGCCTTTGTCGACGAGCTGTCCAACTGGTACGTGCGGCTCAATCGCCGCCGTTTTTGGAAAAGCGCCGATGACGCCGATAAGTTGGCCGCCTATGCGGCGCTGTATCAGACCTTGACCACGTTGTGCCGTTTATTGGCGCCGGTGGCGCCGTTTTTAAGCGAGGCGATGTATCAGAATCTGGTGGCTGGGGTGGATGAGCAGGCTCCGGAGAGTGTGCATCTGTGTTCTTTTCCGCAGGTGGATGAACAGTGGCTCAATGAGGATCTGGTCGCGGCGATGGAGGCGGTGCAGCAAGTTGTGCGGTTAGGGCACGCCTTGCGCTCGGGCCGACGGCTCAAAGTGCGGCAGCCGCTGGCGTGTTTGTTGGTAGCGGCCAGTGGCGAGAAGCAAGCTGCTCTGGAGGGAATGGTCGATCTGATCCTCGGTGAGCTCAATATCAAACAGGTGCAGTGGGTGGACTCGGCGGCGGCCTGGAGTCAGTACGCATTGAAGCCGAATTTTCGCACCCTCGGGCGCAAACTGGGCCGCCGCATGCCGCAGGTGCAGGCCGCCTTGGCCGAGGTTGATGCCGAGAGTGCCGTGCCGGCCCTGGAGCGAGGCGAAGACGTGGCGGTTAGGTTGGAGGGCGAAGAGGTATTATTGACGGCGGAGGATGTGCTGGTGGAGCGGCAAAGCCCCGACTATCTGGCCACGGTGGACGAAGGGGGTTGGGCCCTGGCCCTGGATACGCGCTTGAGCGACGAGCTGGTGGACGAGGGGTTGGCACGCGAATTCGTCCACTATGTGCAAGGGGCCCGCAAAGAGGCTGGGCTGGTCGTGGACGACCGTATCGAATTGCGCTATTGTGCTGCGGATCGGTTGGCGCGGGTTGTGTCCGAACAGGCGGCTTATATCCAGGCTGAGACGTTATGTGTGCGTTTGCTGGAGGATGAGGCGGTGCAAGGAGCAGAGGCCAAAATCGGCGATCAGTGGGCGCGGCTAGAAGTGCGGAAAGTTGCTTGAAGAAGTGCCTGCTGCTGGTATTGGAGTAGGCGACCGTGAACGAAAGGGATTGTCCACGCGTGTATAAAGGCTTGCCCATCTATTCGCTGCGCAGGGCGCCCACCGGATTGGCGTGAGCGGCGCGCAGCGCCTGGTAGCCCACGGTGGTCCAGACATTTGAGACCCAACAAAAAGGTATGGCACAAGGCTATGCCTGTGATCTCTATATTCGTTTCATAAATTCAACGGATATCGTTTATATAAACACAAATTGTAAAGCACTTTTCGTTTTTTGTGCACCTCCATCCCACCGGTGGGTAGTGCACCATGGCTTATTTCCCGAGGAATGCCTCAGTTGTCCATTTTATTAAGGTTTTTCACCGTATTACTCATTCGCTGTATATAACTTCAACGAGCACATCGCCCACTTGTTGTAAGCTGCCTGCGCTGCATTGTTCGGGCGTATCGGCTACTGTATGCCAGTACGAGGGAAAAGGGGTATGAATTAAATCGACAACGGGTATGCCCCGTTTTAGGAAGGCGATATGGTCATCGACAACGGCTATTCCTTGTTCATCGATGAAGGCTGAAGCCCCCACCCGATCAGCGGCCTGCCAAATCTTATCCACTATCGGCTTAGCTAAAGCAACCGAATTGGCTTCCTTGGGGATTCGCAAGTTTTTATCGCAAACCATGTCGAGCAGAATACCATAGCTGGGGCGGTAGTGGGCATTATTCTGCGCGAAATACTCGGAGCCTATGGCGAATGGATTCTTGGTTTCGGCAGAATCGGTATAGTCGCTATCGCCCATATCTTCTAAGTCGAACAGAATGATATCGACGCCAATATCGGGGGGATCAGAATGCAACAGACGGGCCATTTCAAGCAGCACCGCGACTCCAGAGGCGCCATCGTTGGCCCCGGGCACGGGTAGTGTTTGATTCAGGGGATCCGGGTCTTGGTCGGCTCTTGGGCGGGTATCCCAATGGGCGGCAAGCATGACCCGTTTATTGCCCTCCGATTCGAGATTGAACGAAGCAATGATATTTGCGGCTGCAAAGGTTTGCAACGAATCGCGGCGGTCTGTGTAGGTGAATTGCTGTTGCCCTACTTGGTCGGCATATTGCCGCAAGGTTTCTACCAGGTACAAGCGCGCTTGCCGATGTCCCTCTAAACCTGGTACGCGCGGCCCGAATTCTACCTGTCTGACTATATCTTCAAAGGCCCGTTCAGCATTGAATTTCGGCTTGGTGTCGTGGTAGAGCAACCAGGTAACGCTGGTTACCACAGCGAGCGTTGTGGCCAATATGCCCCAGCGGATTGGCCGCGATAGGGCCGTGTTCTGGGGCGGTTTTTCTTGTCGCCTGGCGGAAGATTTATTCCTGCTTTTCTTGGACGATGAGGTTTTCGATTTCTTTTTTGCCATACCTGATGGGTCTACTGTAGTGGGCTGTGGCTGGCGGGTGCTTGTATTTCAAGCCGGCAAAACAACTCAGCCATCCTGGCCCAGTTCGACATAGGCTTTCTGTTCCTCGGTTAAAAGCGCTGTTCGTTGCTCCAGGCGGTTCCGCCCTTGGGCCATATAGCCGGGCAGGTATTTGTAGAACAGGACGTAGCGGTCGTGCTGGGCTTTCCATGGGCGTGTGCCGTGCACCAGGGCTTCGGTAAAGATAAGCGCCGAGCCAGCCCGCACCGCCGGTTGCACGGCGCACTCGGGTCGCCAGGTATAATCCTGCAGGTCTTTGGGCATGGGAAAATTGGCCTGGTGGCTGCCGGGGATATATTCAAAGCCGCCGTCGCCCTCCGCCGCGTCGTTGAGGAACCAGACCACGGTCAACAGACCGCAGTAGATTTTGCCTTCGCGCACCGTATAGCTGTGCCACGGGTCGTACGGCGTGCCACCAAAGTGGAAGGTGGGACCGCGCCCGCCGGGGGGTAAGTACATAAAGTATTCGTGGTCGAGGATGAACTGCCGGTAACCGGGGTAGTCGATGCCTTCGGGGTCGGTCAGCAGGGCTTCGAGATAGGGCAAGAGGCGGGGGTGGTTAATCAGCTCGCGGAATAGGGGTTCGGGGTAGTTGAGCAGGCCGGCGGCGGAATTGGTGCCCGGTTCGGTGTCGATCTGGCCGGCCTTGTCGCGGGGGAAGCCGGCTACCAGGCGGTCGACTTCCTCCGGGTTCAGGATGTCCTCAATGAGGAGGCATCCCTGGGTGTCGAAAATGAAGCGCTCGCGTTCGTCCATGGTTGGGGTTCCTGCTGTGTATCATACTAGGTTGGCTGGCAATCGAATAGCCAGCTGTCGCGGTCGTAGCCGAAATGTTCAAAATCCAACCGGTACATCTGGTGGACCATGTCGGCCAACGAACGGTCGTAGGCCCAGGCGTGGTGCATCTTGGTCGTTGGGTTGCGGACCTGCGAGGCTGCGGTCATGGTCTGGTCGTCGGCGCCCAATTGCCGCAAGATAGCGCTCAAGTCTCCGACGAGGTTTTCGAAGCGTCCGACGAAATCGTAGTTGATTATATGGGGCATGAGGATATTGGTCTGGACATTGTAGTGGCCGTCCCGGCTGGCCCTGTCTTCGGCGTTGCGCAGGTAGGCGACAAAATCCCGGAAGCACACGATTCCAGCGGGGCGGCCGTCCCGCAGCGGGTAGGCGAAGGCCTGTCTTATCTCGTCCTGGAGCCAATCGTACTCGTCGGACAGCAGGCCGATTTTCGATTTGTAGGCCGACAGCAGCCGGTCGTAGGGATTGCGCACGAAACAGAATTTGGTCCACTCCGGCGCGGTGAGCATCTCTGCGATGGCGGCGGTGTCGAATTCGGCCAGGCGGCGGCCCTCGAGGTGGATATCTCCCAGATCTGCGGGTTCCGGATGGCCGTTTAGCTGGTGCAGGGCGACCTTTACGGTGCTGCAGGCGATCTTGGGGACCGTCATGCAGATGAATTTGTGCTTGGGGGCTACCCAGGAGTGGTACGAAAAGCTCTGATTGAGGTCGCTGGCGCGTTCTTTCTCGATCAATTCTGACAAGTTCTGGATGGACATCTGGCTCTCCTGTGGGCGGTGTTGTTGCAGGCCTGACAAAGTTTGCCCATAGGCTTAGGCTCTGTTTGAAAATTCCATTTGGGCGTCGGGCGGCTGCAACGGCGATTGCCGGCGTTGCCCTTGAGCCACAAAGCGAATTTCCAAACAGAGCCTAACAGTCACAAGGGGAAATCATAAGGACGGGCAGCCGGAGGAGGGCGTCGGGACGATCGAGGCAGGACGGTGGCGTCGGAGGTCTACTTATAGTGGTTGCAGATACCGGGCAAGATCTAATCGCCGGCCTCTGCCTCCGAGTCTCTTTCACTGCGGGCCTGTTCGCGCCTGCGGCGGCGTTTTTCGCTGCGCTCCAGGCGGCGTGCGCCGCGGCCCTGTTTGGGCGGTTGTAGCGGCAGGCGTCCTTGGGGTTGGGGAATCGGGTGGTTGTCCGCCCGGGCCTCGGCCAACCAGGTCGCAACCTGCTGCTGCACCGCTTCCAGGGCCTCTTCGTGCGTGGGGCCATACGCAACGCAGCCCGATAATTCGGGCGCCTCGGCGGCGAAGTCCTGTTCTTTTTCGTTCCAGTAGATGATGATCTGATAGTTGTGCATGGGTTAAATATAGGGCGCCTTGGAGTGATAGACGAACTGCAAAGTGATTTGCTATAGGATAGATTGAGCCTGGCGGCGGCTTGTCAGGCGCCAGGCTCAAAAAGGCTGGGTGCGCCCCGACTGGGGGGCGTGGGCGTAGACGACGGCGTCGAAACTGCGGCGGATCAAATCGCGCAAAATATCCTGGTGGCCTTGGTCTTGGGAAAGATCGCGGTGTTCCCAGGGGTCGTTTTCCAGATCGTAGAGTTCGTACAGGTCCTTGCCGTGGTAGCTGACCAGTTTCCAGCGTCGGTCGCGGTACATGGTGGCGTGGGTCTGGTCGGGGTAATTGATGGCGCCGTAGAATTCCGTGCGCACAAAGGGGCGGTGGTCTTGTTGGGTAGCGGTCAACACCGGGGCCAGCGACTGGCCCTGGACCCAGTAGGGGGTATCGACCCCGGCGGCCTCGTACAGGGTGGGAGCGAGGTCGATCAATTCGACCAGGGCGTCCGAGGTCTGGCCCTGGGCGAAATGGCCAGGCCAGGAAATGAGCAGAGGCACGCGCACCAGCCCCTCGTAAAAGCGGCAGCCTTTGAGGATAAGGCCGTGGTCGGCCAGCATTTCGCCGTGGTCACTGGTGAAGATAATTACCGTATTGTCGAGCTGGTCGCTGGCTTTGAGGGCGTCGAGGAGGCGGCCGAATTCGTGGTCTACCTGTTCGATCATGGCGTAGTATGAGGCCTGCAGTCGGCGGTGGTCCCAGTCGTCGGGGTGGCGCGGCTGCGATTGGAAATCGACCCCGGCCGTGACCAGCCGTTGCTGGTGGTCTAAATCAGTGCTTTCATAATGCGCCCCGGGCAGGGATTGGGCGTCGTAGCGACGGTAGTATTCCCAGGGGGCGTCAAAAGGGGGGTGGGGGTCGAAAGGATTGACGCTGAGCATCCAGGGTTGGTCGGCGGGGCGGTCCTGGGCGATAAAGTCGATGGCTTTTTCGCTGCACCAGTGGGTTTGGTGTAAGTGCGGCGGGATATTGTCCTGTTGGGCGCTGGGCTCGGCCAGGCCGCCGAAGTTGGCGCGCTGGGCACCCAGGCGGTAGGCTTCGACGCTGGTGGCGTACGGCTTTAGCAGGGCATCGGCGTCGCCGCCCTGGGCGCGGATCCAGTCGGCGTAGTCGTGGCCGTTGACCCGGGGGCCTTTGTGGTCGTGGCTGTACTGAAAATAGCGGTAGCCGTCGTCAACGCGGGGCTCCTGGCCTTGGGCCGGGCTGGCCAGATGCAGCTTGCCCACCAGGCCGCAGTCGTAGCCGGCCCGATTGAGGATATGGGGCAGTAGGCGGTCGGCGCATTGGTCGGGGAAATGGCTGTAGCCGTTGCCGTTGACGGCGATGGCGCTGGGATACATGCCGGTGAGGAAGGATGCCCGTGAAGGGGTGCAGATGGGCGATTGGCAATAGGCGTGGGTAAAGGCGGTAGCCCGTTCCATGAATTGATCTAGGCGTGGCGTGTTGATATGGGGGTTGCCCAGGGCAGCCAGGGTATCGAAGCGCTGCTGGTCGCTGCAGTACCAGAGGATATTGGGTCGGTTGGACAAAGTGGGTGCCTTTCTCTTGGATTCTCGGCCGTTGGCAAATTGGGTTTGATTTGCTGAGGACGGTTTTGGGGGTGCCGGCCTCTGGCGGGCAGTGAGACCCGCTTGCGGCCTTCCCTGCCCCACCCGGCTGCGCCGCCTGCCCGGCCTTCAGCTTCCCCGCTTCCCCCACTGCCCGCCGCCGGCCGACACCCCCAAAACCTGCGGTCGCAGACCTATAAGGGTAAGGGGGATTGGTTTGTTAAAATAAACTGCCGCCCCTTGTCGAAGACCCTGCATCCGCAGGACGCTCAGGAATTCCCCAAGATCTGTGGATCTACGCGGCACGGCCGGGCTCGACGATGTGGACCCACCACGGGATGCGGCCCGTCGTATAGGTTTTTATAGCTTGCAGAGCTCCATCCTCTGGGTCAATGCGGTAGGCGATGAGGCGGTCGGCCGATTCACCGGCGGCGTAGAGAAAGCGACCGCTGGGGTCCATATCGAAAGAGCGCGGATTGGCGGCGGTAGGTACCTGGCCGTTCGCCGTCAAAGCCCCTGTATCAGGATCTATAATAAATACAGCGATGCTGTCGTGGCCGCGGTTGGCCGCGTAGAGGAAGCGGCCCGAAGGGTGCAATTCCATCCGCGCGCAGGCGCCCCCCTGGTGGTCCGGTGGAACGGTCGATAGGGATTGGCCGGGGGTAAGTGTGCCGGTATCGGCGTCGTACTGGTACGTCGTGACGCTATTGCCTTGTTCGTCGACGCTGTAGAGGAGGCGGCCGTTGGGGTGGAAGTGGGCGTGGCGTGGACCCCGGTCGTGGTCAAAGCCGACTTTGGACACGGCGTTGAGGCGCAGTTGACCTTCTTCCAACAACAATTGCCAGATGCCGTTGCCCGGGCAGGTATGGGGCACGAAGACGTGGCGATTGTCTGTTGAAAGGGCAATGCCGTGGGCGTGCGGGGCGGTGTCGACGACACTGGCCACGGGGGCCCGGGCGGTGCCATCGGCGCCGATGGGATAGAGGGTGACTTTGCCCGAGGCGTAATACGGGGTCAAGAGGAAGCGGCCGGTATGGTCGGTGCGCAGATAAGCCGGGTCTTCTAACCCCGTATCTAATGTGTGCAGATGCTGCAGCCGGCCGCTGGCCGCATCGATGGCAAAACTGACGATTTGTCCGGTCGAGCGCATGGCGGCGTAGAGAAAGCGCCGCTTTGGGTCGGTGCCCTGGACCGAGGGCTCGCCGGGGACGGCGACTTGGTCAAATAGCTCCAGGTCACCGGTCCCCGGGTCAATGCGGTAGCAGGCCAGGCAATGCTCGGCGGCCAGCGACAGGTAGAGATAGGCCATGCCTAGCTGTATAGACGTTTGATCTGGAAGTCCTGGAAGCGGATCCAGTGCTCGGCGTCTTCGGGACCGTTATAGCACTGGATGCTGACCTGGTCGTCGCCGGGTGAGGGCAATTCACCCCGGTCGGCGACGTGGAATTGGTCGTCTCCTTCGGGGCGGAATTGGGCTTCCCAAGAATCGGCGGTGACGATCAGGCGCAGCCGCACGCTTTGGGTGGGCATGGGCTTGCGGCCGGGAATGATGAAGAGGTCGCCGTCGATAAGTTCCTTGACCTCCTTAAAGGCGGGCTTGCCATCGTTGTACCAGGTGATGCCGGCCTGCTCGTATTGCTGTCTGGGATGGGTGTGGTTGTACACCGTCACTTCAATGGCCCAGGTGCCCTGGCTGCGGTCGGGGGCGGGGCGCAACAGGGCGTTTTGCACTGTATTGGCTACCCCCGGCTCAACGCGGATTTCCAGTCCGTCCTGCAAACGCCAGAAGCCGGAATGTTCACGCAGCCAACTCCAGCCAGAATCAAGGCCACCATCAAACGAATCGGAAAAGACAAGCTCTTCTGCAGACATGGATAATTCCTTTGCTGTTTTTTTCTGTGTATAACCGGAGTGGCTACCCTATCCATCCCGTCCCTTTGCAGACCCAATTTGGGTCCTATTTGCCCCCTGTCAAGCCGGGCTCCAGTCCAACCGCAATGTGGTAGGTATTAATCCGTCTGTAGATACTGCTAAAATTTAAATTTGACATACATAGTGATTCTATGTATTCTGATACATAGAATCACTATGTATTGGATTTGTTTCTCATCCAACGAGGCCCTTTATGCTATCAAAAGATCTGGTCGCCGCTTCCGCCCGCCCGCTCATTTTGGGTATTCTGGCCGAGGGCGAGAGCTACGGCTACGAAATTATTCAGCGCGTCAAAGCCTTGTCCGAGGGGCAGGTCGAGTGGAAGGACGGCATGCTCTACCCGGTCCTGCATCGATTGGAGAAACAGGGCTGTATTGAAGCGTATTGGCAAAAGGCGGGCGGCCGCCGCCGGCGTTATTACCGCCTCAAGGCAGTGGGGCGGCAGGCCCTGGCCGAGGAGGGGCGGCAATGGCAGTTGGTGCAGGCCATGCTGGTTAAAGTATGGGGGGACGAGCCATGTTTCACTTAGATCGGCAAATAGATATCTGGCGGGCCAGACAAAGCGCCAGCGGCCTCTACCGCGGCGAAGATATCGACGAGTTGGAAGAACACCTGCGCGCTACGATCGAAGAATTACAGGCCGGATCGTTGAGCCAGGAAGAGGCGTTTTGGGTGGCCTTGCACCGGTTGGGCCATACGCAGCTATTGGATGGGGAATTCGGTCATATAAATACTGAGTTGGCGCAGCGGCGCTACTATACCAGCACGGTGGCTTGGGCGGTGGCCGCGGCGTTGGGCGTGTTGGCCGTGGGATTGTTGGGGATACTGCTCATCTTTATGGAGAATCAGGGCTCGTTGGCCAGGCCGGCACTGCCGCTGGTCTACTACCTTTTCGTCGGTGTCGCCATTCTGGCGGCCGGTGGTTTTATCGTACGGGCGTTGGTGCACCGGCCGAATCGGTCCCTGTCACTTAGGCGCTGGCTCGGGCGGCGGGGGCTCATCGGTTGAAGTTCATACTTTATATAAGGAGATCTGCTATGCGGATGCTTTTCGCTGGATTACTGGTTGCTGTTTTGGCCTTTAGTGCTCAAGGAGAGAGTGGCAATATGGGGCAAATCGCCTTTGTCTCCGACCGCGACGGCGATGCCGAAATATATCTGATGAATGGCGATGGCAGCGACCCGAAGCGCTTGACAGACCAGCCCGGACTGGACGGCCATCCCACTTGGTCGCCCGACGGCAAGCAATTAGCTTTCGTTTCCAATCGCGACGGCAATTTCGAGCTTTATAGTATGGATATGGATAGCGGTGCGGTGACTCGTTTGACGGACAGTCCGGCCCCTGATATTATGCCGACCTGGGGACCGGACGGGGAAATTGTCTTTGTTTCGGGGCGCGACGGAGCGCCCCAGCTTTACGCCATTGATCCCGCCAGCCGCCAGGTGCGGCGGTTGACCCGCAGCCAAACCGAGGATTGGACGCCGTCGTGGTCGCCGGATGGAGGGCGTATTGCCTATGCCGCCGGGGGCGATCTTCATTTGATTGGCGCCGATGGCACGGGCATGCAGGCATTAATTGAAGGGGAGGGGATCAACGGTGTGCCGTCGTGGTCGCCCGACGGGGCCCGTATTGTCTTCCAGGCCCAGCCCGAGCCAGCGGCAAAGATTTCCCTGCTGCGTATTCTGGATGTATCCAGTGGCGCTGTGCGTCCCTTGGGCAAAGGCTTCCGTGCCGACTGGTCGCCCGATGGTCGCCGGTTGGCCGTTGAAAGGATGGAAGAGGAGGGCGATAATCGCGAAATCTATATTGTTGCCGCCGATGGCAGCGGGCTGCGCAACCTATCCAATAACGACGCCAAGGACGAATATCCGGCTTGGAGGCCGTAGATCGGGTAGTAGTTTGCTGCAAATCCGGGTCCCTTTTTGGGGCTCGGATTTTTTGTGCCCAGCCGTCAGCAGCGTTGTTAGCCCCTTGGGTAGCCGGGGTGCGGCTACAAAGGAAGGGTAACAGACATTTGAACAATGCTTCTTAGGCGTTTCCAATAAAAAAGTCGTTCCATAGGGGCGGTTGGGTTATCTTGGGTTCCCCCAACCAGGAGAATCGCCCATGGGACTGAGTGAAGCCGAGAAAGTTACCTATATCGAAACGGCACAGGTGCTCAAAGGCAGCGACCGTCGGCAGTTTATGGCCCGGGTGGTCAAGAGTCTGGGTCCGGGAGGGCAGCGTCGGGCCGAAGCGGTGCTGGGTTGGAATCGCCAGACCATCCGCAAAGGGATGCACGAATTGGAGAGCGGCCTTCGGTGCGTGGACGCCTATTGGGCCCGAGGACGCAAACCGGCCGAAGCCCATCTGCCCCACCTGCTGGAAGATATTCAAGCGATTGCGGGGGGGCAAAGCCAAACCGATCCGACCTTTGAGACCACCCGGCTGTATACGCGCTTGAGTGCGGCCCAGGTCCGCCAGCAACTTATCGAGCAGAAAGGCTACCGGGAGGAGAGCTTGCCGACGGAAGAAACGATCCGGGTGAAACTCAATCACTTGGGCTACCACTTACGCAAGGTGCGCAAGAGCCAGCCGAAAAAAAGATCCCCCAAACCGATGCCATCTTCGATCAGTTAGCCCAGATCCATGCCGAAGCGGCCCAGGATGAGACGGTATTACGCCTGTCATTGGATGCCAAAGCCACCGTGTTGATTGGCCCCTTTTCGAGAGGCGGAAAAGCACGCTTCGAGGTGGCGGCCGCCGATCACGATTTTCACCCAGAGGAGAAGCTAACGCCCTTTGGGATCTTCCTGCCTGATAAGGATGAGCTGAGTCTGTATTTCACCCCCTCTCGGGTGACCAGTGACTTCATCGTGGATTGCCTGGAGGACTTCTGGCGGAAAAATCGGGCGCGCTTCCCCCAGGTCGAAACCTTACTGATCAACCTGGACAATGGACCGGAGAATCACAGTCGGCGCACCCAATTCATGAAGCGGCTCATCGACTTGGTGGATGCCTTTGAGATGACGATTAAGTTGGCCTATTACCCGCCCTATCACAGTAAATACAATCCGATCGAACGGGTCTGGGGAATCCTGGAACAGCACTGGAATGGGCAACTGCTGGATCGAATCGATACGGTCCTCAACTGGGCGCAAACCATGACCTGGAACGGCCAGCATCCGATCGTCCAGTGGGTCGAGAAAACCTATCAGACCGGCCAACGTTTAACCCACAAAGCTATGGCGGCGTTGGAACGGCGATGGGTCCGGTGTCCGGCCTTACCCAAGTGGTTTGTCCACATGGAACCCACGCCGACTTGATGCGGAGTGCTTATTTTTCTGGAAACGCCTTAGCGCAAGTAAGCGGATGCACAGGCATTTTATGGGATCCGGAACCCTATAAACCCGGGAAAAATCCGTGGCGCTACCCCGAACAAGAGGACGCAGACGCATTTGCCTATCGGCTGTTCTACGCCCAAGTCAGACAACGAGGCGCCCAGTTCATCCAGACCATCCAGGAAGAATTCCCCGGTGTAGTTATCCTTTCTTTGCGCGACTGGTCCGATTTCCAGCAGGGCTCGCCGTTCTCCCAGGCAGTCCTGCCGGCCGCCGACAGCGACAAGGCCATTCACCAGCTCGAAGGCTCCTGGTGGGGACTTCACTTGCCTTTTACATTGGGACTCATAGAAGCCATCGACGAAGCCAGCACCTTTATCGACGGCAATGAAGAAGCCTATTACTATACTTCCCCGCTCGAATATTACCGGATCCGCGATATCCTCTACAACGAGGCGCGCAGATTCATGCCTGCTGACCTGGTTAAGAAATTTCGCTCCCAGTACGATATTGGCCATGCTATTGCCCCGGAATATATCGCCGGCAATTGGGCTGGTCTATTGCCCAGCTTCCCCGTTGGTCTGACAGAGCAAAGCCTTATGCTCACCCCCCACGAGAGAGCCCAGTGGCTCGAGCACAATACCTACTATGCCCTGTCGACCGCAGACCAATACGCCTGGATTTACTCCGAGAGAATCAACTGGTGGACGGGCGCAAATATGCCGCCGGGTTTCCTCGACGCCGTGGCCCGGGCCCGACAAAAAGTAGCTTCCCTGGCCCCCCTTGGCTTTGAAATGGAAGACAGGCTGAAAAAAGCCCGCGCCACTGCAGCAACCAAATTTGCCCAATAATAAAGCCGCGAGGCCGGACCATTAACAGACATCGCCCTTACTGCAACAACAGCATTTTCCGCGTCTGCTCCTGGGTCGGGGTGCGCAGCCGATAAAAGAATACCCCCGAGCCCAACTGGCTGGCGTCCAATTGGCGCTGGTACTGTCCCGCCACCAGCACTTCGTCAACCAAGGTGAAGACCTTTTGCCCCGAGATATCGAATATCGCCAATTCCACCGGCTCCGCGGCGGGTACGGCAAAGCGGATCACCGTGCGCGGGTTGAATGGATTGGGGTAGTTGGCCTCAAGGGTGAAAGTAGTGGCCTCAGCCTCAGCCTCCTCAGTCACAGCCGTACCAACGCCCTCGACATAGAGCGCCATTACCTCGGAGTCGGTCAGGGCATAGGAGAATACCCACATTTCGTCGAGACCCCCTTTGTAATAATTGGTCTCACTCCAGGTATCCTTGGCCAGAAAGGCCGGTTCGGAGCTGTATTGGTACAGACTCAGATCGGCGTTTTCTTCCCAATTATTGAGCTGGCCGTTCAGATAGACCCGATAGCCCTTGCCGCCTTCGAAGACCACGGCAATATGGACCCATTCACCCGATTCCATGACGCGCTCCGAGCGGGGCCAATAATTGACATTATTGGCGCTGTCCTTCACCTGACAGTGAATCCGGCCCAAGCCCTCCTGAGCCGAAAGACCTATATAGTGGAGCCCGCCGAGCCCGGTGATAATCCACATGAAATCGTCGCCTATCACCGGCTTGATCCAAGCGGCAACGGAGCTGGCCCCCTGGGGCCCGCTATAGGTGCCAATTTCGGCCAGCCGACGGCCCAGATCCACCCACGAAGCCGAGCCATCGAATACCAATCCACCGCCGATTTTGCCCGGCCCCCATGCGACATGGCCGACAATGCGACCACGGTGGCCATTGCCTGATACATCGGCAATATCGCCCCCCTCACCCTCCTCAAAAGTGTAGTGGGCCACCGCCCGGGTAAATGTGCCCGTGGTAAATGTCCACACCGGCCCCGGCGTAGTGCCTTGTGCGTTGACCGCATCGACGCGCCAGTAATACCTCCGGCCCTCGACCAGGTCCCCCACCGCCAATGCTTTGGCCCCAGTCCGGCCCACCAGGTCCCCGGTATTCAGGCTAGATGAATTGCCCAGGTAGACCTCATAGCTCTCCGCCTCTGCGGTCCATACCAACCTGGTATCCCTGCGGCTATCTTGGGCCCCGTCCAAAGGGTAGGGCATCGACGCCGGGGCGGGCGCCCCTGTCATCACTGCGGCCGTCCCCGTCACCTGCACCGGCACCAAGGCCGTGGCATGGCTGCCGTATTCAGCAGACAGCGCTTTGGCCCGCACCATATATACACCCCTGGACAATTCGGCCGTATCCAGAGTATAGCTGAAGGGCGCCTGCGCGTCGGTGGCCACGGCGACCACCTGCTCCCCCTGACGCACCTCAAACTCTACCCGATCGATCCCCGCACCGTCCTCTTGGCCGGCGTCCGGATCCCACGCGGTAGCCGCAATGGTCGCCGTGGCCCCAGCACGAAACCGGGCGACCGGGGCCGGCGATTCAATGGCCACTTGCGGCGGCCGCGTCGGCACCGAATCCACCTCCAAGCTGATATCCCGGCCCAACGAGCCAATATCCATGCGGGCGGCAAAGGGCGAGTGCACCGCCACAGCACCGCTGAGCGGGCCAATGGAGCCAACGCGATTGAGAAAGCGCAGGAAGGGCTCGTCCGCATCCAAGTTGACGCTGCACTCCTCCCATACCACCCCGCCGCAGTCGATATTGCCGCCGTTGACAAACATAATGGGCGGACGCTGGCTGCCGCGCCACTGGCTGGCGGTAAAACGCAGTCTTTGCCGATCGGCATGGAGATTGCGCAACTGACTGGTGCGCACATCGCCGCCCTCGGGAGGCCCGACAAAATCGCACTGCTCAAAAACGATATCCGCCCGGGGCGCGTATTCGGGGTTGAAGCCTATATCCAGAGGGCTGTGCTCGTGGTTGGCCAGCGGATCGACGCCGGCCTCGGAATACACCCAGCGCGCCGCAATGGAGATATCTTCGGTACTTTCGTCGACGTGCCACAGGGCAATTTTAAAACCAAAGCGGCGATTGTTGAGGAAGGCGCAATTGACCAGTTGGAGATCGTCGATAACGTGCTCGGGGTGATCGGGCTCAATATCGATGCCGCACTGCGGCAGGGTCCCCCAGGTATTCATGAAAACACTGTTGCGCACCACCATACGGCGCACATTGGTAATGCTGATCCCCTGCCGGTGGTTGTCGTCGCTGATCAGGTCGCTCAAGAGAATATTGTGGCTTGGATTGCCGCCGCCGACAAAGACCCCGTCGCCGCCGCTGGCCTCCAGACGCAGGCCAAATACGGAGATATTATGGCCGCCGCTGATACTGAAGGCATGGCGCCATTCTGATTTGTCGTAGCGGCTGTCGTCCTGGTAGTCGCGCTTCCGCATCCGCAGGGTCGCCCCGTATCCCAGGACAGTGATATTGCTGCGCCCCGAAATGGTCAGCAGGCAGTCGTTGCGTCCCTTAAACGCCCCCTCGATAGCGTAGAGCACGACCCCGTCTGCAAAAATGAGAGTCTGGTCGTTGTGGGTAGCAAAAATGGGTCGCACCATCCACTCGGCGCCCATATCGGCGACCACCACCGTATCCGCCCCTGTATCGATGGCCGCCTGCAGACATTGGGTGGCGTCCTGGGCGTTCCAGCCCGGATCTGTCAAGTGGGCTTGCACCACCGTTCCCAGTGCTGGTGCGGCCAGGGCTAAAACAAGAATCGCGGCGTAACTGGACAAGCCAAATAGACGGGGCCATTTCATTCAATCCCAACTTCGTATTTACACTTTTTATATTTTAGCAAAAATACGGAACTTCATTCTGCACACTGCAAGGAGAACATGCCCCTTAGCCGTCCATCTCCAGGCTAATCTCCATTTGGTTCCACTTATAATTAACCGTATGCGAGCGGCCCTCCTCATTCTTCATGGCATCGGACCAGATCAACATCATCTTTTTGCCGTCATCACTGATCCACTTGGGCGACAGTTTGGGCTGGTAGGTGAGATTGCCCGGGTCGTCGGCAGTCCAATAGTCCGTATAGAAAAAGGGCCGCCAGGGCCCCCAGGGTTTCTCGGCATACCAAAAGCCGAGGCTGCCGCTCTTGGTATGCATCCACGAATGGTAGTAATCCTCGTCCGCAGAAGACAGCCCGTGCCCGGCATAGGTGCCACCGTTGACCATGACATAGAGACCGAGCCCCTGGTTCCACACGACCGAGGGCAACCACGAATACCAGCCGAAATACTCCCCGGCCTCATTCTGCGTCGGAAAGGTGAAAACCGGTTGCCGCTGTTCAATATCTCTGCTCCAAACGGGTTCGTCCGCCTGGTAGCCAGCAAAATAGGTCCAGGCGTCGCGCCGGCCGATCTCCTGCTTTTTGACCCTGGACAAAAGCAATTGCTGCGCCTGGGCCCCTTCCGGTCCGTAGATATAGAGCCAATCGTCCGGTGCCGCCGTATTGTCCTGTCCGTGCTGGACAAAATCGAAAAAAGAAAACGGGTAGGCCTCCTGCTCCTGATGCGGCCGACCAAATTCCTCCAAGGTAAACATCTCCTCCGCCGTCACCACATTGCGTGCCAAGTCCATCACCGTCAGGGGCCTTTCCTCGCCGCCGCGGCCGACGCGCGCCCAGGTGGCCCCATTATCCGTTGATTTCAGCAGCTTGACCCCCAGGAATGGACCCGACCATCCCAGGCGCGGTGTCTTTGACAAGGCCGCATAGAGCACACCGTCGACAGCAATAATACCGTAGCCAAACCAACTGCCCACCCCGCGGGCAAAATCAGGATAGCCAGGCAGGTCGCTGCGCTCAAAGCCGACCGAGTCGCCGGTAATGCGATACAAGTGGTTGTGGTATCTCCTGGCCTTCTCGCCCAGCCAATTGCCGTCGTCCATATTGGTGATCTGGGAGCCGTCGGCGGCCCAGGTGATACACCAATTATCGCCGTGTCCGTCGGGACGATAGAGTGTATCCAGATGAAAATTGACTCCTACAGGCACAGCAGGTGTGGCTTTCTTTTTCATGGATATAGTTTCCTTTTTGATATATGAAGCACTGATGCTATAGCCATCTCTCGCGCCAGGGCCGCATTGCAATCGGCAATGGCATCGACATCGTCGAGGCGGGCGGCGCGAATTCTCAGTTCCGTCTTTAGGCCCTCGCTAAACCCGCAGCAATGGCGCAGGCGCCGCGAAATTCGTCCAAATCAATCCATTCCTCCGGCGTGTGGATCTGTCGTTGCCCACAGCCAATGGTCACCGTCGGAATCCCGTGGGCCGTTAGCCAATTGGCATCCATGCCGCCGTTGTTGGATACGCTCTCAACGGCAATACCCAACTCGGCGGCGACTCGCTGCGCCAGGAGCAGACTGGCTTCGTCTGGGGCCAGTGCAAACGCCTCGTAGGTCGGCCCGGGGCCAAAGGCGACGGCGCCGCTAGCCCCGGCGACATTGGTGACTCCCCCGGCAAGACGGGTAAAGGTCTCGCGCCAGACATCTATAATAGTCTGCCGGAAAGCCGCATCGTGACTGCGCGCCTCGGCCAGGATTTGCATCTGCGGCATAACGACATTGCTGCCCTGCCCCCCTTGGATAATACCCAGATTGGCCGTCCCAGTACCTGCGGGTTGTTCGATGAGACCGTGCCACCCCTTATCGGCCAATTCCGTCAGCGCCCGCGCGGCAATTACCGCACAGGAGACGCCTTCCTCGGGGTACGCCCCGGCATGCGCCTCGACACCCGTCAGGTCAATGGTAAAACGTTCTGAGCCAATAACGGCGGTGATCAGCTCGTTGAGATACCAACCGTCAAAATTGAAGCCGAGGGTAGGCGCTGGCTGGCCCAATAACTGCAGATCCAAGCCCCGGGCGCCGACCAAGCCGACTTCCTCCTGAATCAGGAAAGCCAACGTTGTTGGGGCATGGTCCCCCTGCAAACCCACCAGCGTCCGCGCCGCTTCTAGGACAATGGCACAACCGGTGCGGTTATCGCCCCCCAACGCGCGGCCAGAAGCGCCATTGACAATCCGCTCCCCTTGCCGTTGCGGCTGGCACCCGACGGCATTGGGAATGGTATCCATATGGCAGGCAAATAACCGCCGCGCCCCCCGGCCATGGCCGTCGAGGCGGACGATGAGATTGCCGGTATCGCCGCCGTATTCGCTCTGCGCCTGGGCCCGGTCCACGACCACGGCCTTATCGGGCACGCCTGCCTTGCGCAACAAATCGCGGATATTTTCCAGCACCCGCAGCTCGCCCCCCGGCGGGCCCTCGACGGGGAGCAATTCCAGTAATTGCGCAATGGCTTGATCGCTCATCGAACTAACTCCCTTATATCTGGACTTTTGCAAAACGCGGTTAGTATGCATTAATTGGTGCAAAATGTAGTCATTCCCCACCCCCTGTCTCGGATTGGATGCCATGCCTGCCATTATCGGCTTTCCCACGGTGGTTGAAGAAGCGGTTGACACTTGGGGTGGGGTGTTTGCCAACGCGCCTGAGCGGCGTCATTTTGGCGAATACCTGACGGGTTTGCTGGTGGCCCAACGCAAGAATGTCTCGTCGATTAACGCCGAATTTGTCGAGACGACGGATCAATCCTGTCTCAATCGTTGGCTGAATGAGGCCCCGTGGGATGCCCAGCAGTTGAATCGGCAGCGCCTGGCCTGGCTGCAAGGGCAACCGGCCACGCGCTATGCGACGAGGGGCGTTATTCCCATCGACAATACACTGATCACCCATACGGGTGAGTTGATTGAGGATGTGGGCTGGTTGTGGGATCATGCCGACCAGCGCTACGTCATTGCCCATGATTATCTCATCGCCAACTATGTGTGTCCATCGGGCCGATACTATCCGCTGGAGTTTCGCCGCTTCCGCAAGAAAGAAGCCGATCCCGAGGGGTTTAAAGATCATACGACCCTCTGTAAAGAGCTCATTGACTGGGTCGTAGCCGAGGCTATTCCGGGGTCGTTTACCTTCGACAGCTATTTTACCAACGCCGCGATTCTCAACCATATCCAGGGGTTGGAGCGGACCTATGTGGGCGACTTGAAAGCCAACCGAACCCTGTGGTGGAACGGCCACAAACTGGCGGTGAATCGCTTAGCCCGCCGTCTGTTAGCCCCCGACCGACGGCCGGTCGTTTCGGGGACTAAGCTGCAGTGGTATTTCACCAAAATCGTCTCGATCCCCGACGTGGATCATCCGGTCCGCCTGGTGATTCTGTGGGACCGAAAAAACGGCCGCCAGCCCGCCAAGATCCTGATCACCAATCGAATTCACTGGCACGTCAGCACCATCCTCAAAACCTATCGGCAACGTTGGACCGGCACCGAAACCTTTCACCGGGACGGCAAGCAGCATCTGGGTCTGGGTGACTGTCAACTGCGTACAGGCGAGGGCCTGACCAGGCACACATACCTCGTAATCGTAGTGCACAGTCTGCTCATGGCCCAGATGCACACCCGCCGTGCGAGTGCGTGGACGCAAGAACGGCTGACGACCATCGGCCAAGCCTGTCGAGCCGTTGCCAAAGAGGTCTTGGGCAAGACGCTGACCTGGGCCATTCAACAAGCAACGGATGCTAAATGGGAGATCGCAAAGATTATGGACCATCTTGCCCTCACCTGATTTTTGCAAAAGTCCAGTTATATCTTGGATTCTCTCAATCGCCGGTAAAAGCCTGTTCTTAACAACAGTAAAATCGGCGAAGAAATACAGAGGCCCAATACAGAAACGAAAAAGGGCCCAATTGGACCCGGTCTTTGTAGGTTGCCCGGGCACTCCTTTCACCCGGCCCGCTGCGCCGTGACTATCCACAGGGGATCGCCTGTTGGTGGCGAGGCGTCAAAAAAATCAGGTGTCTCGAAACCACCGGCCGAGACAAAATAGGCCTGCACCAAATTATGGCGTTCCCGAGGGCCCAGCTGGCAAAAGGCGGCGATGGCCTTGGTCGGAAAGAGCCGGTGCGACATAGCCACAATACAGCGGCCGCCCGGACGCAACACCCCGGCGATGGAAGCAAATACTTCCACAGGTCGAATCAGATACTGGACCGAGACCGCTATGAGCACGGCGTCAAAGGAGGCCGCAGGGTATGGTAACTGGGGGTCGGCGTTGAGGTCGTGTACCACAAAGTCGGTGAGCCGAGGATTGGCCGCTAATTCCTCGCGGTTCATGCCCAACCCGGCGACTCGGCCGTATTCCACTTCCTCGGGCAAATGGGAAATCCACGAGGACATTAGATCGAGCAGGTCGCCCGCCGACGGCAACTGCTCCCGGTAAAATTGGCGCAGCGCCGCAATGGTGGTCGCATCGATATGGGTAACCAGCCGCGGCGCCTGGTAGAACAGGCTGTCCGGTGTTTCGTCGGCGCGGCGGAAATAGGCGGGGGGGAGGTTCATCAAAGTACGGATCTCCGAGGAGTTGAACATCCGTACTCTCTTCTTTTCTTAAACCAGCTCAACCTTCAAATCCGCAAAGCGTGTGAGTGTATTATCGTTGGTAAGAAACATCTCACATTTTGCTTCTACTGCAGCGGCTAAGTGGATCGCGTCGGGTGTTTTGAAATTGAAGTGGGCCCGAATATGGGTAGCTCGGTCGATCACCGCGCAAGAAAGCGCGACAATCTCCTCAACAGCTTCCTCGAAAAACTCGTCGTAATCCCGAAGCAATTCTGCGTTGGCTTCCCGCACCGGCTTGACGCGGCATTCCAGTTGTGTCAGTTGGCTGGTTATAAGTACGGTGTCTGGCTGGTTTAGGCGCTCATCGATAGAGTCCGCATATTCGTCAACCTGCTCAACCACATAGATAACCGGTGCCGTGTCCAGATAGAGGCGCACCGCTTATTGGTCCCAGCCTTCGCGCTCCTGCCGGACGTGTTCATCGACCTGCCCGCGCTTGGGACGGCTGTGGCTCCGTTCCTGTTGCCGGCTACGTATTGCGGCCATTACTTCCCCGTACGATCGCCGATTTGAGGCCAGGATAGGCTCGACGACCAGGCGCACTTTTCCCTTCCCAACGGGCAAAGGCTTGTCCAAGGCCACGGTTCGGTCATCAGTAAGTTTGCCGGTTACGGTATAGGCCGTTTCCATCTGTGGCCTTCCTTTCAGTTTGAAATGGGTCGATCAGGCCGTTCTTTTCCAATAGTCAGGCCCAAATCGCTGAAGTCATCAATCTTGAAAAGCTCCGTTTTCGTCGATAGCACCGACTCAGCCTTAAAGCAATTTTCAGGAATAGATTATATGATAGCGTGCCTGCAATAGGTCGGACAATCTTCCTTCCAGAAATATAACCAGTTTCGCCCTTCCAACAATCTGTAGTCAGCATGTTTTTGGAAGTTAAAATAAAGGCTTACAGCATTGTTGCTGTAAGCCTTTATTTTTAAATGGCGTGCCCACCAGGACTCGAACCTGGGACCGCCTGCTTAGAAGGCAGGTGCTCTATCCAGCTGAGCTATGGGCACATTTTGGAACTAAATCTAAATCGAATTATTTCAATAATTTGGATTCTAATACAATTTATGTCAAACAAGCACCTGATGTCATTTGGCCTTGTTGGGGCACCATACGGGCACCAGAATCAACGACGAAAAAATAAACCCAATACATAGTTCAAGCAAAAGACAGCATGGGATACAATCTCACCAGCTGTCTACAGGAATTCGGGAGCCTCTCGACAAGCCCCTGGAAGGACGGAAACTGTCCGATCAGGGCACCATCAACTAATTTATGCATAGGAGAAAGGATATTGGCTATGAAGAATTTCCTCACAGCGAGCTTGGTGGCATTTGCATCACTGGGCTTCTTCAATGCGACCGCGGGGGCAGAGACTGTCCCGGATCACTTGGCGAAAATTGCCGAGAACGTCTACAGCTACGGTTCCAGCCATGGCTACTTCTCGATGTTCGTGGTCACCGGAGACGGAGTAGTTGTCATCGAGTCCGTCAGTACGCAGCACGCAACAGGGCTACTGCAGGCGATTCGGGCAGTGACCGACCAGCCGGTGAAATACCTGCTGCACAGCCACAATCATTGGGATCACTCCAGCGGCGGCCAGGTCTTCAAAGAGGCCGGGGCTGTCACCCTTGCCCACATCGAGGCCTGGGAGTGGATGCGGGCGAATCCAGGGCGAGACATGGCGGTGCCTGATGAAAGCTGGGGTGGAGTCCGAAAGGATATCACCCTGGGTGGAACGACGATTGAGCTGCACTACCTGGGCATGAACCACGGCCTGGGCATGACGGTATTCCGTCTGCCCGAGCAAAAAGTCGCCTATATCGCCGATATCGTCACGCCCAATCGGGTGATGTTCAGCATCGTGCCGGACTTCAACATCCGGGAATGGGAGCGCTCATTAGACGAAATACTCTTGCTGGATTTCGACAGGGCGGTCTACTCGCACAACGAAAAATCGGATCCGCTGCAGGGTGGAACAAAACAGGATGTAGCAGACAACCTGCAGTTCATCCGGGATTTACGCGCCGCCATCTACGCGGAATTCGAAAACGGCACAAATCCTATGATGGTACCCGATATCGTTCAGTTGCCCCAATACAAGGACTGGGCCATGTACGATCAGTGGCTGGCCATGAATGCCTGGCGACTGCTGTTGGACGACTGGATGGGACCTTTTCCTTGGCGGCCCGATCACCCCTATCAGGAGAAGGACTGATCGAGGTCTTTGATCCGTCTAATGGGCGCTGCCGCAGACGGTTGTGATGGCGATCGCCGGCGCAGTGCTCTTCAGAGAGGAAAGTTGAATGAATCGCGCAATCCTGCTCGCCGGACTCGTTCTAATCGCAGCAGTCTGGGCTTTGGCCAATGCCCAGACTGCTGCAGAACCTCTGCCTGCCGTTCAACTCAGCAAAGCCCTCGAAACGCTGCCAACACGGAGCGGCCCCATGCCCACCACCTCGCCCGGGATACCCCATGTCCAACGTGACCAGAATGCACCAATCGGCATGCAGAAGGTGCTCCTGGAAGCGGTACAGAGCCTGCCCGATGTGGAACTATGGGAAACCCGATACAGTCTTCCCGGCTCTGTCGGGTGGTTGCTGCCGGAGCGCCTGAGACAGGGACCTAAGAATGCCTTCACTCCAGAAGGCGAGTTTGGACACGCCCACCGGTCTCAGGATGGCAGCATGCATTTGCGTCTGCCGGCGGCTGTGGGTCGGGAGGTCTTGAAAAAGGGCTGGGGGATCTGGCACCCCTTTTCCGCCAGCATCACCGGGGGCTCGGATGTGAGCTATCTGATGATCTTCGGCCCCAGGAACGAGATCGAGCTCAAGGCAGTGTGGGTGATCGTCCAATCATCCTATGCCTTGGCTCGTGGCCTGGCCCTGGAAGACACCCCCTCGACTGCAATCGACCCCGCCACTGGGAACCCGTCTAAAAATTCAGGTTCGCCTTGATGCTAAGATCCGATATATACATAGGCACCAAGGTATTTGCAGGCGGTCTCCCGTGGTCCCGGGCCCGTAGACATGGAGGGCGGCTAAACCTGAGTGTCGTTGAAGTAAGCACCACTATCACCCAACATATCGGAAGGCAGACTATGCACGCCAGAATTCTTCTCACTGCAATGACTTTAATGATACTAGCTATAGGCGGGGAAACGCAGACGGCCACAACCGACACGGTCCTGGAGATAATCCCCGCTGATGAAATTCTAAATGCCCTGGATGAGGCTCCCTTCAGAGAAGGGCCACCTCCTGCTACGCCCGATGGCGTCCCTCACCAGCAACTCAATCAGAACGCCCCCGTACCCATGCAGGAGGCATTGAGGGCGTCGGCCGCCGCCTTGCCAGGTATAAAGTTCGAACCAACCCCGTTCTCTCTCGCGGGTTCTGTAGGATGGAGGCTGGACGACAGCTTCGCCCAGGGCCCGGCCGAGGCTTTTATCCGTCAAAGCCTCGAATTCGTCCACCAGCACGTACCCGCCGACGGCAGTATGCATATGTTGCTACCGCTGGAACTGGCCGGGGCCGCACTGGAAAAGGGTTGGGGCGTAATCCACCCATTGACCGACTCTATCTCTGGAGAGAATTCGGAATATGTCATGATTTTCGGTCCCAGAGACGAAGATGAACTCAACACGATTTGGATTATCGCTCAGATCTCCTACTACCAAGCTCGTGGCTTGAGCATGGAGCCAAAAAGTTCAACCTCGGCGATCCTATCCGCGACCTGGGGCTGGGTCAAAGACCTATTGCCCTAGACTATATTGGCCTCTGGGTTTGCTGGTATAGAGCCGAAATCAAGCCCCATCATTCACCCCGCCTTAATACAGAACAAACCCAGACCAATCGCTGCAATAGCCAACCCCTTGGTCGGCGTCAAAGGCTCCTTCAAAAGCACCACGCCCAGCAACGCGCCAATAATCACTGCCGATTCCCGCGCCGCCACAATATAGCCCACCGGCCCGGCCTGAAAGGCGAACAGAATCATCAGATACGTCCCCGACGAGCCCAGACCAATCACCAGCAACGCATCGATATGGGCCCGACCCAAAGTCCTCAACTGACCGCCAAAACTCCGCGCCACAAAAGGCGCCATCGCCAATACCGTCACCAGATACATGCCGCCAATATAGACCACCGGCTGCACCAGCCCCACCCCCATTTTATCGACGAGCGAATAACAGGCGATCACCCCGCCCACCCCCAAAGCCATACCCACCCCCTCGGCGCGGGGCCCACCTCGCCGTCCCCTGTAGCTCATCAAGGCAATGCCCATCAGCACCAACCCAATCCCCAACCCGCCCCAAGACGAAACACCTTCGCCCAATAACACCCAGGCCGCCAACCCAGTCAGCCCCACACCCGTACCCCGAGCCACCGGGTAAACCACCGAAATTTCGCCGCGGGCATAGGTGCGGCCCAGCAGATACAGATACAAAGCGTGCAGCAAACCCGTAGCCAGTATGCACCCAGCACCCAGCCACGACCAACTCACTGCACCGCCATCGCGCCACAGCACCCAGCCGCCCAAAGGCAGCAATACCAGCAGCGCGGTAGCCTCGGCCAGCCACAGCAAACCGATATGCCCCGAAATCCGCCGCGCATAAAAATTCCAGCCAGCGTGGCATACCGCCGAAACCAACACCAGAGCCCAGACGCGCCCACTCACCGACGCCGCATGGCCATCAGCAACAAGACTAATCCCGCAGCGCTGGCCCCCAGAGCCAGCAACCAGCCCTGGCCGTGGGCCACGGCAATCGGACACAAAATCACCATGACCCCTTCGATTAAACCGACCACAATATAGGCCAGGGCGAAATCGTCCAGCACCCGCGAATCGTTGTCCGGATCGACAATGCGCAGCAGGGCGATGGCCATGGCCATAACCCCGGTGACCCACCCCCAGGTATAGAGCGATTTTTCAAACCACAGCTCGCGAAAAACGCGCGGACCGCAAAAGCGAAAAATCACCCAACACAGGATAAAACCAAAAGCGAACAAGGCAGCCAGCGGATAGGCATAGCGCAACAGCAACGGCAAATTGATGCTGGCAATGCCAAATACAACCAGCATATCGGTAAAGCTCCCCCCCAACCGCACCACCGTGCGACGGTCGACATAATGGAAGCCCCCCAATCCCTGCAATACCTGACGCACCAGCAAAGCCACCAGGAACGCCGTGCAAAATGTCGGCAGCGTATAATCCCCCATCCACTGCTCAGTCCCCTGCACCAGATAATAACCACCCAAAGCCGCCGCGCTAATCAGGGCAAAATGGAAGACCAGTGGATCCAGGGCAATGGGAGAAATCGTCTCCTGGCCACTGGCATTCCGCTTGTCCGGGGCGACCAAGCCGGTGCGCAATTCACCGGGCAACTCTGTAAAACGAGCCACGTAGCGGGTCACCCCCCGCTGCGAACCCCATTTAACCCACAGCATGCCGCCGACTATGGCGCCGACAATGCCCACCGTCGCCGCCGTCATAGCCAAGGGCCCGGCATCGGCCCACCCTTGCCGGGCAAAGGTCTGGCCAATGGCCGCGGCCGTGCCGTGCCCACCGACAAAACCACTGGCCAGCACCAGCCCAAAACCCGGATGCAAGTCGGGCCAGATAGGACTTAGGACCGAAAGCCCAACTAACAGGCCGCCGCCCCACTGTAACAAAATGAAGACCGAAGAATAACCGCATAATTCGACGACCCCGCGGCGCAGGCCTTTGCCACTACCGCCTTGGGCAGCAAAAGGCAAGGCGGCAAAAATGAGGGCGATAAGCACGCCTGGATAGCGCCCAATAGAGTCGGAAAAGGGGATTAGCCCCAATCCCTGGGGCCCCAGCGCCAACCCCACCAGACCGGCCAACACATTGGCCGGCAGAAAGGCCCGCTGTACCGGCCCCACCCGCGCCCGCAGCAAAAGTCCTCCTAGCAAAAGCAGGGCCGCCAGACCGGCATCGATAAACAGCGCCCAAACCGAAAAATCCATCCATACCCCTCCCTGAAAATCCACAACTGGACCGCGAAAGACTTATTGACTTCACTGCTATATACCCGTAATTAGGGACGGTATTTTTGCCAAGCGATCGCCTTTTCCCCTGCCAATAAGCATCTGCCGACCGCCCCCCTCGTCCCGCGAAAGAAACGTTTGCCATGGCCTTCGACCCCAACGAACAACGGCGCATCATGGGGCACTTTGCCACCGGCGTCACCGTAGTGACAACGCGCCTGGGCCAGATACTGCACGGCATGACCGCCAACGCCGTCACCTCGCTGTCCCTCGATCCGCCCCTGGTGCTGGTGGCCATCGGCCGCGACAACCAAATGTACGAATTGTTGCCGCAGAGCCGGATCTTTGCCCTCAATATCCTCCGCCGCGACCAGGAAGACCTGTCCAACCGCTTCGCCGTCCCCGGCCCAAAAGATTTTTCCGACCTGTCCCTGACCACCGCCGCCACCGGAGCGCCGCTATTACAGGACACCCTGGGCTGGGTCGACTGCAACCTGACCGAGGTCCTGCCCGGGGGCGACCACGATATCTTCATTGGCGAAATCGCCGCCGGCGACGCCCATAGCGGCAGCCCATTGCTGTACTACGGCGGCCAATATACGCAATTATCGGAGTGATTCAATGGCCCTGCCCGATATCGAAATAGCCCGTAAAGCCCAGTTGCGCCCCATCAACCAAATCGCCGAACAACTGGGCATTGACGAAGAATACCTCGAACAATACGGCCCGCTAAAAGCCAAGATAGGCCTCGATTTTGTCCACGCCCAGGACCAGCGCCCGCCCGGCAAACTGGTCCTGGTCACCTCGATCAATCCCACCCCCGCCGGCGAAGGCAAGACCACTACCACCGTCGGTCTGGGCGATGCCCTCAATCTAATTGGCAAAAAAGCGGCCGTCTGCCTGCGCGAGCCTTCCCTGGGCCCCTGCTTTGGAATCAAGGGCGGGGCCGCCGGCGGCGGCTATGCCCAAGTGGTCCCGATGGAGGATATCAACCTCCACTTTACCGGTGATATGCACGCCATCACCACCGCCCACAACCTGCTCTCGGCCACCCTCGACAACCACCTGCACCACGGCAACGCCCTCGACATAGACCCGCGCCGAATTGTCTGGAAACGCGTCCTGGATATGAACGACCGGGCCCTGCGCGATATTGTCATTGGCCTGGGCGGCAGCGGCAATTCAGTGCCGCGCGAATCGGGCTTTGACATTACTGTGGCCTCCGAGGTCATGGCCATTTTGTGCCTCAGCGAATCGCTGACCGAACTCAAAAACCGCTTAGGCCGCATGATCGTCGGCCGCAGCCGCACAGGCGCCACTATCACCGCCGCCGATTTGGGCGTCCACGGGGCCATGGCCGTTTTGCTGCGCGACGCCTGCAAACCCAATCTGGTCCAGACCCTGGAGCATACCCCGGCCTTTATCCACGGCGGCCCCTTCGCCAATATCGCCCACGGCTGCAATTCGGTGCTGGCCACCAAATTATCCCTGCGCCTGGCCGATTACACCGTCACCGAAGCCGGCTTTGGCGCCGATTTGGGAGCGGAGAAATTTCTCAATATAAAATGCCGCCAGGCCGGCCTCAAACCCGACGTCGTGGTCCTGGTGGCCACGGTGCGAGCGTTAAAATTCCACGGTGGTGTCGATCTCAAAGAATTGGGCCAGGTCGATATGACCGCCTTGGAAAAAGGCCTCGAAAACCTCAAAAAGCACCTGGAGAATATCCGCCGCTTTGGCCTGCCCGTCGTGGTCGCCATCAATAGCTTCAGCAGCGATACCGCCGAAGAAGTGGAGCTCATCCGCGACAAATGCGCCTATCTGGGCGCCCCGATAGTCGCCGCCGACCACTGGGCTCGTGGCGGCGTCGGGGCCGAGGATCTGGCCCGCGCGGTGGTCGAAACGGCCGATAATACGCAGAGCGACTTCACCTTTCTCTACCCCAAAAAACGGCGCCTGTGGGATAAGGTGCGGACCATCGCCCAGGAGATTTACGGAGCCGACGATATCATGGGGGACAAGCGCTTGCGGGCTACCTTCCGGCGCTTGCAACGGGAGGGCTACGGTGATTTGCCCATCTGCATGGCCAAGACCCAGTACTCGCTATCGACCGATCCGGGCCTCAAAGGGCGGCCCAGCAATTTTGCCGTCCCCATCCGCGATGTGCGGGTCGCCGCCGGAGCCGGCTTTGTCGTGGTCCTGGCCGGCGATATTATGACCATGCCCGGTCTGCCCAAAACGCCCTCGGCCGAAGCCATCGACTTTGACGAGAACGGCCAAATTACGGGCTTGTTCTGACCACCAGTCGGCCCGTCTGGCCGCCGGCCAAAATACGCTCCACTGGCCCCGGACTGGCAGCCAACTCTTCCACGGTACATTCCGATTTAAGTAACTCCAGCCCCGCTGGCTTCCAAGTCCCGGCCAGTTGCTCCCACAGCCGCAACCGCAGGGGCATGGGGCAGGCCACCGTATCGATCCCCACCAGGCTGATGCCGCGCAGAATGAAGGGAAATACGGTCGTATCCAGTTTGGGCGAGGCAGCCAAACCGCAGCAAGTAACGGTGCCCCCGTACTGCGTCGTCTTCAGAGCTGTAGTTAATATATCCCCGCCCACCGTATCGACCACGCCGGCCCATTTCTGCCCCAGCAGCGGCCTGCCGCTGTCGTCGGTAACCTCACCCCGACCTACTACCTGATCAGCGCCCAATTGGCGCAATAGCGCCCCGGCCTGTTCCTTGCCGCTGGCCGCCACCACCTGGTAGCCGGCCCCGGCCAACAGCGCCACGGCGATACTGCCGACACCGCCGCTGGCCCCAGTGACCAACACAGGTCCAGCCTCAGCCTCGACGCCGTGCTCCTGCAAACGCTGCAGCGACAAGGCGGCGGTAAAACCGGCGGTGCCGTAGACCATGCTCTCCTCCAGCGACAACCCCGCCGGCAGCGGCACCACCCAGGCGGCCGGCACCCGGATATAGCGGCCGTATCCCCCCGGCACCTCGACGCCCAGCCCATAGCTGGTAACGATCACTTCATCGCCGACAGCGAGCTTATCAACACGGCTGATGCGCACAATTCCGGCCGCGTCAATGCCCGGTGTATGCGGATAATTTTTCACTACTCCAGGGCTTCCAGATGCAGCCAGTGCGTCTTTGTAATTGAGCGAGGAATACAGCACCTCGACCAGGACGTCCCCATCAGGGAGCCCCGCTACGTCCAGTTTTTCCATTTGGCGACTAAAACCATCCTCTTTGCCACCCCGGACCACTAGGGCCGAAAAACGCTCATCCATACCCATTCCCTTCACTAGTGCAAATAAATTATCGACGCCTATCCTGGCTCGATCGCCTGTAAACTAACGGCCTTGCCCAAAGCCGCGCAAGCCGACTTACTTTCCCCTTGTTACAGCCGCCTATCCGCCTTATCTATTACTCTGCTTTACCCCCAACCACTTCCCAATCCAGCCCAGATACTCTATGAGCCAGCCCGAAAAACCTACCCCAGAAGAAATTGCCTTCTTCCACGACAATGGCTACCTCGTCCTCGAAGACTGCCTAACCCCCGACCACGTGGCCCAACTGCTCCAGGTATTGGAAAAAGCCGTTGCCCGGCGGCGCCATCTAAACGACAGCGGCCAGCCCTATCGCGGCATCACCAATATCGACGGCGACAATATCCGTATTCTCCACATCCTCGAAGACGACCCGCTGCTGCTCGACCTGCTCGATTACCCTCCCGTTATGCCCTATATCCACACCTTGCTCTCAGAAAAGGCCCACTTCCACGCCTCCGACGCCTTCTGGGAAACAGAGCCCCAACCCTCACAGCCGGGCTGGCATATCGACGGCTACGACGGCGGCTACCGCACCCTGCGGCCCAATATCCCACTGCTGCAGCTCAAACTGGGCTACTTCCTCTCCGATATGTCCCAACCCGACCAGGCCAACCTTACCCTGGTACCGGGCTCACACCGGCTCAACGAAGACCTCACCGAAGCCCAGCGCCAGTCCTTCGCCTTTGCCGGCGCCATGCAATTATGCGTCCCCCCCGGGGCCGGCGCCCTCTTCCACAACGCCCTGTGGCATACCCGCGGCCCTTTTACCAGAGCCGGAGGCCAGCGCAAAATGCTCTACTACGCCTACGAGCTACCCTGGATGGTGGGCAACCCCGAGCACTGGAGCTATACGCCCGACTTCTACAGTGGCTTGTCGGAAGAGCACCGTGCTTTCTTCCACGGTTTCGCCTTCGAGCCCAAACAGGAACGCTGGTTTTAGTAGAGGCCACAATGATTTCGAGAAATGTACCGAAGGACCTTTTGGGGGTGCGCCGGAGTGGATTCCATCCGACCCGGGAGCTCGTCCCGAAGGGACGGGCGGGTCGGAATGGCCTCGGAGGGCGAGAGCCCGAGAATGAGCGGAGGTACGCCCCCAAAAGGCCCGTCATCCATCAAGATTAACAGGGTCATCCACTATACCCAAAGGACTTCCCATGTACCTCAAACACATGCGCCCCTACCAATTGCGCGACGCCGTCGAGCGCCAATGGCCCTTGCTAGTACCGGCCGGCTGCATTGAAACCCACGGCCCCCATATGGCCATTGGCCACGATACCCTCATCGTCGAGGAAATCTGCGCCCGCATCGCCGCCAACATGGACGCGGTCATCGCCCCTTCCTTTGACTACGGTCCCACCGGCTACGCCCTGGGCGGCCCCGCCGACGGCACCATCGACCCCGACTACAACGCCTTTGCCGGTCACGTCAAAGGTATCCTGCATAATTTTGTCGAAATGGGGTTTGGCCGCATTTACGTCATCATCATGCACCAGGGCATGGGCGGCCCCCTGGCCCAGGCCTGCAGTCGGGCCGCCTCTGAACTAGCCTTTGAAATGGTTTTGGAAGCGGGTCACCCGCGCGGCTGGTGGGCCGATGCCGAATTGTCCAAAAGCGCCGGCCAATTCGGCGGCATCCAGGTACAGCCGATGATTTTGCCGGCGGCCTCACCACCAGCCGGGGGTGACCACGCCGGCTACAACGAAACCTCGTTCCTGTTGGCCACCCGCCCCGAATTGGTCGAACAAGACCGATTGGACAAAGAAGAAGCTCCCTGGTACTGCCGGGGAAACGAAGCCAATAACAGCTGGACCGCCAACCCCGAGCACGGCCAGGCCATGGTCGATGCCGTGGTGCAGGCCTGGGTAGACCATCTGGGCAATTAAAAGGGAGCGTAAATATGAGCGCCGCCTATACCTACCAAGTCGTCGAAAACTGGCCCTTGGGCCCCAAGGGCCGCCCCATGGGCGGAGTCGTACCCGGCGTGGCGGCCGACAGCCGCGGCCGGGTTTTCGTCACCTGCCGCGACGTCCCCGCCCTCTTTGTCTACGACCGCGCCGGGACCTACTTGGACACCTGGGGCGCCGATCTGTTGACCAATCGGGCCTATTTTAAGCCCTTGGGCACCCACTCCTGCTCGATAGGCACAGCGTTGCCGTCGTAGGCAATGCGCAGCGGCTCCAGCAAGGCCCGGGCTGCCACCGAGGAAGGGACCGCGTCCCTATTATTCCCTTCCAGTTGGGCCACCGTGGCCTGAGTGCGCTCGGGCAGGGCGACAAAATCGGGGTAGTACCACATGGTCAGCACCGTCCGCTGCTGATCGGTCTGATTGCCGTGCGCCGCGTGCAGCAGGGTGCCGTAGCCCATCACTAGATCGCCGGCCTGCACCGGCACGTCAATCTCGCCCTCGGCCCGGGAAAACCCTGGATCGCTGGGATCGGCATAGGTGGTGAGCTCCGGCGTATGGCGCGGCGCGATCTGGTCGTGCAACTGATGGCGCTGCAAATGCGATCCAGGGATGACCCGCAAACAGCCGTTTTCCGGCGTCGTATCGGTCAGGTAATACATCAGAAAACACTGGATCGGCTGCCCCGTATAGCTGACCGGATCGTCCCAGAATCGACCGTCCTCGTGCCAAAACAGGGGCGGACTGTGGGGCGGCTTGCTAATGATGCGGCCGTGGCCAAATTTGGGCTCGGCAAAACCGAGCTGGGCCAGCCCGGCCAAGGCCTTGGGGTGGGCGATCAACTCGGCCATAACCCGGTGCTGATAGGCCATCTTCCAGTCGATCAAGACCATACTGCCGGTAGTCTGGTTGTAGTCAAAATGCTCGGGATCCTGTTGCCCCAGGACGGCATCTGTCATCGTCCTCAAACCGTCTAGAATCGAGGCGTCGAGGATATCCCTGAAAATATAAAATCCATCGCGGGCCAATTGCGCCCGGTGCTCATTTTCTCGCTGTGGCACCATAACCTCTGTCTTTCTTTATCAGAGCATTTTCAACGCGGCGCCTAAAATACTCAAGCCCTTTCCCGTTACCAAATAGCGCCGGTCCATTTAGTTGCTTGCTAGGGTTCACCTTTGCGGCAATCGTTTAGAAAAATCGCCCGACTCAATACCGAAAGAGGAAATCCATGCGCACGATACCCGTCGCCCTGGCCATCCTGGCTCTTTGCGGTGCCGCCTTGGCCGCCGAGACGACCGATACCCACCGTGTAAAGGCCGGCAAAGCCAAAAGCGCCGTCCTGCGCCTGTCCTGTCCAGTGGGCCAGTTCAATATACAGGGCGGTGGCAAAGTGCTTTTTGACGGCGCCTTCCACTACACCCGCCCGGAGTGGAAGCCCGAGTTGGAATACCGCGTCGACAACGACAAAGGCCGCTTGACCATCGACGTGCCCGAGGGCTCTAAAGATCTGTCGGATCCCGACAGAAACCAGTGGGATCTGGTCCTGGGCGACGATATTCCGCTGGATATAAAATTGGAATTCGGCGCCGGCGAAGGCCAATTCGATATGACCGGACTCGACCTGACGCGCTTGGAAGTGGACATGGGCGCCGGCGATATCGTGCTCGACCTGGCCGATACCTCTATCCCGTCCCTCGATATTGAAGCCGGTGTCGGCCGCGCCCAGATCGATCTATCCGGTTCCTGGGACAACGACCTCGATGCCGAATTCAAATGCGGCATTGGCGAATTAGTCCTGATCCTGCCCCCGGATGTGGGGGCCCGCATCGAGGTAAACGGCGGTCTGGGTCACGTATCGGCGCACGGTTTCAACGAGCACAACGGCACTTATACCAACGGCGCCTACAACGGCAAAGGACCGACCCTGGACATTTCTATTGTCGGCGGCCTGGGCTCCATCCGCCTGCAAGAAGCCAAAGACTAGTTAGCAGAAGCCCGATCAAAATTCAGTTGGTCCGTCCAGAATCGGCCGGATGAGGGCGACGAGGCTGACGCTCATTCTCGCGCTACGCGCTCCGAGGCCACGGCGCCCGGCCCGCTACGCGGGCCCCCGGGCTTGTGGAATCCGCTTTCAGCCTCGTCGCCCTCATCGGCCTTAGCACAAGGATCGGTAAATACGTCTAAGCCTTAGTTAGTCTTCCACTTCCCAATCGAATAATACCCCTAACGCCTCCCCAGGTTTTCGATACAGCAAATCAAACGCCTCGCCTGCTTGACTGTACGGAAAGCGGTGCGTCGTCATGCGATCCGTATCGATAGTGCCCCGGGCCAATAGACTAAGCGCCCGCTGCGACTGCCCAAGGCCGACACTCTGTCCGTAGTAGCCGCCCAACAGACGACGGCGCTGAATTTTGCCCGAAGACAGCGGCAAAGGCGCATCCTCGTACAGCCCAATCAGATGCAATAAACCGCCGGTAGCCAGCATATCCAAGCCTTGATCAAAGGCCTTGGGCCCGGCCGGCCCACCCACCGCGTAAACGACGATATCGGCGCCCACCCCCTGGGTCAGCCGCCGGACCGCCTGCACCGCATCCTCTTGCGAGGCATCGACGACAACAGCGCCCAATTCGGCGGCCAGGCGGCAGCGATTTTCCAGCGCATCCACCGCAATCATCCGCCCGCGGCCGTTGGCCAGAGCCACCTGCATCACCAGGCTGCCGACCAAGCCCTGGCCCAGCACCACGACATTATCATCGCGGCCGATCTCCTCGATATCGACCCAGGCCACGGCGCCGCCCACTAGCGGATAATACGGCGCCCGGTCAAAATCGACCGCATCGGGAAGGGCCACCACCCGCATCTGGTCATCGGGCCCGCCCGGCCGCGCGTCGGCCACCACGTACTGGGCGTGCGGCGATAGCGAGACCACCCGATCCCCCTCAACCAAATGAGCAATCCCGGCCCCCACCTTATCGACCACCCCGGCCAGCGAATACCCCATGGCCGCCGGCGATACGGCGTGTTCCCGGGTATAGCGCGCCCCCATTTCCGAGCCGCGGCTAATTAGGCTGCGCACCGACTTGATACGCACCTGGCCCGGCCCCGGCTCGGGGACGGGCGCTTCTTCCAAAATCAGATTGTATTTGCCTTCGGGTTTGGCCAGACGCAGCATGGTAGCCATGGCACTCTCCTTTTCAGGCGTGATCGGATTCACGCCGAAACAACTGCAAGAGCACATCGTTGGGCCCGCCGAAAAAGCTCAGTCGGATATCGGTGCCATCGGCGTCGAAGGGCTCCACCTTCACCTCAGCGCCCTTGTCCTTGAGCGCCTGGGCGCTATCATCGACGCTGTCGACTTTAAAGGAGATATGATGGAAGCCCACCGGCGCGTCCATAGTCTTTTGCGGCATCAATTCGAGGAGAAAATCGCCGGCTTGCAAAAAGACGTAATCTTCGTCGTCGTCGTTGGCAAAGCGCTCTATTTCGACCAGGCCCAGGGTCTGGGTGTAAAAGTGCACGGCGCCTTCGATATCGTCGCTGACCAGGGCGATTTTGTGAATCTTGTTGATCATGGCCTTCTCCTATAGCAGAAAGAGAAACAAAGTCGTAAAAATCAATTTGGCTGGGTCCATTCTGGACCGCTATCTAAGGGTTTTGCAGGGGCCCTGTCAAGCACGGCGCAAAGACGCCGGAACGGCTGTTAGCAGAGCCCAGCAGTCTTGACAGGGCTTAGCTCTTCGGCTATTTTTCTTTCCGTTCCAAGACATTATGCGCCTATAGCTCAGCTGGCAGAGCAGCTGACTCTTAATCAGCGGGTCCTAGGTTCGATCCCTAGTGGGCGCACCATTAAAAACAAGGAGTTAGGGCATTTCAATCACCCCGACTCCTTGTTTTTTGCCGTTTGCCGCAATTTTGGACCAGAGGATCATATAACCAACCCCGTTTTAGTGGCCCCTAATTTAGAGTATTCCCGTCTGCCTCCTCACTCCTCCGCCCCTGGCGCGCCTATTACGAGGCCTATCGGAACGCGTTGAGCCTTCCGCCTCCAGCACCGTCTGTCCGAGCCTGGCCCCCCTGCGCTAAAGGGTCACCGACCGTACCAGTGCAGCGGCGACGCGGGGCAGTAATCCGATGTGGAGGAAATACGCCCTGGGCAGTAACAACGGAGGCTGGCCGCAGGGCGGCAAATCGTGTAGTATTGGGGCAATTGGACGTAAAAGCAAACCCAAAAATTCGCCTTTACGTCCAATTGCCCAAGAAAAAAACGCTCGTACAATTTGATTATTTTAGTGGGAGAAGAAAGCCATGAAAGCAGATACGCAGACGGAAACCGAAGTGCTGGCCACTCTAAACGAGGCTATGGAAGCTTACAAAAGACGGGATATGGATGCCCTGCTGGGTTATTTGGCTCCCGGGCAGGAAGTGATCCAATTCGGTATGTCAGTAGCCAACGCAAAGCGCATTGGACGCGAAGCGCTTAAGGCCGAGTTTGAAAACGATTGGGCCGCATCCGAGGCGGCTTCTTGCGATATTGGCTGGCACTCCGTCTCAACGGCCGGTTCCGCCGCCTGGGTGGCGGCCGAAGCGCAATTCCACTGGAAAGAGGCCGGTGAGCCGGAAGAGACCATCCCGGCGCGACTTACGGTAGTATTTGAGAAACGCGATGGGCGATGGCTCTGGGTGCACAGTCATTTCTCTATACCGATCGAAGATTAACCGAATGGCACAAGCCATAATATGCGCCCATATGGCCACTACTGTTATCGCCCGCCCCACGTTATGAATTCAGATAACCCGAACAAGGAAGTTGTGCTGCGCCGTAAATCGCATTCCGCGGCCAATATCATTGGCCTATTGGCGCACAAAGCCCAAGCACCGCTCACCGTCGAAGAAATGGATGAGGCCGTCCGTCAACGCGTTAAAAGCAGGCGCTCGTAATAGCTTGGATACCTATTTCCTAATCCGCTTTCTGACAACCGATAACCCCGCACAAACCTAATCCCCTTCGTGCGCCGCCTGCAACGCCGCGTGGATATACCCGTACGCATAGCTAAAACCCACCCGGCGCGGCTCCGGCCCCGAAAGCCCCGGCACGTGATCGGGCATAATCATATACGGATACTCCACTTCCTTCAGGGTCCGCAAAACCTGCAGCATATTGACGTCGCCCTCATCGGGGAAGACCTCGACAAATTTGCCCAGGCCGCCCTTGATATTGCGAAAGTGGATATTGAAGATCTTCTTGCGCTCGCCGAAATAGCGGATCACATCGAATAATTCTGCGGCCGGATTCTCCAACGCCTCGGACATGCAACCACAGCAGAAGTTGAGACCATTGTACGGACTATCGTACAAATCGATAAGTTTTTTAAAGCCGTCCGGCATGCCCAAAACCCGCGCCACGCCGCGATAGGTGACGCCGTAGCCAATGCCCGGATCCGAAGGATGGCAGGCCAACTGGACTTTGTATTCCTCGGCCACCGGCACCACCCGCTGCAGCCAGTAATCGATGCGCTCCCACATCTCGTCCTCGTCGGCGGGGCCGTCCTGAAATTCGCTAAAGCGGGTCTCCTCGGGCTCGCGCTCGGTGCCCTTTTCCAGCAACTCGTTATAATCAAACGTCGATAAAGTAGCCCCGCCGCGCCCCAAACTCCGCGCCGTGCGCAAATGCCCCAGGATAGTGATATTGTAATTGAACCCGCGCAATCCGGCTTCCCCCGCCATGCGAATAACATCGCAGACCAGATCCAGCTGGCGCTCGCGCTTATCGCTGGGCTTGAGAAAGATGGCCCCGGTCGTCTTGTTGTGCAGGGCATTGCCCGAGCCAATCAGGTGCATCATCTCCAGATTAATGCCAAAGCGGGCGCAGCGCTCGCGCATGCTCACCAGCAGGTCGGTCGTCCACTGGTCCAACGGCTCGCTCGGCGTCGTATCAATATTGGCCACGCCCAACTGCGCCAACAATTCCAAATCAACGTCTTCGGGGAAACGCCCCTGGGTACCGATATACATAGCGTCCTTCCTCTCCAGAAAAGTTTATTAAAGCGACCGGTTGTCGAGCGAATATTCGTGATTGGTCCCGCCTATCTGCCAAGTGCCGCGGAACAGCGAGCGCCGCCGGGGCGGCATGGCCTCGATAAGCTCGTGGTCAAGATTGAGCCGATGCCACTGGGCCCATGTAGAATTGTAGCAATTAAAGACGGCGCAGCGATCGTTGTCCGGATTAATCCAGTCGTTGGCCGCGTGGATCAGGCTCTCGGTAAAGACAATCGCCGAACCAGCCGGGCAACTGTACTGCGCCATGGCCGCCCGCATACTATCCTCCCAGGGCGAGCCACCGATATTGGGCGCATTGGGATCGGGGCCGCCGTAATTGAAATGGGCCTTGTGCGAGCCGGTTAGGAACGTAGTGCCGCCCTGCCCCGCTTTAACCTCTGTCAATTCCCACACCACCCGCGTCAGCCCGGCAAAAATCTTACCCCCGGCCACCTGGTAGCGCATGGCGTTGGCCTGCTGCGGCGGCCGCACCACATGCGGCAGCCCTGTGCCCCGGACCGGCTCGCTCTTCCAACCGGCCGGCCGCAGGGTGACAAACGAATTCTCGCAGCGGAAACTGTGGGAGTCATCGCTGAGAAAAGGCTCTTCGGCGAGAATCTCGTTGAGAATACCGACCACTGCCGGATGATCGAGCAATTCCTGCAAGGCACCCTGGTAGCCGTTTTTGGCGCCGGCGTACACTTCGGCTTTCATCGCCTCTATCTCGGCTTGGCCCAGGACCGAGGGCAAGAGGATCCAGCCGTGCAAATCAAAGAAGAATTTCTGCTCCTCGGTCATAGGCACGGGCGCGGCTGTTTGCTCTGGCATGGTGCTCTCCTGTCGTCTGTTTCCAGGCTAATTTTAGGGTTTACTCAACGTTTAAACTTGCATGGTCCACTCGACCGGCTGCGGCGCAATCTCCTGCTCCCGTGCCCAGTCAACCAGTCCGTCACAGGCCCCGCCCAATAACTGCTGGCGAATCGGATCGACCTGATCGAGCACCTGGGGCTCCGGCTGCACCAAGGCCATATTATCCCGCCGCCCGCCCATCCAGCGATAGCTATACCCCAGAATAATCACCTTTGACGTCCGCTGACTCAAATTGGGGGCTGCCGTGTGGAATACCCGGTTTTCAAATAGAAAGGCATCGCCGGCCTTGAGGCACAGATCCACCGCCCCCTCCGGATCGACCTGGCCCTGCGGAATAGGTAGCGGGGTCGGCAATAAATGGGATCCGGGGGCGAACATAGTAAAACCCGATTGAGGCTCGTTGAAATCAGTCAGGCAATAGCCCACCTTGATACCGGCGCGGAAAATCCCCCCATGTCCCATATCTTCGGTTATACCAATATCGCGATGCCAACCCCGCGTGGTCTCGATGTCGGCGGGCTGGGGGAATTTGTAGATAATCGCCGTGGTGTGCAGATGAATATTGGGCGACAGCAATTGCACCACCAGCGGCAGGGTAGCCGCATGCCCCAACAACGGATGGAAGGCCGGCTCTTCGACAACGCCGGGACGCCGCTGAACATAGGGCTGGCCCTCTTGGCGGTCAAAATCGTCGATCATCCGGTCGCTGACCGCAGTCAACTGCGCCACTTCTTCCGGCGACAGGGCCCCGGGCACGACCAGATAGCCATGAGCGTCGAAAAACCGACGTTGCGGGTCTTGCAACAGGGTTAATTGCATATAACGGTACCCTCACCTAATCAATACCCAGATCACCGTCGAAAACATCCAACCTGTCGGGCCTGAACGGCCCAATATCCACCGTGCTGACCGCCCCGTCTACCAGCAATTCGGCCATCGCCTCGCCGGTGGCCGGACCGTTCAACATGCCCCAAACACTGTGGCCGGTGGCGACAAAGGCACCCGCCACCCCCGGCACCGGGCCGATAACCGGCATACCGTCGCTGGTCACCGGGCGATAACAGGCCTGGCTCGCCAGCACCTGGGAGGCGGCCAATTGGGGCGCCACCGCCGCCGTCATGGCGCGCAATTTCTCCGGCGCCCCCTCGTCGGCGCGCACCTGCCCCGGATCCAGCGGCAACGGCGCCTGGCCCGACAAACCGCAGACGTAGGTAGTGCCGTCGGGCCGGGGCATCACTTCGGGTGCTTCCACCTGTCCATCTTCCATTTCCAACTCGACAAATAAAGCGCGCGGCTGGGCCGGGGTATAGTCGAATACCAGACTATGCCCCTTGAGGCCGTAGACCGCCGGCAGCGGCAGCCACTGGCAGGCCAGGATCGACCAGGGCCCCATAGCTATCACCACCACATCGGCGGCCAATTTTTCACCGTCTACCAGTACCCCTTCAATGCGTCGCCCCCCCTCCGCCAATAAGACCCCCTCGACCGCGCCTTCGAGCAACTGCGCGCCCTGGGCCTGGGCCGCCGTCATCAGCCCCTGGGTGAATTGCCCCGGATGCACTTGGGCCGTGGTCTCCCGGTTGCCGAGCTGGCCGTGGACCGCAGTCCCTGATCCCAGCCACTCCGGCCCCGGCAATCGCCCCCAGGCGTCCATAGCGCGCTGCTGACTGGCCGCCACGCTCAAGGTGTCGAGGCGGCGGTAGCCCCAGGCGAGGCCGAATTCGTCTTTGAGGCGCCGGGCCAGCTCGCCGTGCAGGGCAAAACTGCGCCGCGCCAGCGCATCGGCGGGGGTGCCCTGACACCAGTCGAGGGCGAGAAAACCACCCGATTTGCCCGAGGCGGCGTTGGCCACTCCGGTGCGCTCAACAACCGTGACTGCAACCCCCTGCAAGCTGAGAAAATAGGCGATAGAGGCGCCGATAACGCCGCCGCCGCAAATGGCCACGCGGGCCGGCCTGGTCACTGGATTCGTCAAATGAGCCCCCGCATCATTTCAGGCCAATTCGCTGTCGCATTTTGGACATTTTTCCCACGCCGGCGATTCCACCACCCGGCCGCATTCGGGGCACACGCCCAACGGGTGCTCGTCCGCTTTGGTGCGGCTGCCATTTTTATAGGTAATACGCCGCCAGACAGTTTTGCCATCGGTGGCGTAAAAGGTCCAGGTACCCGTCTTGCGCCCATCCGAACTCTTGCCGCGGAGCTCGTTGAATTGCCCGGTCTGTTTTAAATGGCCGCTCTCGTAATAGGATACGTGCTCGCCGATCAGTTGGTTGTGCTGGTAGTGGTTGACGGCGGCGGGCTGGCCGTTTTTGTGGTATTCGACCCATTTTCCGGTCTTCTTGCCCATATCGAAAGCCCCTTCGCGGCGCTTGCCGCCGCCGGCGTAATACTGCACCCACGGCCCGTGTTTCTCGCCGTTTTTGTACTCGACTTCCTCCAGATGACTGGCCATGATTACCTCATACTAGGTGGTTGGCAACCGGGTTTCCAATTACTTAGATCGAGAATATATTTAGCAGAATCTAAAGTAAAAGACCTTTGTGGGGGCGAGGTCAAGTCGTGCCTTCTAGTCCCGGGAATCAACTCTATGCCACCTACTGCTGATCCATACTCCAAAGAACGCCGCCGCTTGCTCACTGCGTGCGAAGCACTCACCACCCGCGAGCGGCGACTCGTCCAATTCATCTCCATCGCCTACGAAGCAACGGCCCGCACCTTATTGATGCAGGGGGCCCACCGCGCCGGCCTGCGCGCCCCCCGCGGCGTCCGCTACACCAGCCGCCCCTGGAAATCGCTGCTGCAAAAACTGCTCAACAAGGGCCTGCTCGAAGAGGAAAATAACCGGCTGTACTGCAATCCCCTCATCGCCGAAATACTGGCCCGCCAGGCCGTGCACGAAGGCACTTTTGCAGAAATGGCCGCCGCCGTCCAAGACCCGCTCGGCAACCCTGGCCGCCAGGACGGCAGCCCCTACGCCGATTACGACCGCTTTGTGCGCGACTTGCGCCTGGCCCTCTACGGCCGGGACTACGAGACCCTGGAACGGGTGATTGCATCCGGCCGCGTCACTTTTTCCCTCGGCGCCGATGAACTTCCCTGGGAATTCATCTGCAACAACCCCTTCGACCGCGAATGGGTCACCGACCTGCCCCCCCAACTACTCGAAAATGTGCTCTACACCATCATCCACTCGGCCCACCTGCAGCTGTCTCCCGCCGGGGAGGCCGTCGATCTGGCCGCCGATTTGTGTCACCAACCGCCCTTTGGGCGCCTCCGCGCCGCCTATGTACAGGACCTGATCCTGACCGGCCATCTCGACCAGGCCCGCGCATTCGCCCCAACCCAGAGAGGCGCCGACCCCCTGGCTCTACGCCCCTGGCTGGCCGTGCTGACCGGCGATGACGAAACGGCTCTCCCCCAGTACGAAGCCGGTCTGAAAGATCTGCGCAAAGACGGGCGCAGGCGCAAGATATACTACAATTCCCTCGGCGGCATCTACGGCCTTGTGTCGCTGTTGCGCTGTGGGGGCCCGCAAAACCTGGAACGGGCTGCCGATTACTTGGCCCAGGCCCTGCGCCAAGACGACCACGCCTTCTGGAATACCTGCTCGACGCTGGACCTGGTGGTGAAACAACAGCAGACTCCATTCGCCCGGCAGGACTTTGCTCCACCCGGCGGCGACCTAGACGAAAGCGCCAACCAGATCGATCTATTATTCCGGGCCCTGACCCACTACTGGCTGGCCCCGCGCACGGCCAAACGCTGGGCCGCGCCGCTAACTAGCTTGCGCCGTCGGGCCCAGCGCTCCGGCTATCGGCTCTTCGCCGCCGAAGCGGCCGAGTTGCACTTCCGCCTGACCGGCGCCGAAAGAAGCCGCGACTACGCTGCCGACTTGCGCCGCGAAATAGACTTCATCAGCATCGTCGACGCTGTCGTCTACCAGGAACCCTGGCAGCGGACCCTGCACGCTTTGGACCGTTTATCCGAGGCGCCGCAACTCCCCGCCCAGACTGAACCCGCCTCGCGCCTGGTCTGGCTGCTCGACTACCGCGACAGCGCCCAGGGTCCCTTAATCGAACTCGAGCCCCGCCACCAAAAACGCAAGAAGGACGGCACCTGGAGCCAGGGCAGGACGGTGGCTTTGGAGCGCCTCTTCGAGCGCAAAAGGGACTTCGACTTCCTCAGCGAACAGGACGAGCGCGTCTGCAAAGCCCTGCAAGCCGATCAGGCCCAAAGTTCCTACGGCTTTTATTACGGCCAGGTGACCTTCGACTTTGACTTGGACCGTGCCCTGCTAGCCCTGATAGGCCATCCGCTGGTCTTCCTGCAGGACAACCCCTCGGTGCGCTTGGAAGTGCAGGGAGGGGAACCAGCCCTGCAGGTTTTCCGCGACGGAGCCAATTTCCTGGTCACCTTGAATCCTCCTTTCGATCCAGACGATGAAAGCCGCATCGCCCTCGTGCGCGAAAGTCCGACGCGCTTGCAAGTCGTCGAGATCAATCCCCAGCACCGACGCATCGCCCAACTCCTCGGCCCCGAGGGGCTACGCCTGCCCCAGGAAGCCCACGACGAGGTCTTGCAGACCCTCACCCAACTGGCCCCGCTGGTGACCGTCCATGCGGATATCAGTGACGCTTTCGCCACCGAAGTAGAAACCGATTCGCGCCCGCATCTGCATCTAACGCCCTTTGACGAGGGCCTGCAAGCCGAGCTGGTAGTACAGCCCCTTGGCCCATCCGGCCCCCTCTTCCCGCCCGGAGAGGGCGACGAGACGGTTTTCGCCCAAATCGAGGATCGCCCGTTGCAGGCCCGGCGCGCTCTGGCCGAAGAACGGCGCCGGGCCGCAGCCGCCCTGCGGGCCTGTCCGGCCCTCCAACGGGACACCGAGACCCAAGGCCTGTGGCTTTTCCCCGATCCAGAGGATGCCCTGCAACTCCTGCTCGATCTGCGCTCCCTCAACGAAGAATTCGTCGTCGAATGGCCCCAGGGCCAGGAATGGCGCGTCAGCCAACGGGCCTCGTGGGGGGACCTGTCCCTGCGTCTGGGCCAGCAGGAAGACTGGTTTGGCTTGACGGGCCAATTGCAATTGGATGAGGGGCTGGTGCTCGACATGCGGCGCCTACTCGAACTGCTCGCCGCCGGCCCCGGGCATTTCCTGCCCCTGGGCGACCGACAATTTCTCGCCCTCACCGAGGAATTTCGCCGCCGCCTCGAAGAGCTGCAGGCCTTCAGCGAAACCCAGGGCCGGGGCGTCCGCGTCCACCCTTTGGCCACCACCATTGTCGAGGAATTGGTCGATGGTGCCGGGCAGGTGGACATCGACGCGGCCTGGCGCCAACAATTGGCGCGCCTGCAACGGGCCCAGGCCTTTGAGCCGCGCCTGCCTGCGGACCTGCACGCCCAATTGCGCGACTACCAGGTAGAGGGCTTCCGCTGGGCCTCGCGTCTGGCCCATTGGGGTGTGGGGGCCTGCCTGGCCGACGATATGGGGCTAGGCAAGACCGTCCAGGCCCTGGCCCTGATCCTCGAGCGGGCGCCAGAGGGGCCGACGCTGGTAGTAGCCCCGACCTCGGTAGGGGCCAATTGGATCGAGGAAGCCCGCCGTTTCGCGCCCGCCCTGCGCCCCACCCTCTTTGGACCAGGGGATCGCCGGGGCCTGCTAACCGCCGCTGGGGCCTTCGATCTTATCGTCTGCAGCTACGGGCTTTTGCAGCAGGAACGCGCCCTCTTTGGCGGTATCGTCTGGCGGACCATCGTCCTCGACGAAGCCCAGGCCATCAAGAATTCCGCCACCCGGCGCTCGCAGGCGGCCATGGCCCTCCAGGGCGAATTCAAAATGATCACCACCGGCACGCCTATTGAAAACCACCTCGGCGAGCTGTGGAACCTCTTCCGCTTTATCAACCCCGGCCTGCTCGGCTCGCTCGAACGGTTCAACCAGCGCTTCGCCGGTCCCATCGAAAAAGAACAGAGCCAGCCGGCCCGCCAGCGGCTCAAACGGCTGATCCAGCCCTTCATCCTGCGCCGCACCAAAGGCCAGGTACTCAAAGAACTGCCGCCGCGCACGGAAATAACCCTGCAGGTGGAATTGGGTGCCCAGGAAATGGCCTTTTACGAGGCCTTGCGTCGCCAGGCCGTGGAGCGCCTCGAAGCCGCACCGGCCCAAGCCGGCCCCAAACATATGCAGATCCTGGCCCAAATCATGCGACTGCGCCGCGCCTGCTGCCATCCCCGCCTGGTGCTATCCGATTCGTCCTTGCCCAGCGCTAAAATGGAGGTTTTCGGTGAGACGTTGGATGAATTAATCGAAAACGGGCACAAAGCCCTGGTCTTCAGCCAATTCGTCGGCTACCTGAATATCGCCCGCCAGTATTTGGATGGACGCGGCATCGCCTACCAGTATCTGGATGGCGGCACCCCGGCCCGGCAACGCCAAAAGCGGGTAGCCGCTTTCCAGCGCGGCGAGGGCGATCTCTTCCTCATCAGCCTCCGGGCCGGCGGTCAGGGGCTCAACCTGACCGCCGCCGACTACGTCATCCACCTCGACCCCTGGTGGAACCCGGCGGTCGAGGACCAAGCCTCCGACCGGGTCCACCGCATCGGCCAGGAACGACCGGTGACCGTTTACCGGCTGGTCGCCCGCCACACCATCGAGGAAAAAATCGTCGGCCTGCACCAACGCAAGCGCGACTTGGCCGACGGCCTGCTTGAGGGCAGCGACCTGAGCGGAAAAATATCCGCCGCAGAGCTAATGCGCCTGATCCGAGAAGATTGACCTGTCAAAGCGCCCCAAAGCGCTGTTTCAGATGCACCGCCTGACCGCTGGCCGTCGATTCGTACCCCGCCTGCACAACGGCCACACTGCGGCGCTCCATAAAACCGCTCGTCGGTCCTTCGACACCGGCTTGGATATAGTCGGCAAAAGCTTCAATTTCCTGGGCGTAGGCCGACAATTCTGCACTGGGATACTCAAGCCGCAAGCCATCGTGCTCATCATTGAAAATTACACACCCTGCATCCCCGGCCCGTATACTGCCGTTGTCGCCGTGCAGCAGATAGCCGCCCAAATCCCCGTACAATTTCACCTCCGGAGTCTGTACTACCGACACCTGGACGCCGCTCTCTAAGGTCATCATCCCGCTCATGGTCCCCTCGACGTCGGTGCGCTGGTAGGCGCTGCCTTTGTGCTCGGCCATATAGACCGTTTCGACTTCACCCAGGATATAGCGCAGTTGCCCCACCGTGTGGATGCCGTGCAAGGTCCAGGTGCCCTTGCCGCCTTTATCGGGCTCGGCCAGCCACGCACGCCGCCCCGGATAGCTGTATTGCGGAGCGCGGAAACCCTTCATCAACGAGGCCGAGACCAATTCGCCGATATAATCGCCGCCTTGCAGCAGGCCGCGCAAAAAATGCGCTACCGGCTCGTACGAAGCACTCTCGGCGACATAGAGCTTGACGCCGTTGTCCTGGGCCGCCGCGATCATCGCCGTGGCTTCGTCGACATCCATAGCCATCGGCTTTTCCACCAGTACGTGCTTACCGGCCTGGGCCGCCTGCAAAGCCTGCTGGCAATGAAAAGGATGCGGCGAGCACAGGGACACCGCATCGATAGTCGCATCGGCCAGGACATCGGCAAAATCGGTATAGGTCTTGGTCACTCCCAACTGCGCCGACTTCTCGCGCAGGAAATCCGCATCCGGATCGACCAGACAATCGACTTCTACCTTGCGCCCCAATTCGGCGATGGCCTCCACCTGACGGCTGCCGGCCCAACCGACCCCGACGACAGCTAAACGCACCATGAAATCTACTCTCCTTAAAAATGAAACGCGCACCGCCCATGATGGAATTTAAGCCCCCTCCCCGTAGCCGGACAAGCAACGGACCAAGCGCCCAACGCGCACAGCCCCCAAGGGCTAGGTATTGCCAAGGGATCGGCACCACCGTATTGTCGATCTATCGCTACCCCCTAAAATCGCCGACCATCGCGCGATTCACTTACAACAGGAACCCAACCAATGCACTACGAAATGCGCACCTACAAAATTCCCGCCGGCCGTATGGACGATATCCTTGAACGCTTCCGCAGTGTCACCTTTGGCCTGTTCGAGAAATACAATATGGACGTGGTCGGCTTCTGGACCAACACAGATCTCGAAGAGGCCTATGAGCTGGTATACCTGATGCGCTACGCCAATCCCGGCGCACAGGAAAAAGCCTGGGCCGCCTTCCGCGACGATCCCGAATGGATCGCCACCCGCCAGCGCACCGAGGCCAACGGCCCCATCGTCGACGAAGTGATCTCGCAGAACCTGACTCCGGTACCCTTCTCGCCCATGCAGTAGCTCATAACCGCAGCCGCCGCAATTGCCCCACTCCGGTCTTGAGATACCCCTGGCCAAAAGGCAGCACATCGGGCCGGGGCCATTCGAGAATCCACTTGAGCAATTGCAACGTAGCACGAGCGACGAACACGTCCAGGTGCTTCCCGGTATCGGGCGGCAAGGGACGCACCTGGGCATAGGCCTTCAGGAAAAGGCTCTGCAAAGCCGGAAAGTCGGGCCGGTCACAGATATTGAGATTGACGAGAAAAATAGCCATATCGTGCAGATGGTATCCCCAGCCGCAATCGTAGAAATCGATGGCCCGCACCTGCCCGTTGTGGACCAGCAAATTCCAGGGATGGAGGTCGGAATGGATCAGACCGAAACTCTCCGCCCCTTTGTCCAATGCCGGAATCTGGCGACAAACCCAGCGGGCAACATCGGCTAACAGGGCCAGTTCCGCCCCGTCATACGCCGCCTCGGCGCCGGTACCCGGACGATCGATCCAGGACTCGGGATCGCCGACATAAGAGCGACGGTTGGGACGGAGGTGGCGGGTGAATAGGGCGGCATGCTCGTGCAATCGCGCTATCAGCGCTCCGACCTGGGCCACTTCGTTGGCCTCCAGGGCCAATTCCCGGCATTCACCCTCGACCCAGCGAAACAGAGCGCAGGGATAGACCTCCTCGCCTGCTAAATGGACTTCCTGGAGCAGGCGCCCGTCTCTACCGGCCACGGGCTCGGGCACTTCCAGACCTTGGTCCTGCCGCAACCGCCGCAGCCATTCGAGTTCGACCAGGATCTGCCCTTGGTCCAAGCGTCCGGGTTTTTGCAGCCGCAAGGCAAAGCGCTCAGTGCCCGTATCTACCCGAAAGACAATATTGTCCGAATCGGAGAGAAACTCGGTCCGCGCCTCTTGCAGGCCGTACAATTTGAGGCCGGCTGTGGCCCGGCGTCGGTACTCAGCTAGCATAGAAACTCTCCCATGGCCTACTCATTGGCCTTCAATAAATTCGCTTGGTCGATCTCATTATAGCCCCAATGCGGATGCAGCGGGCTTGCCGACAGCAGCCCGATTGAATATATCATCCTGCATCTGCTTCAATCGCCAACAGGAGACCTCGGCCATGACCGCGACCATGTACTCAAACGCCTGGCCGACCAGCGCAACACACTCACCACGCCGGGCTATATCTAAGAGGCTCTATGACTACCTTCCCCGCATCTTCCGCCGACTGGGATTTCGATCTCCCAATGACCGACGAGCAGAAATTCATCTTCGACTTGAAAGGCTGGCTTCTCATACCGGGGGTGCTCAGCGACGACGAGATCGCGCCCATTAAAGAGCACGTCGTCGGCCTGAAGAAAGAATACCCCGACGACCACTATATGCCGGGCCGCTGGGAATGGCCGTCCCAAGCGCTCTTCGATCACCCGGCCGTCGTCGGGGTATTGCGCCAAATTATCGCGGCGGATCGCAGCGATAGCTGCTACGGTTTCCGCTGCGAAAGCAGCGTCCCCCGGGTGCGCTCGACCGATTTTGAAGGGCTCGACCCGCACGGCGGCCCCGGTGTCGGCCCGTTGGCCTACAACTGCGGCCATGGCCGCATCTACAGCGGCTTAACCCGAGTCGTCTGGGAACTCAATCCGGTAGAGGAGGGCGATGGCGGCACGCTGCTCATGTCTGGATCCCACAAAAGCGACTTTCCTATCCACCCGGCCCACAGGACGATGGACTCGCCCGTGTTCGACACCTATTCCTGCCCGGCCGGATCGGTCCTCTTTTTCACCGAGAGCCTGTGCCATGCCGGCCCCCTGTGGACCAATCCCAATCGTCAGCGCATCAGCATCTTCAACTGCTACGCACCGGATATGGCCCAGTATCACAAAACCAACCTGCCCGCCGAGGTAATCGCGGCAATGCCGCCCAAGCGACAGACCCTGTTTCGCGGCGTCTGGTCAGCGGACTTTAGTGGCGGTCGCTCAAATAACTACTTCGCCGACGACAACAAAGCGCATTAGACCCTGCCATCCATGGGGGCGGCCTCTCCTTGCGACTGTTTTCTCAGCCGCCTACTTTCCAGGCACACCCCATATCCAGGAGCCCCCCGTGCCCCTCACCATGCCCCCCGACCTGGTCAAACACCTGCGCTACGACAGCGAAGCGTATATCCGCTACAAAACCATTCTCCACATCGTCGGCAAGGCCCCCGATTCAAAGGAAATCCGCATTGTCCGCGACGAGGTCAAAGATACCGTCCTGGTCAAGACCCTCTTGGCCGAACAGAGACCCAACGGCCGCATTGAACTGGATCCATACGATAAATGGCGCGGCGCCCACTGGATCCTGGCGGTCCTCGCCGATTTGGGCTACCCCCGTGGCGACGCCGCCTTGATTCCCCTCCGCCAACAGGTCTACGACTGGCTGTTCTCCGACCAACGCGCCCAGGTCATCGCCCAGCGTTTGGTCGCCGATCGCCACCGCTGGCACGCCTCCCAGGAAGGCAACGCCCTCTACTATCTGCACCAATTGGGCCTGGCCGACGAGCGCACCGACCAATTAGCCCAACGCCTATACCAATGGCAGTGGCCCGACGGCGGCTGGAATTGCGATATGAAGTCCAAAGCCGCCACTTCTTCGTTCACCGAGACTTTGCTCCCCTTGCGCGGCCTGACCTACCACGCCCACTTCGCTGCCAGCGCCCAGGCCCGCGCCGCCGCCGAAGAAGCCGCCGAAGTCTTCCTCCAACGGCAACTTTACAAACGCCGCCGCGACGGCAAGGTGATCAAAAGCGAATTCACCGCCCTGCACTACCCCTGCTATTGGCACTACGATATTCTCTTTGCCCTAAAGGTGATGGCCGAGGCCGGGTATATCGGCGACCCCCGCTGTGCCGAGGCCCTCGACCTGCTGGCCGCCAAACAACTGCCCGAAGGCGGTTTCGCCGCCGAAAAGAAATACTACCGCGTCGACAAGGACACCGACAACGCCAGCTTGGTCGACTGGGGCGGCACCGGCAAAAAGAAGATGAACCCCTTTATCACCGCCGACGCCTGCCACGTTCTCAACGCCGCCGGCCGCCTCGAAGTCCACCTCCGCTAACCGCCCTACTGCCGCAGCAACGGCGCCAGATCGGCCAGAATGGCGTCAATTTCGCGTTGGTCCTCCTCGTCCAATTGCTGCGATCCGGGAATCCGCATCTGCGCCGAGGCCAGCACGCCGCGACGCACCAATACCTCCTTGCAGACGCCCAGCCCAAGCAGCAGGATCAGATTGATATGCGGCAGTAGCTGGTTGAACAGCCGCCGCGCCCCGGCCTCGTCGCCCGCCTGGAACGCGTCCCAGACCTGCACGTGCACGTCGACCAGCTCGGCCGCCGGCATAAAACCGGTGGCCCCGCGGCGCAATTCCGACATCATCCAGCGACCGTGGCCGCCGCCAAATACCCCCAGACAGGCGTCGCCGATCTGCCCCACCACCGCGCTTATCTGGTGGGCGCTGGGCGGGGCCTCTTCTTTGAGGTAGTCGATATGCTCGACCTCTTCAAAGAGCTGACGCATAAAAGAAGCACTGAGACCGGCCTGGGTATGCTGAATAAAAACCGGCCGCTGCGCCACCTGGGCAATCGCCTTGTAATAATCGCCCATCTCGGCAGCGGTCGCCCCCGACAAATACGGCGGCAGGGCGATAAAGGCATCGGCCTGGGTCGTCGCCGCCCGGCGGGCGCATTCGAGGGCCTGGGCCTTTGAAGTGCCGGCCACCCCGGCCACCACCGGCACCTGGCCGCCGGCCTGGGCCACCACCACTTCCAGCAACTGCTGGCGCTCGCCCTCGGTCAGATACTGGAATTCGCTGCCCAATACCGGAAAGACGAGTCCGTGGACGCCGCAATCAATGCAAAAACCGACCTCTTTCTCCAGACTCGGTATATCCAATTCGCCGTCGTCGGTCACCGCCGTCTGCACCACCGGAAAAATACCGTGCATGATCTGGTCCATAAATCCTTGCTCCTGGTTAGATTTTATTGTTCTCGATATAGTCCCAATTGAGCCGGTAGCCCATCCCCGGCTCCTGCGACAAATGCACATAGCCCTCGTCGTCCAGTGGGTCGCAGATAGCCTCCAGATAAGGAGGCGGCGTCTCGTAATCCACCCCCGGGGCTTCCAGCCCGCGCTCGTAGTATTGGCACGTATCTTCGCTGGTGGAGCCCAGCAATTGCAAATTGGCGAAGCCGCTCATATGGATCTCGCATTTGACGCCAAAGGCCTCGCAGACAGCGGCCATCTTCTTCACGCCGGTAACCCCGCCGCGCAACACATCGATGCGGCTCATATCCGATGCCTGTCGGCGGATCCACTCGGCGCGGGTATAAAAGCTGCCGGCGGCAATCTCGGGCGACAGGATGGGGATGCTCAACTCGCGGCACAATTTCTCGTACGGGGCCACTCGGTATTCGTTCATTGGGTGCTCGTACCAGTAGAAATCGAGCTCTTCAAGGACGCGCCCCACTTTATAGGCCTCTTCGTAGGTGCGATAGGTGCCCCACGGATCGTAGCTGAGCACCATATCGGGTCCCACCGCCTGGCGCACGGCGCGGCAGGCCTCGATATCCTTTGCAATATGCGAAGGCCGCCCCTGTACAGGCTGGCTCGTTTCCGGATCCCAAAAATAATAGGGATGGATCTTGTAGTGGGTATAGCCGCGCTCCTTACAGGCCAGGGCGTGTTCGGCGTAGACCTCGGGCGGGCCCATATTGGGGAAAGTACTGGCATAAGCCGGGACTTTATCGCGACAGCCGCCGAGCAATTTATACAGCGGCAAATTATAGGCCCGAGCCTGCAAATCCCACAGCGCCATATCGAGCACGCTGAGCAAATTCTCGGGTATATTGGCCACCCACATCCAATGCCAGAAGCGCTCCCGGTCAAAGGGGTCCTGTCCCAGTACCATTTGTTTTAAGCGGCCTTCCAGGGCGGCGCGTTCGTGGACCGACAAGCCGTCCTGGTCGCCGTGGCCCGATCCCCCCAAATAATACCCCTCGGCGCCCTCGTCGGTGCAAATTTTGGTCAGGGTCTGGACGATCTCGGTTTCGGCCAGCACTTCGCCATTGCGAAAAGGGCGACGCGGCACGGTGAAAGGGATAACCTGTACATCGGTAATTCTCATGGCATTTCGCTCTATAGTTGAAGTGAGATAACGTGCAAAAAAAGGCCTATTGTTGTCTGCAAAAATAACGGCATACTTGGACGCTCCATGGGTGTGCCGACTTCCAGGCGGGCAGTGCGTCGCAGACCGCGCATCCGCAGGATGCTAGCCAGTCGTAGACCCTGCATCCGTAGGATGCTAAGGAACTCGGCCTCTTCGAGGCCTCAGACATCACTGCCCACCTTCCAGCCGACCCACCCATGGAACTCGATCGGCGGTATTCCTTTTGATTTGCAGGACTCAATAAAATCCAGCTCTAACGATCTGCAAAAGACGGGTTCCGGTCAATCGCCCTCCCGCCCTTGACGCACCCACTGCAAACACCCTTCGTACAATCAGGCGACAGGTCGCCGCAGCACCCATTTACGTCAGGATATGTTTATGCCCCACCCCTGCCGAAAGGCGTTTGTAGTCTTATTCCTATTCTGCACGGCCATCTCGCCGGGACACGCCCAAAGCCCCTACGACGCCTGGCCCAACGGCCCCTCCGCCGATGCCGACTATTTCCCGGTGGGGGTATGGCTACAAGACCCCAATCTAGCGCCGCAATACGCCGCTGTCGGCATTAATCTGTACGTGGGTTTGTGGCAGGGCCCAACCCAAGCCCAGTTGGACGCCCTGAGCAGCGCCGGCATGCGTACCATCTGCACCCAAAACGCGGTGGGATTGCAAAATTGGGACAATCCCGTCATTGCCGGCTGGCTGCAGCGCGACGAGCCCGATAATATCCCCCACGTGCCGCTGGACGATTTGCTCGACCTGTACGCCCACATGCAACGCTTCGATCCCACCCGGCCAGTGCTGGTCAATTTTGGCCAAGGGGTGGCAAACCGCTCCTTCAACGGCCGCGGCGTGCAGTACTCCTATTACCGCCAAGCCGTCCAGGCCGGCGATATCGTCTCCTTCGATATCTACCCGGTTTCAAGCCTACACAGCAGCGATATGGGCTATGTCGCCGCTGGAGTCGACAGCCTGGTAGGTTGGACCGGCGGCACAGGGCTGGTGTGGAACTTTATCGAAACGACGCGCATTCGCAGCAGCAATCGCTTTAAACCTACCCCGCAACAAGTGCGCGCCCAGGTATGGCTGTCGCTGATCCATGGCTCCCGGGGGATCCTCTATTTTGTCCACGAATGGGAGCCCCGCTTCGACGCCGCGCGCCTGCTCAACGACCCGCCCATGCTGGAAGCCATCGGCGCCATCAACGCCCAACTCCACCGCCTGGCCCCGGTACTCAACAGCCCAGGCAGCCGGGTGACGGTGGAGTCGAGTTCTCAAGACGTACCGGTTGATGCGGCCACCCGGATGCACGACGGCTATATATATATCTTCGCCGCCCCGCGCTTACCCGGGGCAACTCGGGCCACCTTCCAACTCGATGCCTTGCCTCCCACAGCCACCGCCGAAGTCATCGACGAAAATCGCACCATCGATGTGATCGACGGCCACTTCGCCGACGATTTCGCCGACTACCAGGTACATCTGTACAGAATTGCCTTACCTACCGCCACCGCCGTAATGGGCAACACTAGCACCCCACCACCCCCTTCTCTGGCGCCCAACCACCCCAATCCTTTCAACGGCTCCACCACTATCCACTTCCATTTGCCCGCCGCCACCCGCCTGCAGTTGGCCGTCTTCAATCTGGCCGGCCAGCAAATAGCCCGCCTGGCCGACGGCTTCTGGCCCGCCGGCCAGCACACCGTGCGATGGGACGGCCGCCGCACCGACGGGATTCCGGCAGCCAGCGGCGTCTACCTCTATCGCTTGCAGACAGAGGATCTGGTCCAGACCCGTCGCCTGTTGCTGTTGCGCTAAATCCGAGTTGAGGCCAGATTGACGTCAAGCTGGCCGGATATTGGCGTTGAACTACGGAGAGCTGCACGCCAAACAGTAGAGCAACAGTGCTTCACATTTGCTATGAGCCCTTGCCTGCCTCGCGGTTGCCTGGCCGCTTCCTTCAACGGCCGCTAATTTCCTTTACCAGATCGTAAAAGCCGCGCTTGCGCGCTGTGGATAGGCCCCAATCCACCGGCGGCGACTGGTAGCCGTCGCAATAATTATTTTCGCCGATATCCAGGCAGCCCCAAGACGCGTAGCCCGACAGGGCGGCGACGAAATTGTTCTGCGGCTGGTCAAAATCGTAGTGGTCGTCCTCGTTGAACAGAATGGGCATTGGTCGGTAACCCGGCACCTGGCGGGTCTGCTCTACCATTGTGGCGATGCGCCCGGGCTCTTTGACCCCGTTGCCGTGGAGAAGCAAAAAATCGGCGTGGCGGACGACATTTTCTTCGGGCACTTTGCCGCCGCCGTAACTGGTGCTGACCAGCAGCCGCCGGCCATTGCGGCGGGTGTATTTCACCTGTTCAATTAATTCGTGGACCCGCTCTGGCTGCAAAATTTCGTGTTCGTATTTTTTAACATTGCATTCGTTATTGACCTCGATCAGGACATTTTCATGCCCTTCGTCCAACAACCAGCACACCACATTATCGAGGGCGCGGACCACGGCCCCTTCGTCTTTGAGGCGCTCGTCCTGGCCAAAATAAAACACCCCGACTATGGCTACCATGCCCAGCGCATCCATAGCATTGAGGACCCGCCCCATGCGCGCCAGATAGGCCGATTTTAACACCCCGTCGGGGGTAAAGGCATTATTTTCCCACGGCTGCGGCCAGTTATAACCGGTGGGGTTGCCGCCCTGAAAATTCACCGTAATGCCCAGCAATCCGGCGCGCCGGTACAACGGCAGGGCGGCGATAAATTCGTCGGTATTGCGCTCCGGGTCCCAGGCGCCCGTATCGGGATAGACCCAGCGCTGGCGGGTATCCGGGTTATCGTCGTCAAAGGTGGCCTGGACCAGGCGATTATTCAGCAATAGACCTTCAATTTCAAGTCCATTCCAGACCCGCCCTTTATAGGTCGGGTCGCCGTTGATAAGGAATTTTTCGCCGCCGATGGCAATAGCCGTTTTACCCGCCATAATTCTCCCCTGATCCGCCAAAGAGGCAGACAAACAGAGCCTCGCCCTTTTCGTTCAAATCCTCGGCATCGGCCCGGGTCCCAAAAGAGATCAATTCGCCCCGCTGCCAAGACCCGCCGATGGGGGCCAGTCCCTGTTCGGTGAGCCCTTGGCTAATGCTAAATTTATCCGCCAGATTCTGGCAGCCGTAAAAGCGATTAATTTGCCGATGCATTTGGCCCTCTTCTGCCGCCAAATATTCCAACGCCCCCCTCTCACCTGGATAGGGCTTACCTCGGACGCTGAAATAAGTCCGCACTAACCACCCTATATTGCTGCCGAGAAGAAATTCGCATAGCAGCGGGTCGCTGTCTAATCGGTGCCGCACCTTGTCGAGCACGTGCGTCTGCGAAAACCGGTTCATATTGACGGCGTGTTGCGGCAGCTCCAAACCCCGATCCGCCCAACGCACGGCCGCCTGCTCCAAAACTGGAGCCAGGGCCCCCGTCCGGTCGAAGAGAATCTCGCCTTTGGCGATCTGCAAATCGATCCAATCCAAACGCTCCTCGCCCTGGCAATCGACCACGGTGCGGACGCTGAGATCCACCGGGATCGGACCGCAGTGGAAATGGATACTTTCCAGGTCGGCGGAACGCTCCTCGACAAATACGGCCAAATCAAAATCGCCGGCCGGACTGGCATCATCGACCAGTCGTCGACCGTAGCGGACGATACCCAGGACAAAAGGATTGGCTTTGAGATGGGCAACGAGGTCGGGCAAGTTGTCGGGCATAATCGCGACTTCTCCGTAACGATGCGGCAAGATGGCGCCTCAACTACTCCACAACTGACTCCCCCCGTCGACCCGCAACGCCTGACCGCTGACGAAATCCCCCAGCGGCCCGGCAAAAAACTCGACCACCCGCGCCACTTCGTCGACCAACCCCACCCGGTCGAGAGTCCCTTCGGTGACCAGGCGCTCCGGCGCCACCGGGCGCGTGCCCAAATAACGCCCGGTGCGCGTATCCCCGGGGGCCAGAGAGTTGACAGTGATATTATAGGGCCGCAACTGTCCGGCCAAACAGCGCGAATAGTGCACCACCCCCGCCTTGGCGGTGGCGTAAATACTCGACGGATCGCGCCCCTCAAAAGCGGCGATAGAAGAAATGGTGAGAATCCGCCCCCATTGCCTTTCCATCATGCCGGGAGACACCCGCTGGCATACCAATATAGTACTGAGCAGGTTGCGATCTAAAACCGCGCGCACGTCCTCTTCCTTGATCATAACCGAATCGTTGGGATCGGGCTTACCCCCGGCCGCGGCAATATCGCCACCGGCGTTGTGGACCAGAATATCGATGCCACCCAAGCCTTCCTCGACCTGGCCCACCACCCGGTCGATCTGATCGCTTTGGGTCAAATCGGCCAGTACCCTGAGCGTCGGCACCCCGGCCTGTTGACCAATTTCCGCCGCCGTCGCCGTCAAGGTGGTACCCTCGCCGTATTCCGCCGGTCCTTCTTCCCGCATACCGTGGACGCCAATGGCGCAGCCCATAGCGGCCAAATGCTCGGCAAAGGCCCGCCCCAGGCCGCGGCCGGCGCCGGTGACCAGGGCAATCTTGCCGCTGAGAGGTTTCTCTGTATCTACCATTTCGCTCCTGTCTGCCAAAAAATGAAATTGTCGATTTGGGTCCAGGGGAATTTGGTGCTATTTTGCCTGCTCGACAAGACGCCCAATACCCTATCCTGACCCGTCCTACCAATCGGGCTACTTTTACGGGCCGCATCATGCGAGCCAATACCGGCGCCTTGTCTCTTTTGCGATTGAGTGGAATAACGTCCGTCCAGTTAGCCCTTTGGGGGCCGGCTGGAAGGCGGGCAGTGGGGGTTCGGTGGCCGGGCAGCTGAAGGCCGGGCGGGCGGCGCAGCCGGGTGGTGGGGGGCAGGCCGCAAGCGGGTCTCACTGCCCGCC
>WLWD01000464.1_pt1 | contig 66330 bp, 43 predicted proteins | sample 6712731 | NCBI WGS metagenome assembly WLWD01 (sample SAMN12718690, study PRJNA576275) | sponge metagenome | isolation source: marine sponge | host: Mycale hentscheli | place: New Zealand: South Island, Marlborough, Capsize Point | collected 2014-11-01
AAACCTAGGATCCCCAATCCCCCTTCGAACTTTGGGGAAAATATAGCACAGCGAATGTTTAATTGTATGAATATTACGATCATAAAATCATGCATGAAACATTGATCAATGCATATATACATTCTCATACAAGCATGTGCATCACAGTAGAATGTTTAGAAAAAGGATGTGTCAAGTAAACACACACAGCACGTGTCAGTTACTCCAAGCAAAATAATTCTCACATGAATGATACAATCACCTTCAAATGTCAGCTCAAAGTTACAATCAACTATTCGTCACATAGTTTTTCAGTCTATTACAAGATTTTATATGTAACAACAGACACTCTCAGCCATGTGGGTTAAAATAGTATAATACTTCACAATTTTAAATACTGCAACAAGAGAACTTCCCCCCCCCCCAAAAAAAAACAAAAAACTCGGATCGGACTTGTTCATTAACATTTTGAAAAATTTACTAATATCTATATAGTAACAGGGGTTCATTAAGGGTGGGGGGGCAGGGGAGACACTCGCCCCCTTGAAATATTCTTAAAATATCGTAAGCAAAATGTGTAGTTAAAAGTGAATATTTAAGGTGAAGGGAAATGCTTAAATTATGCCCATCTCCTTTCTCGTCATAGTTATGCACGAAAGTTGTGTCACCCTTTAGATAGCACAAACTCAACCTCGCCCACTCTTAAAGTGATTTCTAAATGAATCCCTGAATATTACGCTTGTGTGTCAAATAACGACAATGACCATGTGTGTATTCATGAATAATCCATCAGCTTAAACAGTCTGGCAAAGCATCATCCTTACTTCAATGGGTAAAGAGTCATCACATTCAGTAGAGAGTGATTAATTGTTACTAAAAAGTGGGTGGAATAGATGAGGGAAGGCAGTGTAGGTTTCAAAAGTTTCGTGGAGCGTAAGTCCACAATCATGATGGTAGGACAGAGATTCAGAAGCAGGATAATTAGACAAAGGACTCTATGACTCAAGAAGACAGAACTAAAGAAAGGAAATATGGGGGATAAGAAAAGCTTAGATAGTTTAAAATGAAAAGAGCAGGAGAGGAAAACTAATTAACCGTACTCAATAGTAGAGAATGATAACTGAGCAAAATAACTTCAATACGTCAAGCGCCACTGTGTGGTGGGGTACTTTATATTATAATATTATACATTATATAATTCCCCTTCAAAAATATTTCCTAATTTAGAATCCACCTAACCTTGCAAGCCACTTTTACTCGACTGCATAGTCTACCACACATGTGATCTTCTTATCTTGTTGTATAAAGTCCTGAACAATCAATAAATAAAAAAATTCTCAAGAATTTCTTAAAAATCAATGTGTACTAAATAATCATACCAACATTGTAATTAAGGCCAAGCGCCTCCTCATAGTGAAAATTTTGAAGAAACTATCTAAATATGATACTCTAGTAAAGTTGCACAACATTCTAATCCAGCACCTATCACAGTTCAATAGTATCTGAGTGCAGTATGCAGTTAGGCAGTACTCAAAATTACAGCACTCAAACTCATAATAATGCCATGCTATTTACTCATAGTACACTAAAAAGAGGGTTGAATGGACAAGGAGAAGGCGGCGTAGTGAAATCACTGAGTAAAGGCGGCATAAGTTTTAAGAAGGAAGGGGAAAGTGCGAAAAAGAAGGCAACATTTCAACAAAGCCCAAGTCCACAATCATGATAGAAGGACAGTTAGGTTCAGAAGCAGGAGAGACAAAGAAATAGAAGGGACTCCATGACTCGAGAAGAAAGGTGAAAGAAAGGAAAGGTTGGGGATAAGAAAAGCTGGGGATAGTTCAGGAAAAAGAGAGCAGAAGAGGGAAACTGATGTAGAGAATGATAACAATGAATAAAAATAACTTATGCTACTGCATTCTTACTGTGCAATAAGTCAAGCGCCACTATGAGGTGGGGTACTTGCTAGTTGTAAATATTTTTTGTCTTGCAGCCTAAGGGTGGTGGATATGCCCTAACTCCTCCCACCCCTTTCCAAACAAAATTTCTAGATAAAACCCTGACTATAATAAACAGTAATATTATTATTATTTATTATTAATAATAAAACTGTTGCTCTTCTTGATAAGAAGCTACTCAACTTGATTGCAGAACTAGAGTGCTCCTAATGTCTATCATCAAATATCTTGTGGCTACATGAAAACTAATCATGAAAGAAATTAGTAATACAACAGGTGGACATCACTCAAGTGATAAAAGCCTAAACCACAGCCTACACTTTCTCTGTCCTAAGGTTTAGAAAGTCCAAGGACTACAGTTCCAATAGAACACACAAACATCACCAGCTCATACATGTGTCTATTACCATGTGACAGGAGTCCACATCCTTCACCTGTTCAATAAAAACTGATGCATATCACTCATACCCCATCTCCTCCACCTGGACTTTTAATGAAACTAGCCCCCTATCACGTCCCATTCAAAGGTCATATCCTGTCCATTCTCTCCCCTCTCCCACCCTGCAAGCCACACAGCAACAACAGGAAGGTCACAAACATCACCTAAATCAGGTATGCACTGGGCATCATCATAAAATAATTTGAACAATATCTCAAAAATGGTGAACACTCAAATGAGACTACATATACCACAACTTGAGACTTACTTGATTCCGTCTATACTGAGGACTTTGTCAAGAACAAACACTTGCCAGTAAGTCTTGCCTCGCAGGTTGGTTATGAGCCAGCTTGTCTGAAGTCAACTAGGGCAAGACCTTCAACTTGCCAGTCAGTCCAGTAAACCTGAGTGTTTTATTCACATGGTCATAATAACCCATAGTAGCTAAAAATATTATGTGACACAATCTGGGCAGTGTGTAGAGGAGGCTATAGGGGCAAAGCCACCGTGATTGATATCAGCAGTGGCGTAGGAAGAGGGTGGGGGGTGGGGCTTCAGGCCACCAAAATTGTGGGGCATAATCTAACAAGGCAACTTCTCACATGAACACTTTTAAACCCCCGACCCCAAGAAAACGTGCCCCTTTACTAAACATCTTCCAACACCGCTGATCAGTCGTGTGACTACTACAAATACTAATGGCTAGCAGAGTATTCGACACTAGGCTTCAATTGTATATTCCACAGACTATTTGTAAGGTTACTCTGGAGTATTGACTGCCTTAATGTACAACAACTTAAAGAGTTTAAACCTACACGACTAACACTTGCACAACTCGTTCAAAGTAGAGTATATTATAGTTATTTCACATTAATCCCACCCCTACACCACCGCCGCATTAATTCACGCAGTATCTAACGCCTGAGCCTACCTAATCAATATGACAGACCACTGTAGCTCGTCGAGCCTCTTCTCCCTACCACATTTCTTTCCACATGCGCTGCGTGTGCAATGTTGTATCTGAACAAATGACGACCGTTGTTTTGCCTAATGCTGGGCGGTACCTTTCCGTTGCTATAGTTACAAGAGAAGTAAAAACGATAACAAATCCATCACCGTGTGCGAATGGACAGGTTTTAAAGCGTATACGGACAGCTAAGACGGTTTTTTCGATAAAAAAGGATTGATCCGTCACTAAATTGAGGGGTGTCGGGCCTGCAGGTATCTTCTGACGAGTAAAGCGGCATACATCACCCCCAAATAGCTATCTGACCTCCAGTAGGAATAACTACTTCATTATTTTGCAAAATGAATTGCTTCTATTAAACTATAATATGCAATAAAATATATTGCTGTAACTGCTGATAATATACACAATCTGTATACTTCAATGGCATGATGAACAAAACTATTTTCATCAGAATGGTTTAGCTATACCAGTCGATCTAGAACCATATAGCTACATAGCTACTCTGAGACTTGACAAATTCATAATCTTGTAACTGGACTAGATAATAGATAATACAAACAACGCAGTGATTTATAATAATGGTATGTATAAGTTACTGATACAACATCCAGACTTTATCCCTACCATGGTAACATTGTATGTGAAAACTGTATAACAGACACTAAACGTTGCACTAAAGTGAACTAAGTTTTCCAGTCAGTTTTCCGTCAGAATGGTTAAGCTATACCAGTGAATCTAGAACTTTACAGTTACATAGATATTCTGAGACGTGTAACTAGACTAGATAATACAAACAATGCAGTGATTTAATAACGGTATCTATAAGTTACTGATACGACATCCAGACTTTATTCCTACCATTGTAACATTGTATGTGAAAACTGTTTAACAGACTCTAACGTTGCACTAAGGTCAAATTGATAGTTTTCCACTTACTCAACAGAGAAGATATTTTTGGGTTATTATTCAATTGTAGGCTTTATTTGATGTGGCTATAGCTATAGTGTCTTTGTAGTATGACACACGTGTACGCGATCGCTACTTGGATTTATCATAAGTCTTAAGTGTACAATTAGATATATGTATTAGTAGTACACATAACGACAGCCTGAGCTTCCCAAGTCAGGCAAATTAAAAAAAAAATCCCACTCTATGACTGCTTCTACATTTCCTTGCTGTAACTAACAGCAACACAACAATTTAAGTTGCTTTTCTCTGGTGGCTAAAAGTATTTTCCTTTCAAATTCTGTAATGAATATTTCAGGGTAGAGGGACTAACAGTGCCCAACATTTCTATAACTAGTTAGTTTAGATCTATACTCCGCACACTTCTTCACTTGACTGGCTTTTTCTTAGTATGTTTTTTTCTTTGAAGATATCAGGGGAAATTTTATCCTAATCTGAAGTCTAACACTGTTCCATGAAACAAAGGTCATTACTTTTGGCTTTTGGCACCAGACCTCGACACACCATAAGGATACTGTACATAAAGCTTATGACAAAAGTACAATACTTTTGATGCTGCTTTCTTATTGACCTTTAGCAGAAATTCTCATTTCAATATTTAGTATTTAACAATGTCTCAAATTTTAAGAAAGATGAATACATAAACTACAATAATATGGAATGATGAATACGCCATGAAATAATTCAGGAATTAAAGGAGTAGGTGAGTGTACCATGTAAGGAAGGTGCAATATTCTTTTTTCAGGATACAAAATAAAAAAACATGACGAATGCGTAAATTAATAATTCACACAAAACAACAAATATTTTTCTCCAGCATTATGATCAGACATTCTGCTATCCGTCATCAAAGTTAGAAGTGCAGCGTCTAGGAATTTTCCGTAGACTTCATAATGAACAACCTTATCATGCCATCTTCTCCTAGAAACTTCACTTGACCTCCTCTAAATCTAAAATAACAAAATAAAAACAACAAACAAACAAACACATAAACAAAAAAGACTGATAATCATGTGTTTGTTGTTTGGGTTTCATACACACTGTAGAGTAGATAGAAACCTAACCTCCGCCTCCCCAAGATGGAACCTCCCTTCCTCAGAATTTTTGAAAGTTAATAATTATAGTAATTAGATTACAGTGAGTTGTAACATCATGCTGTGATTGATTAAATGTTGATCAGTATGAATACTCTCATGTAGCAGAGTTTGATACAGAAAAATGGAGGGGGAAACTGAAAAATTTCCCTCTCAAACAGAGTTCTTCACCCCCCTCCCCTCCCCAACTATAGCCGTTCTTCTCCATGTATTCAGTGTTGGACGTAGGAACAGGAATTGGGCAAGGGGAAGGAGTGGTGTCAGTGTTTGAGGGTGGGGCTACACAGATTTAGATGTGTACACATGCTGTAAAGTACAAACGGATAAACAAAAAAAAAATCATATCAAATCGACTCATAAATCATATAATCTTATTTTCTCTTTCTGGAGTGGGGGGGAGTGGGGGGGAGGGGGGATGGGGAGTTGAGGGAAAAGTGGGGGGAAGACTTGTGCATCAAAGTAAAAATGGTTTAAATTGGTTGTGCTTCAAGAACTACACGTGGGCACATTGGAGCATTCATCATGCAGCGTTCAGTATGGGAGAATATTGAATGCTCGTGTGATTCAGAAATTCTTATACTCAGTAATTACTATACCCACTTTCATAACAAAATGTGGACATATATTTAGTATGTGGGTATTCAGGGGTTCATTTAGGGAGAGCCAGGGTAGTGCTCGCCCTCTCCCCTCCCTTGAAGGCGTTTCGTCCCCCCTTGAAATATTTTAAACTTTCGTAAGCAAAAAAGCAAAGTTAAAATGTGAATGATGAAGATTGTAAATGATTAAATCACAAGTCCTCTACTATCTTAATTATGTACAAAAGTTATGACCCCTAAGATAGTGAAAGCTCAGTCTTGCACCCCCCTTGGAGGGGGAGGACAGAAGTTAAACCAACAAACACATCCATCTCTTTATGGTCATGGTAACCTGTAGAACCATCATGAACAGCAAAAGTCATCTACTAGAGATATCTACTCCACTGAACTCCATTAGAGTTAGCTCATTAAACCTTATTACTAATAAGCTTCCAGAATAATTACCAACTCTACAATTAAGCAAGTATGTGTGTGAAGTTAAAACTCCCTGTAAATGCATTTATAAAACCAGATCAAACGAAGTATATATTAGAGATGATATATGGCTTACAATTAGATTGTGCAATAAAGTGTGTGTTTTAGTTCACTGGCATAATGAAGCACCATAAGTGCGAACCTTCAGCGCTGTGGGACGACATCCCAACTAAATTGGTGGGGCCGCCCACATTCCAGGAACTAAGAATTGAACATTATATGTTTGTGCTTGTTTTGGATTCAGTTACATGTATTTTCGGTTATGGGACTTAGTTAATTTTTAAAGTCATGTCACCTGTGCGTGTCTACATCTTGTTGTTCATTGTTGTGTTGTCCGGGCTGTGCATATAAGACTTCGTGTTTTGTGTGTGCAGTCAGTCAGTTCTCAGCTGCCATTTGTGCCATCTGATCTCGTTAGATTAAACTAGTATAATCCTGAGTCCACCTTTCGAGGGGGGGCTGTCGAGGGGAAGGCATACTGATTCTGGTGGCAGCAGCTTAATTGCTGTCACCATTGTGTGAGCCTGAAGAGGAACTCATGAGCTTCACTGAGGGAGGCCCACAAGTGCCACTATACACTAGCAAGCTATTTACAAAATCATCTCAGGACCAAATGAATGATTTATTGGCTATTCTAATTAGGTATCAATATAGCTTGAGCAATGAAAACAGTATATGTAAAAGCTGTCTTCATAAGCGAAGAAGCTAAAAGGCCAGAGACATTTACCAGTATCCATTTTCAATGTTAACCTAGAGCTACAAAATGTAACACTGAAGGTTAACAACATATATATACATATATATAATTGGCGAGCGAGCGAAGAGAGTGAGACACTATCAGGGGTAACACAATTGAATATCAGGGATATTTGTTTATATATATGTTCAGATGCATACGTAGCAACTATGCATGTATGTATGTATGTGTGTATGTATGTGTGTATGTATGTGTGTATGTATGTACCTATGTATTTATTCACCATGAAGACCTATGTATCTGTGTATGTATAGATACAAATTAGTGTATTAGTGATGTGTTTGAGCATAAGTGGCAACAGTTAAAATAGCAAACATTTGAAAAAATCTAATCTAAAACTCAAGAGACTAGGTTCAAGCAGAGTGGGTTTATTATTCATGTAATGAAGGTGTATCCAGGACTTGATTTATAGTCACAAAGAAAAGCTTGACAGTAGTTAATGTCTAAGATTATTTTTATACATTTCGCGATGAATAGCTAGGCCACCCTTAACGATAGTGTAGTTTCAGGCTCGTTCACAGTGATAGTTTTTGACAAGTCTTTGTTCTAGGATATTGCTATAATTCTACTTGGATGGGCAGCTTCACAGGATGTGTGTGCATATGCATATGTATGTGTGTTTATGTGTCCACTTATACACAAGATACAAGAGTCCAATTTTTTCAGACTCTTAAGTTGTACCCTATATTTCAGATTGTCTAAGTGTGCATTAAATGGAATTATCAATTAGCCACTAGAGTATGTACATAGAATACTTTAATAAAAAAAAATACAAGATAATTTCAAAAAACCTCTTTCTTAGTGCAGCTTCCTCACCTCTTATGAAGTCCAAAAGTAGCTTATAATCAGCACACTATTTGCTGCAGAGGAACACTGAGCGCTTTCACCTCCTACTGTACTACACAGTCCTACATACAAAGAGTCACAAGTAAAATTAGCATAACAATAAGTTATTTAAACTCAAGATCTGTAGATTACTGCTTGTGATATGCATTATTACACTCTGTAAAACAGATACTTCGTAGCAGGCTAGTTTAACAAATTTTGTAGTGTGCCGATAGGGGATTCAACCAAAATACAAATATTGTATATAGAATCAAGGCCAATACCAATAACCAATAGCTATTTTGATTACATTTTTATTCACTTGGTTACATAATGGGAAAGATTATGTTACAGGAATTATTGATGAATAAATTTTCGTAACGTCGTTTCCTTAGGTGTATTTAACTTCCTCTCTTTCAAGGGCTAGTGTTTTTAATAAAACTGCTCTATATTATTATATTGCATTGACAGTAGCAGAAAAGAATAATAAACGATTTCATAGTTAGTATAAATACGCACTTGCCGAGTAAATATACTTCTTGTAATTTTAACAAATAATCACGTATCTATAAACTATGATACTTGGTTGTTAAGTTGTTGTCTGGTATTTTTAGGAAAGTGTTTGTTATCCTGATTTCAATGAAGTGGAATTATCAGGTAAGAATGAGGAGGTAGGTTCAAATCAACAATGTTGTATAAAAGGATCCAACTAGAATATTTGTAATTAAATTCTAAAGTATTGAGGCTCCTTCTTTGCACCATTTCTCAGTAAGTATCATAAGCCATTCAATAGTATTCAGTGAATCAACTAGGTTTAATATTTCAAGAAAAAAAAATTTCTACTTTTAGATGTATTCTCTCTCTTTCACAGGCTTTTGTTTTAACAATACAGAAATAAAAATATTTGGTCACCACTGAGAATCGAACCCAGGACCACTTGCTTAAAGCACAAGCACTCTACCACTGAGCTAAGACAACCAGCCGGCAAACAAACACTCCAATTCTGTATTTATACAGTGGTAGAGCGAGCGCTTGTATGTTAAGCAAGTGGTCCTGGGTTCGATTCCCAGTGGCGACCAAATAATTTAATCCTGTATTATTTTTAAAATAAAGCCAGTGAAAGAGAAAGAATACATCTAATTGGTAAAAGAAGGCTGATAAAGAAAGTATTAAATTTCTGCTTTGCAACTACTTTATTAACCCTCAGCGCGCATGCGCAAGAGGGTTACAGTAGTCCTAGTGTCATTCATTCATTCATTCTGTCACTCTGTCTGTCAACAGGCACTTCTGGAATGTAGGAACCAGCCAGGCTTTGAAAGCGGCATCAAACAGCAGTATTTCACGAAGTAAGCTCAGTTAATATGCCAGAATTTTGATTTTGGACTTCATTTTCCAGAAAAAAGCGAGTCTTTCCATAGCCGTGCGATCGTAGGCTTACAGCCGGAACCGCCCCTTAAAAAACTTACTTGTCACGTGAGCCAGCTTGCGTTGAAAATCAACTTTTAAATAGCTAACAATTAAATGCATTCACCGTGAGGTGCTGCGTTGCGTAGTCGTTGAGTGAGCAAGTAACTAATCTAATAGTCTCTGGTTCGAATCCTGGTTAACGAAATTTTTTTTTTCATCTTTTTTTTTCATCCTTTTTTTTTTTTTCCTTTTGTCTTCTTGCCTTATTTTTCTTTATTTTCCTCTTTCTTCCTACTGTTTTTATTTCTTTCCTACCTTTTCCTTTCTTTTCTTTCGTGTACTGTTTTTCATTCTTTCTTCTTCCTTTTTCTTTTCTTCCTACCTTTTTTCATTCATTCCTCTTTCTTTTGTCCCTCTTCATTGTCTTCTGCTCTTTCCTGCCTCTCTTCATGCCACTTCTCTTTCTTTTTTTTGTTTCTACACTTTTCCTTTGCTATTATTTTCTTTATCATACTAGCTAACTAGCGCTGAGGGTTTGCACTTCAGTGCTCTAGTTTCTCTAGTACAACTGTAATATAAATACAATCTATTTTGCTTTATTAAGATGATATTATGAGCCTAGCTGTTACATACTGAAATTTTAAGATATTTTAGATTATCAAACTTCTAAATTGTTTAGAAATTGTCATCTAACCAAATTGTCTTGTTTAGTTGCAATTATGTTTTTTCTGATCGTAATTTAACTAAATATTTTTTGGTTTTTTATTCAAGTCTTAGTTTGTGTACACTATTACTCAGTCAAGGGTCTTGTGCAAGAACAAAATGGTGTCATTTTGTGGATAACTTTGTTTCTGTACCATTTTTCAGGTGAAGTATTGAACAAACATCCTGCGAAACCCACGAAAACATTGTATCAGGATCGTAAGTAAATAGTCATCATTGTATTTCAATTAGAAAGTTGTTACTGTGAAAATATTTTTAATAACAGTAGCAACACTCTATACAGTAGCTTTCAGTCATAAAAATAATTCAAAATAACCAGATTAAATGCATTTGCCAGTATTGATAATATGAAAAATCTAAAACTTACCAGTAACACTAGAAACAATGATAAAATGAAACTTGGAATTGCTGAGTATATGATATTTCATTATAACTTGACAATTAATTTGTAGGTCATCAAGAGGTTTGTCGTGAGCCACAGAATGAAAAAATTATGTTAAGCAGAATCGATTCAAAAGTATTGGGTAAGTAAAAATTATAAATCGTAAGACATTATGTTTTACTAATAGACAGAATTTGAATGTATTGAATTTTTACTGCAACTTCTAATATGTTAAGCAGAATCGATTCAAAAGTATTGGGTAAGTAAAAATTATAAATCGTAAGACATTATGTTTTACTAATAGACAGAATTTGAATGTATTGAATTTTTACTGCAACTTCTAATTGGCAAGCAAGCGAAGCGAGCGAGACACTCTCAGGGGTAACACAATTGAAAATTGGTGATATTTGTTTGTGTATAAATATATGTGTCGGTTTACGTATGTCATTTTGTACTTTGACCCTAGCATTTTTGTGTTTGCTTAGTTGTCTACCCCTTCCCATATCTCTGCTACACAGAATCTTTTCGTTTATCGATCCGTATCATTCGAGGAAATTTAATTTTGCTCCTTCGTATTAGATTGTTTCTGAATGTCACAAGACGCACTTAGGTCTTTAAAAACTAACTGTTATACTCAGCATTGTGCAGTAATGCATTAGAACTTCTTTTTTCTTTTTTTTTCCAAGTCTCAAAATGTTACGGCAACTATGGTATTGAAACCCTTTACCAGACATAATTTTAAAAAACTCGGTCAATTTTAGTAGCAGTGACAGCTTGTTGTCAAAAGATACTGGTAATTCATATAGTCAGAATGACATATATTAGAGACTATAGAAAATACCAGTACTTGTGAAATTGAGGTAAGAAAGTGGTTCTGTATTATTGTTAGCTGAAGTATAATGTAACGGCTAAATACTTAGCAATACTTTTAGAAATGGACTGGTAGATTCTAGTATTAGCAGACACTCTACACTGTAGTCAAGCTTGTAAAATGAAGTACACAGTCATTTCAGCAAAAAATAATAATTTTAAGCACTAAATACAATCTCTTACTGCATATTTTAAATACTCAATTGCCTGTGAGTAAAAACAGGTAATATTTAATTCTTATAGTTGTCCAATTTTTTTGTTTATAGACATCTATAGTTTGGGGTCCATTTATAGGAAGTTAAAACTTCCACTGTCTCCAATCTGGCAGGAGTTTGCTCTACAGTTGGGTTTAGACTACGATGCCACAGAAGCCATTAGAATAGACTCTCCAAGCAATTCTTCGCATTGTCTGCAAAATGCCCTCGCTTCGTGGCTGCATCTGGATTATGACTATCAGAAACATGGGAAGCCCAGCTGGAGAAGAATAGCCGAAGAAGTGTCATGGCTTAGTAAAAGGAACCTTTTTCAAGACATTGCCAAGAACCACACTGGTAAATAAGCATCATATGAAATATTATGCTAGATATTATATATATAAAGGTTTAAATAATTTGATTTTAGCATTTTTCAAATTTCATCAAAAGTTTCAGACCAATTTTGGTGTGAGCATTTTAAAATATATTTATAACTATATCAAGTACCCCGCCACACAGTGGCGCCTGACCTAGCTACTAACTTAAGTAAATTTGTAGTACAGTAGCTTAAGTTAGTTTTATCCATGATTTTCTCCTGCTCTCTTTTTTTCCTCAGCCATCCTTTTCAACTCATGCATTCCCTTCTCCTCCTCTGTCTACCCCTCCTGCTCCCCAGTATCTGTCCTTTCTGTGTATTTTCTTTGACACCTTCATTGGAGTAATTACATCAGTCAGCTTTATCCCTTCTGCTTCTATATTTAGTGACCCTTGCATTCTCCTGCTTCTTTGCCTCTCTTATAGCTTCCTATTATGTTTAGCTACTGTAGCTAGATGAACACTTTTTCCCAACTCAGTTAAACGAGTGTTCAATTTTATAGGATAAATTGGGTTTTATGTGTGCATTCTACACTCCATGGTTGCTGGTTCGAATCCTGTGAAAGCCCTTTAATTTTGTTCCTCCTTTGTCAAACATTGTTAACGTCAGGTAACGACGATGCTTTACCAACTCTGATTAGCTCATAAATTATTCCATACGCTACTGACACACAAGTGTATTATTATAGCTAAAGATACTGAAGTAATTATTTTGGTTTAAAAGAGAAACTTTTTCGAAATAGAAAAGCATTAGAGTGGCAAATAGTACATTCTGTTGGTTGAGTTTAAGTTTTATATTTTTTTAGATATATTTTTCCTACCGATAGTATACTATTTTCAATTTAAATTTGCGATTTTTTGTTTTTTTTCTTTAAGATAGACTTTGAATCTTAATTTTTAAACCTCATAAAACTTAGCTAGATGGTTGTCATCAATGTCACAGCTACCGACAGGTAGCTATTTGCTAATTTTCTCAATTCATTATAGACTTTCAATGTTGTTTTATTGAAAATTGGTATATTTTTGTTTTTAAATGGCATTAATTAGATATATGAGTACAAAATCAATCTAGTAATTCATAATTGTGTTATGTGTAGCTACTTGTGACTGATTCAACTTACCATCACTCAAAGGAGCTCTGATAAAAGACACAATAATTATCATCACAATTCATAAATGTGCACTCATAGTTCAGTATTATTATAATTTGCAACCATTTTACATATACACATACACCTACATCGTTAATTTGTATATTGTCAATTTTATTACAGTCACCATTAGGAAAATAAATAGCAAATAAGAACTGGTATATATTGCTGTTGCTGCTATTATTATTGTTGTTGTTGTTATTAGTATTATTATTTTTATCCTGTACTTTATGTACTGTACACACACTTCACATGCCACATTTAATTTGCTAATTACTACACAATTAATGTTTTTACATTATGAGCTTGTGAAATACTATTACAAACTCATGTTATTTTTTATATACGGTGTATAATTGGCATTAAAATTAAACATTAAGTCTTTACATAATTAGTAAAACTGTGAAGTGGATATAAAAGTAAATAACGGACACCATAGACCACTGTATTCAAATTTATGTGCTAAATATATCAAATAAAAATAATGTACACTGATAAGAAATGAAGAAGTCCCGAGCAGTCAGTTTGTAAGCCATGTCTCAACCTGCTATTGTGAGTGGAGTTTATTGCAGTGCAATACCTGAAGAATTACAACAACAACAACAACAACAACAAAAGTTCAAATACACTGAGCCATTAGAAACTATACCATGTTTAGAGCTGGTCACATATTGCTATTGTAAATTGAATTCATGTAACTCTCGGGTCCCCCAATAGTACTTGCTGCCTTGGACATCGGCAGGAATAATACAATCACTAATTGGAGCTAGTTGCAAAATCTACACACAACTTACATGTCCATCATTTGTCATGTTCTGAACGACCTTCTGCTGTGTGTTGACACTCATCCCAGCCGATGGTTTCTTAATACTATCAATGCCTGAATAAGGGGTGAACTCCATGTCTTCTCTCTTCTCAGCAGGCGGGGCATTCTCTTTGTTGTCTGCTAGTTTCTTTTCACTAGAATTTTCTCTTGAGTTCTCAGTGGCCGTTCTGAGGAACTGAGTTCATGTTCTTCCTTGGCATCAATCTCGGACTTTAGCTTGGATAAAACATTGCCGAGGTCCATCTGCACAGGTACGGAACAAATTGATACTGAGCATACTGAATCAATTGTCTGTAACGCTAAGTGTTGTTCACTAGTATCTCAAGTCCAATTAATTGCTGAAACTAGTGTTATATATTGCATGTGGCAGTGATGACAAAAAAATGGACAAAAAAGTACACATTCTTTCAAAGCTGTTCATAAAAATGTAACCATTCGTGTACTAAGGTTATTGTTGCTGTTGTATGGTTTGCTACACGGACGCAAATTTCACAGCCAATTTTTTTTCTACACTCACAGTTGGTAAGGGGTATCCATACGATGGAGGAACGCGGCCAGATTCCGGAGTCTCTGTGGGGACAGCATTACTAGAGTAGAGTCATCGGTACCAGCTTCTTTACCTATGAAAAAAATTCAGCCAGGCTTTGTCAAAAAAAATCATAGGATTGATAGTACGCTACAAAAATTTCAATTATAGTATGTAATTACTACAGCAATAGCTACACATACTCCTTGTGAGACTGGTATCAAATGCTTCACAACCACAATTTAACAATATACATGTAGGTCAAAACTTTCAATCATGTACCAAATACATATGTATTGATTTACTACAGGGTGAGCTGGAAAACCAGAGGGGACCCCAGTTTATCACACATGCAAGTACACACCACCCTTTACACGTTGGGGTGAGGGAGGGAGGGAGGATGGGGAGACTACTTGTTAGCTATATGCAATAAGATTAGTGGATGCTTTAAGTAAGTCTTATTTATGTATGAGTACAAACATCAATCCAAAGTTGTATACAGAACTACAAAATGCAATTGCAATTTATTAGACATAACATTAAAGAAAAAAACGAATCTAGGAAGGAGTGTGTGTGTGTGTGTTTACCATCCCTGAACTGCTACATTCTGAGGAAGGAACGGTTCCATGGGAACATGAAAATGATGTCATTAACTGAGTCAAAAAAAGGGCGTTCTTTGATACTATAGTTGTACTGTAAGCATGTGGCTCACCTTTACCAGAAAAAGAAAATTAATGTCCCATCACTTTCAAATTCCATGCCTGAGTCTAAAAAAAATAATGGGAGTCACTCTTTTAAAGTAAAGCTTTTATCTAGCTTCACATTTATGAACTACTCAAATGCACAGTTAAACAATAATTAGTAGTATTTAATTTAGGAGTACAAGCACTTATTTATAAATTTCAGAGAACACAGTCTGTAGTTCGTGATAATGAAGCAATGGACAGAGCTCATCTGATATTGTAGTGGCTGGAGTAAACAAAATTGCACGAACCATAATTCTACCACGAGATGACCACGGGTGACATGAGTAATCTCCACAAGATTCTGTTAGGCATGCCCATTTAAATTATCTGTTCAAGCCCAGTGCGTACTTTACCAATTAAAGCTGCACAAAAATGGTTTGGCTCAAGTTGGACTATTGATGCCTCCTCTGATTACTTTGGTGAGTATGCCAAGTGGAGGAGACTCATACAGAAATACAAGTCCCCCGCACACATTGATCATGTGATGCAATGTTAAGGCCTTCATTAGCCTCAAACAAGGATTATTGCACACCATGAAACTGGTCTATAAAGTACCTCAAAAAAAGGACATATCGTATAACAGACAAACAAAACCAGAGATGACTGTTTATAGCGATATAATATGTGTGTACGAACTACAATGCAATCAGATGGCCAATGTACAGTAACCATTGTAGCTGAAGAATTAATCAAGCCTGAAATCTCTATAATTATGAATAAATACATTGCAGGCTTTAATACAGGAATTTTGGCTTGAGGAAGGGGGTGGGAACTGTTTTGCTAGTGGATGGGGCTATTATTTGTAGATATGTCAAGTAAAACCTCCGAATAGTGACCACATTGGGGACACGACTTTTGGTGTCTTCTCAGTAGTTGGTCCTTTCTCAGAGGTTCTTTTGTAAATGCTGATAAAGAGTTAGGAAACTTGAATTTAAAAATACATTCATTAATTATGCATGTCCTATTGTGGTTATCAGAATGGTGTCCTGATGACAAGCATCTTACTAGAAATACTTTTTTTCTGAAGTCTTAACTGCCTTCTTGTGGCTACTGGTAACTAACTTAGCTATTTCTCCTCCACATTTATCTACTTTGATAGGATGTGCTGCCACTGGAGATGCAATTTTCTGTAAAAAAAACTTTCCTGAATAAGGGTATTGTTTGAAGTGGTATTTGCAACAAACCACACCAGTCTTTATTTCGGTAGCAAGCCAGGTAATTTTTTCTAGTAGCACTTGCTGTTCTGTGGATATTATTTCCTGCACTTTTTGTTCAGGTGATGAAGATTAAAATAGAAGTATCAAACTTCCAGCCAAAAATTGGATACTGTAGAATTAGTCATATGTCATTTATGTGGCTTAAGCATGACCACAATCTCTCAAAATTCAGTAGGTGTGGTCTTTGGTCACTGTACAGGGGCAAATGTATTGTAGTTGCAATCGGGGGTGCATGACTTGGTCTCTCCAGAGAGGTCAGTCACCTTTTGGATAGAAGTTTTATTGTACACCTGTGTAATTTACACATGGATTAACTTAATTTGCATCAAAACATGTGTATGAGTGGGGAGGGGAGGGCTCTTCAGGCCGCAATTGTCCAACGACTGGCGCTGGGGACTTCAGGCTCAAGCTGTCCTCTTCGTTCACCGTTACTGAAGAAGTCATGGTAGATATTTTTATCTCTGCTTATTGATATGCTTATATTCAGTTGGTGATCTTGCCCAATCAGCTATATTTGTGAAGGGGGTGAGGGCAGATCATGTGTTTCTCTTTTCTGTATCAAAAGCTAGTGTATTGGTAATAGATATTGGAAGAATTAAGAAATTTGGATTATATTATCAGCATGTTTGAACAATTATCGTCCATATCTTTATTTTTAAAACTAAATACATTATAGCAAACATTACCACGAAATCCCAGTTTCTTTAAAAAGCTTTTTTTTACTGCATACTTTCAGTTCATAACCATTATTAGATAGCTATGTGATTGTCCCAGTTTGCTGCTAAAATGCATCTATTATTGTAAACATATCAAGGAAAATATCATCAAATTACATTTAACCACGTTGGTTTCCGAAACACTTGGCAGTGGGGTTAATGAATCAAATTCATAGAATCTGTTAAGCTTTATCACCTTCCCAACATAAAAAGGTACCTTCAGAATGCTCAAATTATTTTAGAAATATCTGTCACGCAGAAAGCTTTGGTTTCTTCAGTGGGGTTAGCACGGGCTTCTCTGACAGTGCATGACTTTGGACATAATTTTTCTTCTTCACCCACCCTAAAATAATGCATCAATTTTGATACTTTAAGATCACTTGTTCTACTGAAAGGCCAGTTTAACTTGCAGCTTTCTCTATCAGTACTAGTCTTTTCTTGAGCACCTTTTCATTCCCGTTTCATAGTAGTATTTCAGCCTGTTAATCTGTTCTGGGCTGTGTCTAATAGGAATCCTTCCTTCTGGGGAGGTTGCACATTTTAACAGGATTCATTGTAGCATTCCTCATCCATGACGTATTGTTCACTTCACATGCATAACATGCTTTCTAGAACGAAAACGGATGTAGTTGTCATTAGGTAAGTGGTCGCCATGAACATACTTTACGTGTGACACACCCAAAACATTGAACCTTTTTGAGCCGAAATCGACCCGAAAGTTTTAGATTTTAGCAGCAGGCTGCTCAGAAAGCTCTGAACCGGGTGCAAAAGTGAGCTAAAAGTGCCAGGTTTTTGTTAATCACATTTGAACGGAAGAGTGCGTTAACCGGGTGACGCCCCTTAACCTCAAGCTTGTATTTTCACATCGAGTTTATCTCTCTCCCTGCTGTCTCTACATCACAACAGCGCGGGCCAGTTCAGAAAGTGAGAAGGGATAGTTACCTGTAACTATACAATAGCTTTTAATTTTTAAGATTAGATGGCTGCTAGGGTCCTATGAAGTGATCTTATGTTTGGTGGCCTGGAATAATTGAAATAGTGACTTGGCAGGGTGATGTAAAAAATATCAATAGCTTACTCAATGAGACGGCAAGAGGAGGGGGAAGGGGGTAGTTGCAATAAGAAATAAGTTATGATAATGCCATCAGTATATTTTCCTAGGTTCAAGAATGTTTACACAGTAATTTTCTTGCGAACAATTGATAACATCAACTAGTCTGGCGTAGCCGACCCTTTACCTTCCGTTATTGGTGGGCGGGGGAGGAAGGAAAGGGTCTGGTGTCATGAACGTATAGTAGTTGTTCCGGCGCAACGATAGTTGCGCTCCAATCAGATTGCTTGAATCGACTTAATTGCATATCTTACCCAACCTCGAGTCTGGAGAGAAGTGCGTTTTACAATGTCTGCGATGTCGACCGCTCGGTCTGAAGTGATGTCCATTTTTGAAAAACTTGGATATTCAGTGAAATCAGAACAACTGGAAGTAATCACAGGGATCTTACGAAGGGATGTTTTTGTTGTTCTTCCAACAGGATTTGGGAAGAGTCTTTGTTTCCAGTGTTTGCCTCTACTATACGACAGACTGTTTCCAGAAGAGGCCAACTCTATTATTATTGTAGTAACACCTCTAACTGCTATAATGAAGGACCAGGTAAGAAAATAAACCGCAGTTTAGGATTTTTAGCTATTAAGAATGTTATTTGCAGGTTACAGTTTTGTCCAGAATGGGTATTAAAGCCTGTTATGTTTCTGGAGAGCAGGATGATGAAAGAATGAGAAAGGACGTTATAAAAGGAGCATATCAAATAGTATATTTCACTCCAGAGATGATTCTGGCAAGTAGAAGATGGAGAGAAATGCTCATAGGAGAAGTATACTCTCATCAGCTTCGAGCTTTCATAGTGGATGAAGCTCACACAGTGAAAAAATGGTATGTCACAATACTGTTTCACATATTTTGTAAAAAATATAATTAATTGTTATCTTAAAAAAATCAGGGGAGATACATTTAGGAGGCTACTTCTGAGAATTGGTGAAATAAGAAGCTTACTACCATCACACGTTAATATTATGGCACTGACAGCAACAGCTACAAAAACACTCAGAAGAGATATTGCACGTATCATTGGAATGAGAAATGAATTAATTGTTTCACGACCTCCTGTGAAATCAAATGTGATGTACTCAGTGGTCCAGACTTCCTCAGTTGAAGAAACGTTTTCTTTGATTTCAAAGAGACTTCACCAAGAGCGACAAGCATGCCCTCGAATGATTGTGTACTGCACAAACTATAGAGACTGTGCAAACATTTATCTGTATTTTAAGAACTGTCTGGGAAACTCGTTTACAGAACCATCTGATGCACCAGATCTCCCTAGATTCAGGTTGGTCGATATGTACATGAGCTGCACGGAAGAGATAGTAAAGGAGAGCATTGTAAACCTGTTTACCAGTAATTCTATAATTATTACGTGTCGTAATTGCTACAGTGGCATTTGGGATGGGGGTTGATTGTCATAACATTCGCCAAGTTATCCATTATGGATCCCCTAATGACATCGAGTCTTATATTCAACAGACAGGTCGTGCTGGTCGTGACAGTCTTCCTTCCTTAGCAGTTCTTGTTAAGAATACTGGCAGAAGGAGATATGTGGATAAGTCAATGACTGAATACTCAAATAATGATGTTGCATGTAGAAGAGATACCTTGTTTCAAGATTTTGATGAGTACTCGCGTACTTATGATGGACCTTTGTGTTTGTGCTGTGATGTATGTCAAAAGCTTTGCACATGTTCGCACTGTTCTGATAATCACTTATCTTTCACTTTCATCTCAAATTCAAAAGAATAATTTTTAAAAAAATTCCCATTGATTTCTAACATTTTTTTTCAAGATAATATTTTTTTTTTTACAAATGTGATGAAATTCATACTGATGCAGATCATTAAAATTAAATATGATCAATGATCCATTTAATTAAAGTGTCTTTGTCCAATACATGTAAAACATCCCGAGGTGTGCTAAAACAAGAGTGACATCTGCCCTGGTTAATTGAAAATATTTTGTTTTTTAGCAAATGTTCGATAATCATGTTGACATCTTTTCCTGAGCTTGGCACCTTGTGAGCACCAGACACATGGGTAACTCCATTTTCAGTGTCATAGTTGTCAAGAACTGGTACCACTGTTCCCAATGTCTTCCCTATCTTTGTGATTGCCTTCTCAGTTTTATTCGCCCGAAGCCCCCGAACAGCCTCCTTGCACACTCGGTTGAGATGTTCTTGGAATAAGTCACAGGGAATATTGCGTCCTGGAATACTATGAGTATTTACAAATCGACTCCACAGGAGCTCTTGAGACAAGCGAGGAGTGAGCATAAACTCATATTGATTCAGCATATTGAGGACTTCAATGGAATAGTTTTTTCTATTCGAACTCTTGAAAAGTGGTATAAGGTATTTCCAATACCGTAGTATTCGTAAGCCATCACCTTCGCTGATGGCATCTGAAAAAACTAAGTAAAATGATCCCACACCAAGGAGCTGTCTGCCATAATCAAAAATCTATTATGTACAAATATATGTAATACATAATTAGGCATAAAAATACAGCAATATAGCAGACTATAAAAAGGGAGGGGGATGGATTATGTTAGCATGATAAATAGCTGACCTTGTCTTGCGATGGTGCTGGTGATTGGTTGAAATCAAACGAGGCAAATTTGTTCACAACTCCCTCACATATTTCCTGAAGGATTGTCTTTCGTTCATCAGCTTGTATCATCCACAAGTTTTCAGGATTACTTACACTATCAATATCTGGAACGTCAGAAAGTGACTTCATATTTAAATGTTGGAGTGCTGCGACCAAAATATGACACTTCACAATTAACTTGAAGAAATCATCACACTCATTGTACTTCTTTGTAGGATCACCAGATACATTTGATCGCCCAATCAAATTTCTTAATTGATACAGTGTACCATGATCAGCTCCAGAGAAAATAGAATAATAATACTTCCAAATTACCTGTACGAAACATTGCATTATTAAAATGTATTGGTAATTGATGTTTAAAATTAACTTACATCAAGCAAGTTCATTTTAGTGTGCCAGTCTTCTGCACAGGGAATTAATCCATCCAGACGAGTGCCACAAGTCACAGAGTTTACTCTAGTCTTTTTGGCTCCTCTTGCTCGTGCAGCTGTCAGTTGATCACCGCCTAAAAGGATCGGGTGAAGTGATGCTTGACATATATCAACCTCTTCTCCAATACTTGGAACAAACAATTGTTTTGTTGTTTGCGTTAGAGGAACATACTGATGCAAGTGTAGCATGATGTCAACCATGTCATCTCCCAAATTTTCATTCTTTGCTAGAACACCTAGGGGCACCTAATAACATGTAAGAGACATTGAGGAATTTTAGTTGTGCCCTTAGCTAATTCCCTGAGATAGTGGATAGTAATCACATAACATTTGGAATCTCGAGAATATTAGTTGTTGATGAATAGATGGTCTAATTAACCCTATTGACTATTCCTAGGTTGGACATGAGAAGAGGGAGGATCTTAGTTTCAAACATAAACGTGACAATTGCAATTAAGGATTTAATTACAATTACTTACTACAATGGACTTTGATGACATTTCAGAAGAATACTTATGTGGTATATGCCATTTCACAATGTCCTCAAACGTCAGCTTGAAATACGGCATGTGTTGTGTCAGAATTCGACCAATAATAGTCCCAATATTAAGTCTTAGTTCTTTGTCATCCTCTGCTGATGGTAATAGCCTTAATGCTCGATGTTTAGGACAGTCTTCACATCCTTGTGGGTGTTCATCAGGATATTCCCTGAGATCAACTCTATTTTCAATTGCACAGGCATGAAAGTAGTGCAATGACTTGTTGCTGTGATCTTCGACTCTCATGAACCTTGTTTTCACTCCTTTGTCAATATTGTCACCAATGAGCTTGTATCCTAGCTGTTTTGGAACGTTTGCCTCACTTGTAGCAGTAACTCCTGCATAAAGAAAATAAAAATGCACCTATGCCTTCAATTATCTGCATATATTCTTACCACAGGATTCCATCCCCTCAGTAGTACTGTGGAGATTCGATTGTGAAGTCAAAACACCTCCTTCAACAGTATCTTCATTAGCCAATAATGATATGTCAGAAGACAATGGTGAAAACTGAGGTGTTTGGGCACTAGAAGTGGTGGAGGAGTGGGACTCAGAAGTGGACTCTGAACAGGAATCAAACAGCTCATCCTCTGAAACTGGCCCAATCGACTGACTTGATAAAAATTGATCCTCCTGTGAAAACATACATCAAATGAAAGTTGCTTAGTTTGATTGTCGCAACCAACCTCTCCAAGTCCTTCCTTAAGATCTGCTATAAGTTTGTCCCTCCAAGTCTTCACCAGTGTATCGTGTCCAACTCCTATCAGATTCATTAGCCTGTTAGTTGTTACATGGGACATACACACATTGACCTTCTGCAGTCGTTCATACACCTGAGATAAAGAACATACTAAACACAATTAGCATAGAAACTTTAAAAATTCATACCTGTTTTCCACTACTTCCGGCACGAAGGATCAAAGACAAAATTCTTTGAACCATGCTCATTCTTGAATACCGGAATTTCAGCAGAATGGCACTACACATGCCTACAATAGCATCTCTGTTCATTCGAGGTCTACGTCGGTATGTGCAAGATAGTAGCAACGAATGAAGAATTGGAGCATTTAATGAAAGCTCATCTAGAACTTTGCTCCAAGTGAACTTTTTCATATCAGCTATATCTTGGCTACCTAAAATAGACTTCGTTTTGTGAGAAGACATTACAGTAAGCTCTTGTCGTAGCATTGTTCCAATCTTCTTCAAAATGTAATTGCGACTCCCTGGGTTGTTCATGAGATCAGATATAATGGCATACGTACTTCTTCTTGCTAAAGACTTGCCCAAATGTTTGCGATTTGGAGTTAATGTAAAACTTTTCAGTCCACTTTTATACTCAATATTGACCTGTATATAACATGAAGTCATGCTTTATTATATTTAACTTGATAAACCATATAAAACGTACTGAAACATTTGGCGAATCCGTTGTTGGAATGGGAGATGAAGTACTTACAGGAGGAGGTTCCTGCTCAGACAAAGCTAGCACTCTCTTTGCTTTCTTTGCTGGAGTCGTGCAAGCATCTTGTGAAGTGGTTCGTGGCCGTTTCTGTGCTCTTCCTCCTCTAGAGGTAATCTTGGCAACAACCTTGCTAATGTTTGATATGATTGTCTAAAACAGATAGAACAACACATAAATGGTCACATCATAAGTGAATGTGAGAGTAAAAAATATATATATATTTCTAAAATAAACAAAACACAATAGAGTAGCTTGAAAATAACAAATATTTTATTACTATTTGTGCCATTATATTTCTTATAGTACATTTTATTGTATTTTGTACATATTTATTGTCTCTTTTGATGGTAGTAAGATGCAACACATAACTCCAAATAGACACAAGACTAGATTTGAAGCAAGTAACATTGTAGAAAAATCTTTTTAAGTCTTTCCATAGCTTTGCTTAAGAATGTAGTACAGAGCTATAGCTAGCTACAATTAATTCCTATCTTGTTTTCTCAGAATATAAATTGCACTTATTAGGCACTTAATACACTCAACATGAACTAACAGGCCTACCTCTTTGGCCAGCAGCAATTTATCATAGGCATAGAAGCATTTTCTGCACATGAAACTTGGTCCAGGACACAGAAGTTCATTTACATCAATCTGTGGTTGGGTCTTTTCTAGTTCTTGAGATATAATCTCTTTCCAATAAATGGTAACTCTCCCTGAAATATCCAGGAGTCTTCTGTCTTTCTTTGCAGCGAGTTCTCCACAAGCCAGACAAATCGGAGATGCAGAACTTGCAGCCATGGTTGGTATAGACGTTCCACTTAAAATTTCAGCGCAATCTATACTAAGAAAACCACTAGACCGCAAAATGATGGCGAATGACGTTTTCTACATTCCATTCGAACAACTACTATACGTTCATGACACCAGACCCTTTCCTTCCTCCCCCGCCCACCAATAACGGAAGGTAAAGGGTCGGCTACGCCAGACTAAACATCAACCTCTTTTTTTTTTTTCAGAGAAATAGAAAACATTTTCTAAAATTAAAATTCCTTTATGATTTTTTTCTATCTCTGCCCAGGTATATCCATAAAAAACCATAAAATCAAGTTGGTGTGGCCAATAGCTGGTTGCAACTTTTTGCAAACTGGTCATAAATATATAATATATATATTTATATACATACATGTATATATATATTATATGTATATGTGTGTATATATGTTGGAAGACTGCACTCAACATAGTTACTGAAAAGCATTTGCACTCAGCATAGTTACTAACAAACATTTTGAACTTTTTGACTCTTGTTTTCTTAATGTATATTATTGTTCACTTATTTCTATATTAGTATTTTTATAAATAACTCATATTGCCTATTTAAACTCGGTTCGTTCATTTTACATTTTTGTCATTATTATTCTGCCAACTATGAATTCTGCTAAAGAAATGTTTCAACATTATATACATATGTATATATTGATCAGTATAAATCCTTCTCTTTAGGTATCTATAACCTAAGAAAGAAGTTAAAGTCGATCTTTTTGTTGTGCCTGTAGACTGCTACAACTGGAATGGAGGATGTACGCAATCAAAGTCAAGGGAATACACTTACAAAAGGTATGTTCACTCTAATACTCGCTAATAATATTACAAAACGTTAGGCTACAAATTTTCTAACTTTAAATTATATTCCTGAATTTCACGTTTATCATTTGTCATTCAATAGTTATGTGAATACAGTATAATAAACTTATTTAATTCTCTCTTCTCTTGCAATATTGTGTAATGTATTATCATATAAAAAAATCTTAATTCCTTCATTTCACTTTTGCATTATCTTTCAGAATGCATGTTCATTCACCCACTGGATATAAAATGTGTTGTTTACATCTGTTCACTGATAGAAATGAGGCTGTATATGCATTCCTGCCACTTTTTTCCAACTTGTATGAATAGTTATAGACCATGGGCTTGAAGAATTATCTATAAAAAAATAACACTTGAGTTGACATTGACCTATGACGACGGTGTGTATTAATGAATAATTTATGAGTTTAAAAGAGTTGATAAAGCGTCACCTACCTAAATGAAGTTCTATACGCTTCATACATAGTTGAAAGAAGAAAAGGACTAGAAAAAACTCTTCCATATCAGATTAGAACCCATGACCCTCAACTTAGCACTCACGCACACTTACCATTATACTGTCTGAAACTAACAGCTTAACGATTCTTGGAGTATCCTATTAACCAATTGTATCCTCTTCTCTCCTTTTTTTTGTCTTGCCCTCTCCATCTCCTACTCTATAAAAATTGGGTTTCTGTATTCATGAATAATTCCTTTGCAGAACTGTGTTATGAAAGAATGTTCACATACAGTAGCTAACCATAATTCACCACAAAGCATGTGTAGAAGAAAAGCGGAGGAGTAGTAAAACACAAGCGTCAAGAAAAATAGAAGCAGGTGAGAAAATGCTGACGGACAATGAAGAAATGACATAGAAAGAACAGTTATACTGAGCAGCATGAGAAAGGATGAGAAGGAAATGAATGAGTTGAAGAAAAGAATTAATAACAACTGAGAGGGTTCAGGAAGAATTTGAGCAGGAGTAAAAAATATTGGATCAAAATGCCTTATGTTATACTGCATTCCTAAGTTGCACAATTAGTACATCAAGTGCCACTGTGTAGCTGGGTGCTTGCTAGTCTAAAAATAATTCTAAGAGTTGCCGAGGTTTGACTTTTTTGTTCCATAGTTACTGGGGATTCAAACAAGATCTTTTGCTGTGGAGTGGGGGAATTATTTAGGGTTACATGAAAATGGTGAAGTTATGACCTGTATTACACAGATGGACAGACGAAAATTTGACAGATTATTACCAATTGCTATCGATAGACTAGACCTAAATAATGAATGTCATTAAAATATGTGAATTCATTACGTCAGTATTGTTTTATAGTAATAATATATCCAGCTCACCTAGTAGTAAAGTATAGTAACAAATAACTGACATGATCCGAGTTGTATGCATGGCAACACTTTACCAGTTTCATTCATACCACCTGACAATAGTTGTTTTCTTTCAAGTTGATTAATATTGTCCCCACAAACGACAGTAGCCATATCAATCAGTGCTCACACTAGGACTTCCATAAAGTTTCTGTTACCTATTGCTGTGATGGAGATAACTGATTAGTTAACCATTAAATAAAGCACTAAAGGTGCGAACCCTCAGCGCTACTATATACTAGCTAGCTATTACAAAATCATCTCAGACCAAAAGAATAATTTATTGGCTATTCTAATTAGTTATTCATATAGCTTGAGCAATGAAAATAATACATATGTGACCGTCTACAGGAAAACCGGGCACAACGTGGCACCCTTAAAAAAAAATTTTTTTGCACTTACAGAGTTGTCGGCGTCCAGATATTGAGCTCTCCAAGTTTTATCGTAGTAGCTTAAGTCGTTCCCACTATAATAGACCTAACCATTCCCTTTCGTCGGCTTGAAACAACACATTTTTAAGAAATCGATCGATCTTTTCTCGATATTTACGCACGCCGCGTTGTGCCCGGTTTTCATGTAGACGGTCACATATAATATAAATGTTGTCTTCATAATAGAAGAAGTTAAACATGCCAGAGACACTCACCGGATTATATTTCCAACACAAAACTCCACTTCCAGTGCATGGTTAACTACACAATATAAAGCAAAACTACATATGGGGGGGCATTAGCCCAAAGTTAGAAGTAGCACAATGAAGATCTTAAATCATTATTCTGAGTAAGTTCATACCTAAATATACAGTTAATTGTCAGTAATCTTCAATATCAGAACATGACATACAAGCAAACAGACAGACGGACAGAATACTACATTAACCCTCTTGTGCATGCATGCTAAGGGTTAATAATTGGCAATGAAATTGTACTCTAATTTGCATAAATTAGTTGCGACACTTATCAAACCTACCTTGCAGTATTTTTTCAAGTGTAATATTAAGAGATTTCAGTGTTGTGTTGGTTTAATACATTACTGCTCTTATCAGAGCCTGAAACATCAGCTCTTGTGTTTGCCAAGTAATATGAGTCATGAGTTTTTAGTGTAGTTTTCATAAGAGACACATATTCCACAACCAAACAATTAGCATCTGCAGGTTTACTCGAAATGAATTAGTAATAATTATTTGTAAGTGATATTAAATGTTGCTATGTTCCCTGAGTTAATTGTTACTCTCCTTGCAAATTACATTTCTTATGGTTTCAATTATAGTATTATAAACACAATTATGTGTGTATGCACTTATTACATGATGTAATGCACTATTTGTACCATGATATGCTCAAACCACCCAATCATTATTCAATTCGAGGTTAATATATTATATACCCACCTCCTAAAAGGTGAAAAGTGAACCATCCAATCAAAAATAGTATTCATGCATTTCCTACAAGTCGGTTGCATTCTGCCATTCAGTCAGTACAGTTATTATACTACCCTCAGGACTTCAGCCCTTGGTTTTGTAAATCCCATACTAACCTCCATTTTATAGTGTTACCTGTACTTATGTCTTTCATGATATGATTTCTACCAAAGACTCTCAGGAAGCACCAGGTGTTCTCTACAAAAGATCTAAGCATCAATCACTTTACAGAAAAGCAATATACCCCACTTTCCTGATCCTGATGACTATCAGTCGGTACAATATAAATACTATCCTTGGGATTTCAGCCCTTGGTTGTGTAAATACCGTACTAAACTCCATGTTATTATGTTACTTATATTTTTGTCTTTCATGATTTGATTTCTACCAAAGACTCTCAGGATAGCTATCAAGTACCAAGTGTTCTCTACAAAAGATCTAAAGCATCAATAACTTCACAGGAAAGCAATATACCAGACGTTCCAAACACAACTGATGTTCCAGAAATATTTCCTGTGCCAAGATCTCATACTGTAACATGGGGTAAGTAAAAAGAATTAATCATATTACATTGATAAGTCCAATGTTACCATGAAAATATTGTAAAAATTTTGTTTGCATATTATATTATAATTCAAGTATTGATTGTGTATGCTTATTGTTACTAATGATCTTGAAGGTATGCATGTTAATGTTGTTATTATGTAACTATACTATGTACATTCCTTTGGCTGCATTTTGTTATTGATTTCCCTTTAAAATATAAACCTGACTCTACGTAACTCAGTCATGGTCACTCACTACTTCACATTATTTTTAAATACTCCAAAACTTTCTTCAGCCCATACAAATCCATCTTATCAGCGAACTTCTTCCATTCTTCTAAATAGTTGTTATGTACTCATTGAATGTTTCCACATTTTCATCTGTCCTTCTTCCAACTTACGCATATTTTTCAATTTTAAAATTAATCGCATCTCTGTTCAGCATGGCACATTCCAATATTTCCTCCGTTACTCCACTTATATATCAGCCAAGCTCTTAGATCTTTACCCAATAATCGTATCATTCAACACATCTTCATTCTATCACAATCTTATATCCCTGTCATGTCCTAACCAACAGTGTTAACTCTGCAATCTTTGGCTTTGTGTTCTGGCCAAAGTTGTAAAGGGTGCCGTCACATAGCAACGCCTGCGTGCCTTAGTAGCGCACTCCAGCTGAATAATCCACATTATATACTGCAGAGTCACACCCCACTTTGAAACACAATAATGCCCGTGAAATGCAGCTGTGCCTCATTCACCATTATGCGCATACGGTTAGGGCGGGACAGAGTCAACTTACAAAAATCCTCACGCACCAAAGTAATAGATCCAGAATCTACTCAGTCGTACTGCTCAGGAATGCACTAATGTCAAACTTTGTCAAGGCTTAGGGCCACAAAGGCTCAACTCTATTACAATGAGATATTTTTAATATACAGAATTTTACAGAAATCATCAACAGTAGTGTCATGGTTAGGTGAGTAAATAGAGAACTAAAATAGAATTCAATGAAAACTCATTGTTATAGCATACATGCAAGGATAAGAAAATACTATACAAAAAATCATCTTCTCAACTTCAGCGGTAGCCATGCAGTATTGCGGTGAAGTCCAAAATGGTGACAGGGCTATTTCTTGAGATGCAACGGGCTTCCAGTCTTTATTCTTAATAGGTGCTTTCTCCTAGTAGTACTTGCTGGTCTGCAGAAATAAAATAACTCGGGGAAAAGCATAAGTAAGTTTAACATGCCCTAGCAACCATGGCTTATTCCGTGGGTCTTTTGTGCTCAAAGAGTGTGCCAGCACCCTTGAGATAGGGTTGATGTCCAGTCTGATGCATGTCAGTAAATTTGTACTTTACTCAATATTCTTTCTAATAAGTTGTATCTTTAGTAACTCATAACTGCAACATTTATTCACATTGGAAATCACCCATGGGCAGCTTGACTTAGCTTTGCATAATTATCTTGGTCATTTAAAACCTATAATAACAATCATATCTTCTGAAATTACCATTTTGCTGGCTCCACTCTCCAATGTGCACTATTCTGTCTCTCTGTTGATGTGTCCAGGTAAATTCCATACTTGGAATAGTCTGTCCATCTCCATTTTTTTTTCAGTGGGAAACCAGTAGTCTCAGGTTTCATACATTTAGTCTATTATTGTGTGGATTAATAATCGGCAATGAAATTGTACTCTAATTTGCATAAATTAGTTGCGACACTTATCAAACCTATGTTGCAGTATTTTTTCAAGTGTAATATTAAGAGATTTCAGTGTTGTGTTGGTTTAATACACTTACTGCTCTTATCAGAGCCTGAAACATCAGCTCTTGTGTTTGCCAAGTAATATGAGTCATGAGTTGTTAGTGTAGTTTTCACAAGAGACACATATTCCACAACCAAACAATTAGCATCTGCAGGTTTACTCGAAATGAATTAGTAATAATTGGTAAGTGATATTAAATGTTGCTATGTTCCCTGAGTTAATTGTTACTCTCCTAGCAAATAATATTTCTTATGGTTTCAATTATAGTATTACTTTAAAGGTTATAAACACAATTATGTGTGTATGCACTTATTACATGATGTAATGCACTATTTGTACCATGATATGCTCAAACCACCCAATCATTATTCAATTCGAGGTTAATATATTATGTACCCACCTCCTAAAAGGTGAAAAGTGAACCGTCCAATCAAAAATAGTATTCATGCATTTTGTTGAAGAAGCTATAGTAATTGAACAGTTTATCATTCCATGCACTATGCACTTAACTAATTGATTTACTGATTGAACACTTAAACATTAATTGTACTTGTCACCATTAACTGACCATACCATTCTAAGAGCACTTCATTTAAAAGCATTGTCCATATCACCACTTCTTCTCTTATCTGGTTTTGTTCAAGTTGAAGTAAATTACAACACATTTCCTATAGCCTAGCACCAAGGTACAAGTCGGTTGCATTCTTTCATTCAGTCAGTACAGTTATTATACTACCCTTGGGACTTCAGCCCTTGGTTCTGTAAATCCCATACTAACCTCCATTTTATGGTGTTACCTGTACTTATGTATTTCATGATAATTATGATTTCTACCAAAGACTCTCAGGAAGCACCACGTATTCTCTACAAAAGATCTAAGCATCAATCACTTTACAGAAAAGCAATATACCCCACTTTCCTGATCCTGATGATCAGTCGGTACAATATAAATACTATCCTTGGGATTTCAGCCCTTGGTTGTGTAAATGCCGTACTAAACTCCATGTTATTATGTTACTTATATTTTTGTCTTTCATGATTTGATTTCTACCAAAGATTCTCAGGATAGCTATCAAGTACCAAGTGTTCTCTACAAAAGATCTGAAGCATCAATAACTTCACAGGAAAGCAATATACCAGACGTTCCAAACACAACTGATGTTCCAGAAATATTTCCTGGGCCAAGAAAATCTCGTACTTTAACATACAGTAAGTAAAAAAAATTTAGCTGGCACAAATAATTCAAGTATTGATTGTGTATGCTTATTGTTACTAATGATCTTGAAGGTATGCATGTTAATGTTGTTATTATGTAACTATACTATGTACATTCCTTTGGCTGCATTTTGTTATTGATTTCCCTCTAAAATATAAACCTGACTCTACTTAACTCAGTCATGTGGTCACTCACTACTTCACATTATTTTTAAATGCTCCAAAACTTTCTTCAGCCCATACAAATCCATCCTTAGGTGACTTAGTCCCTAAAGGATGTGAAGAATGGGATCTTTTTATAATATTATTAAAAATTTGTAGCATAGCAGCATCATGGCAAATTAAATCAAATACCATATCATATTTAGAAATTCTAATTGAAGAACATCATACCAAGTTCAGACAATTATATCCTAATAAATCAATTATACCCAAGATGCACTATATGGTGCACTATCCCAAGCAAATTATGTTGCATGGCCCACTAGTGTACTCCTGGACAATGCGACACGAAGCAAAATTGAGCGTTATAAAACATTCATCGTCTCATGGAAATTTCAAGAATATCTGCTATACTATAGCCAAACGAAGTTTGCATGCATTTTGCTACCATATAAACTGCAAAGGCCATTTTTTAACGAAGCCTTTGGGAAATCTCAAGCGCAAATACTCAGGTTTTGGGTAATGATGAGTCACAAGAGCTTCATAGCTACATTGCTGGACAAAATGTGACTGTTTGTCACCCTAAATGGATAAAGTTAGGCCCAATGTTTTTAAAAAAATTTGCCTATGGAAATGAAGATCTGTATCCTATCTTTGGCAAAATTGCTGATTTATATGCCCTATCAAGTGATTCAAGTGGCATTACACAATATACTGTGAAGTTACAAAAATGTATTACACAATACTATGACTCTCACTTTGGAGAATATGTGGTTAAACTTTATTCAACTTTTGTGATACATAACTTGTCAACACTTCCCCTTTTTCCAGTTCTTCACTCTCACAAGGCTTTCAGTCAATCAAAATTTTATATAGTTTTAAAGCAATTTTTGAATTAACATAAAAATTTCATTTGTTGTATTATTTTATTACACTAATTATTAAATATATCACTTGACCATTATTTTTGTTACTGGCTTTTGACGTATAAAATTAGTAAAAACAAATATTTAATGTTATGTTTACAAACATACATAAAATTAACTAGAAAATGAGTTAATATAATTAATTTAGTCAAAAAATATCCAGTAAATTATCTGCAAAAAAAAATGTATTTCAACTATCATTTTTACTGTGTAGTTTTAAAGCAATTTGTGAAATTAAAATAATAATTTTATTAGTTATATTAACTATTCTTTTTTGTTACACCAATTATTAAATGTGTAATTTAACCATTAATTTTGTTACTTGGTTTTTGACAATTCAAATTAGTAAAAACAACTATAATGAAGCACCAAAGGTGCGAACCCTCAGCACCATTAAACACTACCTAGCTATTATAATATAGAGCTTATGTAATGACGCCGCTATAGATCACGTGATACGGGGTACCGCCATTTTGAGTGGCAGAAAGTGCTTAGCTAATAACAATCAATAATGGGGAAGAGTTGTTGTGCCGTTGGATGTAGTTGTGGGGGAATAGGTCAAGTTATTAAGCCTGATGTTCCTCCTAAGATTGCCGCCACCAAGTTCCGTGACCTTCTAGTAGCTGTTGTATTAGCTACCCCTTATTGCTTCCTCAACCGAATGAATAAGTTTAGGTTTTAATCCAAACACACAGACAGAAAACAACAAAGACGAAGGCAAGGAACAGAACTAACTCTAACATGTGCTCTGTTTATATAAGAACACAGAGACTCTAAATAACACACACCTCACATGGCTCCACTTGCACACGACACAATGACACAGCACTATTCATGACTCTAATTCACATGTACACATAATGACCACATCTTGCACATGGCACAATGGCACACAGTTTTACAGTCTCTTATACACACACACATACATACACCCTGACAGTACAGTTCATGGGCATTCCAGCCCCACAGTAGTAACCATTGTATCAAAGGTTCCAAAATCCAGTTTTACAGGTTTCCACAAGACAAAGACCAAAGAGCTAAATGGATTGCGGCTGTGGCTCGCAAAACTGGGAACCAACTGAGCATACCTGGCTTTGTAGCGTTCACTTTTTTTCGGGAAAGAAAGATAACAATCCTCTGTCCCCAGATTATGTGCCGTCTCTCTTTAGTCATATCAAGAGCCCAGCGAAGAGAAAATTAGAGAAAGGAATGGAACGATTTGAAAGGACATCCCAAGCAAAAAAGAGAAGGCTTGAAACTGAAGGCAAACATGAAGCTGCCAAAACTTTGCTGACTCTTTCTGAGGTTGGTAATGGGACAACTTTCTGTGAACCACACTGGAACGTGCTCAATAACAAATCTTACAATGAAGGATTTAAATCAAATAGAAGAAGAGCAAGATAAAATGAGTCAGAATTTTCAGGCATTAAGAAATGAAATTTTTCAGCTTTGTAAAGAAAAAGAGAGCCTAATGGCTGAGTGTGCAGCATTAAAGGAAGAGAGCCAAGCATTAAAATTAGAATGTGAGCAATTAAAGTCCATTCAGTCTTCAGCACTGTCTAGTCAGGAGTGTTATGGACAACTTTTTTTTAAGGATCATGGTGAAAGAGTAAGGTACTACCTGGGTTACCAAATTACAAAACTCTCATTGCTATATACAAATTTGTATCAGGTGGCATAGTAGCAGGTAATAGAACTTCACTTTCTCCATTTCAGTTATTTATTTTAGTTCTGATTAAGCTTCGCCTTACTTTAGGATATCAAGACCTCGCCTATAGGTTTCATGTAAGCCAATCAACTATCTCCAGGCAAATACAGAAGTGGATTGGGATTTTGTATGTGCGACAGAGACCCCTTGTTAAGTGGCCAGATAGAGAGGAGTTGCTTAGAACTATGCCAATGAGTTTTAGAACAACTTTTAGTAAATGCATCATAATAATCGATTGCTTTGAGATATTTATCGAGCGGCCTACAAATCTATTGGCCAGATCGCAGACGGAACCGTCAAATTCCTCATTGGTATATCCCCACAGGGTGCTGTTACATACATCTACAAAGCATGGGGTGGTCGTGCCTCAGATATTATATTACTGAGCATTGTGATCTTTTGGAAAAACTTCTGCCAGGTGACTTGATCTTAGCAGATTGTGGATTCAATATCATGATATTGCTGGGCTTTATTGTGCTTAGGTGAAGTTGCCACCTTTTACCAGGGGAAAGAATGTAACTTATGTGAATCTGCTGTTTCTTTTAATAATTTGTAACTAGAATATTAATTGTTATCTACATTCAATATCATTTAGAATATTGAAATATTTCACAGTTTGTACATAAAATTAATTCATAGTATTAGTCGCTTCTGTTTCTTTCTACATTCTGGGCAGAACCATTTCCCTTTGGGAATTCTTTTTAAATGAAGACACTGTAAATGAAACCATTGAATTGGACATTCTTTGTGATCACATCCAATCATTGTTCCAGACTCCTCTTGCTGACAATAGCACCAGTGCTCTTTTTGCTCTTCGCTGTAAGCAGCAGATATTTCCTTAAAGAGTGAATCAAGCTCTTGAGATGTTGGAGGTTTTGCTACTACTTTGTCTTGTCTAGTTTCACTACCACTACTGTCGATATTCTTCCTTTTGACTTGTGGAGTTACAAAATCAATATCAGCAAGCTGTGAATAGGGAACATTTTGAAATGATGGTGGTAGCCAGGAGCATGGTAAGGAAGTACAGGATAAGTTCTTCTAATGCTGTGAATTCCCTTCCAGAAGGAACAAAAGTGCTGCAATGTGTGAGCATGCCTCACCTAACCCAGCCATGCATGTGCAGTGTGCCACAACAACAGTTCCCCTAGATTTGACTGCAAGCCAAGGCTTTGCAGATGTAGCTGACAGGCTTTGTGAGTGCTTAACACTGCCCAAGGCTAAGTATGAGTTTGGGCTAGGCAACTTAAAAACTGCAGATTTTTCTATCCACCCATTTATGTAATAATTATAAGCATCCAGACTTTTATACGCCTTCAGGGACTCACCTGTGTATAGACTTGGAGATTGTATAAGATAATTATATATATCTGGGTACTCGACCTTTGGCCAGTTTTGCCACTTTTCTTCAACCATTTCCCTTCCCAAAGAACAAGAAATCTGTTAGCTATTTTTAGTGAGGTATCAAAATAGCTCGACAGAAACGCTGTCTTCATAAGAGAAGAAGCTAAACTAGCCGGAAACACTCACCTGTATACATTTTCAACACGAAACTTCACTCCTTTCAACTCCGTTAACTTTCCTGGAGTAACGCTAAAGCCTGAGCATAAAGCTAAATACACCGCTGGCTGTAGAAATTATTTGCTCACGTGATTATGACGTGCCACTAGGGGGCGTTGCCCATAAAAGCTGGTACCTACGTGGAGTTGAAAGCATCGCTTTTTCTCAACGAATAGCACGAAATTAAAAAAACGTAGCACCTTAAATCTTTGTCCTGAGTAAGTTCATACCTAAATCAACTGTAAATTGTCAGTAATCTCCAAAATCAGAGCATGACAGACAGATAGTCTGGCGTAGCCGACCCTTTACCTTCCCATTATATGTGGGCGTGGGGGGAAGGAAAGGGTCTGGTGAGAGAGCTCCACATCGGTTTGGTACTGGAGTTACTATAGTGGCGCCCAATCAGATTGCAGTATCTGTAATTAGTGGCATTCCTTTGAGACTGTACTAATGCGTGTAAGTTTAAAGGGAACGTGCGTCAGCACGCAACGCGAGCAAATCTATTCCAGCGAATTGTAAGGCAATGATCAAGACTAATAATCACTAAAGTGTTTCAGGAGATGGGATGGCCGTCAGCTAAGCCTGAGCAACATCAAATTGTATAAGCTATTTTGAATAGAGACGTTATTGTGATTCTTCCTACTGGATACGGAAAGAGTGCCTGCTATCAGTGTTTGCCACTTCTTCACAAAAAGATGTACCCAAGTAAAGCTCCAATCATAGTATTAGTAGTTTCTCCTCTCAGATCACTAATAAAAGATCAGGTAAAATTATACTTCTCTTTCTATATGGGTGAACTACTTTTGTCTCTGAAACAGGTATCGGCACTAACAAAAAAAAGGTTTTGAAGCATGCTGTGTTCTTGAAAGTAATGAAATTGTGAATGAAGGAATATCCAATGGAGACTATCAATTTGTTTATTTCACTCCAGAAACTCTACTGTTAAGTAAAAGATGGAGAGCTGCATACCAGGGACCTCTATGTTTTGTTGTGATCTGTGTCAGCAAATTTGCAAATGCACCCAATGTCATACTCAACAGTTTGTACTCCATAGCTAATACAATAAAATATTGATCAAAGTATAGTGTATTAAGTTTTGATATTATATGTTTAATTATCCAGTTAATGATCGACTGACCTACCCCACGTGAGCCCCTTTAGCTTTGGCAGTCAAGCTTTAGGTGGGGCCTTTGCAGCTGTAATTAGCCCCTCCCCCTTTCCCTGCACTTCGGGATGACTTCTGCTTGGGGGAAGTGGCTTGTGAGGGTTGAGCTAACTCCCTCACAGCCCCCCGAGGGGAATAACATCTCCCACTCCCTAACTCTATACTCCCATTTTCTACGTCATGAGATGAGATGATCCTCCCCCAAGCACCCTTGACCTTCCCACCACCCACAACCCTCCCCCCACATGCAACTGCCCTATCCTGCCCAAATAACCATTTTATGCAATTCAATCTCATGTGACTTATGACGAGCCATAACCACAATTACACACTACTGATGCTTCCACCAATAGGAAGTCGTCCAAGTAATGTAAGACTGCTTGCACCCCTTCTCTTCTCACCTGCCATTCCAAGGCATCTGCAATAGCCGAAAATATCTTGGGTGCTGACCGCAGCCCAAATGGAAGAGCTGTATCAATGTAGCATGCTCCCTCCCACATCATACCTAGTAAAGGCTGATCCTCTGGGTGTATTGGCACCATGCGATAAGCCTACTTGATATCGACTTTGGCTAAGTGTGCCCCCCTTCCCGCTTTCAAGACTAGCTTCACTGCGTCATCAACCATAGAATACGCCATTGTACACAGCTCTGAATCAATCCCGTCATTAACACTCTTCCCCTCCGGTGACGACAGGTCCACGATTAGTCGCCACTTTCCCGACTTTCCTTTTGGAATGACCCCAAATCTGCTCACCTGGACGTCTGGCCATTCCTCTACTGGTAATGGCCCTCGAATCCTGCCCTCCATGCACTCTTGGGCCAAGTATTCTCTGACCACCTCCGGATGGTCCCGAGCAGACTGCATGCATCCTTTCGAGGAACTAAGGCTGTGACTGCCATAGCTGAAACCGATCCTGAACCCGTCTCGAATGCCTCTAACCAGGTACTCAGCCAGTGTCTGATCCGGGTGCTCCGCCAGTTCGATCCGCCAGGCCCTCCATTCCAGGGGGGACGACCTGGACCCCATCAGGCATGGTGTCTTTGTACTACTTTGCCTCCTGCATCTGTCCAGCCTCATCAGGTCATCCGTGTAGGCATACTCTATGGAGGGAAAAGTATCAATTACCCTTCCCGCCTATCAACCCCCATGTCACTACCCCTGCCCCCCCGCGCCCACTCCTATCTACCCTCCCCCCCCTGGTCCCTACCCCCCCCCCCCAGTCCACTACCCTACCTCCTCCGCTAGATAGACTTGAAACTTGCAACAACGCCTTTAATCAAAACACTCAGCATAAGCACGCAACTTGGCATAACCACAGTAGATTTGATAGTATGATCTGATAGTTAGACTGATTCAATAGTTAGTATGGTCCCCCCACGGCTGGCCTCCGAGTCACATCACTCATGATGGGACCTGGTCCCCGTTCTACTCTTGCTCCGCACTCACATCCAGCATGAGCGCCCCCACACCATCTGCATGCATGGCAGTACTTGCAGCTCTTGAAATTGCACCTCTTCTCGTTGAATAGCCGACATAATTCCTGAGAACGGCTGGTTCTAAATAGCATTCCCCCCTGCTGAGGTGACAGGGCTCGCAATGCTGATTCCACTGCTTTGAATCGCCCCACCATGTCTTGCTCCTCCTCCCCGAGTGCCACACACTCAGCCGTCTTGTGTGCCACACTAAGACAAACGTCACAGCGCTGGACTCTTTTCGCCTTCCCAGTAAAACAGATAGTGTACTATGACGAATCAATTTTTCCCCAGTCTTTCAGACCTCTAGCTGCTGCTTGCCTCCTAAACACCGTGTCATAGGCCACCCAGGCTGTACCATCATACTCTTGGCTTGCCCTGATAATTCTTGTCATGTACCCCCATCATTCCAGGCACTGCTTCCGGGGATGATTTTGCCACGACCCCCACGAACACGGCAAAACACTGGAGCCAGACATTTATGTCTTGGATTCTCTTTCGGCCTCGGCCTCGGCTTAGTTGGCCATCTCTGCTTTCGTCGACCTTCACATCTGCCAATAGCTCAGGCAGGAGCTCAAACATTTCTATAAACTCCCATTCTCCCAGGAACACCCCCGCCCCCGAGCGTGAGGCACTGCTGGCCTCGCCTGCTGCTCTGCCTCCTGCTGCTCCAGCCAGTATCGCTGATTGCCGAGCCCGAGCCCGTCCTCGCTTGGCCCCACGCCCCCGATTGCAAGCCCTGCCATACCGCTGGGAACCGATCCCGCTGAGCTGCATCCCCCTGCTGTGCCCCGAGGAACCATGCCAATGTCCGCCAGCTCCTCCCCCGAAGGAAGCCCCCATCTAGGACTACATGACAAAACAAGAGACCATACATTATGCTCCACTTATATAAGTCCCCTGGATTTCCCTACCCTACAGGTTTAGTGCTTAGCTCTTGTCCCGCTCTAACTTCCCTTGCTATCCATGCCAATACACTAAGAATCCCTTACCGTCCGGTCGACGTCCCTTACCGTCCGGTCGACGTCCCTTACCCGCCCCGGTGGCCAAACCCTCCTGCCTGCCCCCCGACGATCAGTTCCGACCCGCCTAGACAGGCTAAACAAGTGAGAGCCAACCGGCTGCTCGTCATCCCCGAAGGGAGAAACTTAGTCCTAAACATTTACTACCCGGTTATCCCGTCGCTCTCATGCTGCTGTCCCCCCGGGAAGGGTCCAGTTTGGCCAGCACTGCAGGTAAATGATGCATCAGCGCCTTCTCGACCAATTCCTCTATTCGTACGTCCTCTGCGGGACTCTCTCCTGACGACCCTGCCAACGACATCTTGCCGCACACAGAAAACACCGTCTGATAATTCAGCCAAAACAACTAGAAACTCCTCTTGCCACCTTGCTATAGCTTAGCTGAATGCCTCTGCTCTACTGCGCATGCTTGGCCCTACCCTGCCCCTCTTCTCCCGCCGCCGACCCTTTTCCAGTCATCATTAACCTCCGTTAAAACTCCGTTCTAACCTACCATCAATAACTGCATTTTTATCACATGAATGGAGAGTGTCACGTGGATTGGGAAAAGTTTGATGTGATCTGCCCTTCTGATAAGAGAAGATCGTGTACTTTTCAAATGTTCAATAATTTTGTTCAGGTCTTCTGAAAAGCCTGGTCATTGTGTAGACCGGATGGTTTCTTGACATTATTGCATTCATCAAAATTGTCAAGCAGGGGTGAAATCATTGCAATAGTTTTGCCAAGTTTGAGAATCAGGTTGTCCATTTTGTTCATGTTTAGTCTTCTAATACCATCCTTCACAATTCTGTTCAGATGTTCTTGGTGCAGGTCACATGGAATGTTTCTTCCAGGGGCATTGTGTGTATTAACACATCTGTTCCAGATGAGCTCTTGAGCTTGTCTAGGTGGTAGTTCAAATTCAAACTGGCACAGCATGCTTAAGACTTCAATGCTAATTCTTCCTGAACTTTTAAAACTAAGAAGCAGATATCGCCAGCATCTAAAAATCCTTTCTCCATCACCTTCTTTTGTAGCATCAGAAAATTCCAGGTAAAAGCAGCCCAGACCAAGAAACTTTTTGCCATATATTTTAGCACCTACATTACATATATTATTTATTTAATACAGGAGAATATCATGAGTCTTACATCACAGATTGATTAGCTACAAATATCAATATTCTTCGTCTTATACATGTCTAAACTGTGTATATGCTACACTTACCTCTTTTTTCTTTGCAAAAGTTGTATAGGCATAAAAACACTTCTTGCAAACATATGCTTCTTTCCTGCTGTCAATGGTGACCAGATTCACCCCTCTTCCTTCTTTTTGGGATGCATCTAAAACCATGTCTTTCCATATATTAGTGACTGATTCGATTCCTGTGCTCCTAGAAGACGTCTTTAGTCGAATTAGCACAAGCTAAACAAAGAGCTGCACTTGATGAAGCCGCCATAACGCAGTTAAACCGTAAGTGCGTGCATACGTTACGGCATAATAAAAAAACGCTCAATAAAACTCAAACTTTACTTGACCCTCAATGCTGACATCACGTACGTGGGCGAGTACCAATCCAATGTGGAGCTCTCACCAGGCCCTTTCCTTCCCCCCACGCCCACATATTATAATGGGAAAGTAAAAGGTCGGCTACATCAGACTAACAGACACACAGACAGACATACAGACAAAAAGACAGGACGACTACTATAATCCTCTCGCGCATGCGCGCTGAGGGCCTCAACTTCCACAAGTTCTGTCTGCCACAAAGTGACATGATGTATGTATGAATTTTAAATGATTTCAGGACTATAAATGGCTTCAGGATTTTAAATGGTTCCAGGAATTTACATGTAGCCAGTAGTGAGTTTGTTATACTTGTACTGTACAGTTACACACCTGGGCTTAAATTAGAGTGCATGGCTAGGGCTAGGGCTAGGACTAGGCTACAATCGAACTTCCGAATAAAGGACAAAATGGGAACACCAGTTTTGTCCATTGTTGAGAAGCTGTCCCTTCTCGGAAACCATCACTTTTTGACCGTTTATCTAATATTTGATTGTACAAAGTGTATTAGATTATATGAATTGAGTGAAAAATAAATAAATAAAATAATAGACACATATCAAAACTATTATAGCAATAGTGGGAATTCTGTTCTGTCCATTGTCCGGAATTCGGAAGGTCCGCATCTCGGAAGCTCCTAATATACAATTTTCAATAGGAAATCCATCCGTAGTTTTGTGTTAGTCCGCTGTGTCACGGTTGTCCGTTTTTCGGAAGGTCCTAAGAACGAGGTCCAACTGTAATAATGTTATGTTTACAAACATTAGTAATATTAACTAGAATGAGTTAATTTAATTAAGGTAGACAAAAAATAACCAGTAAAAATATCTGCAAAATAACAAGAAATCATTTATTTTAACTATTATTTTTTACTGTGTTCTTTTAGGTGGTAGTCTGGGTGCATCTCATGTCCATGTTGACAAATCATACCATGTACATAATGGCAATTATGATTCAGTTATAATTCTTGGTGATGAACACGTTCCGTTATTATTAAGAAAATTGTATCACCTGGAAAATAAATGGGAGGAAATTGGTAAAGCATTGAAAATACCACTTGATATGATAGAGAACACTCAAACATGTGGTACTGATTTAATTAAATTATACAATATCCTGCAAGCATTTGTTTCTTTTCATTGGAGGCCAACTCTACATAGATTGAATGAGGGTTTGCGAAGCCATGCAGTTGATGGTGCTCAGTATGAGGTTACAGAACAAGATCTTAGCCTCCACAGAAATCATGTCAGCAATAAGAATGAAAAGTACAGAAAAGCCTATCAAGAAATCATAAAACGTGAGAAGCAAGTATTGAAAGTCTTATTTGCTAAGTTAATATTTTTGGGACCGCCTGAACGTGGTAAAACTCTGACAAGACTTCGTTTGGAGAACGTAGTAAAAAATATAGCTTCAGATCTAAAATACAACAGTAATCCCAGCACACTCATGGCCAAGAATGAAACTTACTTGATTACTGATCTGTCTAAATCAACAGCTCTGCTGTCAGAAAGAGGATGGAAACATTTGAAAGAGAAAAGAGAAGAAGTTCACTTCTTGTATCAGTTATTTCTTAAGCTTAAAGAAGAAATGGAGTTACAAAAAACAACAAGTGAAGCAGTTTCCCAAAGTCCTTCCAATCTAGACAGGAATAGTTATGACTATAAACCTATTTCATTCCCAAATACTGCTAGTCCTTCTATTTCTACTTCAAGTTCAGAAATACTTCAAGTTTTTGATGAATCCTTTGCAACAGGTACATGGGAAGAGTTAGCTGGTCACCTTGATAGAATGACTTTGCTCTACATGAAGGATACTGGAGGTCAGCCTGAGTTGATGGACATGCTTCCAGCTCTCATTATTGGTCCAGCTCTTTATCTTCTCTTCTGTCGATACGGAGACAACCTGGATAAAACATACAAAGTTTCTTTACGAGGAGCAGACAATTGTAAGATACCAGACAGAATGTCACACTGCACTGTGAGACAAAATCTTACATCAGCTTTGTCTAGCATATTCTCCATGCAGTCTTATTCCACTGTGCAAACAAGAGATGATTCTATGTTGAAGAATTTGACACAGAATTCTCCCGAGTCAGTTGCTTACATAGTCGGTACTCACAAAGACAAAGTCTCATCTCAAGAAATGTTCGATTATGACAAAATAATGCAACAAAATTTGAAGGATACAATTTTTGTCGACAAAGAGTTAGTTCACTTTGTGTCAGACGATGGTTTTGAATCAAACGATTCCAAAGATGAATTTCCAGAAGACATGAAAAGACTCATTTACCCGATAGATAATTATAATGGTACAGAAGAGGAGATTGAAGGCTTACAAAAGTTTATACAGAAAGCTTTGGATAAGTTTCCACGACCAGAAATTCCAGCTCGGTGGCTTCCTTTTAGTCTGTTTTTACGCTACAACAAGAAAAAATATGTGGACTTGGACACCTGCTATCAAAGTGGTAAGCATCTTCGAATGAATGAAGAAGAAACAGATGTAGCTTTGTGGTTCTTTCATCACTACACTGGAATTATTTATTATTTTCCAAATGTACCAGAATTGAAAGATTTTGTTATAACAGACACACAGCTTGTGTTTGACAGCATTTCACATCTTATTTTTGAAACTGGTGTAGATCTAAGTCCGAATGCTGGTGAAAAACTGAGAAAAGTAGGTCAGATATCATTTGCTGACATCAAAAATGTTTCTGCAGACGTTTTCCCTCCTGAAAAATTGGAATCTTTGTTACGGCATGTCCACGTTATCGCTCCACTTCGGAAATCACTAACGGAAGAGAAGTTTGTCGATAGAGATGCAGCGCAACTATACTTCATGCCCTGTGTACTGCAAAATTTGTCAGAAGAAGAACTTGATGCTGAAATTGAGAGAATACAAAACGATGCCAAAGTGTTCATACTGAAAGTGTATTTCATTTCTGGATTTGTGCCTATTGGAGTATTTCCATCTTTAATAGCAAGCCTTGTAGGCCAGGCATCCAAAGAGGTAATTAATATTCATGTGATAACATTTTTATTATGTAATATTAATATTGTTTTTTAAAACATCCCTACTTTAGAGTCAGATGTATCCTTTTGAGCTCTTGGATGAAGAGAATGTAAGAAAAAACTTCATTCCATTCATTTATGGAAAAGATGGAAACAAAGTATTCTTTGTAGCAAGACCCAACTTCTTTCAAATTATCCTGGCTAGACCAAAAAGATGGAAGATACCAGCCTCTCAAGTTTGCAATGAAGTCAGAATACTAGTTGAAGACACTCTGGATAATGTCACAGAGAACGCAGACACTGTTCTAAACACTTACAATCTAAAGACTGTCAGTCGTCGATATCAATTAGCATTCGATTGTCTGATTCATCCTGAGGAAGATCACTTGTGTGTGGTGAAGAAAGGAGATTATGATCCCAGCATCATGTGGTGTATCAACTCCAAAGGACTCAAGACAAGAGTTGAAATGGCAGAAGGACACAAAGTGTGGTTTGGAGAGGTAAAATATTCATAATTGTGGGTCAAAGCTGTGAATACTATACTGAGCTTATATACCCATTACAGATATAATTAATGTGGTTTTAAAACTACATACTATGTCAAAGCAATAGCATATCTAGAATGTATATTAATTTAATTACCACCTTAAAATATTTATATGATTGAAATACAACAATTAAAGTTAAGCTATATACAACCAGTGTATTTAATAAAACTGCTATACAAATAATGCATTGACAGTAGCAAAAAAAATATAAACGATTTCATAGTTCTTATAAATACGCACTTACCGAGTAAATATACTTCTTGTAATTTTAACAAATAATCACATACTTGGTTGTTAAGTTGTTGTCTGGTATATTTAGGAAAGTGTTTGTTATCCTGATTTCAATGAAGTGGAATTAACAGGTAAGAACGAGGAAGTAGGTTCAGATCAACAGTGTTGTATAAATAGATCCAACTAGAATATTTGTGATTAAATTCTAAAGAACTGAGGCTCCTTCTTTGTACCATTTCTCAGTAAGTATCATAAGCCATTTAATGTTATTCAGTAAATCAACTAACTGGGCTTAATATTATAAGAAAAGAATAATTTCAGCTTTTAGATGTATGGTCTCTCTTTCACAGGCTTTTTTTTTAACAATACAGAATTAAAAATATTTGGTTGCCACCGAGAATCGAACCCAGGACCACTTGCTTAATGCACAAGCGCTCCACCACTGAGCTATGACAACCAGCCGGCACACAAACACTCCAATTCTGTATTTATGCAGTGGTAGAGCAAGCACTTGTGCGTTAAGCTTGTGGTCCTGAGTTCGATTCTCAGTGGCGACCAAATATTTTTAATTCTGTATTGTTTAAAAAACAGCCTGTGAAATAAGAGAGAATACATCTAATGAGTAAAAGAAGGCTGATAAAGAAAGTATGAAATTTCTGCTTTGCAGCTTCTTTGTTTCTCTAGTACAATACAATCTATTTTGCTTTATTAAGATGATATTATGAGCCTAGCTGTTACATACTGAAATTTTAAAATATTTTAGGATGCTATCTAAAATTGTTAAAACTTCTAAATTGTTTAGAAATTGTCATCTAACCAAATTGTCTTGTTTAGTTGCAGTTATGTTTTTTCTGATCGTAAATATTTTTTTCTTTTTTATTCAAGTCTTAGTTTGTGTACACTATTACTCAGTCAAGGATCTTGTGCAAGAACAAAATGGTGTCATTTTGTGGATAACTGTTTGTTTCTGTACCATTTTTCAGGAAAACTCTCTAAAAAATGTGAAGTATTGACCAAACATCCTGCGAAACCCACAAATACATTGTATTTGGATCGTAAGTAAATAGTAATCGTGCTTCAATTAGAAAGTTGTTACTGTGAAAATATTATTAATAACAATAGCAACACTCTATACAGTAACCTTCAGTCATAAAAATAATTCAAAATAGCCAGATTAAATGCATTTGCCAGTATTGATTTAATGAAAAATCTAAAACTTAACAGGACTGTAGAAACAATGATATAATGAAACATGCAATATATGATACTTCATTATAACTTGACAATTAAATTGTAGGTCATCAAGAGGTTTGTCGTGAGCCACAGAATGAGAAGATTATGTTAAGCAGAATCGATTCTAAAGTATTGGGTAAGTAAAAATTATAAATCATAAGACTTTATGTTTTACTAATAGACAGAATTTGAATGTAGTATTGAATTTTTACTGCAACTTCTAATTGGCAAGCAAGCGAAGCGAGCGAGACACTCTCAAGGGTAACACAATTGAAAATTGGTGATATTTGTTTGTGTAAATATATGTGTGGGTTTACGTATGTCATTTTGTACTTTGACCCTAGCATTTCTGTGTTTGCTTTGTGGTCTACCCCTTCCCCTCTGCTACACAGAATCTTTTCGTTTATCGATCCATATCATTCAAGGAAATTTAATTGTTTGCTCCTTCGTATTAGGTTGTTTGTGAATGTCACAAGACACACTTAGGTCTTTAAAAACTTACTGTTATACTCAACACTGTGCAGTAATGCTTTAGAACTTCTTTTTTCTTTTCTTTTTCAAGTCTCAAAATGTTATGGCAAGTGGTAACTATGGTATTGAAACCTTTTACCAGACATAATTTTAAAAACTCGGTCAATTTTAGTAGCAGTGAGTGCTTGTTGTCAAAAGATACTGGTAATTCATATAGTCAGAATGACATATATTAGAGACTATAGAAAATACCAGTACTTGGGAAATTGAGGTAAGAAAGCGGTTCTGTATTTGTTAGCTAAAGTATAATATAACAGCTACATACTTAACTATACTTTTAGAAATAATAGATTCTTTTGAATTGTTTCATTTGTGCACTGGCTAGCTCGCCCTTTGTGCTCAAGCACATCACTGGTTAGTTCATGTTTAACATTGATTAAAATATTTATTAGTATTAGCAGACACTCTACACTGCAGTCTATAGCTTGTAAAATGAAGTATACAGTCATTTCAGCAAAAAAAATTATAATTTTAAGCACTAAATACAATCTCTTACTGCATACTTTAAATACTCAATTGCCTGTGAGTAAAAACAGGTAATATCCAATCCTTATAGTTGTCCAATTTTTTTTTGTTTATAGACATCTATAATTTGGGGTCCATTTATAGGAAGTTAAAACTTCCACTGTCTCCAATCTGGCAGGAATTTGCTCTACAGTTGGGTTTAGACTACGATGCCACAGAAGCCATCAGAAGAGACTCTCCAACTAGTTCTTCGCAATGTCTGCAAAATGCCCTCGCTTCGTGGCTGCATCTGGATTATGACTATCAGAATAATGGAAAGCCCAGCTGGAGAAGAATAGCTGAAGTAGTGTCATGGCTTGGTAAGAGGAACCTTTTTCAAGACATTGCCAAGAACCACACTGGTAAATAAGCATCATATGAAATATTATGCTAGATATTATATATATAAAGGTTTAACTAATTTAATTTCAGCATTTTTCAATTTTATCAAAGTTTCAGACCAATTTTAGTGTGAGCATTTTTTTAATTTATTTGTAACTAGCAAGTACCCCGCCACACAGTGGTACCTGACCTAGCTACTAACTTAAGTAAATTAGTTGTTCATGTCTCCATGATTTGTACAACATGTAGTGGTTATCTAACCATCATCTAAACAATGTATTAATCAGCATACCTGTGTGGTTAGCTATAACTGGTCAAACCTGTTTTGTCAGTCAGTCTTTTCTCTTACTTTTTGTAGTTCACTCAGTTCTTGATTCTAGTTTTGTCTATGTTGTTTGACTATTGCGAATAACTATATAGCTATATATAGTTATATAAAGTATCTTTGAAGTTGTCAGAGATTAACATTTGCTAGCCATTGACCTGAAATTGACACTCAGGAAACATCTCTCTTGAAGACGAGCAAGTCTATTTTGCATTGGCAGGAAAGAGCTCTACATTAGTAGTACAGTTTTAAGTTAGTTTTATCCATGATTTTCTCCTGCTCTTTTTTTTTCCTCAGCCATCCTTTTCAAGTCATGGATTCCCTTCTCCTCCTCTGTCTACCCCTCCTGCTCCCCAGTATCTGTCCTTTCTGTGTATTTTCTTTCACACCTTCATTGGAGTAATTACATCAGTCAGCTTTATCCCTTCTGCTTCTATTTTTAGTGACCCTTGCATTCTCCTGCTTCTTTGCCTCTCTTATAGCTACCTATTATGTTTAGCTACTGTAGCTAGATGAACACTTTTTCCCCAACTCAGTTAAACGAGTGTTCAATTTTATAGGATAAATTGGGTTAATAAGGCACTTCAAGATACTCCAAGCTGTTAGGCTCTGTTGTAAAGGTTTATGTGTGCATTCTACACTCCATAGTTGCTGGTTCGAATCCTCTGAAAACCCTTTACTTTTGTTCCCTTGTTTTTCCCTCCTTTGTCAAGCATTGTTACATCAGGTATTGACGATGCTTTACCAACTCTGATTAGCTCCTAAATTATTCCTGAATACGCTACTGACACACAAGTGTATTATTATAGCTAAAGATACTGAAGTAATTATTTTGGTTTAAAAAAAGAAATTTTTTCGAAATAGAAAAGCATTAGAGTGGCAAATAGTACATTCTGTTGGTTTAGTTTAAGTTTTATCTTTTTTAGATATATTTTTCCTACCAAAAATAAACTATTTTCACTTTAAATTTGCGGTTTGTTGTTTTTTTCTTTAAGATAAACTTTGAATCTTAATTTTTATACCTCATAAAACTAATCTAGATGGTTGTCATCAATGTCACAGCTACCGACAGGTAGCTATTTGCAAATTTTCTCAATTCATTATAGACTTTCAATGTTGTTTTATTGTTTATATTTTTGTTTTTAAATGGCATTAATTAGTTATATGAGTACAAAATCACTCTAGTAATTCATGATTATGTTATGTTTGTAGCTACTTGTGACTGATTAGAATTGCCATCACTCAAAGCAGCTGTGATAAAAGACACAATAATTATCATCACAATTCATACAGTTCACTAAACGTGCACTCATAGTTCAGTATTATTATAATTTCCATTTTACATATATACATACATACCTATATCGTTAATTTGTATATTGTCGATTTTATTAGTGTCACCATTAGGAAAATAAATAGCAAATAAGAACTGATATATTGCTGTTGCTGCTATTATTGTTGTTGTTGTTGTTATTATTATTATCCTGTACTTTATGTACTGTACACACACACTTCACATGCCACATTGAATTTGCTAATTACTACACAATTAATGCTGTTACATTATGAGCTTGTGAAATACTATTACAAACTCTTGTTATTTTTTATATACGGTGTATAATTGGCATTAAAATTTAAACATTAAGTCTTTACATAATTAGTAAAACTGTGAAGTGGATATAAAAGTAAAAAACGGACACCATAGACCATTGTTTTCAATTTTATGTGCTAAATATATGAAATAAAAATAATGTGCACTGATAAGAAATGAAGAAGCCCCGAGCAGTCAGTTTGTAAGTCATGTTTCAACCTGCTATTGTGAGTGGAGTTTATTGCAGTGCAATACCTGAAGAATTACAACAACAACAACAACAACAACAAAAGTTCAAATACACTGAGCCATTAGAAACTATACCATGTTTAGATCTGGTCCCATATTGCTATTGTAAATTGAATTCATGTAACTCTCGGGTCCCCCAACAGTACTTGCTGCCTTGGACATCGGCAGGAATAATACAATCACTAATTGGAGACAGTTGGAGAGTTGAAAATTTTTGTTCGACCACGATTTGGGCTTTCCGGTGTCGAAAGCGGTCATAAAGATGGTGATGAGTTTGACAGTAACACATCTGAGTTTCCTAGAGCTACCCCACTTACATACTTTTAAAGGTGTAGCAGCTCTTAACAAAGCTCCAGACAACATTCCCAGTGATTACTAGAGGTCAGATCTAAAAAGTAAGTCAGAACTAATAGTTGCCTTACAGTTAACAAGGCACAAGTAATATAGAGCCCTGGAAACAGAGATATAGAAAAGAGAACATCAAAAATCATTTGAATTAATCTGTTTTATAAATTATTATGCTCATGATGATATTTTCATTTTCTTTTCAGTTAAAAAACTATTTAAAATTAGTTTTAAAAAATAGTTTAAATTAGTTTTAAAAAAACAACTAAAATGTTAATTAATTGCTTTGTGATTTGATACTAGACATATTTTGTTGCTTTAAAAACCTATAACTAATTAACATCAACATGACATGTACTTGATGGATAATTTTCACATTGGTTAATTCACTACAACTTGAATACAATCTGCCTGAAAATTTCAACCATGAAAGGTGCCTTTTAAATCGTATCTACTCTGCCTAGGGGGCATGCCATAACTGGGCTGTATACAGAAAAGGGGTAAAACAACTTTCCTAGATTTTATGAGGGGCAATGAAAGTAGAATATAGCATATTCAAGGACTCTCATAGTTGATATTATCATGATTTCATGATACATAATCAGCCTAGCCTGGCATAGCTGACCCTTTACATTGAATGGGTGGCTGAGAGTATGCGGTTAAGGAGGGCCATTCCAGGCAATATTCTAACTGTAATTGACCACCGCACTATGTGTGCAGCAGAATCTACTTGGTACAACCCCATTCCCAGAACCTCTCCTTCTGCATGCTCCCAATATAAAAGGTAAAGGGTCAGTTATGCCAGTCTATATTCAACATCATAGTATTAAAAGATTCTTGGAGGAGCCAAATACCTTTTACTTGACATAAAGCAACAATCCCTCTCATTGCTTAAATGCTCTGGGTTTCCTTCGATTAAAAATTGCTCTATAATTATAAAACCCTCATTCTTTGCTTACTTTACTCTGACATAGCTTTTACCATGAAACAACAGTAAGTCCCTATCAGTATTAACTGGTAATATCTAATCCTTTTAGTTGTTCAATACTTTTTAATAGACATCTATAGCTTGGGGTCCATTTATAGGAAGTTAAAACTTCCACTGTCTCCAATCTGGCAGGAGTTTGCTCTACAGTTGGGTTTGGACTACTACGATGCTACAGAAGCCATCAGAAAGGACTCAACTAGTTCATTGCAATGTCCCTCGCTTCGTGGCTGCATCTGGATTATGACTATCAGAAACATGGGAATCCCAGCTGGAGAAGAATAGCTGAAGTAGTGTCATGGCTAGGTAAAATAGATCTCTTTCAAGACATAGTAAAGAATCATACTGGTAAATACAATTATGAGAATGCTAAAATAGAGATATTGTTGTTATTTTTATTTCCTACTTCATATATTTCATTTCAACAACCCAACCTAACACAAGCACAAGATACAACAACCGCTTCATATCATGCAGTATTTTACTTCACTGCTTACAATAGAGTAATTATAATAATGTATTATTATAATATCGAATGTATACAACACTCCCCTGGGTTTCTATCTAAAATTTTTATTTGATGGGATAGCTTCAGCAAGTCCATCACCTTCTGTTAGTAAAACATTGTTATTATTGGAGAGCAAATGGTCTCAAATATGAGCTAAATGCTGTAATTTTGAGTTTAGCCTCAACAACATAAACAGCTTAAATTAGAAGGGCAAGTCGATAAACTTGGAGCGAAGCTGGGAAGTTTGAGGGAGTAGCTTTCCCCTCACCCAACCTACTTGTAGTACCCTGTTCTTGCTTTCTCAGCTGTCTTGATCTTCTGTATATTTTCCTATACTTAGTTCTGCCTGCCATATTATCCTCAGAAAAAACATTTAAAGATTGTATTTATAGTAAATATGGACCAGTGGTTAGTAAAATTTTGTAAAATTGGGATCAGTCTTAATGTCAAATAAAGTCAGCAGTATATGTATATGTTTGATCAATGGATAGATGTGTATTGTACTAGTGCAGTGAGTATTGTTAGCTGTGAATGTACTTAGGACTTTGCGACTTAGCGTTGCCATTGTATTTCTCATTACTACTTGCATTATAGCTAATCTACTCATCTTGTATAATGCGGTTTTCTTCTGAAATAGCCTCTTACTATACTCTCTCTTATAACTATAATTCTTGTCTCATTGGAACAATTAGGGCATGTTGATATACTCCTCAGTCTTAGTTTTGTTCATTTCTGCCTACTCTTGTGTACATTGTTAATTAAAATCTTCTAGTTTTTCTATAATATGTGGTCGTCATCATTTTGTTGTGAATATTTACTAAGCCACAATAATTACTTATGTTATCTACACAGCCAACCATTCCTGGATTTTTAGGTGTGGATGTTTAGTTAGAGAATGTGTGAAATTGTATCTTTGTTCTGCCTATCTAAAATCCTAACTTTGCTTTATGCAAACATTTGCGATATGTCTTTCAATTTTGATTCCATGTTCTTGCAGATTATGCAGAAACTTGAGTTTGATCCTAATTGTTGTCACACAAACCAGCTCAGCATATGAAAAAGACAGTCACATTTTTATGCCATTCATTAACAAAAAAGTCAAATTCATCTTCAGTGCTCAATTTCAATTCAAGATATTCATTAGCTAGTTTTATACTGGCTATCATGCTGTTATACACATGATTTCTTGCTTACAAAAAAATATAACATCAAAAATGTAATTAGCTAATATGAAAGTTTAAAAAATTGTAATGTGTTTATGTATGTTATGAATTAATACCTATTAGCTAAAAAGACCATTCTCAGTTTGACGATTCATTCATTAAAGCATGACAACATTAATCTGATTTTATCATCCAGACAATAATAATATTATGTGAATGTGTAAAAGATAAGCACAATGTGTTGATGATATGTAAAAGAGCCAGTTATTTAAGTAACTATAGTGAAAACAAGTCATGCATAAACAAGAATTTTAACTTCATGATACTTCTTACTAAATTGGAATTTAATATTAATTTGTGACTGCTGAAGGATATTTCTTTCTTGGAACAGTGAGGTATATCTACAATGTTGTTCCCTGTTTGCATTTACTAGCTATCTTCTGGGTGGATTCCCAGGTGAAGTTGTGGGAAGTTGGCTTAGCAGTGCACTTTGTGGCAGTTTAACTTGGAAAGATCTCACATGTAAAAATCAATCTTGACTTATCTTTAGTTGAGATCACATCAAGGCGGTATTGTTGTGGTACCACTATAAATTGGATAATAGTCCCCAGCTTATGTCAGCTGACCTTTCAAAAGTTAGCAATGTGCACAAAAAGCATACAGTATAGCTGTTCATCTTCCTATTACCCAGTCACAAAAGGTGAGTCTCAGAGATAAGTCTGTACCACCTTCAAGAAAATCATAAAGACTGGAAAAGAATATGAGTTTCTTTCACACATCGGCTACAGAATTTTGATTGGCCCATCATGTTACTTCACAATAATAGTGATGCTACAAATTGCATCAATTCCTCCCAAAGCAAGTAATAGTTTTAGAACTAGCAAGTTTTCGCCTTTCTGTGACATCATTCTACTTGGTGACTCCTGGATAGTGCCTTCATCCTTGAGTTTCCATGTTCTCCTTGTGCAGCTCCATTAAAATCACTTTCTTCCAAGATTAAAGGAGGTATTATTACTCCTCCTGCGGTTTCTACTGATAGTTCATCCATCTCACCTGTGCTGACCAATTATTACTGATTATGTATAAAAGTATAAACACTTATTTAGGTCATTAATAGTCCAATTGTAGGTACATTATGAGTAGAAGGAGGTATGTTATAGCTAGTTGTGGGTAGCAAGACACTTCTTAAATAAGTCAATACTGAGAAAAGTACCAGACTTAGTTAGCTCGAAAAAAGTGGGAGGGGTGGGAGAGACTGATGCGAAATTAAAGCTATTAACAAAATGCTTAAGAAGGTACCAAAGTAGATTGCATTATCTTTCTTCAATTTATCTGTAGTTGTTCAACTTAACTTAAACTATTCTATAAGCCAAAATGAAGCAGATATTTATCCAAATTTCTTTAGTCATTCTAGGTATATAATAGTTACTTAATGGCCAAAGTGCTGAATAGATCCTTTCAACAGTGGCAATTATGGGAATTATTAAAGTTAAAGGAAGCAGTTTACGTACTATAGCAGCATTTTATGTAATCAAATGTATCTGGCTACATGGTTCATACCATTTCTTTGCTGCTATTAAATAGTGCTACAGTAGCTATGTTTGTATTCAACTGAATATACTGAGCAAATAAGGTCATCCCATACAGAGCCTGCCCAGCCTGACCATGTATTCAGGCCCTGAATAATTCAACTATTACATTTTAATTTGTGGTTAGTTAAAGTAAAACTAAGCTATTAAGAGCATCAGCGGACAGCAAATTCCAGTGAACTTATAGTAGAGTGGATGAAAGACGAAGCAAAAACAAATAGCTAGCTTAAACAAAAAAGAAGCAATTTTGATTGTAATTAATCAACCTTGAATTATTCAAATTGCCATTAAAATAAACAAACCTACTTTTATATACACCACACATATTATAGTTATATAGCTATTATTCAAGAATTTGAGAAAACCTAACTAATTTTTTTATATGACATCGATGTAATGATTAAAACAATAACGAATCGTCAGGTAGCATTAGGAAACAAAGCCTTAAAGTTCTTTTGTTTAGTACAGCTATGCCTAGAATTTAAAACATAATATACATGGTAATATACACTGGTATGTATAGCTTACATGCTATTGTAATTAAGATTCATAATCATGTATATCACTTTTTTATTTTGCATTTTCTGCCTGCAATAGCTACTAGTGCTGCTATCATTACTAGTATAAATAATGTTCATTAGATACAAAAGTACATGTGTAATGACTTTGGTGCTTTTTTCAGTCTCTGCAATAAAAAATCAGATCCTTTGTTGTGACACTAAGAAGCAGTTATTACAGGCTGCAATGCTTTAGGGCTCCCTATCTTCTATGGAATATTTTCTCTTCTGTCCTCACTGCTGTTAGTGACCTTGAATTTGTTGCAGCATAATTTATGCCGCATTGCTTTGTTGCTCATCATAGTTGCTAATCGAAATAGAAAGACATGCCTCAGTATTTAATAGTATGCAGACTGTGGAGTTAAAACAGTTAATGTGCTTGAGAAAAATGAAGAGGAGAATTTCATGAATAAAAATGCATATTATATATACATAGTATTAATATTTGCTAAATAAGTTTTTTTTCTGTGTAGCTAATTTCTTCAAATATTTACTCCCTGATTTGAACGATGTCTTTCTGCAAAAAATGTTATTATATTTCTCTAATAATTTGAGAACGCCAGTAAGGTCTTCCTTCATACTGGTCACTTATAAGGTTTCCACGAGGGAGGGTAAGTACGCAGCAATTACTCTGCCAGTGTTTTATAAGGACACCCTCCGCTACCAGCAAGCTAGGGGGGAAAGTTGATGACGTAATCCCCATCGCATATTTAATAAGGCGTATAGTACGCGAGAGAGAAGTCTATGACTTCCTGTTACGCTGGTGATTGGGCTGTTGTTATCCTCTAGCTTGTATTTTCATATTGAGTGAGCAGTAACTTTTATCTCTCTCGCCTGCTATAAATGGGTATCACTACATCGCGACCAAGTGGGCCAGTACAGAAAGTGAGTAGCTATTGAAACGGTAGTTACAACTCGGTAGCTATACCATAGCTCTTGAAGGTTAGAGGATGTTTGACTGTCACACCAAATTGATCTTATTTTTTAGTGGACAGGAAAAACTAAATAGGACTTGGCCGGGGGTGGTGGTGTACAAAACAATCGACAAACTTGCTGAATGCTGATACTGGTGAGGGGGCAGCTAGTACCACTAAGCGGGGGAAGCTAGCAAGACACGCCTAGCACAATGACGTAATCTCTAATCATTCAATAAGTATAAGAAGTCCGACATCCGATTGCACTGGTGTTTGGGTGTATTTCGAGCTTGTATTTTTATTGTGAGTGAGCTGGAACTTTTATTTCTCTTACCTTGGTACCTCTACATCACGAAGAGGTGGGCCAGTAGCACAGAAAGTGAGAAGCTAGAAAGTAGTTACCATTAGCTACACCATAGCATTTAAATAGTTCCTCATCAAGCTTTACTTAGTGGCAGCAATCATCACTGTTGAACTTGATAGACATCAAACTAACTAGTGTTGACTGATCCAAATTCGACCGTTGGTCAGTGTAAATCGTATGAAGTATCGAGAAACCCCGCTCGGAGTCTGCATTCGAACACAAATTTCCGGTACAAATGTAGGCTAATTACAATTTAGGTGCGGTACATTACAGACCTGATAATTCCGGTATTGTACCGGATGTTCAGGTACACTTGGCAACTATGTAAAAGGTAGTTACCATTAGCTACACCATAGCTACACCATAGCAATAATTAGAGGATAGCTACTAGGGCCACACTAAATTGATCTAATGTTTCCTGAACTTAGCTGGGTAGTGTACATTAACAAAAACAATCATTGGCTTGCTGAATTATACTGTAGGGTAAATGGGGTGAGGGGAAAAGGCAGAACTTTTAATAACATCATCACTATTTTGCTAGGTTCAAGAAGCACTCTATAGTTATTCCCTCATAAGCTATTGATCATAGCTTCCTCTTCCATTTTTAAGTGAATTAGCTAGAAACACATTTCATAAAATGTAAATGCTTGTGAATTTTGTTTTTTAGAATTTTTCAAAAAAAAAGTGGTTAGCTAAGTAATTTTCATAAGACATAAAATCAATTTGGTGTGGCCAAATTAAAAAATGTTGCAACATTTTTCAAACTGGTCACATCGATACATAATTCCAGCCTAGATATCTTGACAATGATATCTTTAAGTACATGACCGTGAAATAACTCAAGGTATTTCACGTTATTTCATGCTGTATTGTGCAAGCTCATTGCCCTATAGTATGTTGAGTTGGCCGCAAGAAAAACTTGAATAACTTTAAAACGGAAGCCGCTACGCATCCGGGGTTTGCACCATTGGAAAGCTCGCACCAAAGTGGTTAAAATATACCCTTAGTAAACTCCAAAACTGGAGGGAAAGTGCTATTCAAAAACTCAATACAAAAGTCTATGGGAATAGATAAAACCACACCTTTCCTGCTTTACACGTGCCCGAATATTGTCACACGGTTCGGTGCAATCGATCACATGTAAAGTTTTCAATGAGTTTATAAACAATGAACTTGTCTCTTCTCCAGTGAGTACTTTCTAGCCTTGTATTCCATTACTAGTGTACGCTGTGCCAAACAATCTTTAGTTGTTGCATCTAGGATAGATGTAAGTAAGTCTAATAAGCAGGTAAATTTAATTTTTATACCTGTTTAACAACTAATGCCGTGCTGTGAATAGAAATAATGCCAACATTTAGCTAGCAGAGTGTAATATAGCTATAGTGTCAGTAATAAGCTAATGCAAATCAAGCATATCCCAATTGTGTGATTGTTAGATCTTTTTATTCAGATTTCTTACACTTCCACTAATGTTTTCCCCCTAGATTTATTGTGGCAATTCTGAGAGACTCACCTTCACTTCGGGGTTAGCTACTAAGGAAGCTTTTCATTATCATTTGTATTTCTGTTTGTTCTGTAAATATTAATGGTTGTGATAATTTAATTGTAATCTTGTGATTAGTGAATATAAATGAAATAATTGACAATAAAAATTAAGATTAAAGAATAGTACAAATTTCAAACAAGGACAATAGTTTTATCCTTGTGAACTACAGCAGAATTCGCACATGCAGATGCCTTGGATGTTTTAATACTCTCAACTGGATGTTTTAAGCTGTCAAAGTGCAGACCTGTGAGCAGAAAAACGCCAGGAAATAACTATTTAGAGCTGCAAGAAGGCCTGGACTAAACTCTAACAAAAGTTATTGCATTAATAATGCCACTCCAGTAGCTACCCCCTTTCAAGTGAACATTGATTGTGGGTCAATTGCAATTAATTCACATGACTAAATTGCTTCAAGCTTGCTGTCAGTTTACCAATCTTGCTGTCTAACCAACTGACTATAGTATTTATAGCAACCTGAAACTAGCCACTTATCAGTGGCTTTTACAGCTACCTTATTCTTGTGTAGCCTACTCCTGTCTGGTTAGAGCAGCTGCTAAAATATCAGCTGGGAGTAAGGAAGCCCCTTGAACCAACTTTACCACAGAAAAATAAATTAGCCTGCTTTTGAAATAATTCACCATATCACACTCTGACACATGTAATAAGTACTATATGTATTATATTGATAAGCTGAAACATTTCTTATGGTCTATACCTTAGAAAATGCTAAAATGTCAATCCTTTTGTTGTGCCTCTAGATTACTGTAACTGGAATGGAGGATGCACATGATGACAGTCAAGAAAATGCTCCCAATCTGAAATGTACAAAAAGTATGTTCACTATTATTACAGAGCAGAAGGCTACAAATTTGCTAAAGTTTCAAATCTTCCTGAATTTTGCATGTTTATCAGTTGTCATTCAAATACAGGGCCACACTTAGGGGGTCGGGGGAGCAACCATGCTATTTTTTTTACACAGCACTTAGCATAGTTGTAGGGGCAGCTCCAGCATTTCTACAGTGGTCAGACCAGGAAGTAGGTGTGGTAAAAGGTGTGACAGACTAAACCACTATAAACAGCATCATGATGTTAGTAGAAATATGTTGTTTCTGGTGCATCCAATACTATAGGAACAGGCCTAGCTCACCTTTTTTCCATGTTTTTACAGTTACCTTCCTCTGGTGAAGCCTGCCCAACCAGGTTAGAGCTGTAACCCTTGGTGTAAAGTTGGCTGTAAAACTCTCTAGGGGCTCCCCAATCCCCAGCTGATATTATAGCCCTGCTCTAACTAGGTTAGGTAAGCTTAACTAGAGAAAGGTAGCTGTAAAACACTGAAAACTTTAAAGTCTGGCTGTATGCATTACCCCAGTAGTTAGCTTATTATAATAAACATACTTCTTTATACATTCAAAAAGTAACGGTGGCATCTTTCCAGTTGGAAAACCCTATTGATAGCTATATAAAAGTATACACGGTGTTGTAATTACAACCAATAAAAAATTATTAATAGCTCTAAGCAGTAAAAACTTACAAAACTTCCTTAGTTATACATAACTACTATAAATAGTCTCTATACACTTTGCTTTCAGGCATAAGAAACAAAGCTTGTAGTGTTTAGCTTCAGTAGTTAAGTGATTTAAGCTCGATTAAAAGCTGCAACAAACTACCATCTTCTTGCCAAAGATTCTCTGTGGAAAACTGTGCCTCTTTAGTCACTGCGTGTGGAATTCGCTTTAGCACAAGTATAGTCGGCTCTGTCAGAAACCTAGTAGTGGACAGAAAATGTCTCACCCGAATACAGCTGTAACTACGCCCACAAGGCGTGCAGTACACATGAGCTAATTAAAACAGAGTTAGGTAAAGAATTTCATTAACAAGTGGAGCCCACACCTACCTTTGCAAAATTAGTGGACCGGTGGAGTGGCCATTGACTTTGATTTGATTAAAGTAGTACCTGTGAGAAAAACGGACTGATTAAGTAAGACGTATAACATTAAATCAAATTTCAAACAGCCAAAACTCTCTGTTAGGTCTCAGTTAAATCAATTGGCTGCCACCAGCCTCTCAGTTATGGCACTCCCTACACTATACTGCCCATGTTCTACTTGGTATATTGGATAGTTATGATAAAAACTGGAGGAAGTACAAAAAAAATTGTATGAGGAAGAAGAGACCTAGAGAATTCAGAGAACCAGCAGTATATAGGTCAGGCCTCTGAGGTCACCAGAGCACGAAAATAAAACTGACTAATTTGCACATGCATGAAAAGAAAGTTCTAGAAGCCACCGTGAGAAGCAGGAGAATCATTCAAAGGTGTGAAATGATGATAATGTGATTGAGGTAGTTATAATACATTTGTGACTGTCTACAGGAAAACCAGGCACAACGCGGCACCCTTTGAAATTTTTTTTTTTGCACTTACAGAGTTGTCGGCGTCCAGATATTGAGCTCTCCAAGTATTATTGTCGTAGCTTAAGTCGTTCCCACTATAATAGACCTAACCGTTCCCTTCCGTCGGCTTGAAACAATACATTTTTAAGAAGTCGATCGATCTTTTCTCGATATTTACACACGCCACGTTGTACCCGGTTTTCCTTTAGACGGTCACATTTAATGAACAGTAGAATCCAGGCATGAAGCTAGGACTTTTGAAAGAGGGTTTCTTTTTTTTTATCTGATCACTTAAGCCACACACCCTTGACTATATTCGTGAAGTTGTATGTAATTTTATTGTTATTTGATTCTTGAAAAAATCATAAAGAATCGACTGTTACTACTATTAAATTCTTTGAGACACAGTGATGACACATATTAAAAAGCTACATTCATGCATTAGCTATAATATTATATGAGTGGTTACAATGATCAATATGAAGTGAATTATACATGTACATTAAAAAAAATATATTTCGTACCCACCTCTTAAAAAGTGAACTGTGTAATCAAAAATTAGTTTTTATGTGATTCCTATAGCCTAGAGCCATAGTACAAGTCGGTTGCACCCTGCCATTTGGTAGGTACAAAATGTACGCTACCCTTGGGTTTTTGACCCTCTGTTGTGTAAATCCTGTAAAAATTCCCATGTCCTGGTGTAATCTAATTATTTATCTTTCATGATTAGTTTCTACCAAATACTCTCAAAGTCTACTTTCTCCTGGCAGCCCACTTTCTTTTCAAAGTTGTTTGAGTAAGTACAATATAATCATTTCATATTGATAACTCCTGTATTACTATGAAAATATTATGAGGATTTAACTTGCAGAAATATTTCTTTAATGCTGATTGTATATGTTTATTCTGTCACTAATGGTCATCAAGTTATACACATTGAAGTTATTATGTAATGATACTTCTGTACATTTGGCTGCATTTTGTTAAGGGAAGGCACGATGAAGTTTTTCTCTTTTTTTTTGTGTAATTTTCTGGCAGTTTTATGTGCAAATATATCCCAGAAAAAACATTACTATAAGACCCATTACCTTGGAGATATAATCAAAATCTTAATTACCTCCTGTTGTGAGTAATGATGTAGATAAGGAAACAGTTGTGCTTGATTTATTTAGTAAGTCTATGGCTGTGGCTTGTTTTAGTTAGCTAGCAATGTCTGATGAGTCTGAGTCAGAACGCAAGTACCGATTACAGATCAAGCTACGGCTCATCAGAGACAGTAATGGTAGTATAAAACATTGCCAGATTCCTTACAGCTATGAGACAAGCAATAGTGTCTGATAATATTTCAGATTATAAATGTATGAGTAATAATTTTCTCTACACATGCATTCTTCTCAATATTATTGCAATTCAACAAATTCCTTCTCACTGGATTGTGTAAAAGGTCCACTCTACTAACCATGATGTATCAGAGTCAGTACGAGTTGTCATGGTATTATTATTGCTGGTATTTGAAACTTTACCATTGGCATCTGACATGCTATCAGAATCAGTACTGCTTGGTCAGGAGTAATGGAAGCTACATCAATGTGGGTGGAGCACCATGTATCACAAGTTAATTTACTCTCATGAGAACCACTTATATGTTATGAAAAAACTATAACTGTGTATTAAATATAAATTTTCCTAATTATAATTTATCAATGCAGTTCAATACTGTGTCCCGCAGTTTTCCCCAAGCTATAAATATGCATCCTCCCCCCTCCCCCCACTTCCATCACAATATAGCTTTAAGAAATCTGGCACTTTTGTTATGTCTCTGATGAGCTGTAGTCTTATCTATATTGGCTAGTTCTTTTGCCTCAGACTCATCAGACATTGCTGGGTAACTAAAACAACCCCACAGCCATGGTAGGCTTACTAAATAAAGCAAGCACAGCTGTTCCCATATCTACATCAACACTAAGCCCTGCCAACAACAAGAAATGCTTAAGATTTGGTTAATCTCCTAGGTTTTTAATTAGTAAAAAAAAAATTCTGGGTTATATTTGCACATAAATCTACCTCATTAGAACACAAAAAAAAATAGAGAAAATGTTCAATGTGCTTGCCCTAACACAGTCAATGTCGTTCACTCCTTCATATTATTTCACTTCTGAAATTACTTCTGATATCACATTCTACAAATCTACCAAGCTTCACATGCTTGTACGTAAAAAGCATGACTGTCTGACAAATCTGCCTGACTAGGCAAGATTCTCAAAAAGCAATGCAGTTTTCTATGGGGAAATAAAAAATTAGAGGGAATAACAGCAGGTAGAGATGTATTTAAATTTGAATTCAATATAAGCACATGTGTCCACTGCTATACAACAATGAAGAAAAAACAGATATATTAGAATTAGAATTAAACTGCATGTCTACTCTAATGACATTAATATTTCTTAATAAGTTTCGTAAACTGAAAGCTCAAAGATTGGCATATAGTATTTTCCTTGAATTTATATTACGTTCCCACTACCATTCAATAGTAGTAGCATTTAGTAGTTATAGCTAGTTGTTGCTGCTGTTCATAGTAGCTATTAAATACACTGTGGCCATTTTATAATTTGTTATGGAAGTATTCAAAGAAGAAGAGATGCCCTAGTAACTATTTAACAGTAAGCCCTGCCAGATTATGTTAGCATTTTTTATGCAATAATAGACATGTAATAGCATAGTGGAAAAATTCTAGAATAATAAGGGTATTTAGGAGAGTAATAAAAGAAATATGGGAATAATCAGTCCATATTATGCTTAATTTTAAAAGAAAATCAATAGTGTTTTTTTTCTCCTCTATTTCTTTTACAACAAACGACATAAACATGTCCAGAAATGTTGTTATAAGGCAGATCATCATTACTTAATTAAAGCATCTGGGTTTGTGTTAGCCACTCTGTTATTATTATTATCCAAAAATGAATTTGAAATATTGGTAGAGCTGTCAGCTAGGCTCTGTGTTAGCAAGTCATATCGAGAATTATGCTAAAAGAATTCTCATCTTGAGAAACTCAACAATCTTACTGCATTAGAATTATTTAATGCAGTTATCCACATTTTTCCCGAATTGTTTTGTAAGGTTTCTCAAAATTGAACTCTTTTCAGCTGCAGCAGAACTTTTTTTTTTGTTGAACATTTTTACGGGAAGTTCAAGGTTTTCACTGAAAGATTAGCTAGCTATATACAATCCTTCATATTGAGAAATTTAGTAAGAGACTGCAGATAGTTTTACTCATTAATTTCATAAGGTAGCTACCAACTCTATACAGCTAGCTATACTGCAATCATCACAATTTTACTTATTTCTAATTAAAATAACAAGAGAATAGTACGCCTATTCTTTACTCGATTGTTTAGAATAAAAAAAAAAGAATAATTCTAAATGAATATTTCAAAAAATTTGAGCATAATCTGGCAGGCCGCTGCAATTATACCATCCTCGTTTTATACGGACTCACCCACAAACCACCACAGAGGGAAAGTTGATGACGTAATCGCCGTTGCATATTGAATTCAGCTAATAGTACGAGAGGGACGTCCGACTTCCCCTTACGTTGGCGGTTGGGCTGAAACTTTTATCTCTCTCACCTGCTGCAAATGCGTATCTCTACATCGCGACGACTTGGGCCAGTACCGAAAGTGCAAATTTGAAACATTAGTTACTGGTAGCTATGCCATAGCTCTTAATTTTTGAGCTTACAGGACTAGCTAGGGTCACACCAAATTGATCTTATTTTAGTGGACAGGGAAATACTGAATAGGGATTTGGTTGGGTGGTGTACAAAAAGAATCAAGGGTGGCTTGCTGAATAGATAAGATAGATAAGGTCTGCTAGGTGGAAAGGATCACTTTCTTGGTCCTCTGAGAGAGAGTGCTGATTATGTGCCATCAGTAGAATCAAGTAATCTTGTACACCAGGTCTATTGCGTGTGGGCGCTAAGTACTACTCACGTGGTATTGAAGATAGCTCTCTAACTTATGATGACATAATCACTATTTCCTCTGATCAAGAAGTACTCTTCCATAATCTTCACAAAGTTGTTTTGACACATGGCCCATGAAATAACTCATGAAATTTCACAAGGTATTATTGCGCAAGTACCTTAGTAGTTATTATTATAACATAGTGAAGATATCTAACTTGGAATAATTTATATATATAATACTTATAGCACGAGTCTGAGTACAATATGGGAAAATATTTTATGAGCACGCAAAATATTTTCACGAGCCGAAGGCGAGTGAAAATATGGCGTGAGAGTAAAATATCATTCCCATATTGTACGACGAGTGTGATAAGTGATTTATTGCTTCTTTGAAATTTTTCTCAACCGGTTACAATACAATTTTCATTGATTTTACTCGCTACGCGCGCGCTACAAGGAGCGTACAATATAAACCGTACAATATGGGAGAATACAGAACGCTCGCGTGATGCGGAAATATTCAAGTAAAAATATCAAAGCTGCAATAAATATATATATATATATACATATATATATATATATATATTATAGAGAAGTGTATCTGATGTTCCAAATATACTTCAGTTTTAAGAAAACCTTCTGATTGTACGGGCCATTGCCGTGAGTAAATAGTAATAATAATTCCTTATGTTACTATGAGAATAATTTAAAGAGATTAAACTTGCCCAAATAATTTAAATACAGATTGTATCTGTTCATTGTTACAAACATGGTTGTCAAGTAATACACATTGATGTTAATGTTGTTATTGTGTAACTATACTTGTGTACATTCCTTTGACTATGTTTTGTCTTTTATTTCCCTCAAGTATTTACTGACTCAGTCATGATCATTTGCTACTTCACATTATTTTTAAACACGCCCAAACTTTCTCCAGCCTGTACAAATCCACTGTATTGTCACACATTTTCCATTCTTTTAAATTGTTGCACTTATGTACACATTGAGTTCTTCCACATATTCATTCCTCCTTCCTTTAATTTACACACATCTTTCAGTTTTATACTTAGCATCTCTTCATTATGAAACATTCCTATTATTTCACTACTGCATTTACATCAGCCCATGCTCTTAGATTTATCTCCAATAACTGTATCATTACGCACATCTTCATTCGATTACATTCTGAAAACTTATTATTTCCTTGTGTTAAAGTTGTGAAAAATTTCCAAATCAGCCATTAATAAAGTCAGTTGTCTTTAGCCATTCTACTTCTTTCTTCCAGCTCCTATGTCCCTAGCTAGCAGTCTACTGTCGTGTTTTTGCTGAACATGCTGGGCAGCAACATCATCCCATTAAATGGGAAGCGATGAGAGTTGTAGACAGAGTCTCTACTTTCTCACTAAATAGTGAAAGTCAATACAAAATCAAACAATCACAAGAATACAGAACAAGCATGACCATTACAACCATAGTAAGTTCACGTGATACATAACAACAAATGATGTAATCAGTCCATACAGGAGATACAATGAATAAACAAAGGAAAAAAGTGTGACGACAATGGACTGTTTCAATACTCCTTCTCTCTCACTTTCTCACTAGAAATTAGAACATAGCTAACCCCTTTTTTGTATTGTGAAGTAGGCATTCTATCCAGCATAGTGTTGTTCAAATGAGTGCACAGGAATACTAAATGCCAGAAGGGAGGATACTACTGATAGTATCCTCCCTTCTGGCTAATAGTATCCTCCCTTTTATCATTTTATTTTTATGAATCGTGCAAGCATTAATTAAAGAATTTTTATTTTATCTATGGTGCAAGAATGTTGCTTGCACGGTTTTCCTGTCAGATGCGAAAGATAAGATGGATTCATCGCATGCCTTGCACACTAACAATATTTTTCTTAACTAATACAATCATCACCAAAATGAGAAAGTGAGAAAGAAACCAATAACATAATGAACAATAAAAAAGCAGTTATATATGTTGCATATGTTATTTTAAAAATTTTAGTACTATTCTTGTGGATGTTTATATCACTACAGTTATGAAAATTTAAGGCACCCCTTCTAGTATATTGTTTGCAATGTAAAAGCACTACATTCATGGTATTTTCGTTGTATTTTGCTTATGTAATCAAAATCCTTCCTTATCCATCACAAGCTGTTCATCAATGTCAGATACTGTAAATACAAACTTTTTGCATGGCCTATATACATCTTTCGAAATTTCATCATCATGTAAAGGTTGACCAAATCTTGATTCAAAAGATAAGCTAGACTTGAGATTGACTGTAAAGAGCAAAGCTAGAGTACTGATTGTGAGGAGCTTGACTTGAAAGTTGACAGTGAGGAGCTAGATTGGAGAGCTGACTGAGGAGCTAAATAAAGGAGGGATGATTGAGTTGAAGAAGGTGGACGAGTAGCTGGTTGAAACAAGATATAGGAAAAACAAAGCCGTTTTGTAAATTTTATCTCACCAATTGAGCTGAAATGTGAAAAATAGGTAATGTAGATGGGTGGGCTGGAATATTTTTTTTGACTAAGTTCACTGAAAACGCAGTGATATTGATTCTCCTGACTC
>WLWD01006172.1_pt1 | contig 66316 bp, 33 predicted proteins | sample 6712731 | NCBI WGS metagenome assembly WLWD01 (sample SAMN12718690, study PRJNA576275) | sponge metagenome | isolation source: marine sponge | host: Mycale hentscheli | place: New Zealand: South Island, Marlborough, Capsize Point | collected 2014-11-01
TATTATATGAAAACTTGTTGTCTACCTCTACAAACCCTGGCAAGTACCACCGTTAGGGAGTACGCGCTTTAGGTGACTACTCAAGACCGCAAGCTTGCGCCAGCGGTTGCGAATAGTTAATACCACGCGTCAGAGCAAGTAGACACCTGGTCCTTCACTGAGAGGCCATTCTGTATAAGACTTAATTCGAGCCTTTACATTTGGTCCTTCGAGCCCGTGCCGTGCCAACGTCGAGCTCTGCCGACTGGACTTCGTTGCTGTTCCGTGCTCCGTCCGAGAGTATCCAGGATCGGTTTGCTACGAGTTCTGCCGTCTGCTTGCTTCTACTTCGCACTTGCCTATCGACACCTTTTCATTCCAATTAACACCTTGGGACTTGCCTCACACCGTCTCCTGCGACTTTGTGGAGTTCCATCTTCCTTATCCATTCCATTTGTGTATCATCCTATCTGTCATGGAAGAGAATCCAGATCCTACTGCCGCCATTGACCGCCTGCGACGTCAACGCGCACACAAGCGAGGTCTTGTGACCAAGCTACTCAAGAAAATCCAATCCCTGGACACCTGCCACCCTGATGACTTAGATCTTGTCGTCATTGATGGCCTGTCCGATGAGTTGTCTTCGACTGTCTCTGCTCACAACCAGATACAAGCTCAGATCAACGATCTTGTGCTGGACTCCGAGGAAGCATATGAATCGGAGCTAGTTGAGTCCGAGAGACACGACGAGATACACACCGACCTTCGCCGGACTCTACGCAGAGTAAGGGAAAGATACCAGCTGTGGTCTGACAGCAACAGCATAGTGGGTGAAATGAAGCTTCTGCTAGCCGCGACTGACACCACCTCTCCCAGATTCGAGGCCCGGTTCCAGTCTTTCATCTCACGCTGTACTCCATTCCTCAATTCCGGCAAATGCCACCAACTTGTTCCAGCTTTCCGTGACAGATTCACCACCTTCGAAGAAGCACGTGACATTCTCTTCAGGCACGAGGGCACCCCGCTTCCTACTCCTGCTTCAGCCTCACCCTCTTCTGCTTCTACCTGCTCTTCGGGACACAATGCACTGCGCATTGAGGTGCCATCCTTCGATGGAGACCCTGAGCACTGGGAGCAGTTTGAGAGCCTGTTTGTCTCTACCATCAAGACTAGAGCCAAAGGCTACAGTCCCATGGAGGTTCGCGGACTGCTCAGAAGTGCTGTGAAGCCGGACAAGGCCAGAAGACTCCTGGATAACTTGCCACACGTTGACTGTAACCTAGAGAAAATGATGGCCGAGCTGAAGTCTGTTTACGGTGCACCCAACATCGTATGCCCCATCCTGACGAGGAAAATCCAAAGTGTATCCAAGATAGGGTTTGATTTCAACAGTTTTACACACTTTCATGACAATTTCTGTCTTCCTTGGCGTAGGTTCATCTCAATTGCAGGTACAGATTCGTCACACTTCCTGGCTACCCTGGCCGTCCAGATGATGACAGAACCCTGCCGTGCGGAGTGGATGCGCTCCATGGATGCCAGCACCGTGCCATGCATGGAGGACATTATTGAATTTACCAAGAAGTGGCTGGTCAATTTCAATAACGCTGCTGCCAGCTCGTCCACCGCCTCTTCTGTCCACTCCTTCGAGTCCACTCCCCAGCAACAGCCTTCCTTCTCTACTCCTAAGTCCAGCCACCGGAAGCCGTCATCTGGATGCGTAGCCTGTGGCGAATTCCATGGACTTACCCGCTGTGACAGTTTCAGGGGATTTGATGTCAACAAAAGAAATCTGTTGGTGAGGGAGAAGAAATTATGCATTAATTGTTTCTCTCATGCACACGGTTACAAGTCCTGCCCAAACAAGTTTTCGTGTAAGACGTGTGGCGGTCGTCACCACACGATGCTCCACCGTGAAAGATAAAACACCACACCTCCCACCGTTGTTGCCAATCAAACTCCACGTGTTATGTCCACCACTACCACATCAACCGAAGAAGCCAAGCTCCCAAGAAATCCAAGATCTCTCTACACCGCTGTGGTGATTATGGAGAATGGTCACCGTTGTGTCCAGGCACGAGCACTCTTAGATGGAGGGGCATCCATTGCCGTGATGTCAGAGAGACTGGCCATGGACTCAGGTTTGACTAGGGTCCACGAACGCCTACCCGTGGATGGGTTAGGCGGCGTTACCACCAGCAAGTTTGGTGTGATGACCCGGATCCAGTCCAGAGATGGATCATTCACCACAGCACCAATAGCATTCACCGTCATTCCGTCGCTGAAGAAGCTCGACCATCCAACCAATAAAAATTCCATCCGGAACAACCCTGCCTTCTCACCTTACCTACTAGCCGATCCCGAGCTGGGTGGTGAGGTGGATTTGATCCTGCCTCTAGGCGAAACCAGTGAGCTAACCACAGGACCCCCTTTCCGCATTGAGGGATTCCTAGCTCTTCCCACACGCCTAGGCTTGTGCCTGTCTGGTCCTACAGAAGAACCTCTAAGCCGTCCTCCAGTCCTAACCCTTGCTCCAGACAACCTCCAGGACAAACTCAGCTGTCTCTGAGAGCTAGACAGAGTGCCAGAATCTCCAACCCTTTCCCAAGATGACGTGCAAGTTGTTGAGGGGTTTGAGGCTAGTTATAAGATTGACAATGACAGATTCTATGTTTCCTTGCCCAGAATCCAGAACCCTTCAGAGCTTGGAGACACCAGAAGGCAAGCCATGAGCCGACTGTTTGCTAATGAGCGTTCCTTGACTGCCAAGGACAAGCTGGAGGCGTTCTCGGCTGTCATGACAGAGTATCTAACACTTGACCACGCCGAAGTGATCCCCAAGAGTGAAGTGAGTCGCCGTCCACACTGTTACCTGCCAGTACACGGTGTGTTCAAGGAGACGTCGACCACCACCAAAGTCCGAGCAGTATTCGACGCCTCTGCCAGGTCGTCGAACGGTGTCTCCTTGAACGATACGTTGCTGGCAGGACCGAACCTCTATCCTCCTTTAGTAGATGTCCTGACTCGGTTCCGCCGCCATTTCATTGCCATGAGCTCTGACATCTCTAAGATGTTCAGGGAAATCATGCTACATCCTGGAGAAAGAGACTGGCACCGCTTCCTCATGCGAGGAGAGTCAGGCCAGGTCTTGGACTGTAGGATGAAGAGAGTGACGTTTGGCGTCAAATGCAGTCCATTCCTGGCCACTCAAGTCCTGAGAACCCTCGCCGACCTTCATTCCACCTCCCATCCCACCGCTGCCACGGCCATCCGAGAAGCATTTTATGTGGATGACTTTCTCTACAGCACTGATGATTTGCCCACTGCCATGAAGCTTAGAGCCGAGCTTTGTGACCTCCTCTCTCGCGCAGGCATGGTTCTGCGCAAGTGGCGCTCTAATTCCAAGGAGCTCCTGCAATCCATCCCGCCTGACCTGTGCGAGAAGGAGGAGACATCAGTTGCCATCACTCCACCCAACCTAGCCCACAAAGCCCTTGGCGTCCACTGGGACACGGTGAGCGATAGCTTATTTGTTGCTATTCCATCCCTCACAGTCTCACCAGACCCAGTGACAAAGCGAGTGATCGCTTCCGGGACAGCCGGCGTCTTTGACGTTCTCGGTCTGTTCTGCCCAGCTGTCGTTTTGGCACGCATATTGTTCCAGGACACCTGGAAGCTAGGGCTGGCCTGGGACAAACCCGTCCCAGAAGACTTGCGTCTGCGTTGGGACACCTGGATAACAGATTTGCCTGCGATCAACGCCCATCCAGTCCCCAGAAGACTCTGTCCTTCTCCATCAACACTCCAAGAGCAGCTGCATGGATTCTGCGATGCTTCCACTGTGGCCTATGGAGCAGCCATCTATCTGCGGACAATCCATGCAGATGGAACCACCACTACCACTCTGGTTATGGCCAAAGCTCGGGTGCTACCAGTCCGTCCTATCACTGTGCCCAGAGCTGAGTTGACCGGAGCTGTATTACTTGCTGAGTTGTTGTGTCACTGTTCACGCCTGCTTGATATGTCTTTCCTACAGGTTCATGCATGGACTGACAGTGAGATACTGCTGCATTGGATCCCGAAGACTCCCACGCAGCTGGATCGTTTTGTATCACACCGAATCTACAAGATTCAGCAACTTTTACCCGGAGTGTCCTGGCGCCATGTCACCTCAGAGTTCAATCCTGCTGATTTAGCAAGCAGGGGAATGCGGGGGCCGGACCTGGCTATGGCAGCACTCTGGTGGTCAGGTCCACCCTGGCTTTCCCTGCCCCAGCAGGACTGGCCACGCTCCAAACTCTCCAAGCCTCCTGCCGCTGTGTTTACTGTGACTATCAAACCTTGCCTGGACTTGCCACCTGCCCAGAAGCAGTTTCTACACTCTCTATGGTCACGATTCTCATCGTTTTTCATGTTGGTGAGAGTTGTTGCTTGGCTACTGAGATTTGTATACAATGCTAGGCACAAGGACACAGATCGCCTCACTGGTCATCTCTCCTTCGAGGAAATAGAGAAGTCTAAATTCCGGTTATACTACCTCTCCCAGAGGGAACACTTCCCGGACGTCGTGCAAGCCGCCGAGAAGTCCTCCTGCCTCCCAAAGAGCCATCACATCTCCAAATACCTCCTAGCCCTCTCTGCTCATGGCCATGTTGTTGTACAGAGCCGTGTGAGAGATCCTGAAGCTCCTTCCACTCCGCTGCAGCTGACCCTACTCCATGCCAAGTCACCATTGACAAAACTATTGGTTGCCACCCTGCACAGAGTATACAGTCATGCTGGAGTCACTGCTATGGCATCCGTTCTCGCAGTGTCTTTCTTGATCCCGAATCTACGCAGTCTTCTAAAACTTGTCAGTAGGACCTGCTCCATCTGCCAGCGAGCATATGCAAGGCCTCTTCATCACCTGATGGGAATGCTGCCAGCTGCTCGCACCACCCCTGCCCCGCCCTTCCACAGGACAGGTGTTGATTTTGCAGGCCCCTTTACACTCAAGCTTGGTCACACCCGCAAGCCTTCCTTCATCAAGGCCTACGCGGTCATATTCGTGTGTTTGACCACGAAGGCTGTCCACTTCGACATTTGCTCATCCCTCTCCACTGAGGAGTTCCTTGCCACCTTCTCCCGGTTCACCTCCCGACGTGGCTGCCCTGTTGAGATGTTCTCAGATAATGGAACCAACTTCCATGGGGCCCGGGAGGAGATCCGGGAGCTACAGCGCTTCACTGAATCTAAGAAGACCACAGATGCCATTCAGCAATTCACCACCATGCATTCCATCAAGTGGCACCACATTCCACCCAGAGCTCCCCACTTTGGCGGTTTGTGGGAGTCTGCGGTGAAGTCTATGAAGACTTTACTCAGAAAGAATGTCGGTCCCCAAGCCCTCCGTTGGGACGAACTTTACACTGTCTTAACGGAGGCAGAAGCCCTCCTAAACAGCCGCCCACTAGCATCGCTTCACTCAGAGGAAGCATCTGAAGGAACATTCCTGACTGCCGGTCACTTCCTGATCGGTAGACCCATCCTAGCCCCTCCTTCCAAGCTGCCACCTACTGGACCTACCTCATCATTGCGTCGTTGGAATTTGGTTCAGAGAATGAAGTCCAACCTCTGGCGTCAGTGGACCTCCTCGTACTTGTCTGCCTGTAGTCAGAGGAATAAATGGAAGCGTCCTGGTTACCAGATCAAACCTGGTGACGTAGTCCGGGTCAAAGACGAAGCACTGCGCAATCGAGACTGGCCAATTGCTGTCATTGAAGACGTACAACCTGGTGACGATGGAGTTGTAAGAGCCGTCACTCTCAGATGCCATGGCCGATCCTACAGCCGCCCTGCCTGCCAACTAGTCCCACTCCTCCTGGATGACGACACCATTGCCCCCCCGGAGTATGTCCAGGATCCTCAGCAAGAAGACTGAACTTGCTTCTGATCTGAACAGAGAACTTTTTCATTCATCCAATTTATCCCTGTGTATTGCCATCCCATTTATTTCTAATGTTTATCTTATCCAAATGTATGTATCTCCCATTTGTTTCTAATGTCGACCCTTTCCCATCCATGCCATCCGTTAATGATATTCATATGTGCTGTAACCCAATCCTCACTGCATCCTGATGTATTGTATATATTGTCTTGTCTTATTATATGAAAACTTGTTGTCTACCTCTACAAACCCTGGCAAGTACCACCGTTAGGGAGTACGCGCTTTAGGTGACTACTCAAGACCGCAAGCTTGCGCCAGCGGTTGCGAATAGTTAATACCACGCGTCAGAGCAAGTAGACACCTGGTCCTTCACTGAGAGGCCATTCTGTATAAGACTTAATTCGAGCCTTTACACCTTCTAATAATATATAACTACTCAAACAATTGCAGCATCTGATAGAGTGAACACAGAACTCCTATGTTAAATGAAGCACCAAGGGTGTGGACCCTCAGCGTTACAGTACACTAGCTAGCTATTACAAAGACCAAAAGAATGACTGACTGGCAGACAAAATGGGTATTGTAACCCTCTCAAACATGCGCAATGAGGGTTCATTATTACAAAATTATTACTACCTCCTGCAATTCACACACACACACACATACGCACCCCTCTCCTAGTTGGTATGGGAGGTCCTTGCATTTGGCCACTAGGAATAGAGGGCAGGGCATCCTTGGCTGATCTGGAAGGGGGAGTGGTTTGTGGAGGATTGTTCCCACAACCAGGAGATTGTCGTCGTCTTGGTGCTGTCGTTGTCGTAGTAACAGGCATATCTCTGCGCAATCTCGAAGTATCTAACTGTAATATATACATTACTTGAATTCAAAACTTAGGGTGATAATGGTAATAAACAACAACAACAACAACATTGAATAGCTGCACAACACTGAACTATTCCATGAATCTACTCACACTTCTATCCAGACTGTCCGACACTGATGGCATTGGGCGATTAGGTCTGATGGAAATAAATTATAATAGTATTTTAATACCACATACTAAACATTAATATACATATGACACACATACATACACAAACATTGGTCAGAAGTGTGAATAATATCAGAGTGAGGTGATTTCTGAGATGAAAATATACTGCAACTTAAAGACTGCGCTTTCTTAATTGCAGAAATAAATTCTTCTTTCAAGTGGTAATACCAGGCAAAAAGTTATGACACCATAGCTATAGAGACAACAATGGACACAACTATATTGACTGAAGAACATTGAACTGTTCCAGAGGGAGGAGCCGTCATCTAGCAGGCAACATTTGTTTATTGTTTGCTGGTTTTAGGGATACACATGTCAAACGAACACATACTATAATGACTGACATTGAGAACAGCCTTCACTTCAAGGATATATAATAATAAGTTTAGTTTGGTAAGGCATTGTAAATAATCAGCCGAATGGGTGCACTGTCATCCAATTCTTGCACTGTGAAACGTGCAAGCAAAGCTCCTGGAGCCGGTCTAGGAACTCGCAGGAGAACAGGCCTTTCCTCACAGCAAGTGGTGCAGCCACCTGAAGTCCCACCTGGACCATTGCTGTTTCATGAGAAAAGGCTTTGAATATGCACCCCAGCAAATGCCAAGTACACAATCACAGCAGGGTGGACTGGTGGTGCTGGTAGGAGGCAGAGGAAGAAAAACCAGATGAAAAAATGCCAGAGTGGGGCTTGAACTCAGGCCTGAACCCAGGACACAACCACCACACCACACAGCCAGCACATACCTGTCTGTTGCTCTCCTATTAGGAATCTGTGGACGACTGCTGTCCTGGTTTACAGGAGTCTGTGGCTGCTGCTGCTGCTGCTGCCATACAGGCAGCGATGAACCAAGCCTAGGCACTGAATTAGAGTGGCTACCAGCAAAGTTTTCTCTGCTACAAAAACAAACAAACAAACAAACAAACAAATGGGATAATCATTGGTTCTGGCGATGATTCAAATAGCAGTAAAATTCAATTTATTGACCAGCACACAGTGAGCTAGACTGCATAAACTACAGGCTTCACAAACAACCATAGTGAAATAAGTGAATTATTTACTTTCTCCTGCTCGGCAGAGGAGGGGGAGGCAGAGAAGAGGAAGAAAGTTGAGCAGGTGCTATCCTGTGGCGATCCATTGAACCTGACTGACTGTTAGTGCGCGGTACGGGCTGCATTGGACGAGCGTTCATGGAGGGTGTGTCACATTCAGAGTTGCTCGTGACACTCCCGTGAGATCTGACTGCTCCTGGTTTATCAAGTGTAGTCACTGCAGGGAGAAATGTAAGAGACAGTCAATACTACTACTAGTCTCAAAACTTGCATTCTTCATCACAACCAAATTCTAACATTATATTGTCTGCTATATACACACCAGCTAATGTCATGCCACCGTAGCCACAGAGCCAACAATGAACACGACTGTACTGACTCTAGTACATTGAACTGCTCCACAGGGAGGAAGCGTATCTAGCAGTTTGTTTATTGTTTGTTGGTTTTAGGGATACACACGTCAAATGAACACATACTATAATGACTGACTTGAGACCAGTTTTACATATTTCAACAACTAGTCTTTCACTTCCAGGAAGAATGACCATGTAAGGATGTGTATATGATTTAAACACCGGAACTCACTAATACACACACACACACAAGATTAAAACGGTAATGCCAGTCGAACGGAACCGCTGTTTTTCCCGTTTTTTAATCGTGAGACAGCTGTTCTGGAACTTTATTCTGTCTCCTACTGTAAGCTAGACTGATTGCCAGGAGATACTCACACACCTGAAACTTAATCCTGAAATTTAACTCACTAGGTTCGTCCTGTGTGATAAAGTTGACATCACTGTACAGCTCCTCCTCCTTCTTCTTCTCCCTGTAGCTGTCCAGCTTCACATGCATCAAAATTCTAAGTGAGATAAAAAGGAATAAAGATACAGTAACTGGAAATGGATTATCTAATCACTGGTAGGTGGGTGTGGTCAATAACTGCGAAAACTTATAGGTACCGGTTACCACCAGAACTTCCCAACCTCCTTCCTCCTTCTAACCCCTCCCTACCCAACCACGCCTCCAAACTCACTCAAGCATGCCCACATGATGTCCCTGGTGAATTAACACAGACTCAAGCTTGGCAGGTTCACTACCAATTTCAGACCCAGGCAGCACTCAGCTGTATATATACATACACACATACATACATACATACATACAATGTGCATAGATACATATATACGTCCATACATATATATACATACACACATAAATACATACATACATACATACTAGAGCTGGGCGGTATATCGATATTCAGGATCATACTGGTAAATATCGGAATACCGTTATCGATATCGAGGCGATTCTTTATACCGAAATATCGAAAAACGGTCCGACTCTGTAAAATGCGGGCATTCGCGCGCCAATTAATGACTCAAATTTAGACGCGCGAGCGAGTCACGAGCAATAGAGCAGCTGCCTTTTAGCTAGTTCGAACAAAAAATGGCTGAGGGATTCGACTTTGAGCAGGAGCTGAAGGCCAGAAAGGGCCCTACTAAATCGGTCGTCTGGAACTACTTCGGATTTTTTAATGAACATCCTAGCGAATCGGAGTCCCCTATTTGTCGACTTTATTGGAAGAATGAAGTGAAACGGTCGGTGTGCTGCAAGGGTGGAAATACTTCCAATCTTTATTCGCATCTTCGACAACACCACCCGGCGGAGTTCGCGGCAGTACAAGAGCCTAGAAGTAAGAAAAGTGCTGGTGGAGTAGCGTCATCATCAAAGGCAACTACTTCGAATCAACGAAGCCTCTCTGAGATGGCGAAGTACCCTCGCTCAGGTAATAGATGGGGCACAGTCACTGATGCTGTGACCTACTGGCTAGCTAAGGATATGCAGCCTTTTTATTCTGTAGAGAAGGATGGTTTCAAGAAGCTAGTCAAAGTTTTGGATTCTAGATATGAGTTACCTGGAAGAAAGCATTTTTCACAGGTAGCTATACCTCAGTTGTACTCAAAGATTAAAGATTTAGTTGAGCTGTATATTTGCTTGACAGTGCATTTATTACTCCAGACTGGGAGCTGGAATAAAAATGTTTACAAGTTATGTTTATTCCTGAAGATCACACTGGAAGGAATATTGCAGACACTTTGGCACAATCTTTGGATCAATGGAAGCTTAAAAAGAGTTCTCTAGTTGCAATAACAACCGACAATGGTACTAATATGATATCAGCTTGTCAAATTTTGGAACGGAGGCGTATTTCTTGCTTTGGACACAATCTACATCTTGCAGTGACCAATTCTACCAAGAATGATGACCGTGTTAAAAGGGCTATTGGTGTCTGTAAGAAGTTGGTGTGTTGCTTCTCTCACAGCTGGTATAAGCGTCGTGAGCTAGCGCTGGCCCAAGAACAGCTAAGTATTCCAAAGCATACCTTGATTACTGTAAGTATACAAATAGTTTAAATACTGCATGTATGTGACTGCTCTAATAAAAGTACTGAAATTTGGAATAAAAAAAATTCTTTTTAATATATATGTGTAGTATTTAAGAAACTCTGCTTTCCAGTCCTATGATGACGACACTGAATAACCTGCAAATAGAATAGCAAAAAATAGCACTGACATCATAATTGTTCATTAAAAAGATGCTTACTTAAACAACCCCATTTATTGTAATTTAGAGACTCAGTTTTTAATTATGATCAATAGTTTCATTTATGTATTTAGGATTGTCCTACAAGGTGGGGTTCTCAAATCAAGACGATTGAGCGCATTCTTGAACAAGAACGTGCCATTAGACAAGTCCTAAGCAATGATCGAAAGTCAGTTCATTTGATACCATCTTGGCAGGATATCGAAGTGTTGGAATCAATCAAGTCTGCTCTGGGTCCATTACATAGCTTTACCGATTTATTATCTGGAGAAAAACATGTTACCATATCAGCTATTATGCCGCTGCTTCATCACCTGTATAGTGATATTCTTTTGAGCAAGGAAGATGATACTCGGTTAACAAAAGATATCAAGACTAGAGTGAAAGTTTACATGGAACAGAAGTACAGTGATGAAGAAAATATTTTGTTTTTGAACATAGCATCTTACCTTGACCCCAGATTTAAATCCCAGTATATGAATGAGGCAAGCAAAGATGCTGTTCAAGAGAAGTTAATACTAGACGGAAAACTAGTAACTGCTCAATGCAGACCACTTTCTGACAGCAATCAGCCATCAACATCTACTGACACCTCAGTGTCGAGCCTGCCTACTCCGCCCAGTTCTGCTCCTGTTCCTCAGAAAAAAATGAAACTGAGTGATGTCTTCAAGAGCAAAGTTCAATCTACTACATCACTTTCTGCTGAAGACGAAATTAAAGGGGAACTGGATTCCTACCTAAGGCACCCCACCATAGATGCGGATAAAAATCCTTTGGAATGGTGGAAAATACAAAGTACATCCTTCCCTATTCTTGGTGGATTGGCTAGGAAGTATTTGTGTGTTTGTGCAACCAGCTCTTCCTCAGAGCGTGCTTTTAGTACCGCAGGATCTTTATTATCACCTAAACGAACATGTGTCAACCCAGACAAAATGAACATGATGGCATTTTTATCAAAAAACTTATAAAATGTATACAACTTTTCTCTTTAATTCTATTTAATTTTTCTGGCATTGATTTAAATTTGATAACATAATCAGTAGAAATTTGCTTACATACACCTATAAATTTAAATGGAATTGACGATATTTAGTAATATCATGATATTTTGGGGGGACGATATATCGTTAGCCAAATTCCAATATCGCCCAGCTCTAATACATACATATGCATACATAATACCTCAACCAACATGGTTGATAAAGTCAAAGCCCGTGACTTAAACACGCATGCATACAGTAGCGGTCATAAAAAAGTTTCGAATTCCGTACCGTAGAACGGTCAAAAATTCGCCGTTTTCAAATAGATTTTTAATCGTCGACGTTCCGTTGAACGGTAGTCGCGTTCCGACGGAACGGCGTTACCGTTTAATAAAACGGTCGTTCTCAACTAACATTTCTTGTGGCAATGGTGTTCACTCCCTACAAGAAACAGAGGATTCTTTTCTTTTCTTTTAAAGGGTGCAACTGTGCTAGAATCAAGATGCTTTTGGAGGAGGAAGGGATGGTTGCAAGTGAGCAAGGCATTCGCAAGTTTTTGAAAACCTACAAGCTAACAGGTTAGTATTAAGTAAGCTATTTATAACATTTTAGCTCTTTTTTTTTACTATTACAAAAGTTTAATACACTGAAACATAAGTCACATAATCTCTTTACAATCAGTTATCAATATGTCAGTATGAATTTTTAATCCTAGCATTCCATTTGAATTTTCGTTAACTCTTCTCTCCCCCTCACATCCCACCATAAAAAGCCATATTAATTTTTTTATTCCAATGTATGCATGTAGTTGTAATGTATGATTTTGGTTTAAGGATCAATTGCGAGGTGTCCTGGAAGTGGGAGAAGGTCTAAGATAACTCCCGACATATTAGAAATAGTGGAGGCCCAGATGAGACAGGATGATGAAACCTCTGCATATCAATTGCATGGTATACTGAAGTCCAAGGGCTACTCGCTGTCAGTTCGAACAGTTCTCCGCTGCAGACAATTCCTGGGATGGACATTTCGGTAAATTCACACACATAGCCTTTTGAATATTCCAATATGTATTATGAAATAGCAATTATACACATTCTGATTGCATTTAGTGGAAGTTCATACTGCCAGATGATCCGGGCTGTGAATAAAGTTAAGCGGTTGGATTGGGCTACTGAGTACCTCCATGAAGCAGAGACTGGGTTCAGGGATGTCATCTGGACTGATGAATGCACTGTGCAACTTGAAAGTCACAGAAGATTTTGCTGCCGAAAAAATGGAGAACTACCACGAAACAAGCCACGGTAATTACACTAAGAAATGAACTAGTGTTGTTAGTGTTGTTTTTTTTGTTTTTTTAATTTGTTAATTAATTTTAATTTTTAATTAATTTTTTTAGAGCCAAGCATCCAGTGAAGGTGCATGTATGGGGATGGATATCATGTCGAGGTGCGACTGCGCTGTGCATATTTGAAAGAATTATGGACAAGTGCCTGTACACCGAAATCTTGGAGAAAACACTTCTTCCATTCATCCATGAAGTATATCCTTTTGGACATCGCTTCATGCAAGATAACGACCTCAAACACACATCCCTTCACACACGAGCATTCCTTCAAGACAATCACATCAACTGGATGCGTACACCTGCAGAGTCCCCAGATGCCAACCCAATAGAAAATCTCTGGCATGAAATGAAGGAGTACAACCGAAGAGAAGTCAAGCCTACCACCAAGGCGGAATTAATCAAAGGACTTCAAGATTTTTGGAACTTAGTGGACATTAACAAATGTAACAAATACATCAGGCACTTACGTAGAGTAATACCTCGAATTATTGAATTAAATGGAGACGCTACTGGGTATTAATTTTTTTTTTATATACACTTCTCAAATAATCAACAATTATACAATGTGCATTTCAATATATATACAGTGCAATATTTATTTTTTATTTAAACGAAGTCTTTTACAACATTGTTGAATAGATTCAATACAAGTTTTCCACAATGGTTCAAAGTCCACCGGGTTTCCCCAGTAGTGGGGGAATAATCCAAAAATACACTGCTTTAGCCGATGCAATTTTTGTGGACACAGCGCCAGATATTGTCTTGTTCCAAATGGCGTCGACATCTTCATTACTTCTGGTCCGAACACTGCATCTCTGGCTAGCTTACAAGCCAGTTTCCCGATGCTGCTCTCTTTTTTGAGGTGATGGTTCATAGCCAGCACAGTATCAATGGGTAGTAATTCACCCGTGGTTGATGACTCTTCAGATAAAATGTTCGTGTATCTGATCGGTAAAGCAGTGGGAGGTGCATTTGTAATGGTGGGAGAAGCAATGGGAGGAGGGGTGGGCAGAATTGGGGTAGTTGCAGGTGATGTTATAGAGGGAGCTGGAAGAGTTGGTCCTTAAAATCCCAAAGGAGAGCTGCATGAGATTCATCTGCAAGAAAACAACTTCACACACAAAGCTTTATTTTTTGCTAGAAAGTAAATGTATACCTTCAGAATCCGAACTGTATATAGTTTCTATATGGTGATCACTATTAGAGGAGGGTATCCAAGGAAGTGGCAATGGACTGCTGTCACTTTCAGTTCTAGATTGAAGGTCCCTTGAAAAAGCTAATATTTGTCCTGGAAAAAAAAAATACCAGGTTTGCCTGTATCAATTCCATAGCAAACCACTTGAGGTTAAACCTTTTAAAGAAGTACTTGAAATCAACCACACCTGAATAGAGACTAAGTTGTTTATGACTTGCACTTACTAGCAGCTAGCTTCCCACAACTGTATTTGCACCTTAATTACATCTTTATAAAGAAATCAATAAAAAAAGAACTAATTTATTCACAGGCTCATTACAAAATATTTAACATAAATTGTTTCAGGATGGTATGTCCTTCTATTTTCTTCCCCTTGTTACATGGCAAAGAGTTACAACTCTACATGGCATGTATTGTTTGACTATATTTTATATAGCTACTACGTTTATTTTACTACTCTACATTTACCTGAAACATCCAAGTTGGCTCCAGTAGTGCTACTAGGCTGAACTTCCACTCCACTACTCAGAGTTGCTAGCTCAACTGAGTCCAAATGCTGCTGCCCAGCACAAGCAAATATTCCTTCACCCTCCTCGTCGCTAGTTTCATTCTCAGAAAGACCGAAGTCGTCGTCGAATAAGCGCTGAACAACTTCGTCGGCATCCATTCTATCTCCTGCGGTCAACGCGTGCGGTCAATTTAAAAATTCAAATTTACTTTTCCCGTTTTCCCCTAGTTACCGGCAACACAAAATTCGCCTATTTAGGGCGTTGTTAAAGCTTTTCATTCTGCGTACTTTGAGACCAAAATTAGGATCGGATCGCGAGCGGTTGAATTTTTATTGGTAAAAGCGCAATATGGCGCTATTGCCGGTGAAAGGGTTAAACATTACCTAGCTATTACAATATAATCTCATTCAAAAAGAACAAAGCAATTTGTTAGCTATTTTAATCAGGCATCAATATAGCTCAAGCAATGAAAACAGTACATGGTCTTTATAAGAGAAGCTAAACTAACCAGAAACACTCACTGCTATAATTTTTCAACGTGAACTTCACTTCATTCAAATTTATCGGTTAACTTCCCTGAGCATAAAGCAAACTACACTGCAGGCTGCAAGAACTATTTGCTCAAGTGATTATGACGTGACCTAGGGGGCGTCACCCAGCTGGTACCAATGTGGAGCTGAAAGCTTCGTGTTTTATTAACAATTAGCCCCAAATTAAAAAAATAGCACAATAAAAGGTCCTAAATATTCTTTCTGAATAAGTTCATACCTAAATCAACGGTTAATTGTCAGTAATCTCCAAAATCAGAGCGTGACAGACAGAGTGACAGGGCAACTACTACAACCCTCTCGTGCAGGCGCGCTGAGGGTTAACAAACAAACAAAAAACAAACAAAAAAAACCACCAACCAACATTGGTCTGTTGAAAAAATTACAAATTACGTAACTCTCTACCAGTCCCAAATCCACATCGTGAACCTCTATGAGGTCATAAGACTTGCATTTGGTAATGGTCATCAATACTATACTGTATCATGCCAAGCTGCTTATGGCCTTAGTGGTTGTCATAGCTCCTATGACTTGCCATTCTTCTTCCCATTACTGCACATCTGAATACTGGAAGCCAATATATTTGGCCAACGGAAGAACATTTTTGTTCCCTATTCTCACAACATCAGCAGGGTGTCATACTGGATTCTGCACTGGGGGTGGGAAACACTGGTGTACTTGGCCAGTCTCATTTTGGAAACCCATACTGCTTTGATGGACATGCCTATGTGAAAGTGTATACCTTATACTAACCTGTGCTTTGTCACATAATTCAAGCTTATAGCTATTGTAGCTACTTACTAAATTAAAATTCTAGGGGAACTAAGGCTTGGAAGAGATGGTGGATTTCAGGGTGCCCCTACCACCTCTGCACGAAACCTGGTTATACAAGCTAATATGACACTGTGCTTCTGAAGCTGTGATATTAGCAATTGTGCACTTAGAGAACTGACAAATTACTGACATTGCCTCAGAGATACATAATAAAAACGGATAATCACTTAATAAACTGTTTAAACCATAATTAAGCAAAGGGCAATCTGAAAAAGTCCTTCAACAACAGCTCAATGAAGAATAAGCAGATAAGTAAAATGATTTCACTGAAGTTTATCAGAATTGCATGAACTAGAATGACAGGACTCGATTCTCACTGGGGTGGGGGGGGGGGGGGGGGGGGGGGGGGGAGGGGGGAGAGATAAGAGAGAGATTTGTAAAGTCACAAAAACCGTTTAGCCACATGAAAATGGTGCAGTCATGATCATGAAAGCTTGGACAAACTACTACAAATTCCTACATTTTTTTCATAACTTATATTGAAATAAATTCAGAAGGGGTAAAAAAAATTAGAGTGGAAATCCCAGGGCTCCACAGTTGCGTAGCCAGATTACGAATCAGTAGACTAGCGCGCAACAATAGTTTAGACGACCACTTCCAGTCGAGAGTTTTACTAATGGTAAAGCATTTTCAATTATTTAACCTGGCGATACTTACCTACACATAACTGGAAAAGGGTTTTCCATGAGATAATGCAGTGTCTTTGCGAGGCTGCCGGGGAGGAAACAGCCTTATTATAATGGTCCAGCGTCTTGCGCAGCGAAGTACTTAGGGCCTGAGGGCGGTAGTTCACGATGCACAGAGCCGCCTATGTCTACGCAATAGTACATAGCCTAACAAATATTTAAAGTAGCTAAATTTTCATCAATGCCGTAGGAGGGACATTATAAACTCAAGGTGGGGTCACTATCTAATTGTGTCTTTCTCTGGAAGGACCTGGGACCTGAGTGATCAAGTAAAAACTACACCAGTTATAAAACTGTGCAGTGGTATGCACACTGGATATGCTGGCGCTTATGAGGGATTCTTCTTCAATTAATCATCAGCCAAGTTATCCTTAACAGTTCCTAGCTTTCTAATTTTGCTTAATAATATAATGCAAGAAGTTAACTAAGCAATTAGTTAAATACATTTAATAGTGAACTAACAACATTTGGACCCTTCAGTAAACCATGAGTAAAACAAAGGTGTAAAAAAACTGACCTGTAAAACTACAGTAAAACATTGTACAATGTTTTACTTAAGGTTTCCTGTCAAGTAAAACTAAGTATGTTTTACTAAATGAGTAAACTATGCAGTAAATCTTTAGTGTAATAGTTTCCTCAATTTAGTAAAACAAGCACCTTCAAGCAGTGTATTCTCATTCTAACAACCAATATTATGTGAATTAAAACTTAACCCGACGTTTCAACTTCTTGCCAAAGTCCTCTTCACGGGTCAAGAAGTAGAAACGTCTGGTTAAGTTTTAATTAACATATTATTGGCTGTTAGAACGAGAAAATTTGCTATTATTACAACTATTTAAGCCGAGAAAGATCGAACAACAAATATTAGCCCAACTCAAACGTAGTAAGAACACTGCACAGAATTTATTTTCCTTCTTTATTGAATGTCTACACTGACTAAACATGTACCTCCGATCATTTCATAGAGTCTAGCAATCTACATAACAATACACTCATGTGTCAGCAGCAACAGCAACAGTGTGTGTATTCATGAATAATTCATGAAATGTGCCGGGTTGGTAAAGCATCGCCACAAATTGAATAGGTAAAGCATCATCACATTCAGTAGAAGCAGTTAAGGAAACGGCCACTATTGTGTAATTATGGGCTGGTGAGGACGGCAAAAGTTAATGAAGCATTCAAAAGGGAAGGCGACAGTTTCACATAGACCAAGTCCACACACAATCATGCATTGAAGGACAGAGACATTGAGGAAGAGAGGAGATGGACACAGGAGACGAAAGGAATCCATGGAGGAAAGGGCCCAGGAAGAAAGAGAGCAGGAGGGGGAAAATGAAGTAACTAAAGGATATAATTAAGAATGAACAAAAATGTTACTGCATTCCTAATCTGCAACAAGTAGTACATCTAGTGTCACTGTGAGACAGGGGCAGGGGGTGGGGGTGGGGGTACGTGCTAGATAATTAATTAATGCCACTACCACACCTACTTAGTAAAAGTGCTGTCCCCTCCAAAGCCTTCCTAGTACATACCATGAAATCTTTATAGTGATTCCAGAAGACTTCGCTGCCCTGGTTACTGCTTGCACTGTCCATAAACTGTGGTCTGAGGTTCTCTAAGAATCTCTGACAAGAAAGAGACACAAAGAAGATATAATTATGAGAATGCAACAAACTATATATATTTTTCACCCATACGTCTTTACAAGCAAGTTGTCTTGAAATTTTATACTAACTAACAAACAAACACACACACATTAAGTACAACTTAATTATAATTACTAGAAGGGGAGGGGGAAGGGACCAGCAGGATTCTGTTTAGTGGAGTATGGGACGAGGCCGACGTCCAAGCAAACAACAAACAAAAAACAAAACAAAAACAACAACAACAACAACAAAAAAAAAAAAAAACAAAAAAAAAAAAAAAAAAAAAAAACAACCCTGAGGGTGAATATACACTAAACATACAACCGTCCACACATATATATGAACAAACAAATATCCCCGATTCTCAATTCCGCCACCCCTGATAGTGTCTCACTCGCTCGCTAATACTAATTAGCACTTACTAGTACCCAAATATCAAAATCAACAGATGCTTAATGAGAACTTGAAAATTGAAGTCTACTAATAGACACACACATATCACACTTCATGTAAGGAATATCAATATAACAGGATGAATTCTTTCCCTCAATAACAACGAAGCATGCAACAAACCAACCAAATTATGAAGACTGACTATCAGATGTTAATAATTATTGCACAAATAATGCTAAATTCCAAAATTCCATCGTGTATATGTAAAAAACTCAGAATACCTGTAAAATAGATCCATTTGAACGACAGGTACGATCATAGTGTCACATAGCAGAGACAATTTTAGGATTTAAAAGCCTTTCCCTAATGGATGTCAAATTCACTCCTCTTACAGTATGTGATACAGATGTCCATATATAGCTATTGGCTTGAATACATGCACCTTAACAGACTTGCACCTGCTTGCGAGAAATAACAGCTGTCCATGGTGCCAATTCAAAAGCTGCTGCCTCTAAGCTTCATTGCATGGTCTAAGCTAATTTAGTGAAATCTGAAGTAGAAAAAAAAATATGAACATTTTCAATTTTTTGGCACATCAAATAAATAGGAAGAGGGAATTACATACTGATTATTAGGGTGTGCTCCATTCCAGACTGTGACATCCATGCTATAATTTGATACTATTGTACCGAACCTAAATCCTAGCAAGTGTTAATATTTGTACATGCACACAGATACATGTATATACACACTGTACGTAATGTTCCACAATCCACACTCGCCTGCTCACCAGTAAGAATGTGTTGATAGTGTTATAGGACTCTATCTTCTCAATAAACCCTACACACACACACACACACGTGATTGAAACGATCATGTAGCAATTGTTATACAATTATTTACTATGGAAGTTGATGTTATAGTGTTTGTGTCACCTTAATAATCCAAGGAAATAGAAGTTACCAACAGTTTAACCAAAAATATCGATTTGAATACCTACTAATCAGGATGAAAGATAACAGGGATTGGGTCCAGCTCTAATTGTAGATGCTGGATGCAAATTTTTTTTTACAATCTACAAAGATGCGTTCGGCTTGTGTTATAGATATCCCTTACCTTACACCATCTGATGTACATGACATCCCTTACCTTACACAATCTGATGTACATGACATCCCTTACCTTACACAATCTGATGTACATGACATCCCTTACCTTACACAATCTGATGTACATGATATCCCTTACCTTACACAATCTGATGTACATGACATCCCTTACCTTACACTATCTGATGTACATGACATCCCTTACCTTACACAATCTGATGTACATGACATCCCTTACCTTACACAATCTGATGTATATGACATCCCTTACCACGCAATCTGATGTACATGATATCCCTTACCTACTGTTTGAACAGACTCGAAATGTCTTCGCGTAAGATGACACGAGGGAACCCGTTCATCACTATGACAACAGTGACCTGCAAACACATACATATTTTATACAGACAATGACTCTCATTTTAACAATAATATAATTTACTTCTTCTCTGGAATGAACTGTGTACAATTAGCTAGTATTGAAAACTCAAGCAATAGTGCTGACCCACTGGTGGACTCCTTCCAGAGATATAGGTAAAACGAAAGATAGAACTCAAACAGTACACTTAAATACACACATCAAGTGAAGAAAAAAAAATTAAATATGTAGTATGTATGTTTTTTGTTTTTTTAACATTCATCAATAATAGCCCTGTGTTGTACTGCTAGGTATATTAATGTAATCTGCATCTTTAACTTCACCAGCCTTTAACCGATTACACGCGAATAAAAATTTTAATTGCGCCTTACGTAACGCGGTCACGGGCGCACGCGAGACACAGAGGATTGATTGCTTGGTGGGAGGGTGATACTAAACGAGAGAAAGAAGACGAACGGTTGAAGATTGCCTCGGGGACAGTATTATCGAACGATAGGGTACGCTCTAGGCTATTGGGAAAGCATAAATTCGACGCTAAGGAGCTGTTCCCGACTTAAAAATAACAAAGTACTCGCACCGTTTGGCAAAAACTTTTATGGCATCACACTGAGGCTCTTAGTAAGCACACTAGTAAGGTTGGAAGTATGGTTTCATGGCTGAAGCAGTTTGCTTCTCGATCATAGAGGTAAGAGAAAGTGTTTTTGCACGCATCTGTCTTTACATTCAGGAAGAATTTGTTGATATTTATTTAGGGTGTGTTTTAATTTGAACTGAGCAATCTGTTATAAATTTTGTGAACAGAGAAGCTTTTTATGGCTTTTGTGCATGAAAACAGGTACATCACAAATTAATGATAGAATATTTGAGTGTATTCAGTTTGGTACTCCAAGGTGTCTTTACTTTTGATGTGCTGGTAGGCTGCATTGTTGACAGAACAGTTGGTGATCTTACCCCAAGTCCAATTGGTCATAGCATAATAGAAGTATAATGTCATAGGGCTCCCTGCAGTCTCACCTGTTGTATAACAATATTTATTATTACTTATTGCTATAAAGAATGTGGTTAAAATTCCTGTAGAAATTGCTATTTCAGAATCATCAATTCCGTTCTCTCGTCAGAGTCCTTGACCATCTAGTAACTGCTACAGTCACTACACCCATCAGTAGTGAAGTCGTCATTCTTGCTGTCATCAAACTCATTCTTGCTGTCATCAAACTCCTCGTCACTACCATCAGAGTTACTGCCATCCTGGTCACTGCCATCCTTGTCACTGCCATGCTGTGCCAGGTCAAGAATATTGTCTTCATCACTAGGATGCTGAAGTGCCAGTGTTCCACTTGCCAAGATAGCTTTCTACTTGTCATATAATGAGCAGTTATAGCTAAAGCAATATTGCTTTGTAAAAAATTATTCTGTGTACCTTTATTATATTATGAAATATATTTTCAATTTATACTTTATTAGAAAGAAGTCTTATTGTTGTGACAAAATTTACTCAACATTTTCTTATGGCAGTCTATGTATTTTATAAGCCTAAATTACTTACAACAATATAGAATCGTCTGCAATTGTGATTGGTGACTTCCTTGACTCCACAAAGCTGTAGGGCGAAGTGGACGCGAAGACGCATTTTTGACGCATTTTCGCGTCCTCCGCGGTTATCGATTTTTCTCAATTGACGCGTATTTGCGTCTTCCGCGATTAATCGGTTAATTAAAATCAATTTATACAGACGAGGGGCACAGCATAGTGTGTCAAAATGCCTATCAATTATGGTTGGTGAAGTTAAAAATAAAGATGACATTAAAATAATATTAGCTTCTGTAATTTTTTGAATTTCCTATTGGAGTCTCTGTCTGGGCTATTAAAGACCAGACCATGTTAGTTATGCTTTAAAATAATACCGAATGCATTTCATTCCAAGCACGTTGGGACCGAGAGGTGTACTGATAACTGAAATGTTTGGATAACTGAACATCTTAGAAAATGTATTATAAACCAGTAATAAAAAGGTGTGGTCAAACAATTCTTCGTACACGCATGTGCTACTCTTAAATTTCGGGTGTTCGGTTAACTGAAACGTTCATATAATTGAAGTTCGGATACATAACTGAAGTTCTACTGTATATTATTTCAATGATTCAGTCATTCTCAGCTGAAATAATTATAATAATAACAAATTTTCTCGACAATATATGTTAATTAAAACGTTTCAACTTCTTGACCCCTGAAGAGGACTTCGGCAAGAAATCGAAACATCGGGTTAAATTATAATTCACACATCAGCTGTCAAAACAAGAAAATAACTACTATGTATATAATTATATTAGCTTGAATAAACCCATCCTGTCTACCCCCTCCTGAGTCTCCACCCACATTGTTGATGATATCGCGGCCATATCTCCACAGCTCTGCGTCCAGATCCGATGAGGATGTCCCTGTCACTTAAGAACACCAGCAACTTGTGGCAGGACTCGGGCACGGTGGGGTCGCTGAAATTACCCTGCGCTGACATGACCACACCCTCATAGCTATCAGTGACATCCCGACTCTCCGAGATGCCGTCTATCACTTCAACCACGGTCTGAAACACAAAATTCATAAAGATATAAATACGCGCCTGATATAAGAGCACAGCCACCCATTAAGCACTTATAGGTGACAGCAGCAGGGATTTATCAGATGGGGCCGGCCCTGGGATTTCCCCCTCCCCATCCCAGAATTTTTGGAAGTCAATATAATATAGTAGCTACCAGGGATTCATACAGCATTTTTTGTTGGGGGGGGGGGGGGGGGGGGGGGGGATTTTGTAGAGCCAAAAAAAAAACTGTCAAGGAGGGCATCAAAGCTTCATAATTAGTGTCTTAAGTGAAGGACTACAATTAGTAAGAATTGTTTGAAAGGAGTGTTGGACATTTTACACTAACTAACCTTAGAGTAAGGGTATCATTTTTTTTATCTTATACTGACAAGCTGGGGTAAAAAAAAATTAGGGGAGGAAACCAATTTTAGAGGGGGGGGGGAGGGGGTCCCAGGGCTCCCATACTCTAAGAAACCCTGAGAACATTAGCTAAAACTGATTCTATGAATAGTAAGATTAAAATCATGTATGTGTGACCAAACACTGATCTGTTGTGAAGTATACATTCTCATATAGACATGTGCATCAAAGTAGCACGGATCTACAAAACGGGTATGGCTAAGCCCACGCAGTGTTTCCCAAGACCCTGAATGAAACCTCAAAGTTAGCACGTGTTCCTCTACACTCACCAGTGTGTTCTCTGGCAAAGCTCTTCTAGATATGTTGAAACAGTTCTTCAGTGCCACGCCCCCTTCACTACCTCCACCCACCTGTCATAAATCACACACATTTACTTTCTTCATACAGTACTTGACCTTAGACATCAATCATATGTACTGGGGGATGGTGGCCTTGGTAACACATCAGTCACACCCATTACCGAACAGGATAAAGGACGCCACAGGTAAAGGACGCCACTTCCTGGGAAACATTGAACTCCGCCCAGATAAACCCATTCAATCCTGTATCATGTGTGTATGCTTATAATCGTTAAAGTATTTGTCTTGTATGTTCTCGCATTGACCAAACTATTGCTGTAAGGTAGTAGAGTGCGCGCTTTGGTAGCCTGGCCAAGACTGCAATTGCCGTAGGTGATAGCGGTTGCGGCTAGGTTATCTGCGTCAGAGGCAGTGCGGGAAACTGGTCCTTCGACTCACACCCCTTTTTTGTCAGTGGTCTTATAAGCCTTGACACACAAGAAACTCGTTACTATGGTATTCACACTTGAGTAGTATATACATAATAAATTTATTATTCATTGGACACCATAGAATATCACTCGTCTGATTGGCTGTATTTATGCTCATGACTGCAGCACTCGCGTAAATAATAAGCCAACAGACGCGTGATATTCTCCTGTATCTAATGAATAATATATATTATATGAAAGCTTTCAATCAGTACTTGCAGTACTCAAAGCTAGTAATTTACAGCAGAAGTGGGAAAGTCAATACTTCTGCAGTACACTGTGTACTTGTATTAAGCCGAGATGACTGAACCAATATAAACAACAACAACAACAACAAAACAACAACAACAAAAAACAAACAACTGCAACAAAAAACTCGAACAAAATCGTACACAAGTTAGTTTCACAAAAATTTAACAAACGATCCCCTGGGCCACACTAAATTACGCACTAATCACAAGCCCCTATTGATCAGATTCATTACCGTCAAGACATGAAAATAATCGTCGTAACTGAGAGAGAGAAGGAGCTGCTTGGCCGTGAGTTTAGCCAGGAGCAGTCTGAAACCTGTCATACTCCCTGACCTGTACACATGGGAAGGGAAGAAACTCTTTTTAATGCATCTACAGTCGAACCTCCGCACAACAGCCATGCATGGGGACGAACCCTTTGGCCTTTGTAGAGAGTTTGACCTTATTTCGGAGTTTTTTGGATTAGATGAAGATCTTGTGGACCCAGAATGAAAAGTGACGTGATTAAATACATTAAATGAATCAGACGGATTCTTAAGACATTTAACAAAAAATAATAGGTCTAGTAATTGTAGGTAGTACATTAGTGGTAAAATATTGAGATGAATAAGTCTTAATTTGTAAGAAATATTATAATTATTTAAAATGTATTTAGTTGCACGCTGTTGAACTCTTTCCAATAAGATAATGTCTTGTATTTTGTTGGGAAACCATAGCTGGGAACAGTAGGTCAGCTGAGATCTTACAATTGATAGATAGAGGAACTTCTTAATGTTAATGGGTGATGTGCAAGGAATTGTTCGCCTAATTAAATACAGAGACCGATAAGCTTTGCTGCATATTTCTTTGATGTGGACAGACCAAGATAAACTATATATCAGAGATTAAAATACCTAAATCTTTCTGTTGAGTCACTGTTTTAATTGTATCATTACCGATGGTGTAATTGTTGTTAGTAGATGATGATAGGGAGACGTTCATGTATGCACATTTAGAAGTATTTAAATAAAGTTTTCAAGATTGACACCATGACAATAAATTGTCAAGATCCTTTTGAAGAGCTAAATTCTCACTTGCAGAGTTTAGAGAGGCAATAAGTTTGGCATCATCAGCAAATAAAAACACAGACGAAAAAGAGCAGAGAGACGTATGTCGTTAACATAAATAAGAAAAAGCAGAGGTCCAAGTACACTACCTTGAGGTAAACCTGATTTGACAGGAAGTAAGTCAGATTTACACCCTTCAACCTCCACAAAATGCTTCCTATTTTGTTAGTAATCTTTGAAAAATAACCAAAGAGGACCAGTAATGCCAGTTAGCCAAAGTTTATACAGAAGTTCATTGTGGGGGACTGAATCAAAGGCTTTGGCAAAATCAAGAAACACAATTTCTGTGTGTTGCTTTGACTCCACAGAATTGAAAACTGAAGTATATGATAGAAGTTGTTGAAGAGTGGATCTATTTCTGATAAAACCAAATTGTGTCTTTGAAATTTTTGGATATATAAAATCTATTATCTTAGAGTAGACTATTAATCTAGTACTTTATGAAGAATGTTTAGGAGAGAAATAGGCCTGTAGTTGCATACTTCAGAAACACTTCCTTTCTTGTGGAGAGGAAATAATTTGTGTACCTTCCAGTCAGCTGGAATGGAATGAGATTCCATAATGACAGTAAAGAGAAGAGAAACTGTATGTGCAAGTGAAGATGCGCAGAATTTGTAAATATATGGGAACGTAAGTTTAGCTTAGTGATATACGATATTGATGAATGTCTTCAAGGCACTTCACATCAGGTTGGGTTAGACAGTGATCAAAAGCAAGTGATATCAGTATTATCTTCACTCGTGCCTGATATCTCTAAGCTTTCTGTTAGAGATTGCACGAGAATGGGTAAATATAGCCCCTCTCATGTAAGGCCTCGACCTCTACTTGTGAAGTTGTTGAGAACAACTGAAGTGTCTGTAATCCTATCCAACCAAAGTAAATTGACCAAATCAAAGGTGTATATAAAACCTTATATGACCCCTTCAAAGAGAAACTCTGAGAGTATTCTTTTAAAGGAGAGAAAGTCTTTGATTTCCTCTGGGACAAACCCAAAGGACATTAAAGGTAAAAGCAACAAGCTTCTTTTAAATGGATCTGTCCATGGATCAGTCCAGGGCTCCTCTTTTTCACTCAATGTCCAGAATTCAATTCAAGTTTCCTCTGATTCGCATGTTGACGTGGATCCAGTAGCACACGCTGTGGTCCAAGGAGAGAGCTACTACCGCGTGTTCGGCCCAACTGTTTATGTCTGCCGAATGAGAGAACTAGTTAATAGAGGGACATCTGTAATGAATGTAAAATTAGTATTAGCATTCATTTTATAGTATTATGTCTTTTATTAAATTGAAATGCACACAAGTCATAAATTAGTTAGGCGTGGCAAGCTAAAATTGAAAGGCTAGGCAAAATGGAGGCATCAATAAGTTGGGTGTGGCTAACTGGCCGTCCCAAGAAGTTAATTTTGTACAAGACATTACATTTTGGGGCACACAACTTGGCCGTTGTCCGGAGTAGAGAGTCAACCGTTACTTGGAGTCAAAAAATCCATTACATACATGCAGAAAATACTCCGTTCCCAACGGTCTGACCGTTGTTGAGAGTCTAACCGCTTCTCGGAGTCCCGTTGTAGGGAGGTTCGACTGTATTGGATAATACTGACAGAATGAATGAATGAATGAATGAGTGAATGAGTGAATGAATGAATAAGTGAATGAATGGATGGACAAATGAATGAATGAATAAGTGAGTGAATGAATGAATGAATGAGTGAATGAATGGATGAACAAATGAATGAATGAATGAGTGAGTGAATGAGTGAATGAATGAATGAATGAGTGAATGAATGGATGGACAAATGAATGAATGAATGGATGGACAAATGAATGAATGAATAAGTGAGTGAATGAGTGAATGAATGAATGAATGAATGAATGAATGGATGAACAAATGAATGAATGAACGAGTGAGTGAATGAGTGAGTGAATGAATGAATGAATGAATGAGTGAATGAATGGATGAACAAATGAATGAATGAATGAGTGAGTGAATGAGTGAGAGAATGAGTGAATGAGTGAATGAATGAATAAGTGAATGAATGCATGAGAGTGTTTCATAGGACCAAATTTGAGAGGTGTCAAATCAAAATTGTTGAAAATGTCACCATAAAGGTTATAATAATTTTCAGGGAGTCCCTGAATGAATGAATGAATGAAGAAAAGACGGCAAGTTTAATGCATATGCACTGAAGGCACTTGATCATTCTAGAGGTTTGCACCTTAAAATGTCAATCCTAATTATATGTATGTTTAAACGTAACAAGACACAAACAAATGATAATGTAGTATCACTATAACTTACAAGTCCAGAACTATGATGAGGAACTTAGTCCCAGACACTGTGTTAATGTACCTACATATGTGAGTACGTAGAGGGAAAACAACCACAGAGATATTAAGATGTTGTATGGTCTATGAAAAACTATACACAGCACAATAGGATATCAATGCTCAAAGAATTTTCCCCTCAGCATAAATAGTTCACACTAGAATAGCTTGTGTGTGTGTATGTATGTATGTGTGTGTGTGTACGTGTGTGTGTGCGTGTGTGTATATGCGTGTGTGTGTGTGTGTTGTGCATACAAATTACACATCATGTACAGTACGATATAATGGGTTTGGTATACCAGACAGACTGTGAAAGACCAATAACTTGGTGAACCTTTATAAAAAAAATAAAATAAAAAATAATAAAAAATAAACTCAAATTATCACCAATAACAATAATGCTGGTGGCTAGTAGATTCAATTACTTGCTTCAACTGCACTGTAGAGTGCACCCCCAACTAATCCATTTGCAAGGTGGAACGGCAGACATTTGACCAGTTCAGCAGAAATGTACTAGACATCTTGTCTTTGCTAGAATGTCTTACCACACTAGACTAGCAGTATCAGATCTTCCCACCTCTAAACTGTTGGCCCTATTCATTCCACTCACACAAGTAATTAGCACTGACCACCCTTTACCACACCCCAGGGGTCATTCATGACAAATGGAGTAACCCTTTAGATATCAAGTGGTTCCACCTCACACAAGTAAGGCCTAAATCAGCTCACAGTAAGTAACCATTAACCATTAGCATTGATATCCCTTGATATCCCTTAAAAAATGACAACCCCTTATCATATTACCACCCCTTACCATATTACCACATACCCACCCGAGTCCACTACCAATCCCTTACCAAGGTCTGAACCGGCTGTCATAAGCATCCATGAACGCCAGTGGGCATCAGTGGCATGTATTCAAGGACGACCATACAGAAGCTAGATATATAACACAGCATATAGCAACACACACAATGAAAACCTCATTAGCTGCTGAAGCTTGTCACATGCTATATACTAATTCTAATGGTCAACCGCCAGTAACTTGGGTCTAAATATGTGACCTATGTAATTGTCAGCACCCTATCTCTATTGATAATACCGTACCGCTTTTTAAGCAAATAAACAAACAAACAAAGAACAATCATCAAGCACATAGACACCACCAATTGTGAGTGTGCATGTGTTGTGTGTATAATGAAGCACCAAAGGTGTGAACCCCCCCCCCCCCCCCCCCCCTTGCTACTGTACAATAGCTAGCTATTATAAAATCATCTCAGACCAAAAGAATAATTAATTGTCTATTCCTCTCCCTCATGTGCATTGAAGGTTAAAAAGCAAAAATAACAACAACAAAAAAACCAAAAAAAAAACAACAACAACAAAAACAAACAAAAAACCCAGACATATAGACACCCATCAGTCAGTTACTTTTCTATTCCAAAGCCTCTTTTTTTCTTTCTTTATTATTATTTTTAGTGAGTTGAGACATCAGAGCCTGATGCTGCATGAAGTGAAGTTGAGACATCAGAGCCTGATGCTGCATGAAGTGAAGTTGAGACATCAGAGCCTGATGCTGCATGAAGTGAAGTTTTCCACACAGCTGGTGAGTGTCCTAATAACTTCTGAAGTGCCCGCACACAAACAACAACTTGTACGTTAAGTACGTGAGGGAATGCAAGCTGGAATGAGACCAGTGCTTAGGTACGTAAATCAAGTGCAAATGAGGCAACACATTCCAGGCCTCATATCCCATTTTGTGGTACGACATAAAATACAAGTAATAATAACAAATTTTCTCGTTTTAACAGCCAATATTGTTAAATAAAACTTAACCCTACGTTTCGACTTCAAGAAGTCCTCTTCAGGGGTCAATTGAGGTCGAACTCTCCGTGGTGATATAACAGCACATTGTAAACAGCACGATTTCTGGAGGGTACACTTACTGTCTACTATATCCTGGAGGGTGATATGCATGCAGCATGAACAGCCAGCATCCTGGAAGCTCTAAACCTGTCTCTGTTAAACTTGTTGTTGTCAGGTGTCATCTGTATGTGTAGAGTTTCCTTGATCTTCAACTCATGATTCTTACTGGCTCTGTCTACAACTTGTACCTCTTCCCATGTAATGGGGTGATGCTGCTTATGTTTTAATTAATAATATTGGCTGTTAAAACGAGAAAATTTGCTATTATAATTATTGCAGCCGAGAATGACTGAATCATTGAAAAAACACGTGTAATAAGTCCTTAAAATGATAACGCTAAGCAAATACTAGATCCACGCCCTGAACCTTACCCATTGATATCAACAACTTGAGAATAAAGCAGGCATTGCGGGTGCATATTGAAATAAAATCCACTATTTAAAAATGTTACTATTTTTCAAATTAAATAAAGTTACGCAATGGCATATGGTAGCAATAATTACATCGCGTTAGCTCATAATACACATGCCACACCTCACAGTGGCATCGCTATGGTTTCAACTATATCCCCGAGGTGTAAGACAAACTAGAGGGCAATCTGCGAGAAGGAAGCCGGCAGTAGGAACAACAGCATCACAACTCAAGTGTGGCATGCAAGCAACAGGGAATTATGTTTGTTAAGCGATTCCTGAAGTTTAGTTAACACTTTCTGAACTAATAGTTAGTCTTTGTTATTTCTCCACTTGTATTATACATGCACAACATGTTCATATGTACTCCATGACAACAGAATGGATTGAGTATGAGATCAGAATCATGTGTGCACACACATGTATGTAAATACAAAAAGACAGACCATGTAAAAAAAAACCCCGAATACCACAAAATACTATAATAATAATAATAATACTAATATACTACTAATAATAATAATAATAATAATGATAATAAGAAATAATATTTAGTAACAAAAATAATCCCCATTAACATATCAAAACATGCTACCAGTACCCTCTCCACAATAGGAGCAAGACAGTCTAATTAATACCCACTATGACCCTCCCACTCGTACATACCCGGATAGAATCGGAGCGCTCTAGACGCGGCTCCGAAGAACTGGAACTGCACAGAGGCGGTGACCGGAGAGATGCTGTTCTCAATGAAGTACTGTATGAGGTTCGCACTCCACTGGGCAAAACACAACACTCGGGAATCTGTAACATGTAGAACACACAACATTCGCTAGCAATGTCTGGGGATGATATGAATGACGCACCAGAGGACCAGCTAACTGCCTAGCATTTAAGAATTAAAATGCAATAATACTTTCCTTGATGATCTTGTAAGTAGATATTGTATTGCGGGTAAAGAGTTCAATTTTGTCAAAAATAGATAGAAGAAATGATTGAATCTACCTCGAATGAATGAATGAATGAATCTATTTCGAAAGAATGAATGAATGAATGAACGAATCTATTTCGAAAGAGAGAAAAAGAATGAATGAGTGAGTGAATATAAGTCATCTATATACTCAGATACGTTACTTTAACAACGCCAGCCAAGTGAAATAAAACTCCCTCAGAGTATGGAATAGATAGCTAGTGCATACACTGTATGTTGTTGTTATACATCTGCTTCCCCCAATCCCAACTCCCTTCCTCCTCAATTTTATCCTTCTATCAGCGAGCGACCTTTAATATCTGAACAGACTGAGAGAAAAAAAATTGACAGAGATTATTTTCACATTCTCTTGTGTGTGTGTGTGTGTGTGGTGCAAGTTAATGCAACACAGTTGTGAGTACACTACATACAAACACACATACACACACTATGAAATGGTAACCACCCAGTAGTAATATCACTTTTTAATTTCATTTTCCTCTCTTCACATCACGCAACAACACGAGATTACTGCTAAGAAAAAACACTCTGACTTTATCAATTAAGCTCAGAAACTGGATCAACAGAAAACGAACAAACAAACCACAACAACTAACATTCAAGTTTTCACACGACCCCATTTTCGCCTGGCCCGATCGTGTTTCATTTAGTTCCTCATTACAGTAATTCAAACAAACTAGTCACAGAGTTACGAATATCTTTGAAGCTATTATAATACCTACAAGTACTACCATTAATCAATCTGGAAATCAAACAATTAATGTAGAGGTTAAAAATACAAAAACAAAAACAACCAAGCAAAAAAAAAAGGCTTACCAATACATACAGTACAACAAAAAAAAATTGCAATAAACAAATTCCTTCCTTCTCCTCTCCCCCCACCTTCTCCCCACCCATTAAACCACCCTTACCTACCTCTGTCATAAATATCCACCTGGTAATGGAGGGCAGTATTGCTCAAATTTACGCTGCGCCTGAGATCTTCATTCAGTTTGAAATCCAAGCTCTGGAACACGCCCATCTCAACCGACCCTGCGGATAATGATACAGTTGCCCGGTAAAAGTTGAGCTGGCTGGTTGGTTCCTCCAAGACCCCAGGACAGTGCTCTGAGCAAGCACAGATGTTAAACATGGTATCGACCTGCGGCAGGCATTGCGTTGAGCAGCAGTTCCGAGAGGAGTGGGACGTGTATTCCTGGCCGGCCTGGGACGTCAGGTTCTACAAACAATGACATCATATGTGAGCTGTATTTTTAGAACAAAACTAGAGAGGGGTGAAATCAATATTATTGAAATTTAATGAGGGTTTCTCATTTCTATGAAATTGATGAAAATTTTGTGGTAAATGTCACCATGAAGATCATGAAGGTCATAATTATTTTCTGGGAGGGGGGGAGGGGCAAAACCATTTTTCAGGTTAGGGAGGAGGGCATAACTATTGTTCAGGTGGGTGGGGGGGGGGGGGGGGAAAGGCCAGAAAAAATCCCTACATACATACACATGTTGCCATAAGAGGACATGAACCAGGTTCCAAATACATACATACCAGCTGATCTTGCATATTTCCTGTAATATAAACATGACAATATAAATTCCAGTGTGTGCCCTGTGTTCTGTAGTGACTAGAGATGACTCTCAACACCAGTTCCTGTTCGATTTGATTCCTTCTGAAGAGAAAACACCCTATAAAGTAGCTACTACAAAAATCATAGTTGAACATCTAAAATATTTTTTCTTTTTGTATAGGACAAGGTTACGATGGAGCTGCTACATTCTCTGGAAAACAGACAGGAGTACAGAGAAGGATGAGGCTCTACCAGTCTATACTGAGCTTGCCTGAGCTCAAAGTGGTGAAACCTAGTGACACCAGGTGGTTATCACATGAGCGTTGTGTCCATGCCATTCTGAAAGAGTTACCTGTCCTTATTATCACTCTCCACCAACTGTATGAAGAGTCTGGAGATGCAAAGGCATATGGTTTGGCATTAATCCTTACTTCCTACCCTGGAGTAGCTACGATTGTTCTACTGTCAGCATTGCTTGATCTTCTTGCCAAGCTCAACTGTTTTATGCAAAGAAAGGTTGCTGATTTCAGCAAGCTCCCCATCATTCTCCAGAGTATCGTGGACGAAATCAAGCACCTGAAAGATCCTGGGTCAGAATGGTGCAGTATTGTGGAATCAACTGTTGAGATGCTTGAGACTGAGCATAGTATCTCCGTGAAAAATACCTCCTCTACAAGTCGAAATGCTGTATGTGCAAATACTATGGCTGAGTTTCGGGATACTGTGGCTATCCCATATATTGATTTGCTCATTTCCAATATTAACAATCGTTTCTCTGAAGGTGTTGTTAAATTGCTTGTCTGTTCATCAGTATTCAACCCAGCTTCAATTCCCACAGAAGAAATGGCTCACAATGAATATGGAAAAGAAGAATTGAAAGTTTTGGTCGATTTTTATGGTAAAGAAGCAACTGTGGAATTTGAAGGAACAACTTACACATCCCTGCCCGTTGTTGATACCGAAGAGGTAATGGCAGAATGGACAGTTTTCAAGAGAGCTTTTGCCAAAGAGAAGACAGTGTTTATGGAGAAAAATACGCTAACCAAGCCACCAACCCTACAAGATGTTAAGACTGAAATGGAGTCTACTAGTGCTTACACAGATATTTTTCCAGAGATTTTCAAGCTAATGAACTTAATTTTGGCCCTCCCAGTTGGCACAGCAAATGTGGAACGTTCCTTTAGTAAAATGAAACCAATTAAAACTAGGCTTCGTAACAGAATTAGCGATTCTACATTACCTAAACTGATGAGAATTGCCATTGAAGGGCCTGAGCAATCAGAAAATGATTTTAGTGAAATTTTAGAAGTATTTAAAGAAAAGAACCATCGTATTCAACCTTAAATGATTAATTCTAAAAATTAATACCTGTAAATTTTCATCGTATTCCAATGATTAATTCTAAAAATTAATACCTGTAAATTCTGGGGGGGGGGGGGGGGGGGGGGGGGGCATGGGGGGGTGGGGGGGGGGGGGGGGGGAATCCCCCACCCCTCCTCCACCTCCCCCCCAACTCACCCTCACAGCGTTCGCCACTTTGTCCAGGTTTGCCGTCAGTTGAGCGGCAAGTTCTGTCCGATAGCCGAGCCATTGACAGGAGCAGGTCTCCCGGCTGAATGTTCACCAATATGGCCTGTACAGACACAAACAAACACAACAACAACAACAACAACAAAACCTGTGAAATAAACATCAATCTTTTGTTTGTTTGATTGCTGCCTAGGATCTGATTTACTTGGTGATATGTAGTCTCCTCAGCTAAATCCACAATATCCATTACTAGACAAATATACCAGCAAAGCCTCTACCTACATGAAACTTGAATGATAAGTACATGTATTTTAAGACTATATACGTATTTCATGAGCTTCACACATGGTAAACTACAATTGTAAACAACAAGAAAGCATTGGTGACAGGAGAATAAAAGGAAATACTACATAAGTTGAAGGGCTCGGTCTGGTAGCCACTGTCTCTCAATTTACGCCTTCAGTCCATATTTTGCTAAATTAGAACAAATATAGCTATGTTTTTTGCCACTTGTCCAATATATGTAAACTAGTGAAAGAACATGGAAATGGCAACATGTCCTGGATACATCTTTTCTATAGGGCTCATTTATATCAACTTCCTTGACATAATATTTCAGACTAACAAGTTAAGATTAATTTAAAAAAAAAGTGTCATCTCACTGTTTCATAGCAATAATCTCGGAAACTCCCAGTAGGGAAGACTGGTTTACAACCAAACAAGAAAGCTGAAATAAACCAGAAGTATAAACAAAAAACAAATATAATAATAACAATATATATATAATTAATTAGAAACAACTCTCGTAAAAAATATAAATAAAATATGGCTCACTTTCCAGCTTGGCAAGGTTGACTTTCACTGCATGCTAGACACAGCACTACTACAACTAGGAACAGAGAGATTTCTAACATTGGTGCTTAGCCATAAGAATGCTAGTCGGCCGAATTTAGTGCGACAATAGTAGCTCACAAAATGTCTGACTACGGCCCATGACTGGCTTTTTTGTAGGTGACTAAGAAAACATTAAGTCCCCCATTTGTTTGTGGTTCTTTTTCCGCCATAAGCGATACCGTACCATTTTAACTCTTTCTTTCAGGGTGGGTAGTCTATCTCGCATTGGGTGCGGTTTGTGAAGAGTTGAAGATCGTCACTTTTATTGTACAAGCAGGTGTAACGACCCTTTACCCAGTAAACATGTTGGAAATGCCAACCAATATAGAGATAAAAGCGATTTAAAAAAATCAGGCTTATGCCTGGAAGTTGCTAAGAAGCTAAGCCAATTGGAGGTATTGTTTCGTTTATTATTAGTAAATTTATTATTATTCTAATATAATTCATAGCAACAGTTTTGAAACAGCAAGATACCTTTATAATGTACCTAACGGAAGACTGAAGGTATCACAACATTTAATGTTAGCTATGAATACAAGTCTAATCTTGTACTGTGACTTGCCATTCCCTTTCTTATTGAAAATTGTATGTATTAGCTAGCATTCTTATGTTCTTTTACATGACATCTACTTCAATATATACATAGTTGGTGAGCAAGCGAAGTGAGCGAGACACTCTCAGGGGTTACACAATTGAAATCGGGATATTTGTTGTTTATATATGTAACCGTCTATAGGAAAATCGGGCACACGCGGAACCCTTCCAAAAATTTTTTTTTTTGCACTTACAGAGTTGTCGGTGTCCAGATATTGAGCTCTCAAAGTTTTATCGTCGTAACTTAAGAGTTTCCCACTATAATAGACCTAACCGTTCCCTTCCGTCGGCTTGAAACATACATTTTTAGAAACGGTCACATATATGTATGTGGACATACGTATGTTTTTTTTGTACTTTGACCCTCGCGTTTTTGTGTTTGCTTCGTGGTCTACCCCTTCCCATATCTCCACTAAACAGAATCTTTCGGTTTAGCGATCCCGTATCATTCAAGGAAATTAAACTAGTGATGTGCTTGAGCACAAATGGCGAGCGAGCCTAAAGACTATACTATTGATTTTGACTTCTAACACTGAAGCTACTGAAATAAGGTCCAGTATATAAATTTAGCATACAGGGTAAAGGGATTTCAGTGCCATAGTAACAACTCTCTGCAACTGCTGGAAGGAAAAAAACAACAACAAAAACAATACACGTTATTTAAAAGTTTTCTTTGTGATATTCTTTAGCTAAGTAGTGGTTGTAACACACAATGCTTTGACACAACTGGACATGCACCTACACAGACTTACCTTTGCAGGAGTCTAGTGGACAATGTATTTTCAAGTAAATACTGTTGCGCACGGCTTATAACCATGACAAAGATCGCATTGACTTACCACCGCCACTAACTCGAATAGAAATGGAAGTCCCTTAAGTTTTCAAGTTTGAACTGCACCCGCAAAAGAATTCAAAAAGGTAAAATTCAATTTCTAAGGTGATACGGGTACTGATCGATAAACCAGAGGATTCTGTTTGGTGCAATTTGGGACGGGGTCGACAACCAAAAACACAAAAACGCGAGGGTCAAAGTACAAAATGACATACGTACGTACCATATATCTAAATAAAAACAAACATCCCCGATTTTCGATTGTGTTACCCCTGTAAGTGTCTCGCTCGCTACGCTCGCTCGCCAATTATCTATCCCTTTATATTAGATTGTTTCTGAATGCCACAAGACGCACTTAGGTCTTAAAAACTTACAGTTAGATTCAACACTGTGTAGTAATTCTTTAGAACTTCTTTTTTTTTTTCAAGTCACCAAATGTTATGGTGAAAGGTTAGTATGTATTGAAACCCTTTACCAGACTTAATTTTTTTAAAACTCAGCCTTTTTTTAGTAGCTGTGTGCTTGTTTTGTCAAAAGATGCCGGTAATTCAGATAGTCAGAATGACATATACTAGTGGTGTGCTTGAGCACAAATGTCGAGCGAGCCTGATAGTTAGGTAACATAAAACTAAGTATTGTTACTATGTTTTAGCTTAGTTCATGCAAAACTATTAATAGCCGTTATGACCTTTTATTCAGCAAAACAAATACAAAATCACTCTCTTACCTGATTAATGGTAACTTTTTGTAGTATCAAACATCTGCCATTCTGATGATCTCAATTACCAGTAACTCTTGAACAACCTCTCAGCTACGATAAAAAAATAATCCTGTGTAATTATTGTAATTTTAGCTCCGTATCATCCCCCCTAAAACGGCGTTTGAAATTAAGTCTGGAAAAGGGTCTTCAATGCCACAGTAACTGGTCAAATCAACTTTTTGTTTCTTGAAAAGCAAGCGTTTTCGCAGAAAATTTCGCACTCTTTGGAGCTTTAAGTATAAAGTAGGGCTTGCTTAATGTTGTAGTTTCATGAAATAACTGGGTTCAATCCTAAAAAGCCGTGTTTTTGAGAAAAAAGTACCCCGCGCGCGCGTTTAATTACATACGTACGTCCAAACATATACAAATAAATAAATAAATAAACAAACATCCCCGATTTTCAATTGGGTTACCCCTGTAAGTGTCTCGCTCGCTACGCTCGCTCGCCGATTAGACACTACAGAAATACCTGGAGAGCTCACCCTTTATGCTCAAGCACATCACTAGTATGGTTTAAATAATGGCATTACTTTATTGAGTTTGAATTATCTGGTATAATTGTAATTATGCTTGTCCATTGATAATACATAGTTACGAGTACTAGAAGGAAAAGCTAAAGTATATAAAGGTCACAATGGTTATGTACTTAGCTACACTTTTAGAAAAGGACTGATAGATTCTTTTGAAGTGTTTCTGGCTCGCTCACCCTTTATGCTCAAGCACACCACTAGTATGGTTTAAATAATGGTATTACTTTATTGAGTTCGAATTATCTGGTATAATTGTAATTATGCTTGTCCATTGATAATACATAGTTACGAGTACTAGAAGGAGAGACAGAGACCTGGTGTGAGTGGACTTAAAAGATCAGACTTCAGTGTAGCAAGAATGGAGGTAAGGCTGTACATAGCATCTATGTGCTAAGTACTGGATCTTTCCTTGAGTGTGCTCTCTCTGCTTAAGCATTTATTTACACAGAGTGGACCTGCCTGGAGTTAGGAGTCAAAACTATTGAGTATTTTTTTTCTAGTTCTACTGGACCATCCGAACACATTTTTCGCCTACATCGCGAAAAAGTCTGGTCAACTAGCCAAGTGGCTAAGGTTCCTCCACTGTACCAGTGTAGATAATTTAGGACTAAATGTAGTTGCCGCACACAGGTAAACAGTCTCCAAAGTCAATGCAGTGTTCAAACATTATGTTATCCCTCCTACTGACCACTCACCACAACTCTCTACCCTCGTCGTTCTTGCTACTACTAGCTAAAGTAATAAGAACTCACCCACAGCCAGTTTACCAGCACCTACCTCCCACCCCCCACATTACATTTGGTAAAGGTACAGCTACATCAAACTAGCACAAGTAGGCATAGTCTGGCGGAGCCACACACACCTAGCATGCAAAGCGCGCGGAGGGTCTGGAAACATGGCCATACCAAATTTGTTCTTTGTTCTGGAGGAATGTGGAAGTGGTGAGTGCCCCACCTCCTTTATATCTGAATTTCTACCGCAAATTAACCATGATTGCTAAACCTAGCGTTGGAAAGGGTGGTGTGACACGCGCAGGAATTTCTATATGTGGTTGAGGAGGACTATTCCCGGTAATTGACCGCCGCAATATGTGCAGCAGAACAAATTTGGTATGACCATGTCTCCAGACCCACTCCCAGCGTAGCAGTTCAGTAAAGGGTCTTGCTACGCCGAACTAAAGTAGGTATTGGTGCTGGTAAGGTTAAGTAATCACAGGATATTGCTTGTTCACCCTCCCCCCTCTTCCATCCCAACCTTACCCTCCCCAAGCCAACAAATCGTGTATTCATTAACAAACATACCTGCAGATTCCACAATGGAAGAGAGTAGCTTTCCTCTTATTTGTTCCCATTCAACTGCAGCCGCCTTCATTTCCAATACATTTATTTTGGGGTCTTCTTCAGGTAGTGGAAAATGAAATAGCTTGGTGTCATCATCCTGTCGCCACTGATCAGGCTCTAACAACTGCTGTTCCTCCTTTGACTTTGTTTCTGCAAAGTCCTAGGGAGGTAAGTCACAGACTTCCCACCTCTACCGTGCTTGGTTAACTTTAAAGCTGGCAAGGTAAAGCTACGCCTGCCAGCCATACCAAACGAAAATACCAGACAGAAGTACTCATGGTTCTCAATTGCAGAATTAGGTTCAATTCGCGCGGAAAGATTTCCTAATCGCGTAAGTATTTTTAATACAACAACGTGGATCAAAGTAGCTAAGGTTAGTTAGAAAGTTCTGTTGTTTTTTAAGTACGCAAAAAATTTCCTGGATCGGGTGTTCAGTTACAGTGCGCAATTTGGCTTCCAGTGACCACACCCTTTCTGCCTTCTTTCTAATTCAGTACTGAAACGTGATGCCAAAAGCGAGTTGGCTTACAAAATACTGATATGGTCTATCTATGAGTCAGATATTATGAAGAAACAAATTGTTAAATTGTGAATAACAAATTTAGATATGTTGAAGAATACTTCTACAGAATTTAGGTACATAAATAGTATAAAAAATACAGAATTCTTACAAAAAAATCATAACTACAACATAAAACAATGGTATCTTTTCAATATGCTGATTTATTACAGATTTACTAATGCAAAAATGCATGAAAATTGACCTATTGTTCTGGAGTGAATTCTCAATTAATGTACATATAGCACAAATTTTTATGATAATGGAAAAGTGGATAAATCATTAGCTAGACACACACCACCACATGCTACTCGCTGCAGTGTCTGCTGAAAGATTCTATATAATTGCCCACAAACAAGTCGGACTCAATAAAGTTTAAATAACTGCTTAGTGTTTACATGTGCTCAAAGAGCTCATGAAACAGTTGAAATTAATTGCTACAGCTAGCAGAAAGACATAATAGCAAATTTTCTCAGTTCTAATGGTATATATATAAATATATATGTTTAAGTAAAACATTCTTTGTAATATATTTCTATCTGCAAAGGTGATACTAATATCTTCAATCACATGTGCCATCTTGGATCCATATACCATCCAGTGACTCACTGCTGGAATTTCTATTAATACCTATTGCACCACCAGCAACTTTTATATGAGTATTGTTCTGATCGTGATCCTGATCAATAGCAGAGAAAACACATGCCAAATTTTTTTCACTGCAAAGTTTCTCTTTATGAACTCAGCATAATTATCAGGATGACACTTCCGCAGTGAAGTCATGTCACATCAGTGGACTTGTATCTGTCATTAGTAATGAGTGAGTGTGGTCCAATACAAAGAGACCTAACATGAGTGAGCTAGCAGGATCTAGCAGTGGTGAGCTAGCACGTTTTAGCAGTGGTGAGCCTGCAGATCTAGCAGTGGTGAGCTAGCAGGATCTAGCAGTGGTGAACTAGCTGGATCTAGCAGTGGTGAGCTAGCAGTGTCTAACAGTGGTGAGCTAGCAGGATAGCAGGATCTAGCAGTGGTGAGCTAGCAGGATCTAGCAGTGGTGAGCTAGCAGGATCTAGCAGTGGTGAGCTAGCAGGATCTAGCAGTGGTGAACTAGCTGGATCTAGCATAAGCTAGCAGTGTCTAACAGTGGTGAGCTAGCAGGATTTAGCAGTGGTGAGCTAGCAGGATCTAGCAGTGGTGAGCTAGCAGGATCTAGCAGTAGCAGTGATCTAGCTAGCAGGATCTAGCAGTGGTGAGCTAGCAGGATCTAGCAGTGGTGAGCTAGCAGGATCTAGCAGTGGTGAGCTAGCTGGATCTAGCAGTGGTGAGCTAGCAGGATCTAGCAGTGGTGAGCTAGCAGGATCTAGCAGTGGTGAGCTAGCAGGATCTAGCAGTGGTGAGCTAGCAGGATCTAGCAGTGGTGAGCTAGCAGGATCTAGCAGTGGTGAGCTAGCAGGATCTAGCAGTGGTGAACTAGCAGGATCTAGCAGTGGTGAGCTAGCAGGATCTAGCAGTGGTGAGCTAGCAGGATCTAGCAGTGGTGAGCTAGCAGGATCTAGCAGTGGTGAGCTAGCAGGATCTAGCAGTGGTGAGCTAGCAGGATCTAGCAGTGGTGAGATAGCAGGATCTAGCAGTGGTGAGCTAGCAGGATCTAGCAGTGGTGAGCTAGCAGGATCTAGCAGTGGTGAGCTAGCAGGATCTGGTGAGCTAGCAGGATCTAGCAGTGGTGAACTAGCAAGAGTTTTAACAATGATACTTATTCAATGAGCTCTATTCAAGATTATTTATAAATCATAGTAATAAATTTATAAATGTTATACAAAAATAATTAAAAATGATCTAGACATTATATGATGCTATTGTATTTGATGACATCATAGACTGAAAATATAGAAACAATATTATTATGGCTATGAAAAGTATTATGTTGACTATAAAATGTGTTAATAAAAAAGTCAGGTGCAGTACTTAGTTTGTATTGCAGATGCAATGTTAGGATAACCCACCATTGGACTCTCCAAAGCATCAGCTAGAGTACTCCAGTTTGTGTTCTTTCCATTTGTTAACCACTCATTCAACATGTCCAGGCAACTTGGCTCAGCTTTATAGTGACGATGAGTTTCAATAGAGTTGAGTGTAGTTAATGTCAGACCCAGTTTGAGGCCGACGTTCTTCCATTGCACTCTGGCTTCATAGAGCTCTTCATAGACTTTGCCAAGGTCTTCTGCAACCAATGCTGAAACTACAACATCAACAGGTCAAAACAGAGTATTGGGTGTTTAAAAAATAAGAAGTGTTTTACTAAAATTTTGGCTTCTTATCTTGCATAAATCAAAGTATTAGTAATTCAGCTACTATATCATTAGCATTATCCGATAAGTACTATACTTCCTGGTTGTGGTAATAGTAACATATGCTACTAATAGGAACTAGCCAGTATTATTTCATCAAATATATATTTGTACCATTTAATTAGTGACTGAATAAATTATATAATAGCACTTAGCTAAATATTATGACCAAAAAATAGTAGAAATTTTATATACAGTATTAACACTTGATTCACCAGCCATCAAATTTTTGGAGCAAACTACTGAATTTCAGAGTGGACATGTACACTTCTTGAATTCTTGTATGAAAACTACATTTATGATCATATAACCATAGGTGTCACTTGTATATTAGCTTTATAGTTCCTGTAAATTAGACTGTCACAGCTTATTGAGAAATTCAGTACAAATAATACATTAATTTAATTATCATACAAGTATTGCTTAAAATACTATGTGACTGCAATAAATTCTCACCTCAAAGATTTAAATAACAGATTATATGAAACATTATGTAATTACCTTTACCACTTGACCCTTGCTGAGCTGCAGCAGTGTCTTCTGTACAATGTTTCTCCACTTTTAATGCTGTAAAATAACATGTGTAATATGGAAAATTCAATACACACTGTTTGATAACATCACTTTAGCATTTTTCATGCTAATAAATGTTTTAATGGCAACTACACATACCAAAACACTAAGAGGATTTTGATTAATATATTTGTCACATGTATTAAGTCGAAATGCATTTCAATATTAAATTATATTTTTTTAACTACCTAACATACCTAAGTTATTAAAATGTTTATACCATAATTATTTAACAAATTGAAGTATATTGATTAGGTAAAAATGTTCATTTAAACAAGTTAGTCAACATTCTTAAAAATCCAAATACCTTTAGAAGAGATGTCTGTAGTTACTGTATCACATTTCAACTATAATGTTGTAGAGTATACTATGAGCAACACTGAGTTGAAATCAACTAATGACATACCTTATCAAACCAAATTGTCTGTCTTGAGTCTATAAGTGGAATTATTTTAGTAATATTTGGGTCCTTCAGACACTTCATTTTAGGAGAGGTTTCATCTTCTATTATGCACAAATGAAGTGGAGCTTTACTTGATCGTTTCAATAAAGAATCCAAAAAAGATTGTTTTTCTGATGGATGGTCTGTACATTCAAATCCACATTGAAGTCTTGCATTGAGGTACTTGAGATTATGATTGACTTCTATTAGCATAGAAGTGATAGTACTTCTAATGTGTGCACAGACTACAGAAGTGGGTGTTGTTGGATGAGATTCTCTGTAGAGTACCACTTTAATATATGTGGCATAGCTAATTATAGTAACTGTGTCCAAGTCCTTTCCTACTAGAAATTCAATCTTGTTACGACAAGGGCTGTCTTCTTTGAAAGTCCAGTTTTGTTTTGTGTTTGAGACCAGGCCTATAATAAGAGAAGAGAAGACTCCTAATGGTAAGTAGCCACACTTGTATCGATACATGAGAGCAGCCACATCTGAAGAAATAGGAACCTTTTCGAGCTCATCTTTTGTAGCACATCTCAGAATACTAGGCATAAAATAAGTAATTTCTTTTCTATCTTTTGTTATTGGAAGGGGAGCTAAGATACTGTGATGTTCAAAAAGTGTGATTAGCAATTCCATAGATATGGAATCATTGACGTCTTCTTTAGTTGCTTCCCGTAGATCTGCCATTGTGAACTGAGCTTTGTTCTTAAACATTGTTGCTGCTTGATGTCCAGCTTTTCGGAAAATAAATGTCTTCTTTACTAGTTGTGTTGCCACATCAAATATTATCTGAACAATATTGATATCATAATACACACTATATATTTACTAAGTAATGGGTTGTAATTAAATTGAAGCATTACTCCAAATAATGAAAAGTGTGAATGCCTCAAGTTTATTGTGTGATTTTCAGATAATACATTTTGATATACACTCCAAACAGGAAATTAAAGTTTCAACAAGTTCTTTTATTTTAATTTAGCATAAGTGTGTATTAAGTTCTAATCAATACCAAATCTAGTTTAGTTGTTTATTCATATTATATTCACAAAACTTTCTTTCTTAGTTTCAAACATTTTGTTCATAATAATAATTGTTAGTCATTTTGTTCAATAAAGTTTTAGTCTGGAATAATGACTACACAAGTTCTAATATTTAAAACTTAAATTAGTAGAGGTCATTACAGTTTAAAAATCCTGTATTTATGATTAAGTCTGTGTATTAGTCATTTGATTATCATGTGTAATGTAAATTTTAAAACTACTTTAATTTTTTTGTAACTCAAAAATAACGTATATTTTGTTACAAAATTATTATTGTTTATTAATATTAGCAACATTGATTCCAATTAACCTTAATGAAGTCTTAACAGAAATATAATAATATGCAAGTAATTCTAACCTTAACATCACAAATGACTAAGTTTTCAAATCCTCTCACTTCTGGATAGTACAGGAGAATGCCGACATGATAATGAAGAAACCATAGAACATTGCGTACATCCGATAAACTAATATTTAAACTTTTTGCAATCTCATTGCATTCTTTAAGTGTCATCACACGCCTTTCTTTTGATCGCAGAACAATGCTGAACATCAACCAGGAGCAAGGAATGTGAACTTTACCTAGATTCTTCTTAATACACTTCTCAAAAGTTTCTCTTGCTTTGTTGATTTCCTCTATAGTTCCTTTCTTGTTGTCCAGTGCTAATGTCAGGAATTCTTCTGAGGCATACTCGACAATTTTTTGGTGGTAAAACTCTGTTTGTTCAATTTTGTTTTTAAGAATTTGATCCCTTTCTCTAAACTGTGACAGAGACACTTTGTCTCTAAATGTTCCCACAAACATAGCTTTAGTAACTACGTTGGTTTTGTCCATGTCAGTATTAGAGCCTTGATTTGAGGTCAATTTGTCACTCGTATTCTTCATGCATGCTATACTAGCCAGAGTTTGAAATGTAACTTCCCCTAGAGTAACTATAGAGTCTTCTTTCTCAGTAGAAACTCCATCTTCATTGGTGCAATACATTTTAAAAACACTGTCCCAGGAATCAGTGAGTCGACTGAAAATAAGATGTAAAGAAGCCCCCATTAGAAAGCGAGACATGAGGTCTAGAAATTCAGTTTGGCCTCCATGATCAGTTGTTATCAAGTATATAGTGTCTTTCAGTAAATACTTTACCTTCTCTTCATTGTGTTCTGCTGCAGCTTCAATATAAGCAGGATAAATTTCAGCTAAATTGATGACATGTGATTCTTTTAACTTTTCTTCATTATCAGAAGTTGCTGATGTTTCAGCTGGTGTTCTTATATTTTCTACAGTTGAATTTAAAGACACTTCCTTAGCATCATTTGAAGATTTGGCATCTTTAACTTCTTCAGTTGATGACACACTTAGTTGGATTTGGAATTTTGGTTTTGTATCTGCATAAAATGATCAATCAAATTCAATTAGCATTCCATTCAATTTATGAAAGAGAATAAGTGTTCTGTAACTGTAACAGTAAATTTTGATGAGCTTGTCAGCAACTTTGACTTAGATCATTTATGCTAAATAAATAATACTTGTTGTTTTATAGAGTTACAACATTTCACAATTATAACACACTATTATAACGTAATATTATAACATACTATTATAACGTAAGCAAGTCTAACAGAAAAGAACTAATACTTATACTACAGATACATTTTGAAATATTTCTTGTACTCATCAAGTTGTTATCCAAGTTTATGCATTACAAATTCCATATAAAAAAACTGTTATTGGTATATAAAATTGTAGATTTCATATTATCTGAAATGAAACTGGGTTTAATTATTCTGATTACTGGAGACGTATATAGTTAAGTGTCACACTTCAAATGTGAGAGCTACTCAATTTACTTCACAACCCATTTCTGAAATAAAGCTCAAGTTCTAAAGGATAAAATTGGTTGTAATTTACTACTAATGTTTTACCGTGATGAATTGATATATTTTCTACTTACTTTCCACAGCTTCTTGTATAACATCATTAAGAATTGAAGATTCACCCATAATGTCTTTCTTAGTCCATTGCCCCTGCTGTGCAAATCCAAATGACTTACTGATACTCTGAATGAATAGCTGCCTTCTCTCAGCTACTCCAGTGCTTGGCTCATTAATTTTCATGTTAGATTGATCAATGTTTATAAAATCTCCAAGTAGTCGACGTAGAGTTGAACTTTTACCAGATCTTGGAAGACCAACAAAATTCATTCGTCCTACACATAGGTCCACACATATCTGTTTTTGTATGGCTTCTTGACAAGCTTTCTCTATTTCTTTATCTATTGAATGACACAAGTATGCTAGTTAGTGATATATTAATAGATATACTTGTGATGTGTTTTAGCACAAATGGCTAGCGAGCCATTGTCCACAGTAATTTAAACAACATGGTAGCTACAACAATATATGACAACAATTAATGTCCTGTTGTATATTATTAGAAAATGCAGTATCTACTTACACATCCATGTCATTAATAAATCTTCAATACGCTTTTACTACACACCGCTTTAGGAGTGGGTGGGAGGAGTGAAAATTGCAGCACAAACATAATACTCTTATAGCAAATTATTTTAACTCACCACCATGTGGAAGTCTCAATTGCCTATTGTTGTACACGGTGTTTCATGTGAATCGTAATAATGGTAATTCGATATAAAATGGTATGTTAATTTTTCGTTGCGATGTCAAGTAAACTATTTCATTTGACAATAGCTAAGTAATTTGTAGTAAGTGTCAAATTTGTTCTTCCCATCTGTTTTAAACCTTAACCACTGATAAATGCTCACTTTGAAAAATCACAATGGTGCCCCATAAAACTCCCTTACTATTCTATTATATTTATGGAAGACAATTGCAGTGAGTATTGAGTATTGCAACTGTAATAGTTCATTCTAATGAGTCAATTGTTTGATATGCTAGCACTCATTTCAGCTGAATAACTATTAAATTTTTAACGTTATTCATTTAGGACCCTAAACCGGAACATTATTAATTTGAGCTTGCAAGCTCATTATAATTAATATTTAGACTATCATTCCATCATGCAAAAGAATCCATGTACATTAAACAATACAAAGGAAATTTTACTTCATTTTGCAATTTTATTGACATGGAAAATACAATGCTAATTTCATTTCCATTATCAATATTAAAGTAGGCTTGACCAGGTGGTAGAGATACATGATTGCTACCACACCTTGACTAACTACTATTCCATCATTAACCTCATTTAAACTTGTTTAAATTATGTTTTAAGAATAAATGAACCATGTAATGTCTTCCTAAACTGGGGTGAATAGAAGTGAAAACATTAATTTCATTCAACTTACATAAGCATAAAGCTTATTTATTATAAAACAGATAGTCTATAACAGTTTTGTAACAGTATTGCTGTAGTTAAGTTTCATACAAGCGTAACGACCTATTTAGTATTCTTGGGAATGTTTATTAGAGACAGAGTTCTTACTTCTTGTTCAGAGCTAAGATAAGTCAATTTTGGGGGACCAGTGGCATGGAGTCGTTTTACTACCTTCAAAATGACTTAAACTAGAGTCATGTGCTTCATTTACTGGGGATAGCCTTCCTAAGCAATATCCACAATATTCTCTCTGAAAAAGTTGCTTGACACTGCCATCTCTGCCAAAATGCTGGTAAACAAAGTTGAGTAAACACGATCTAAAATAGTTAGAGCATGTGTGTAGCTACTGGTAAATTTTGTGCATGCAAGCCAAAGGACCACAGTTCCCAGGGATTGAGTACTCTAGATCTTACCAGTAGCTATGCCATTATGCTCTAACTATTACATATCATGTTAAATTAAAATCTAATATCCTCAATTCAGTACAAAGATTAACGCTTATAATTTATTTTTATTGTTGCATGTGTTTATTGTTTGTGTACATTAATTGCACTTTATAACATTATAATATATTATATAAAGTTTGCATGCAGTAATTACTAAAGACTTTGAAGTTTTGTTTTTTTTGGAAAAAAAACAACCAAAGAGTTAGATAAGAGGAATAATCAACTAGATATGCATCTGATTCAATTATAACAAATAAAAAATTGGTGATAAATCTCAAATAACCTCAACTTTTTACTACAATACTATAATTAAATGGTCAAGTAAAAAATACTACATTTATTTGGCAAATGCAAATATAATAATAAATTAAAAACAAGTCAATGAAGGATAATAATTATGGAGCACTTTTATTCTAGCAGCAATACTTGAATATGGTGTGGTAACATTCTTACTGCAGTTTAAGTGCAGAAGAAGCAAACATCGAATAATCCATTGATTAATAAATGGCATCTGTGCATCACCCTAGACCCAATTAATTCGTATTATTAGACACTACATGAACTAATTTGGGAGTTTCTTAAAAGTTTAAGTACCATTAATTCATATATTCACATAATATCGTTAGCTATCCATGATGACTCGCTTGCTCCACCAGTTTACCAATGACATTACTCAGAATAAAAAACGTTTCGTTATGTTTTTAAGATCAAACTGAGGAATAATGTATAGTTATAAATGTATTATTCATCTTACGCCTTTATAATGCTAAATGCATTAAATCATGTCTACAACTTGTAATTATAATATTACCTTTTAGTAGTTTCTTTGTTATTAGTCTATCTTTATTTCTCAACTCTGAAGAATGCATAATTTCAGATACTTTCCATTTAGTGGAGGAGGCTATTTTTTCTATAAATTTAATAAAGAATGCTAGGCATAAACATCAACTAATTATTTATTAGTTATAGCTATCACTTCTCTATAGCACTATACATTCTATTTCCACATTCCAAAGTAATAAAATACTGAAATTAACAATGTAAACTCAAAAGAACATTCCAATGATTCATCCAATAAATTAAATCTAAACATTACATGTTCGAATGAAAAGGCAATTATAAAATTAGTCACAGTTTAAGCTTCTCATGTTAACAGCAGTAAAAATAATGTATTAGGCTAGAAATTATTCAACTGTGTGGAATAATAAATAAAGTAACACAAGTAAATTCTGTGAATTATTTTCTCATGCACTGAAATGATTCAGAACTTCAAAAAAATAACACACATGCCATCTGACTATATTATGAAAATATTAATTAAATAATCATGTATTTGTAGCTGATATTTTGTTTGATGATTGACAGTACCTTGCTTGATTTCCACAAAAAGTATAAGTAACATGTTGTTTTTTTTTAAAGTTTTGTGAGTGGGAGACATAAAGAGTTGTGGTCTTAAATTGTAAAGATATTAATAGTTTGCCTTTTCTTGTGAAACTGTTACAGTCAAGTATGCTTGAAAAATGTTACTACCCAATTATATAACATCAGCTATTTTTTCTAATTTAGTAACATTAACTCATCAAAAATATGTAAAATGTAATGAAATATGAGAATGAAATTGTATATTCTCTATGTAATGACCAAAATATTTTTTATTAGTGTAAACAATGGTCTGCTAAAAAAATAAAGGATAAATTACAATGAGACAATGTTTATAAAACAGAACTTCAAATATATCAATTATACCTCAGCGAAAAAGTAAATTATTTTATAAAAAACAGTAAACTCACCAATTCTTAATATTGTAGTGTCTGAGAAGTGACAATATAGCTGTTCATCTCCTCCAAATAGCACTACTTCAGTGAATTCGGAAGAAATAACAAAAGCAGCAGCACAGTGACCATATCTAGGCTGCGGCAATTTGGCTATCTGAAGTGGCAAATATTGAACAAATAGAATGAAAAGTAAATGTATGAACTTGGTTGTTCAGTATAGTTAAAATTGCACTTCAATATTTTACACATCCTGATTAAGATTAATCATTTACTAATTAGATAGTGGTCTGAAATAAACAACACATCAAATTTTCCTAACTTGGTAGGAGCAGATGTAGTTATAATTTCTTACAATAAAAATAGCTTGAGAGCATTAATTCAATTATTGCATCACAAGTTAATTGCAGTCTGTCTAATATTACATATCCATCTAATCAATCTTCAATGAAGCTGAAGACGATTTCTATAAAATATTTTCCTATATTTTCAAGGTGCCAGTGTTCACTGTGAGAACACTATTCAATGACTGAGTTCAATCCTACATGTGAGCTACTTATATGACTCACTCTTCACTTATATTCATGTATAATAATTGTTAATGAAATTTTTTTTTTGCTGTCATCGGCAGCTAACCATTGTCTGTTTTTGCTGAGTTGTTAGAGAGAAACATGTGAATAAAATGAATAAAAGAAGACTAAGAAAACAATTAGTAATTGATAAATTGGAAGAGTAAAAAAATTCCCAAAATTTGAAAATATATTTAAATACAGAACATTTGAAGTCTGTTAAAAATGACAATATTCATAACAGTGTAAATACACAACTTAGCATTTTGTTGCAATATTGTGGTATAATCTAATGGTTGAAATATCAGTGTGTTAAGCAAATAGTTTATTGTTAATTAATTGTTGGCAGCTAAACAATAATTAATAATGTATTTGCAATTTAAACAGCCATAAAATTACTTAACCCTTTCATTGCAGTAACTGCTGCACAGAAATTTGACGTATCACCTCACGAAAAACGTGTTTATTCTCGTCAGTGTTGCCTCCACTTGAATGCTGTTTAACCTCAAAGAGTAAGCTATTTATGATTGTCAAACTGCTTGTGGTGGTATCTCTAAGGCAACAATGCTAACATTGAGGTAGCTTTCACAGTTCAAGTTTTGACTTACTTCAAAATAGTGACTGGGTGGTAAATAATTTGAAAATATTGCAGTATTTGTATTAGTGTAGTGTAGTGGACCTGAAATTACAGCACATAATGTAATTTTGATTGATTTTTCTAGACCCATTTTTGTGCTGAATTCAGATCTGGTGAGTGCCAGTGATGAAACATCGAGCATTTTGTTTTAAATAAAAAAATAACGAAAAGTGTATCTCAAATATTATTGGAATTGCTACTTTAAGTCTACAAACTCCTATATGAAAGTTACTTTTACAGATTTGCATCCCTAAGTGGTTCTAGAATTTAACTTGGTTTTCCAAAGTGGTAACTTTGGAAAACTCTGGGATATAGTGAAATTTTAATTGTTCACGATGAATATTCTTGGTTCAAAAAAGTATTTTTCTAGTTATATGTCTAGCATGTATGGTTATTTTGTGTACAAAATTCATTTCTGATTGTATTTTTTTCAATCTGAGGCCTCAGACACAGCGAAAATTGCAAATTAACTGCCAATAATATGGTCAACTCTAAGAATTTATATGAATACCTCTAGTATAGAGTTTATGTTTGTTTAAATATTATTGTTTACAGTTAAGGTCTTGGACAATGCAAAACACCAAGCCTTGAAAATACAATTGTGACAGCTGATTTTACCCATGATAGAGTTACATAGCTATGACATGGATTTACTGTTTCATAAAGTCAGTAGCAAAATACATGTTGAGGATAATGCTACTACATTACAAAATGATGGGACTCACTAAAACAGCTGATAAAATATTTCAATGGTATGAAACTTTGACATGCTAGTGTCAAATGGGAAGGATATGCACTGGTGCACATGCTGGACACATGAGTGAGAAGGCAGGCTGATGCATTTTGGTTGAAGAATATGAGCAATGAAGCAATAGCATTTTGCTAGGATTGAGTGTATTCTAAAATCTACCACCTACTTGTTCAGTCCTCTTATTATTGCCTCATATCTACAATAACCATTCTCACAACACGTAACATATATAGCTATCTTTTGCCAATAACCAGATGAAGTACATTCACCATACTAAAAACTGGCAGCTTTAGCAGCTGTCAAAACAGCTATCTTGGAACTAGCCAAGCTTGTTCCATGAAATGGATGTATGATATGTTCTCCACCTCTCTTTATCTGCTCAAAATGCATACTCTTGATTCAGAGGCTAAGATAGGTCTTATTAGTTGACCATCCAGGTAACTAAAATGCTGTCTCAACCAATGGCAATCAAGATAGGCAATGAGAAGCATTACACTGTCTTAAGAATTATTAAATATATGTCACATGTAGTGTGTAGCTGAATAATTAAATAAAAGCGTGTAATCCTAGACAGTGCCTTTAGTGACAGCAGGAAAATATACACAACATATTTAGTAATTCTTTGAGGAAACTTCTTAAAGTAGACCAGTCTGCATGTGTTTCGTTTCAACTCTGAAAGAAAGATTTATAAACAGTCCTAAAGCTCTGTAGTTAATTATTAAACAAATAGCTATTATTACACCTTTTACTTTCTTGCATGATAACTTAACTTACTGTAATACAACACACTATACAAAAACTCTGACTAAGTCATATATTTATTAAAGGAAGGTTTTGAATGTAGAAGCAAGACCCTCTGATTATTCCTTATGTTCACCAGTTAAGTTTATTTGAGCTATACTATAGTATGATCTTACCTGTTGCCATCTCTGTGCTAGTACATCAAGACACCAAACATCACTCAAAGCCTTGCCATCATATCCACCAGCTACTAACAACTGTGGATTTTTGTTGTTATAATCAAGACAAACAGCGGCATGATGACTTCTTGGAGATGGTTGCAGTGCTTTATGCACAAGCTTAGTAAAATGCTATTAGTAAGAGAGTATAATGTACAATCAAACAAATACTTTACAATATATATTATTAGAAGAACTGAAACACTTCTTCATGCTTAATTAAATATAATAACAATATCCAAAAGTATCAGCCGCATTTTAAAAGCCTATCAATTATGTTAGTAACATGTACTGTGTTTTGCTGCCACCTGAGTAAGTCCAATCACACTATATACAATGCTTGGAAGAGATATTTATTTCTCTTAGTTTTACTAACTAAAGTAATCAAACAGGCTATATGCTTGAATTGATCTGCCTGAATAGAATAAAAATAATGTGCAGTAATTATGATAAGAATGTGCAATGATATAAAATACAACAAAATGAACAATAATCATAATACATTAGTTACACGTTTCTGGTTTCATGGCGACGTGTGTATGTTGCTGTCAGGATAGTTTCCTGACAACATGCATCATATATTTGCTATAATAATGTAAGCATAAAATAATTTCAGAGTATAAAAGTGAACACAAACATTAGTAACAACTTTATAACATCAGACATATTTGAGTCAGGAAACTTTGTGTCTTAATAGGATCATTAAAGTGGTTCATTAACAAATAAATAAAAATAATTACTATTATTCCATCCTAGATATCTTCGCATTAATATCTTTAGAAAAATGACCCTTGAAATAACTCATGATGATATTTCAAGCTTTTGCAATATTTCCAGGCTCATTACCCTTGTAGTTATAGCAACTGACTGAACTTGTCATTTCTCTTGGAACAGCTACCTTCCTCTTGTGTAGCTACTCAACCCAGGTTAGAGCAGCTGCTAAAATCAGCTGGGGTTGTGTGGAGCCTCTACAACCAACTTCATACTGTGTGAGATGCCTGTCCTCTAGTACTAACTACTAACTAAAGTAGTAAAGATATCTAGTGTGGAATAAACCACTTATTACACTTATCAGAGTGATATGGCTCAATATTTCACTCCCAGGCTTTATTTTCACTCATCTCTGGATCTTGAAAATAAATTAAATTAGTCAGGTCATGAAATATGTCATCATATCACACTCTGAACTCATGTATTGTACTATATATGAGATAATGCACTACAACATGCACTAATATATTTTTCTCAAGTCTTTTATGCCTCTTTCCTACATAAACATAAATCTACTTAGCCCATGTAAGCAGCTTAAGCTAATAATAATTGTTTGAACCTAAGTACAACAAATATCCTTTGCAAGTGCAGCTGCCTAGAGACCTATATAAAAATATTACTACACGTCCTAGTACTTTATACAGTGTACTCTCTCCCTCTCTGTTTTTTAAATGTTTTTGCTGCTAAGCAATGGCCAGTTACAACTTACTAGACTCTTGAATGAGAACTCATCTAGGTCAATGAGAATTTATACACAGAATTATACAAAATATTTGCTTTTTTTATTTAGTTCCATATAAAACGTTTTAATAAATGGACACTCCACTAAATTACTTGTTATTTTAAATAGTGGCCGATTTGCCTTAGTTCCTATGTTCCATGAAATCACCCCCATCTTAACAAACTCACTAGATACAAACTTGCAATAAAGGAATAAAAATACTTTAGATTATTATTTCTAGTCCTCTCTCAGTATGCAAATCATGTAAATACTGAGTCTGCAGCACAAATTTTTTTAAAGCTTTTACATTTACAGCCATGTGCTAATCCTTTTCTAATGTATTTATTTTACATACATAAATAGTTTACATTGTACATATGTACTGGCTGATGAATGCTATCATTGGTATTTTATTGCTTAATTTCTGCACATATACATCTTGACTAACCTCATATTATCAATACAATTACAATGATTGAGAGATTACAACAATTCTTACCATCTGTGCCAAGTCTATGAGGTAAGTGTCATTGAGAATACTAGTACCATCCCATCCACCAAACAAGACCGCATGTGTAGGACTAATGCAGGTGACTGTAAAACCACATCTAGGAGACGGTCTACTTCCAGTGATCAAGGGAGAAGACCATGTACCTAAATAAAAATAGCAATTTAATATTGATTTGGTAAGTTATTTTAAGATATCTATTTTATGAAGACTTCAAATGTCATTTACATAACTTAGAGCTGCCTTATATGTAGTAATTGTTATACAAGTTATTTATTGTTAGTAGTAAATTGTTGGGTTGATATTATTGGAGTAATAAGAATGACTTACATTATGTTAGTACAAGTACAAACAATGAATGCCTCATTTTATATAAACACTTTATATAGCCAAAAAATTATTAATCTTAATTACTTCACAGACTTTATCTGATAATATGTTTACAATAAATCACAAACATAATTAAGTATTCAGCTGTATGTTTTATTAAAAGTATTACTTCAAACTAGTATAGCATTTTAAATTGTTTACTATTAGAGGAAATGTATTCTTAAACACCTCAGCACTTATGCAACTACTAAATGTATGTCCATTATTTTTAACAAAATGTGCTTTATACTATTGATAGACATAGTCACATATAAATTGTTTTATTGGCGAGCGAGCAAAGCGAGTAAGACACTATCAAGGGTAACTCAATTGAAAATCGGAGATATTTGTTTATATGTGAAGACATACGTATGTCATTTTGTACTTTGACCCTTACGCATTTTTTTGTTGGCTCCATTTTTGATCCCGTCCCAAATTTCACTAAACTTAATCCTCCCGTTTCGCTATCATTACCCTATCATCCCAGAATTTGAATTGTTTACCGCTTTAATTTATTTTGCAGAGCAATAAAAACTAAAGTACTAGCCGGAGTTCTGTTTGTGTTGAGTTAGTTGTGGCAGTAAGTTAATGCGCTATTTGTCGTAGTTATAAGCCCTACGCAACTGTATTTAGTTGAAAGTCCACTAGACTAACTATGAACGTAAATCAAGTATGGTCAGTTGTATGTAAGTTGTGTGCTTACAGCTACTACTTAAAATAACAAAGAAAACATTTAAATAACGTGACTTGTATTTTTGTTGCTTCTTTTTTTTCTTCTTTTTTTTATTCAAACAGTTGCGGGGAGTGGTGACTATGGCATTGAATCCCCTTTAACTGTATATGCGTAATTTAAAAAAAACTCGCCTTTTTTTGAGCTTTTATGTGTCACTTGTTGGTTGTCAAGAGCCACCGGTAGTTAGAAATGGCTTCTAATGAATACCACTACTAGAGAAAAGCTGAGATAAGTACATAATTCCATATTAATTGTTAACTAAGTTACAAAAATAACTCTGGCCTTTTCTTTTGTAGCTGAGAGCTTGTTCAAGAGTTACTGGTAATAGAAGTAGTTAGAATGGCTTAAACTTGATACTACAGTGTTATCACTACTCAGGAAATAGAGGTAAGAAAGTAGCTCTGTATTTATTCACTAGTCAACTGTAATACAATAATATGTGTACATATTTTATTTTTACTTATATTTATTATTTGTTTTTACTGGCTAGGCAAAAGTTCAAGCAATTACAACAATAATAAATAGCTAATTAAATAAATTAATAATAACATCAATAATAATAATAACAACAATAATAAAGTAGTCAAACAAAATAAGTAAGCTAAATAATAAATAAATAAATATATAATAAGGATTAGGTGGTGATTGCTCCCACAGAGAGAGCTGGAAAAGATATTTACTAGCCCCTTGTTGTATATATATATATATATATATATATTATAAATATATGTATATATATATATATGTGACCGTCTACGGGAAAACCGGGCACAACGCGGCGTGCGTAACACTGGAAAAATATCCAGATTTCCTGTACTTTTGACGCTTCAGGAAATGTATAGGATAGTTAGTTGTCATCTTTCCTGTACATGTTGTATACCCTCCATGCCATGTTTCCCTGCTTCAATCCTATACCTTCACGACACATGAATTAACCTTAACATGTACTGTATGCTTGCAATTCATAAATCCTGTACTTATCAGACACAACATGACAGTCCAACTATTCTATATATGTTCTATAGTAGGATAATACAATTTTCTATGCATTTGTCAGTTACTACAGGACAGCCCACTTGATTCTACACCTGTCCTTAATCAGTATTGTTCATATAAACTGCACTTGTCCTTTCCTACAGTAAACTTCATAAACTCTAGACCTGTACTGTACCACAGCACTCCACTTACCGTGCATCTGTCCTTGACTTCGTGATACTTCATTTTACCTATCATCAATCCTGGACAAGTACACTTCATATAACGTGCACCTATCAGGTACTCTAGAACATACAATGTTGCCCAGTATCTGTTCTGTACTACGACACTCCACCTTACCGTGCACCTGTCCTTGACCTCCTGATACTTCATTTTATCTATCGCTAATCCTGGACAAGTACACTTCATATAACGTGCACCTATCAGGTACTCTAGAACATGCAATGTTGCCCAGTATCTGCACTGTACTACGACACTCCACCTTACAGTGCACCTGTCCTTGACCTCCTGATACCTCATTTTATCTATCGCTAATCCTGGACAAGTACACTTCATATAACGTGCACCTGGCAGGTACTATAGGACATACAATGTTTCCCAGTATCTGCACTGTACTACGACACTCCACCTTACAAGTGCACCTGTCCTTGACATCCTGATACTTCATTTTACCCATCGTTAAACCTGGACAATTACACTTCATATAACGTGCACCTATCAGGTACTCTAGAACATACAATGTTGCCCAGTATCTGCACTGTACTACGACACTCCACCTTACCGTGCACCTGTCCTTGACCTCCTCATACTTCATTTTATCTATCGCTAATCCTGGACAAGTACACTTCATATAACGTGCACCTGGCAGGTACTATAGGACATACAATGTTTCCCAGTATCTGCACTGTACTACGACACTCCACCTTACAGTGCACTTGTCCTTGACATCCTGATACTTCATTTTACCTATCGTTAATCCTGGACAAGTACACTTCATATAACGTGCACCTGGCAGGTACTCTAGAACATACAATGTTTCCCAGTATCTGCACTGTACTACGACACTCCACCTTACAGTGCACCTGTCCTTGACCTCCTGATACTTCATTTTGTCTATCGCTAATCCTGGACAAGTACACTTCATATAACGTGCACCTGGCAGGTACTCTAGAACATACAATGTTGCCCAGTATCTGCACTGTACTACGACACTCCACCTTACCGTGCACCTGTCCTTGACCTCCTGATACCTCATTTTATCTATCGCTAATCCTGGACAAGTACACTTCATATAACGTGCACCTATCAGGTACTCTAGAACATGCAATGTTTCCCAGTATCTGCACTGTACTACGACACTCCACCTTACAGTGCACCTGTCCTTGACCTCCTGATACCTCATTTTATCTATCATTAATTCTGGACAAGTACACTTCATATAACGTGCACCTATCAGGTACTCTAGAACATACAATGTTGCCCAGTATCTGCACTGTACTACGACACTCCACCTTACCGTGCACCTGTCCTTGACCTCCTGATACTTCATTTTATCTATCGCTAATCCTGGACAAGTACACTTCATATAACGTGCACCTGGCCGGTACTATAGGACATACAATGTTTCCCAGTATCTGCACTGTACTACGACACTCCACCTAACCGTGCACCTGTCCTTGACATCCTGATACTTCATTTTACCTATCGTTAAACCTGGACAAGTACACTTCATATAACGTGCACCTATCAGGTACTCTAGAACATACAATGTTGCCCAGTATCTGCACTGTACTACGACACTCCACCTTACTGTGCACCTGTCCTTGACCTCCTCATACTTCATTTTATCTATCGCTAATCCTGGACAAGTACACTTCATATAACGTGCACCTGGCAGGTACTCTAGAACATACAATGTTTCCCAGTATCTGCACTGTACTACGACACTCCACCTTACAGTGCACCTGTCCTTGACCTCCTGATACTTCATTTTGTCTATCGCTAATCCTGGACAAGTACACTTAATATAACGTGCACCTGGCAGGTACTCTAGAACATACTATGTTGCCCAGTATCTGCACTGTACTACGACAGTGCACCTTACCGTGCACCTGTCCTCAACCTCATTATACTTCATTTTATCTATCGCTAATCCTGGACAAGTACACTTCATATAACGTGCACCTATCAGGTACTCTAGAACATACAATGTTTCCCAGTATCTGCACTGTACTACGACACTCCACCTAACCGTGCACCTGTCCTTGACATCCTGATACTTCATTTTACCTATCGTTAAACCTGGACAAGTACACTTCATATAACGTGCACCTATCAGGTACTCTAGAACATACAATGTTGCCCAGTATCTGCACTGTACTACGACACTCCACCTAACCGTGCACCTGTCCTTGACATCCTGATACTTCATTTTACCTATCGTTAAACCTGGACAAGTACACTTCATATAACGTGCACCTATCAGGTACTCTAGAACATACAATGTTGCCCAGTATCTGCACTGTACTACGACACTCCACCTTACCGTGCACCTGTCCTTGACCTCCTGATACCTCATTTTATCTATCGCTAATCCTGGACAAGTACACTTCATATAACGTGCACCTGGCAGGTACTCTAGAACATACTATGTTGCCCAGTATATCTGCACTGTACTACGACACTCCACCTTACCGTGCACCTGTCGTTGACCTCCTGATACTTCATTTTATCTATCGCTAATCTTGGAGGAGTACACTTCATATAACGTGCACCTATCAGGTACTCTACACTGTAAAAACCGGGGTGTTTAGTTACACCCTAAGTGGGTGTACTGAAACAATTGTTTGCATTGGGATGTATTGTTACACTCATAGGGCGTGCTGTTACACTCACACTGCGAAACACTCTATGATCATACCAAAAGGAGTGTATTTTTATCAGGAATAATAGGTAACACCCTTACAGGAATACTTTTTTTACATACCAACATTTTATAATGAACCTGTTGACTTATAATTTCCCATTATTATTTGTTGTTGGTTTTGTTTTATTTGTTGTTTTACTTTCCATTGCAGCAATAAAGGCAAGCTGGTATAACATGGAGCTTTGGATAAAGAACATAAATATTCATACTCGTTACTGTTGTACTGTGCCAAGTATATTTTATTCATTTGATCACAAATAAACTGAGAGTCATTAAAAAAAATCTTTACTACACTGCTTGAAGGTGCTTGTTTTACTAAATTGAGGAAACTATTACACTAAAGATTTACTGCATAGTTTACTCATTTAGTAAAACATACTTAGTTTTACTAACAGGAAACCTTAAGTAAAACATTGTACAACATTTTACTGTAGTTTTACAGGTTTGTTTTTTTACACCTTTGTTTTGCTCATGGTTTACTGAAGGGTCCAAATGTTGTTAGTTAACTATTAAATGCATTTAACTAATTGTTTTAGTTAACTTCTTGCATTATATTAAGGATAACATGGCTGATGATTAATTGAAGAAGAATCCCTCATAAGCGCCAGCATATCCAGTGTGCATACCACTGCACAGTTTTATAATGGTGTAGTTTTTTACTTGATCACTCAGGTCCCAGGTCCTTCCAGAGAAAGACACAATTAGATAGTGACCCCGAGTTTATAATGTCCCTCCAACGGCATTGATGAAAATGTAGCTACCTTAAATATTTGTTAGGCTATGTACTGTTGGGTAGACATAGGCGGCTCTGTGCATAGTGAACTACCTCCCTCAGGCCCTAAGTACTTCGCTGCGCGAGATGCTGGACCTTCCCCAGCAGCCTCGCAAAGATACTGCATTGTCTCATGGAAAACCCTTTTCCAATTACGTGTAGGTAAGTATCGCCAGGCTAAATAAGTTAAAAACGCTTTACCATATAAGTAAAACTCTCGACTGGAAGTGGTCGTCTAAACTATTGTTGCGCGCTAGTCCACTGATTTGTAATACGGCTACGCTACTGTGTCTTGGGGAACTTGAAGGAAGCTTTCGCTGTCTACCCTGGCTTATGCTTCTGGGTAAGTAGTTTTATCTAGCGGTCAGTGAGTTTCTAAGTATTTTAGCTGCACGGGGTCACCCAGGTCATTTTTTTTCCTGGTGAAGTTGTGTTTCCTGAACAATTTTTTCTAAGCTAATATAGCTACTGTATGAATTAATTAATTAATGAAAATAAAGAGCAAGGGTGGCTTGAATTATGATAGTGATATTTTGTGGTAGTTTTAGCTCTATCATATCTTTATGACAAGGGCTCGTCAGTTTGTTTGTTCCATAGTACTCTTGAAATTTTTCATTTCTTTGTGAGAAAGTGTGGGTGCATGTTGGAATGGTTTCTAGTTACTGAATTATTCTAAAACATGCTCTACCAAAATTATCCTCACTCATAGCTTTTCCCATGGCCACCCTAACATCCTTTAGCGTGGGCCTGGACAATGAAGGGGAGATAATCATTGCATACAACTCAACATACATAATTATATTTTCTACTTTGTTTTAGGCCCATGGTTTCATGTCAGGTTATGGGAGCCCTGGGATTTCCACCCTAATTTTTTTTTTACCCCTTCTGAATATTTATTTCAATATAAGTTATGAAAAAATTGTAGAAATTTGTAGTAGTTTGTCCAAGCTTTCATGATCATGACTTCACCATTTTCATGTGGCTAAACGGTTTTTGTGACTTTACAAATCTCTCTTATCTTTCCCCCCCAGTGAAAATCCTGTATGAATTTCTGTCATTTTAGTTCATGTAATTCTGATAAACTTTAGTGATATCATTTTACTTATCTGCTTATTCTTCATTGAGCTGTTGTTGTAGGACTTTTTCAGATTGCCAATTGCTTAATTATAGTTTTAACAGTTTATTAAATGATTATTCGTTTTTATTATGTTCTCTAAGGCAACGTCAGTAAATTTGTCAGTTCTCTAAGCACATAAGTGCTAATATCACGGCTTCAGAAGCACAGTGTCGTATTAGCTTGTATAACCAGGTTTTGTGCCGAGGTGGTAGGGGCACCCTGAAATCCCCCCATCTCCTCCGAGCTTTCGTTCCCCCTAGAATTTTAATTTAGTAAGTAGCTACAATAGCTATAAGCTTGAATTATGTGACAAAACACAGGTCAGTATAAGGTATACACTTTCACATAGGCATGCCCATCAAAGCAGTGTGGGTTTCCAAAATGAGAGTGGCTAAGTACACCAGTGTTTCCCACCCCCAGCGCAGAATCCAGTATGACACCCTGATAGCTTAGTCATCATATGCTTTTTCTGAAGTAAAAGTATGTTCTTTTTCCCCAATTTATAATGTCACTATGAAGCATTTGTGCATTTTTCAGCTAATGTTGTGAGAATAGGGAACAAGAATTTTCTTCTGTTGGCCAAATATATTGGCTTCCAGTATTCAGATGTGCAGTGATGGGTGCAGTTCATAGAATAAGAGTAGGACAGGTCATAGGAGCCATGACGACCACTAAGGCCATAAGCAACTTGCTTGGCATGATACAGTATAGTATTGATGACCATTACCAAATGCAAGTCTCATGACCTCATAGAGGTAGTTGCAGGTCTTATAAGTCACGATGTGGATTTGAGACTGGTAGACAGTTCATTTGCAAAAAATTTTCGACCGACGATGTTGGTGTTTTTTGTTTTTTTTTTGTATGTTTGTTAACCCTAAGCACGCATGCATGAGAGAGTTGTAGTAGTTGCCCTGTCAGTCTGTCTGTCATGCTCTGATTTTGGAGATTACTGACAATTAACTGTTGATTTAGGTATGAACTTATTCAGAAAGATGATTTAGGATCTTTTATTGTGCTACTTTTTTTTAATTTGGGGCTAATTGTTGATAAAACGTGAAGCTTTCAGCTCCCTAGCGTCACAATCACTTGAGCTAATAATTTCTTGCAGCCCGCAGTGTAATTTGCTTTATGCTCAGGAAAGTTAACCGACGGATTTGAATGAAGTGAAGTTCACGTTGAAAAATTATAACAGTGAGTGTTTCTGGCTAGTTTAGCTTCTCTTATGAAGACAGCGTTTCCATGTACTGTTTTCATTGCTCGAGCTATATTGATGCCTCATTAAAATAGCTAACAGATTGCTTTGTTCTTTTTGAAGGAGATTATATTATAATAGCTAGGTAATGTTTAATAGCACTGAGGGTTCGCACCTTTTGGTGCTTCATTTTTTTTGTTTTGTTTCTTGTTCTTATTTAAGGCTTTTCTGTACTATGTAATTTATAGCCAGTACAAATGTTTTTTGTATGGTAGTCAAGGTGGTGTAGTTTCACTGACCATACACGCCCTTCCTTCTGCTGTAGCTCAAGTACGCAAGCACACAATCATTCACACCCACTCATATACACAGTCGTAGGGGAAAAGGCATTATACTTGTGATGTGCTTCAGTAAAAAAATAAGGTGAAAGGGTAAAATTCATCTTTATAAATCATCATGCACAATTTGTTTGAAAATTTTACACAGCCGACTTTTTTAAATTAGCGTACGAGACCACTCACGGCAATTTTTGAGACTTAAAAAAAAAACTAGCTATTCCAAGGAATTATTGCGCTGTGTAAATCCTAACTCTATATAAGGCTTGCTTACTAACAAAAGAAACGGGAAGGAACCTAAGAAGCTTAACACATAAAGCAGCAAATGTATATTTATTGTTTGTTCTTAGCTAGTCAGCAGATGTAACACACAACACTCTCACATGCACGCGTTCACTGGATATACGCAACACAAGATTTACAGTGTAGTCTCATGGTAGCTTGGCATGTTGGGCAATGAATTTTCAAGTATGAACAGTGATGACAAACAGCGAGTTGTTAACCAAGGTAACGAGTGTACACAAAAAATGTGATAGTCAAAGTACAAAAGTTACATACATACGTCCAAGCATATATGATTATACAATAATATATCCCTGATTTTTTGTGTTGTCCCTGATAGTGTCTCACTCGCTTCCATATATAATTACCACGGTTGAGCTTTGTATGTGTGTGCGTGTGTGTGTTTGCATGACTTTTAACTTCATTCTCATATTCTACCACTGCTCTGCATTTTATCACGTGATGCCAGGAATGATTTTCTCTAAGACAGTTGCTAGCTGTACTAACTTTAGGGATGATGTTTCAGCCTTCATGGCTTGAAGCCGTAATACTAGTGGCTGGACCCATCGGTTTTCTTCCTAACCACAGTTATATGGTATTGTTCTATCTTGTGTAATACCAGGGTTTTTTCAGGGAGCGGAGGGGTGGGGGCTTGTACATCTCCTTAAATCTAGTTTGCCGCCCTTCCCCCACCCCTTAGGGATTAAAGAAAAAAATAGAATACATTGAGATATGATTTTTTTTTTTTTTTCAAATGTCAATTAGTCATCATTAGATAACTGTTCTGGTGAATTTAAAGCAATGTACAATGGCTAACTAGTCTAATTTAATCAGCGTCATTTGTAATAAACTTCTTTCCATATGAGCAGCATAAGGCAGACTGTGGCAAGATGCTTAGCCTGTAATATCTCTTCTGCTGCTAAATTATGACACTGAGCAGTAATATCTTTTGGGGCTAAGGAAATGATAAATGTGATCTTATTGGACGAAATGCTTTCTTCGTGATTTCATCAATTGATAAACTTTTGTGGCATTTTTGGTGTCCAGGGGCGTGGAAGATTATTTGGAATAGGGAGGCTCCACTGCACTTGAGTTAGACAGGGAAGTACTTTGCTTACCTTTGCTCCCCTCCCCATATGCACACACACACACACACATCCCAGATATTAGTTTGACTTTCGTAGAGAAATTTGCCCCAATTTTTCATAAAGTTTTGTGGTAGTTAATATAAATATAATATAATGTGGAAGGTACTGTACTAAACTAGCCTGATTCTCTTTAAAAAATGTCTACATGTGTTAGAATTACAAGCACGAAAACACAAATCCGAGAATCTTGAATTATGTTGAGCTAGTTTTACTTGAGACATACACTTTCAATGTAGGAGTGTGAAGTGGCAGGTGTAATAGTGCAGTGACTACTCCACTGATGTACACGTGATGACTCCTGGACTTCAAAACTAGAGGTGAGGAACTCTAGAATGACTTCTTAACTCCACTAACAAGAAAGAGGCGTTGTGAAATTATTTTTTTATTTACTATATTTATTACTCATTTTAATTGACTTGTGGATATTTCCATTTAATGCACACTTAGACAACCTGAAATATATAGGGAGCGACTTAAAGTCTGAACTTTTAGAACTCTTGTCATTTCATTTACTAACAGAATAATTCTTTGAAACCATTTGTATGTGTGGCCAGACACACACACACACACACACACACACACATTATATTTATTCAACTCTTCATTTGTAAAGTATTGAATTCAAATGAAAGGTGAAGAGTTCCTGAATCATTTGGTCAAACACACGCACACACATAGCTACAGTAGTGAAATAAATGAAAGTGAAAGAAGAAAAGTAATGGTACACGTGATAGTTAGTCATTTGTTACCGGGGGGCTGGAGTCAAGTGTTTCTATGGTCCTGTGATTTCCAGATAATGTAAGATTCATTAACCCTTTCACCGCCAAGTTTATGACGACCAGTTCGGTAACATGAAAATGTAACTAGTGATGTGCTTGAGCACAAATGGCGAGCGAGCCTAATACTACACTGGAGTGTTAGACGTTGGTTTTAACTTCTAATATTCAAGCTACTAAAAAAAAGTGGAGTTTTTAATTATGTATTATACGGTAAAGGCATTCAATGCCATAGTAACCACTCCCCGAAACTATTTCAATTGAAACAAAAAACAAGTCATGTTCTTTAAACTTTTTCTTTGGGATATTTTTGTAACGCACAATACTTTCACATAACTGAACATACGTACGCAAGACTTACCTTCGTGGTAAGTCTAGTTGACAATAAATACTGTTGCGTAGGGCTTATAACTATGACAAATAGCGTATTAACTTACCACCGCAACTAACTCGATAGAAATGGAACTCGAGTAAGTTTTTGAGTTTAAACTGCACCCACAAAAAAAATTCAAAGTTTCAGTAAACAATCCAATTTCTAGGATGATACGGGTAATGATCGTTAAACCGGAGGATACTGTTTAGTGATGTTTGGGATGGGGCCGAACGCTGAGTTAACTCGAAAATACGAGAGGGTCAAAGTACAAAATGGCATACGTACGTCCAACATATAAACAAACAAACATCCCCGATTTTAAATTGTGTTACCCCTGAGAGTGTCTTGCTCGCTCCGCTCGCCAATAATTTTTTTTTTTTTTTTTTTTTCCCTGCACAGACATTCAGCAACGAGATATATTTTAAAAGCCGGTACAGACAAAACTGTTTACTATGATGCAAAAAAAATAGTCTATTAGTCCACACAACAAATAGCTACAAATTTGGACTTACTGTTAGGACCAGAATTCTTATAATGGCATCTAATTAGTCAGTGAGACGTACAGAGGCTCGCGCCAGCACTTAGACTTTATTTGCGCAAGAATAATAATTGATTGCGAGTTGGTACAGATTATATAGGGTGATATGGTATAGAACTAAGATAGGTAGGAAGTAGGTGGAGATTGAGATGAATATGATTAAGTTTTAAGATGAGAGGCGCCAGCAAGCTGGCCAAATGTAAGGTGTGGGTGTTAAATGATGAGGTAAATGTGGTGGTAATCAATAA
>WLWD01001221.1_pt1 | contig 66310 bp, 38 predicted proteins | sample 6712731 | NCBI WGS metagenome assembly WLWD01 (sample SAMN12718690, study PRJNA576275) | sponge metagenome | isolation source: marine sponge | host: Mycale hentscheli | place: New Zealand: South Island, Marlborough, Capsize Point | collected 2014-11-01
CCCACACACACACACACACCCCTCCCCACCCCCCCACCCCCAGTTTTTACTGATGGTATTGCCTAGTATTAGCAGAAGATAAATGTGCATAATATTCAAAATCGTGTTTATTTGTGCAATAATTTAATTGGAGCATGTGCCCATTGTGTCAGTTTATTGTCATTCAGTAAGCCATGCCCACCTGTTCTTCTACTAGTTTTATTCATAATTAAATATAATTATATATAAAATATTACATTGGGTACATTGCAACTACATCTAAATCTACCATATAAAATCAGTTTGGTATAGCAAAGTTACAAAAGCAATGTTAATTATACTGGCTGACTATTAACTCAAATAACAACTAAACAGTTCTCTACATATTAGAAAAAATTACTTTAATTGGCTTATGGTCAGAAATATGATCCCCTTTTATGTCGCACACACTTGCTGGCAGTAGGATGTGCTTCTCCTTTACATCAGGACTCACCAGCACATTATCATAGCAATCATCCTGTATAGTGTTGGTATACATGCGTGGATTTATCAACTGACGGTAATTAGCCATCATTTCACCTTGGTGGCTGAAGCTCATTGGGTAGCAATTGAAGTCACCAACGGCAATAAAAGCATATGCTCCCTTACTTTCTTTTTCAAATATATCATACAAGTGATCTTGCTCTTCATCATTCTTTTCTTTTTGACTGAAATCATCACCAACATTCCTAGATTTTCTTGCTATGAAGTGAACATTGATAACGTTAATTAGCTTTCCATTATATTCAAAACTTAAACAAGAAGCCTTTCTATAAAAAACTTTATCATATAAAGGAGGGTGGGGTTTAATAATCTTTATGGAGGATGATTTTCTCCATAGAAACACACTATATTCATCGACTCCATGAACTGGTACATCATAATCTTCTTTAGACCACTCATCAGTTGGAGTACTCAAACATTTTGCAAGGTTTTCTGCTGCCGTGAGACTTGATACTTCTTGGAGCGCTATGACATCACAATCTAAACTCCTGATTGTATCAACAACAACCTCAAACTTCTTAGGATCATTTTCAGATAACCCATTGACATTCCATGAGCATAAAGTGAAAGTACCCGGTGAGGGATTGGATGGGCTCGCCTGATAACACATAAAGATACATTTTGCACTATATCTTCACTTACATGTGATAAAAATAAATTAAATAAACAAATAAAAGTAGGAGGAAAAAATATTAACCAAGAATGGAGCCCTAGAATTAATTGTGACAGTCCAAGAAATATCGAACATAAGAGAATGAGTTATCTGTCAGCTATCATCCTTCAGTGTCATTTAAACAGTGAGCTGATAAGACTAAATATTACTTACCATTTTTAGTGACTATTTCAAACTAAGTACCCTTATGGCTCATAAAAAAATAAGCTCTCAGAATGAAATGAAGCAGTCTTGACTCAGAATATATTTATACATCATTGCATCCTGCCACTATTCCATAATCATGCTTGGCACAATGGCTGTGAATCTGATTAAACATTTTAAGTTTGGAAATGGGCAGAAAGCAAACAAATTTTATTGATTAATTTTAGTTTAAAAAATAGGTTAATTAATTGTCTTGCTATATTAAAGAAATTAATAGAAAGTAATAATTTCAGCCCCACCCCCCTCTCTCTCTTTATCATAGGAAGAAAGGCTTTAAATGAACTAGAAGTGTGAAAAATAATTGTTAAATTTATCAGTAAACTTAGTTAATTATCTGTAGATGCTATTGGCATTAATACAGAATGTTGTTAAGGTAATTATTTATAATCTGTACTGGACCTTCTCTGTTGTATACTAATTTAATGCCTCCATTGCATTTCTAGGTGTAAGTGATTTTGTAACGGTGCTGTGCAAAAGTTAGAGTTCAGTCAATATATTTATTACATTGCATGAGAATGTGCTCATAGAAGTGTACGTATACTGTACAGATTGATACTTTATAAAATTCAACCTGCATATGCAATCATATATTATTTTTTATTTAATGAGAAGACAAACAAGAAAAATAGTGGACAACACTTTATTCAGAATTGATCTATGAGAGGCAATATGCTTTATGCGGACTTTTAGGTCATTACGAGTAGTGGTTTATATGATGTCATCCAATAATTGAGATGCACAAGAGTTTGTAGTAACTTGTTAATCATCCTTTACGTGATTTTTGCTCTTAGATTTGCTTAATGTTTTTGCGTAGCCTTAAGTTTGTGTTACGTGGAATGTGTGTGAACTGCCTGAGTGCTGTGGCATGATTACTCTGTTGTTGTTTTATATTTTATCTAACAATAAACAATAATTTATTAAACTCGTTATATCATATGTGGATGACATTTCACTCTCACACTTGTAATTTCACTCGCCTTTGACGTGTGAAAATACTTGCATGTCCATTGGATGTATATAATATAGAATATATTTGCTTTATACATTCGATATTTTTCCTTGAGTGTTTCTGTTTCAAGCAAGTGTTCCATATAATCTCATGTTAACGCTGCATATTGAATTCTCCAATATACCCATGCATCTGTATAATGTATATTTTATATATATAGTAGAGTTACCGCTGAATAATGCTTTGAAGCACAACCATTTCAATATTTTAGAAAATATCCAATGTAAAATACCCAATTCATTACACTTGTCATTCAATATCAGGATATGATATGTCACTCTCCACTGTATATACTTACACTCACTTTCAACTTCTGAAAATACTTACACACATTTTGAAATATGGCAATACAGTATGGAGATTACACTAAACAACTCCCCCCCCCCCCCCCCCCCCCCCAGTTTTTTAGCAGCTACTCTAACCCTGCTGTAACCCTCCTCAAGAGGAAGATAGCTGTAAAAACCAGGTAAGTACCAAGTTTGCCTGGTTGCTATAACTACTGGGGGGGAGAGGGGGGGGGGTGTAATGAGCTCTCCCTGTTCACTGACTTATGCACTAGGTATTATAATATATTATAATACTGGCCTTGAGCAAGTCCACTGAATCCTATAGAGTGCCGTATCCTGGGCTGCTTTTATGGTCATTAATTTTGGACTGACTTCCAGACCCACTGTTAATATGTAACCCCAAAATTTTTGTACTCCCTTCATATAAACATGTGACATGTATTCCACCATAGATATCTTCACAATGATACATGACCCATGGAATAACTCACACTGCTGCTGCAGCCTGCAAATTGAGGCCAGTGAAAATAAAGCCTGAGAGTGAAATATCTAGCCATATCACTCTGCCAGGTGTTACTTTGTAAGGTGATATGAATAAATCAAATGAGTGATATTCTCTGGTATAAAAATGAATAATAAATTTATCTTGTACTGCACAGATCCATAACAGCACACCAACAGCATTGTTACCTGGGGAAGGTAGGGGGAGGGGGGGGGGACAAAGTTATCAACACCGGTTTGAACATATTCTAATTATTTCAAAAGCTGTCTGTATTCTCACTAATAACTTGTACATGTGCCACTGAATAACTAACTGCACTCATGAGAGCACTCTTATTGTATATAATCTACATTCATAATATTGTCTTGCATTGGGTTAGTTAGTATGTCAACTAGACCAGGTGTGGGAGTACGGTATGATAGCTGTGTAGTTGAATGTATTGGTCCATCTCTCCCTCTTTGTCTAAGTAAGTGTTAATAAGCCATGTACCTCACACACTGATTAATATTATTAGAGATTAAATTTAAATTGGATTTACAGTGTTCATGTAATTTATAGAGCTATAAATGGTGATTGTGGTCTATAGAAGGCCAGAGAGTGGTATGTGGGTTGAGATGTCATGAATACAATTAATGTATGTGTGTGTGTGGGGGGGGGGGGGGGGGGTGGAGGCATTTAAGGCTGCAGGTGTTTTTCAAACATTTGAAAGATTTAAGTGTAATTATGTTTTTGACAGTCAGAGTCTACCCCACACAATGTGTAAGATATTCAAGATGGTCCAAACAGTATTCAAGGTGTTAAAACATACCTACACAAACACACAGCAATACCCTATATACAAACGCACACATGCACAAAAAAATGTACCAGAGCAGGTGCTGGTGATACCAGTCGCCTTCATTGCTGTTGGAGTATTATGTACTATGTTCTGAAGAGTAGGTATTATATATATACATGGCATTTATTTTTTACTCTTCCACTCTACACACTCTGCAAACTCCCCCCCACCCCCCCCCTCCCCCCCACAAGCTCTTTTTCACACTCTGTATGTAGAAATGAAGGAAAGAGAGACAATATTAATATTAATGATTTTTTAATTGAATGTAAAATATACTTTTGGATATAGGATGATTGTGACTAATTAACTAACACAACTAGATAAACAAATATGGCACACTTCAATTACATCAGCGACGAGATAAAAAACAATTACTCTCTCAGTAACATTTTTATGAGCTCCTATTCTAAAATACAAGATATATCGTACATGAATAGGCCGCCAAGTCACTGTAATAACCATGTTTATGATTAAAAAGTCCCTTTGAGAATGGTTTCTGGAGAACAAAAAAATGTTACAGACTTGGTAAAGTTTGAATTAAGCTATTCTAGGTTATAGATGTCATTAAAACCTCTGAAGTGGACAAGTTCCAGTATGCCAAAGCTAGTTTCATGTATATCCATTAGTTCAGGTATTTTGAAGTACGGCAAAAATTATTAAATGAATGTCTTGTGTAATATCTGCTGGATAGTGGAACCCCTCTAGTGTTAGATTGTAGCAATGGCAGCACCTATTGTCTGCACAGAACAGTTTAAGAAGTGTATCCATAGCCCTAATACTATCTGAGGCAGTTAGTTCCAATGGGTAGAATCACATTCTTTACACTCGGCAACACGTTACATCTCTAATACCGTATCGCTACTCAATTAAGCATGGCAGGCATTTGAATTCTACCACATTGATTATGAATATCATGTGTTGATATATAAAGTAACACAAACAAGGGAAATACTTCCCTTTTTAGTGTTTATCTATATCTATATCCATATATATAATACTTATAGCACGAGTCAGAGTACAATATGGGAAAATATTTTACGAGCACGCAAAATATTTTCACGAGCCAAAGGCGAGTGAAAATGTGGCGTGAGAGTAAAATATCATTCCCATATTGTACGACGAGTGTGATAAGTGATTTATTGCTTCTTTGAAATTTTTCTCAAACGGTTACAATACAATTTTCATTGATTTTACTCGCTACGCGCGCGCTACAAGGAGCGTACAATATAAACCGTACAATATGGGAGAATACAGAACGCTCGCGTGATGCGGAAATATTCAAGTAAAAATATCAAAGCTGCAATAAATATATATATATATATATATATAGTACTTTACATGAATCAGAGTGTGATGTACCCCTTAACAGTATAAATACAGAATTGGAGTGTTTGTTTGCCGGTGGGTTACCATATCTCAGTGGCATAGCACTTGTGCATTAAGCATGCAGTGCTAGGTTCGATTCCAGTGGCAACCAAATATATTGTAGATTCAGTCATTCTTGGCTGAAATAATTATAATAATAGCAAATTTTTCTCGTTCTAACAGCCGATCTTGTTAATTAAAGTTAACCCGATGTTTCAACTTCTTGCTGAAGTCCTCTTACTGTTTACATTGTGTTATTGTATCACCACGGAGAGTTTGACCTCAGTTGACCCCTGAAGAGGATTTCGGCAAGAAGTCAAAATGTCAGGTTAAGTTTTAATTAATAATATTGGCCGTTAAAATGAGAAAAATTTTCTATCCTGTATAATTTATAAAAAGCCTATGAAAGAGAGAGAATACATCTAACGTTGAGCTAATTATTATTTATATGATTGCAGTAAAGAAATAAGTTCAAACAGAGTAATTAAGCTGTGCTCTAATGTGCTTCAGTAATTGGCTAGATTGATAAAATTTTCACTAAATAGTCATCAATGAGAATAATATCCTCTAGATATCACATTGAAAATATATATGCGACTATGATCAGCTAGCCAGTTATACTTTTTTTTAAAAACTCAAAAAAGTGAATTAAAATTTTTCAAATTACAATAAATATTATAGCTACCTAGTACTGGTTTCTAACTCTAGAAAATGATACCAACAATAAATTATTCTACTACAGCAGAGTTAATTAATTATCTATAGTTAACAAGTCCCTAACAAAAATGTTGTATGCATGCTGCACACATTCGTGCTGCCTTACTGCACTCATCATGTACATATGCAGCACATGGGCATAATGCTGCTATCAAGCATGTATGCTACATACAGAAAAATTGAAACAGCGCCTCACATATCACATATGTGCATATGAGGGATGCATGTGTGCACAAAAAAGCATGCACAAAAAAGCATGCCACATGTGTGCATTCTCTTGTATGCTATACATGCGCAGTGGCATGTATGCCACTCATGAGTTGTGCACCCTTCTACTTGCATGCTGCATGCCTGTGGCGCGTTTCAATTTTTGTGTATGTGGCACACAAGCACTATGGTATATTTCTGCATGTCTGCCTGGTAGACGTGGTACATGTGCTGCATGTGTCTGCCTGGTAGATGTGGTGCATGTGCTGCATGTCTGCCTGGTAGATGTGGTACATGTGCTGCATATCTGCCTGGTAGATGTGGTGCATGTGCTGCATGTCTGCCTGGTAGATGTGGTACATGTGCTGCATATCTGCCTGGTAGATGTGGTACATGTGCTGCATGTCTGCCTGGTAGATGTGGTACATGTGCTGCATGTCTGCCTGGTAGATGTGTTACATGTGGTACATGTCTGCCTGGTAGAGGTGGTACATGTGCTGCATGTCTGCCTGGTAGATGTGGTACATGTGCTGCATGTCTGCCTGGTAGATGTTGGTACTCTGCCGTCGCTGTAGAGCTGGAATGAGTCAGGAAGTGGGAGCGCACACAACTCAAGCGAATACTATTGCCTTTATGAAAAGTTATAAGTAAGGAATCAAGTACAATACTTATGTATGACGCACGATGATACATGCATTGGGTTTGAGTGGGTATGAATAACATTAATGTAAATGAGATTTGGTAAGGGTCGATGTGGTATCGTGGGTAAATTAACATGCACATGGCACAATAGCAACATGCACATAAGTGTTTGATATGCATGTGGCATAGTAGCAATATGCACATGTGTATTTGACATGCATGTGGCATAGTAGCGACATGAACATGTGTATTTGACATGCATGTGACGTAGTAGCAACAGGCATATGTGTGTTTGACATGCATGTGGCATAGTAGCAACATGCACATGTGCACCTAACATGCATGTGGCACATATAACCGTGCACACATACAAGGCAAATATATGTGACACATGTGTAGACTACATGTGTGCATGCTACTCTCCTTGTGCATACATGCAGGGCACATGCTGCAGTTAAGTGCATTTTGCTTACATTTTACGTACAAGTGCAATATGCACATGTGTTGCAATGAATGCATTATAAATGTGGCATACATGCAGCACATATCTATTTTTGTAAGGGGTACATTTACGTAAATAATGAGTCTCTATAACATCAACAATAATTTTTTAACTTCACAAGGGTGAAAATATTTCATTTAAATGAGATTACCGTCACCAAATATAAAAATTAAGTCACTAAAATGCCTGCAAAGTAATTTAGCAAGGAAATATTTTTTATATATTTTGCCCTTTATATTGAATGTGTATTTTTTCTTTTTTTGGTGAGAAAAGGGAGTTAAGAGATACAGAGGAAATCCTAATACATTATGTAAAATATTTCCATAAATGTAATAGTTATACTGGAAAAACACTGTATAACAGCAAGACAAACAAACAAACAAACAAACAAACAGACAAACAAACAAACAAACAAACAAACGGACAAACATGCTGAATAGCTTTAAGCACATGCTCAGAATCCTCATGTTTGTGGTGTGTGAGTGGGTGGATGGGTGGGTAGATGGTAGCTATGTGTGTGCGTGTGTGTGTTCATTTAGGTCTTTATATTGAATATCTTCACGTTGTGTGAGGTAGACTCTGACTCTCACGGAACATAAATTCACACCTCCTTATCAAGATCTTTCAAATTTGAAAAAACATCTGCAGACCAAAAAAAACAATGCCTCCCACATAATTTTATTCATGACATCTTGAGTCTCCCCCCCCCCCCCCCCCATAGTTTATAATCATATTCATAGTTCTATGTCTCTATGAAATAGTGCTAAGGCACACATGCTTTTTGCAAACTAGTTAATATATTAATTTAGTATATCTCATCTCAATTGAATCCTGTTACTTATAAAATTATGACACAACACATTAAGAAATACTAAATAAAATTGCACTCGTTCACACTATTTACTGAAAAAAATCCATTTCAGTGGTACGTTTGGAAGTATGTATTTACCTTTTTTTGGCTTTTCGTTTAGGTTTCATGGTTCATGGCATATTACTGCTACAATATGTTGTCGGCATTAGTTTTACGCTAGTTACATTGAGTAATAAATAATATAAAAATAATAATGATCTATTTGACCATTGTAAGTTTCCTTAAAATTTAATATTTGGCATTGTATTAGTGATAATTTTTTTTTTGAGTAAATATTTAGTTCAAATTACTGTTTTTTTTGTTGCTGTTGTTGTAGTTATACATTCATTTTTAACTTTCTTGAAAGTTCATGGCTGTTATAAAAATATCTAACGTTTCAATAATAGTTGTGTAAATCCTATGCTTAATTAAACTCTTGTAATTGTTGTCTCTCACTTTGAAATTACATTGTTTGTACATATTTGAGAAAATATTTGACTAATGCGGTCATTCCACCCTATTAAATGGTCATTTAAGTACAGTACTTATTTTTTCCTGATTAATTCATAAATTTGTAAATTGTCTAGGAATAGCACCGTTTGCAAATAAATTTCAGATAAGCTTGTAAATTGCCGGTTTAGTTGAGTATATTGTCAGGTAATATTGCTGAAAGTATTTAGAATTAAAACTGAATGAATTATTTCCTTTGGCTGAAGTAATTCAAACTTAATCAGCATTTTCAAGTTACAAAAGAGTCTGAGTAAGATAGGTTCTAACGAAGCAACAAGGCAGATATTAGTGGAGTCAACTGTCTATGTGTGATCCTGCACACATAAGCACACAAACAGACACACCTATGGCCTGATTATATGCTATGGGGCTCACTTATGTTCAGCATTAATTAAGATAGAGCTCTGGAATTCAATGGATAGTCATAGCTCAAAGTGAATAAATTAATAGCAGTCAGTCCAAGCACAACTGTTATGCACTTATGTGGTCTGCACATTTTGATTGATAGCAAAATGATACAGCTCTCAGAATTAAATGAAGTAGTCTTGACTCAGAATTTATTTATATGTCTGCTGTGAATCTGATAAAAAAAATTACATCAGGAAATGGGATTGAGTTTGATCAAAATGTAAGCAAACAGCCCCACCCCTCTCTCTCTTTATCCTAGGAAGAAAAGCTTTTAATGAACAAGAAGTGTGAAATTTGTTAAATTTATCAGTAACCTTACTTAACTATCTTTAGATGCTATTGGCATTTTTATTGTTTGTCCTGGAAATAGATGAATTGCGAACCTGTTTACTATGCAAAGATGTTAATAAGCTAATCTGTTCTACGTAAATTGGAGCTTTTATTAGACTCTATAAATTTTTTCATGAAATATGTAGGATTCAATCGGAAGTAAAGTTACCATACAAATTTATTTTCAATTAGTTGTCTGCTGTTCTTTACAGAAAAAAAAGTTTGTTGTGATTTTTAAAGAGACTTTAGTTAAAATTAAACTTGCATATGCAATCATATACAATTTTTATTTAGTGAGAAGAAGAAAAAGAAAATGGTGGACATAATGCCCTTTAAAATTTTTTAACAGGAAATTGTTCTCTTTTTAACAGCCAATAATAACTTAACCCGACTGGCTGTTAAAAAGAGATAAATTCCTATCATTATAATTATTTCAGCCGAGAATGACTGAATCAGTTAAAAAAAATACCTGGTAATTCTATATCGTGTGATAGTACATGTATTGTTCAACAGTTGTGGTCAAATTTGGTTTCCTACCAACAAACCACTAAGTCATTATGGTGACCATAACTTACTGCATATCATAACAATACACATTCCAGTGCAATTTAGCCATTGCTTTGTTTATGATTAGATACTTTTACTCCAGGTGCATCAAAATGGGTGTGGCTATGGCCACACCAATATTTTGGTAAAATGGGGCATGGCTCATAGTGTCACGTAGCATCTCTCTCATGGTCACTGTGGCAATGTTGTCTGCTGGGAGTAAATGGCCAATATCGACTATTTTGGAAGATATTCCCTGAATTCCGCACTAGCCTGGTTCTTCCTTTAGTTTTCAAGAGCGATCTTTTGGGAAAATAAATGAAGTTCAGAGGTCATTCCAGCATTGTTGGTTTGAGAAGTGGCCATGTAGTTTTTTTGCCACTCAAGTGGTTAAGTGGGTGTGACTATAAGGGTGTGATTCAGCTGTTGTGGTTATGGCCACACCAATCCAATGGCTTTGTATTCCCCGGTTTATAGACAACTATCTCAACCCTGGAAGTGTGTCTGCAACTCTGCAGAAGAAGAATAAAAGATTATTTTGCTAACAATCCCAGTTTCTCTCCTCACACTTACACTCCTCCCTCTAGCAATTCTCTTACTAATTCTTTTCATTTCCCATTTATCTTGTCTACCTTACTTGTTTCTAACACAATCAATATATCATCATCATCTAAATATTTTAACAGAAGTAGAGACATGATTCTTGGAAGGGACAGAAGAAGGTCAAAGTAATTCAGGGAGCAAAGGCAACTTACTCAGATCATCACTCTTTGCTGGGAGACATTACTTTTCAAAACTTTATACAAAATGTGTGTGAACCTTGAAATTCACAAATATTAATTAATCTGTTAATGGCAGAGTAGAACTGGCTTGCTAGCAATTTTGTGCTTGAAGCACAACACTTCATATTTCAGCTTCAATAAGTTTGCTTGTCCAGCATTAGCAAAACTACGTGGGCAGCAAGACATTATTTGCTTACGAGGGTACGTTTGACGATAGGAAGCATTACCCATAAAAGCTAATAATTATACAGAGCTGAATGCTCTGTATTTTCTCAAAAATTAGTCAGAAACTTACTGTACATTCAATTTTAAATATTAAGAACTATTATAAAACATATTTAAGTTTACATTTCATAATTATTCATCCAGCACTGTTGTGCTGTGTGGATGCTTCTAATCCACACTATTGTGCGCATGTGTAAGACGTTGAATACCCTCATACTTACGTGAGGTAGACTGTGGCTAAAGCTGAAATAATATTCACACATCCTTATCAAGATCTTTCAAATATTTGAAAAAGCCTGCTGAGGCCACCACACTAATTGTATTCATGACATCTCAACCCACATACCACTCACAGACACTCAAAAGCCACCAACATTATTTATTTTAAATAATGATCAAACCATGAATAAGAGATAGAAAGTTTATTTTTTTTACAATACATATCGTTGCACTTAGATTCAAATATATGTATTTGTCACATGAAATGTATTTCACTTTATTATGTATAGTAAGCTGTCTGACAAATATTGCCCCAAGAAATGCAATAAATAATAATAGTTAGGCGCTGCCTCAGAGGGAACTAATGTGTTTAGGGTCCTGAAGGCCTTAGGCTATAGCTTCCGGAGTGCAGCAAGGGCGCTACTTGGGGCCTGAGGGACCCTAAAAACGGTGGTTCACGACGGTTGTGCAGCGCCTAACTGATTTAGAAAGTAGTGACTCCTCCTAATAACACAATTGGAGATACTAGGTGTCCATGCCCTCAAGGCAGGGCACCAAGTTAATAGTGTCCCTCTCTGAAGAACCAAAGCATTTTAAAGTTCCTCTGTCACAATACAAAACCTACATCAGCCATGTTCTAAAGCAAAACGAGAATTTGCTTAGGGCAGTACTATCCTGCACCTGTGTTCTTGGCTATTGCATTATGTTATTATGTCCACCCAGATTGTAGTATTGTTCATAGTGCTTTTACACAATAAATTTTTTAATTTGATATCAGAGAGCATCACTCGTCTAATTTGCTGTATTTACACTCATGCCCACGGCACTTGTGTAAATACTAAGCCTATTATGCTGGTGTAGTTTGTAAAATTAATTTTTTCAAAACACACTGATTATATTCTTTGTGTATATTTTTGAGAAAATGTGAAGCTATCAGCTTTGCATAAGTAAAACCTTCTGTGGATAACGCCCCTATCATCATGTCGTAATCATGGTAACTAATGATTTCTTGCTGCCTGCGGTAGTTTAGCTTTATGTTGTGACATTTTACCACTGAGTGTCTCTAGCCCATTTGAATACTTTTCTTATAATACCGCATTCACTTGTAGCTTATCAATACAATAGGACTGATAGTGATTGTGCAACTTAAAGATTTCATGGAATGTATGAGGTGTTTCCTATCGTATGTGGAAATATGTACTATGCTTTAGGTACAAATTTTCACTTTATGTTAAGAGTTGACATGGAAATTAACTCGACAAGATAAAGCCTTAGTATCATGCATTAAATGGAGCCACCTTGTTTTTCAGCCATATTGTAAGATAATTCCTCTCGGTATTTGAGTATGCCTTAATAATAGCATGTGTATTTTTGCTTTGGTCGTTGTGCGTGGTAAGTCTGAGATTATGAACTCCTATTCAAAATCTACAAGTTTGCAAAACAAGTGTGACCCTGCTCTAATTGTATTCCTAATTGTGAAAAAGTTAATTGAGAAATTCTTCTAAACAACCATAAAGTTCTGGCAAATAAAGAGTAACTGGCCTCACTATAGCACATACATTTTAGCATGGTGTGTGTGTCCATTTTTTTGTGATATTTTTATGTTGAGTGAGGTAACCTCCTGCTGATGTTACACCTCCCACACTAATTGTATTCATGACATCTCAACCCACACATACCATTCCCTGACACTCAATACACTAATATTATATTAAGTGTGATTTAGGAATGATGTTAGTGTATTCAAATGTTATGTGTACAAGTTTGAGCATTGATTATCTACTTAGTAGATACAATTCTTTGGGGCACTAGGCCAAAACTCCTTATAGTCCAACCGTATTTAGTGGAAGGAGTAAGTCCCTTCACTAGTAGTACTTCATTCTATGGTTTCCCTACCACCAGTTCTTCTCTATAGGTTATGGTGCTCGTAATAGCAAGGTAACTGCAGCAGAATGGTCTAATATATTCATTATCACATACAGGACAGGAGATACTGGTACTACGTCTGATGATAGGATATCCAATGGAATAAGAGGTGGGTGTGTCCTGCCGCTAATGACTGTTATTGTATTTTAGTCTTAATTACTTGAGCACGAGCAAAGCGAGTGAGTGAGCAGAGTTATGTAAGTGTGTGAGATGAGAATTGAGTTCTAAACACTACCAAGTTATCATTTCGGTCTAAAACACCTCAACTAAAGCTCAATTTTTTGATAGGTTAAATATTTGATTATATGTGATAGGTGTGAATATTTGATTATATTTGATAGGTTTGAGTTTGAATATTTCAATTTTACAGCATAACTTACTCATCAGCTGGTAATATGAATGCCAACTTATCCAGAATGGGTTACAAACAATAAATACATAATTCAGATCTTTATCTCAGAATACCACATACTTTACCACCGTACTACTGCTTGTATCGAAAATAAAATGGTCAATTATAATCACAAGTTACCTCTCAGCAATGATCCCAACAGAGTTAATGATTTACCCAAACTGATACCTATCATCAAAAATTGAGTCATAGCTCATATACTAACAGTCCGGCCTTTGCTGCCAGCTGAGTAGTTCTCTAAGAGCTGGCAAAGTTGATATTTTAGTGCTAGGCACTAGTATTAGTGTTATTTAATAGCAATATGATTATTATTTTTTTTTTTTTATTATTGCTATTATTATTATTTTATTAATGCTATATTTATTATTATTATTATTATTTATTATTATTATTATTTATTATTATTGTTATTGTTGTTATTTATTATTATTTTTTTTATTATTATTATTTTTGTTATTTATTATTATTATTATTATTAATATTATTATTATTATTAATAATATTTTTAATAATTATTGTTATTATTATAACTAATGTTTTTTTTGTTTTTTTATAAATTTGTTAAATTATGCAGAACATCATAACATACAATAGGCAAGGACATCTTTATTTTAAATCATCAAGTACATCTTATTCACACAGTGTAGTAAAAACATACTAAAACAATATTGAATAGTATGAGCTGACTTTAAAAAATATCAAATTAATTAAAAACAATAACCTCAACTAAGCTATTTCTAAATATTTTTAAAAATAACTCTAATTGGCTTATGGTCAGAAATTAATCTTAAGGGTGGACAGTTGAAAATCGGGTATATGTTTAATATGGCGAAATTCTTCACGAGCAGACTAATTTATTTTCATGAGCCAGAGGCTAGTGAAAATAATGCCTGAGAGTGAAATATCTAGCCATATCACTCTGAAGAGTGTATTCATGCTAGATATCTTCTCCCCGAAGTAGTTTGTTTGTAACTCCAGGTGTAAAGTTGGCCTTATAACTCTCTAGTTAAAGGCTTGAGGATAGTTTAAATCTTATGAACGGAGGATGCAAAGATGTGTGCGTGCTATATATGGAATAGCCAGCACTTAATAATGATACATGTAGCTAATATACATCTGAAATTGTTCCCTGTAATAATCGATTGCAAATAAAATGACAAAGTTTCCAATCCATTTTTTACTTGCTATGTCCCAGCCAATCTTTCAGCACCACAAACATACCGATAAAAATTGTGGATGGAGTAAATTAGCATCAAAGTTTTTTATTTTGTCTTTCAAACATACAAAAATATTTACTCTATGATCACAAAACACAAACAATGTGAACAGAAACAGCAAAAGATTTATAAAAAGAATTTGAGTAAAACAAGACATCAAGGTGTTCCTCTTGGGAGGACTGTTACATCAACACTTCCACATGTGAAGCCACGATAGCTTCGTCTAGTTACCCTGAAGTCATCTACCACATTCCTGAATCACTTCTTAGGAGAGAAAGAGAGAAACTCTACAGGTCACACTTTGAGAATCAAAAGGTGCTGCAAGAATTTTGAAATTTAAAGTCAGCACTTGCACAACACTCTCTGGAAGAACAGCACAGGACTGACTGGCAGGGCGGCATTGTATTAGGGAAAGACAACAACAGGCACAGAAGAAGAATCAAGGAGGCAATACACATCAGAAGAATTTTGAATTGTAATCAAGACTCACATCATTGCTCATAAAATTATTTTGTTTAATTTTATTGATGTATTATTTATTTTTGTTCATTCGATTTGTTCGGGTAATATAAATTGTGTGTGGATAATTATACTTCAACAGAATGATATTGTTTATTATAAAGGAACAAATCAATTGAACACAAAATTAAACTAATAAAACAACAATAATTAATAATAATAGTAATAATAATCATAATAAATAAGAATAAATAATAATGAGCAAAAAAGTGAGTTTAAAGCCTTAGATACTAATCACTGAGATTCCATTCCCTCACTGCACTCCCACTGAAGCAGGAAGTCTGTGGACTTGGCCTCACCCACTTCTGCTTGGATGTGATGACTCAAATCCTTCAGGAGACACACAGCAATCACAGCAAATTGCAATAACATGACCAGGAAGAAAAAGACCTTTGTATTTGACACAATTCACTTTATCTGATGTTGCGGCAACTATCCCTGGCAATTTGGAATTTGGAGGGAAAACTCTTTATGAAGGTGCAATAGTGTCAGGGCAGGTGGCCTATTAGTATTATGTATTATGTTCTGAAGAGTAGGTATAGGGCATCCATTTTACTGCTCCACTCCAAAACTTCCCCCCCCCCCCCCCCCCCACACACACACACACCTCCCCTCCCTCCTCTTTCCCACCACCCTGTGAATGTAAGATGAAAGAAGAGAGACAATCTCAATTTTTGTAAATTGAATACAATAAAATTTAATTTTGGATAAGATGCTCATTCTGACTATTAATAAGATAAACAGATATTATAATTATGGCACTCTTAAATTATACCAGATATGATGGAATATTATTATTCTCTCTGTAAAATTTTGTGAGCTCCTATTCCAAAATATAGAATAAATTTTAAATGGAAGTAAGCCGTCACCATGGCAATGATGTTTGTTCTAAATGGTCACTTCTAAAATGGTTTTCAGGAGAACAAAAAGTGTTACACAGACTTGGAATAGAATGAAGCTATAGTGGGTTATGTGTGCTATTAGAGCTTCGTAAGGTGAACATGTTCCTGTATGCCAAAGATAGGTATATCAATCAGTCCAGTTATCCTGGAGAGTAAGGCTATTATTAGTGATTTTATGGAAGTGTAGCATACTTGACAATATTTGCTAGTATCTTTGCATGTTTGAAGGTACTGCAGAAGTTAACACATAAGATAGAAGATCATTATATGCAAGGAATGCCTTTATATGTTACACAAAAATAAATTATCAGTATTAGTCCATGGGTGATATAAAGGAGTGTGCTTGGAATGCTGAAGCATCCCAAATATGTTAACTCTACCATTAATAAATGTCACTGATTCTCTCATTATATCATTTAATATATGTATGTATACTTTCAATGTTGCAGGATTTAAAATTATATATTTTTTGTTTACACCCACATGTCTTTGTTGTGTGTGAAACTAGCACTGAGAAAATATAATTTCATAGTCCAGTCCAAGGTGTCAACCACAAGCACTTGTGAGGCAACCATGTTCTATTGATAGTGAAAGTATAGCATTAAGTTAGTAGTATTTTTGTTAGTAATTATTAATTGTCAACTACAGATTCTAACACTAATTAATGCTTCACACTTCTACAGCGGGGAGGGGGGGGAGGGGGGAACAGGTCACAGGCCATGGCCTGACCAATTTTACTTATTGCAAAGTTGGAAAGTATCATCAAGGAGAAATCTTGTCAGCCGAATATATTCAAGCGGGAGTCAAGTAGAAATGTGTGGAAAGGAATTCATTCTAGTGAACAGAAATAGTTGTTTTTCTTTCTGTTTGACTGTTATTGTATTTTAGTTTTAATTACTTGAGCATGAGCAAAGCGAGCGAGTGAGCAGAGTTATGTAAGTGTGTGAGATGAGAATTAAGAATATGTTTTATGTCCAAGCTCACCTGCTGTGGCAAACACAAGCACTTGTGTGGTCACCACATCTTTAGATAGAGTTGAGTTTGTGATTTTGATATGTAACATTAATTACCAAACAGATTCTAGCACCCATTGATTCACACTTCTACGGTTTTTGCACCTTCCGCTTACACTTAGGATAAGGTTTTAAATGGTTGTAAAATATGGTTCAATGCTAAATAGAATATATTCATAGAAAGAGTAGTGAACAAGGCTTTTATATAAGGGCTAGTGTAGTAAAGTAAAACTTCACAGGTGGCCATTACAAGTTCAAAATTTCAAAAGGACGATCATTTGTCCTTTTGTACAACTACTCTAAAGTTATTGTATGATACTCTGAATTGATTTTGCTAAATTACCATATGGCTTTCAGGAATCTTCTATTGTGACAAATTTGGGATGAGTTACTCACCAACTCAAGTTGTCATAATAATTATTAAAATCAACAATTGAAATCTACAGACGTTTGTCCATTCATGTACAAGAAGACATTAACAAACCTCCTTATGTATTTAGAAAGTGTTAGTGAATTAAGGATGGTAAAATGAACCATCCCTTCAATAATATCGATTTCATCATTGTATGTCCTTAAGTATATGTATTTAGCTACATAAGTAAAAATTGTAGCCTTATCATACATAGGATGTAGTCAAAATATAATACGGTATATATGTGACAGACCAATTACAAACTGAGATTTTTTAAATAATGGTCTAGCTATTTTAAAAAAGGCCAGACAATTAAATGAGTTCATCTGATTTAAAACGTGTCAGTCAGTTTAACGGGTCAGTCAGTTTAACACTTATTTGGAGCAGGCAACAATTTGGGATGAGTAGTCACAAACGTGTGTGTGTGTGTGTGTGCGATGTCATTTTATAGCTAATCCCAAGTATATCTGCAGTGGCGAGACACAAGCACTTATGTGGTCACCATATTATGATTGATAGTTATCAGCTATTGGACACAGTTGAGTGTGTGTTTTCAGATATGAATTAAATGGTTATAAAATATATGTATTCATTGAGAGTCACTATGCTATTATATAGGGCTAGTGTAGTACATTAAAATATCACCTGGTGTGGTCGTTACAAATTCAAATTTTCAAAAGGACGATCATTTATTCCTTTTATGACTACTCTAAAGTTATTGTACGGTTACTCCGAATTGATTTTACTAAACTACCAAATAGCTACATAAGGAATCCTTCTATTGTGACAAATTTGGGATGAGTACTCACAAACTCAAATGGTTTAAAAGCCTTATGTAATTCAGAAAATAAGAGTGAATTATATATGGTAATATGAACAATCCTTCAATAAGTACTTTCATTATGGTGTTCCATAATAAGACATTTATTTAGCTAATTTCCTAGAGTAAAATATGTGGTAACTTTAGCCTACTAATGAACTGCAATTTTATATCTTTGTGTATATTATGTATTGACCAATGTAAAACTTAGACTTCTTTAAAAGAAGTATTAATTAGATTCATTGATATAAATCTATTGCTAAGCAATGTGAATATATATTATATGAACTGTACAATAAACCAACAGTGTGGAGCCAAACGGTTTGAAAAAATTAAGAAAATTGTAAGATTGTTTGTGAAAGTAGCATGTGAAAAAAACAATGGCAGATTGAACATGACAATGTATCCTTATAAACTTTATAAAGTCACCAAACCTGCAGCAATGCCACTAGTAGGGAAGTCTTTATGAAGTGTGTGTTAATAAGTAATTAATGAGGAAGTGTATGTATGCATGTAGGGTTAGTTGAGAAGATTCTATATGCATTTTGTTGTACAATTTAAATGAGTGACTATAGCCATTAAAAGCAATATATATTGTTTCTACACATTGCCTGCTAACTCTAATATGCACCAAAGTTTCAACTGCTACTTCGATTATGCTATTATAGTTCACATAGATCACTGCTATTTACTATATTATATTATAGCAGGTTTATCCATGATGTATACACCTTCGCTGAGCCTTAATAACATTATTTTAATATAAAGTATCTGGTGGTGGATATCTTGAATATGCTTATGTATTGTGAGGTAGACTCTGAAATAAATTCACACATCTTTATCAACATCTTTCAAATATTTGAAAAACACCTGCAGACTTGCCTCCCACGTTAATTGTATTCATGACACCTCAACCCACATACCACTCACAGACACTCAAAAAGTCATTAATATTTTCATAGCTCTGATGCAACATCAAAACATAGTTAATGTATGATTAACGATGTTTAACAAAGTTAGAATTATCACACCCATTCTTCCTATTTTCTGTGCTATAAAATCAACTGTTCCGTGAGCTCTTTGTGCACATGCAACACTATCAATTATTTCTGGTATACAGTGCTACTTACCATTCTCTTTTTCATGTGTGCGTTTTCAACTTTTTCTTTCCATCTTTTTGATATATTACTTGTTTCATCAATTGTCAATAACATAGTTTCTTCGATTATCGATAAACGTTTGGCATCTTCAGGCAGGAAAAGGGTTAATCGCCTCCTTCAATTGGACTAGTGTTTGAGTTGATTGCTGTAACTTATAAGCAGAAAGTATATAGCTATACAATTCAAAATTATTTGGAATGCCATAAGCTTAGATTTCTTTAGTATGTGAGTGGGTGTGGGTGTTGAATTTTTATTTTTTTATTTTTTTTTTATTGTAGAAAGAACAGAAAGATAAAGATAAGGTAATAATGTCTCTGAGGATACAATTGTTTCCAAGAGATATAGTTCTAGCAGCTCAATCATGGTTATTATCAAAACTTCAAAACATACTTACATGCAGTGCATGCATATGTGCGTGTGTGTGTGTGTTTGTGTGTACGTGTGTGTGTGTGTGTGCACATGTGTATGTGTACATGTGTGTGTGTGTGCATGCATGTGTGTATGTGGGCCAGGGGGGAGGGATTTGAGGGTGAGAAATGGAAAAAGAGAAAGAGGGGGGAGGGGGGAGAGAGGGAGGAGGCGAAGTGTCAGGTACGAAATATTACATAACAATACTATGATACATTGATATCATGACCAGTACATGTGTGCATTGAAATCGCAATTAGGCAACACACTACAATTCCAAAACCACTTGTTTTATTAGTTACGGCTTTAGCACATGCCACCACATGTTCCTTTCATTCATGTAACATGTACTATAATTCTCAGCATACATATAATGCTAATAACAAAACAATGAGGTGGTACTCACAATATAAAAATTATGTATCAAATATCACTGATCATGTGATGTCAGTTAAAATAGTCTGTGTTGTTTATATATTAGGCCTAAACACCGTTAATTTTTAAGTGTTGTATTGAGATAAAGAAAAGTTTCTATTAAGGGATGGTATATAGACAGCTACCCCCATTGAAAATCATCTTCCTATCCTGCTGCCTCCCCCCCCCCCCCCCCCCCCCCCCCCTTCTCCAACACACACACACACACAAATTATCTTGCAACCATACCACTAGCTGTCCAGTGCACCTGGTAGAGCCAGGATGCCTGTACACTAAGCAGGCACTGTGAGAGCCATGCAATCTAAGCTCCTGGAGCCAGGCTTGGAACTTGCAGGAGAACAGGCCTTTCCTCACAGCAAGTGGTGGGGCACCTAAGTACCACCTGGACCATTGCAGTTTCATGAGAAAAGGCCTTGAATTTGCACCCCAGCAAATGCCAGCTACCCAATCACAGCTGGGTGGACTGGTGGGGTGGGTGTGAGGCAGATGGAAAATCAGATGGAAAAGTTCCTGAGTGGGGTTTGAACTCAGGACCTCAGGCCCTACACACACACACACACACACACACACACACACACATACACACGCACGCACGCATGCACACATGCATGCACGCACGCACGCATGCACACACACACAAATCTCTTGAGGTAACTATAGCTTCATTAGCATATGCTCAGAGTGTACGTGGGGATGAGTAGACGTGTTGAATATCTTCACTTTGTGTGAGGTGGACTCTAACTCTCTTAGAACATAAATTCACACCTCCTTATCAAGATCTTTTGAATGTTCGAAAAACACCTGCAGCCAGTATAGGCCTCTCATATTAATTGTATTCATGACATCACAACCCACACAACTAATGGGCACTCAGTAGCCATTCATACATACCTGATATAGAGTCATGAATTTAATTAGTGAAAGAGAGAGGCAGATTTTTATGCAACTTTGTTGATATATATTATAGCTATTATTTTTATTAACAAATAATTCTGCTGATAACACATGATAAAGTTATAATGATGTTGCTGAAGATAATTTGTAAAGCAAGCTTAACTTAAAAGTGTATAATTTTATGTTCGAAGTTATTTTTACCTTTCTCCATCTTGTATCTGTGCAACCATAATTAATGGCCTTTTTTATGCGATACAATTAGTGGCCACTTTTATAAGACATGCATATTATACATAAATATATCATGGCCGTAGGAGATGGGGGGTCAGAGGAGACTAGAGCCGCCTCACCATGATTTCACTATACCCTGAGCAAATTTAGAGATATGAAATGTAAACGCAGGATAATGGAGCCAGACTAATGTTTGCAATCACAGACAAGCAGTAGATTGGATTTTTGTGAAATCCTATGTCATATTAATTTTTATTAATTTATTTTTTTCGTTATTTGTGTCATGTTTTTTTTTATTATTTACCAGTTTTGAGTAATTGAGGAGATTATAATAAGAGTGCATTTAGGAATATATATATACATATTACATGTGGACTGCAAGTCATATAGCTATTACCCAATAAGAAACTATTGCTATTGGCAGCCCTATAGAGAGCATAAGCATTATTTGGAGTATAAGGAGGTATTTGTCTACCCACAGGCTCAAATGGTCATTATGTGAATTAATATTCAATCAAGATATTTTAAAAATATTAGAAAGGAAATACCTGCAGATCCAGGGTAAGTTTGTTGTGGGAACACCCACCCAAAAGAGAAGTCAAAGATCACGACACAATAATAAAAAGTGAGAATCATGAGTTGAAGATCAAGGGAAGCTCTAGCTACATATACAGATGACACAAGTTTAGCAGAGACATAGGTTTAGAGCTTCCAGGATGGTCCATGCTGCTACGTACAAATCACCCTTCAGAAATCTTGCTGTTTACATTGTGTTGTTATGTCACCACGGAGAGTTCGACCTCAGTTTACCCTTGAAGAGGACTTCGGCAAGAAGTCAAAACGTCGGGTTAAGTTATAATTTAAAATATTGGCTGTTAAAAAGAGAAAAAGTTCCCTATTATACTAATAATAACTAGAGTTTATTAACAGTATGTTGGTATGTGTGTACACTTGTTTTACTTTTTGTTGTCATGTGAGGGAAAGGGTTATATCTACCACAGCCCTGACTTCTGCTAGTCAGAATAATATAGAGCTTGTCTGATTATGCCAACATGAATCATCAATTTGTTCACTAATCCTCTACAATCCTATGGGACAGGATAGGCCCAGAGCAACCTAGCTGGATGATAGAGAGTAACATGGTAGATATTTGGCTACCAAGCACTGTCTGGGAGCAAGCCTCTTCTCTGATGGCAGTGGGAAATGGTTGCCAACCCCGATGACCCCACATTTGTGATAGAGACCATCCATAGATAATACCATGAAAAAAAAAGAATCCCTTCATCCTCAATCATTAACACAATTAGTGAGAGAGGTATATCAGCAAATGTTTCAAAGTGTTTGGAACACTTTTTACACTCATATAAATCCATTTACTTTAATTTTTAGGAAAACAATGTATTTCTCCATCACTTCTTATGTACGTTTTCAGTTGGGAATAGAAATGCTTTCTTAATCCTAACTCTTGCATTACGGTGTCTGAGCAGAGCTAATGTTATTTGCACATGGTGAAGTTTCTGTGGCATTGATGAATTTTGTCAGGTGTGTAGGAGTAAAGTTTGTTCTTGTATTATTGCATTAGTAGTGTAATACATTTTTATTTGTTTGCTTAATTTTGAGACTTAATTGTAAATAAAAGTATCCGCAATTTCGGCTGCATGTTCAATTTGGCCATCCATAATTACATTCATTGAAGACTAAGGGTGGATATTTGTGCAATTAATTTATATAATTGGTGAACAAGATACTATCAGGGGTAACACAGCTGAAAATTGTGGATGTTTTTATGTGTGCATGTACGTATGTCATTTTGTACTTTGACCCTTGCATTTTTGGGTTTGCACGGTGGTCGACCCCGTCCCCATTTTGAGCTCAGAATCTTTCCGTTATAGATCATTATCATTTACCTATTTGAATTAGGTTGTGTTTGGTGTACCTGACTTTATTGAGAAGGCAGTTAAGTCTTACAAACTTAGGAGTTCATTTTCTATTCAAATTAGTGGCAGTGGTAATATTGGCTTGTGCGTAATTGCCCTACACAACGGTAGCAATATTGTTGTGACTTGAAAATCCATTGTCTAATAGTCAAGTCATGAAGATATATTTTGTGTTGATATATCCAATGAATTAGTGTATTTGATAGTATTGTGTGTTACAAGGGCTACCTAGCTAAAGAATAGCACAAAGTCAACATTAAATAGATACTTTAGCTGCATTTACATAGCTTTTTTGTGCAGCGAGTGGTTACTATGGCATTGAACCCCTTACATTTTATGTATTTTAAAAACTCAGCCATTTTTTGTGACAGCTGGAGTGCTCTTTGTCAGAAACTACTGGTCATTTGTATAGTCATACCAGCTACATATACTACTCAGGGAAATTGAGGCAAGCTTCAGGGAACTAAAAAGTATCCTTATGGTTTTTTTATGTATAGATTTTGTAAGGCAAAAATTAGCTTTAATCGGATTCTACCTTCGGCAATGGCTCGCTCGCCGGCATGTCAGACGCATAAAGTTACAAACTACATGTATTGTTTTCTTCTGCTATTTGAAATCTTGGCACATAAGTATCATCAGTTCATCTAACACAAAAGAATAAATTGTATTAATTGCTTGCTACAAACATGTATGAAAATAGCTTGCATGCTTATGTCATACATCAAATGAGTGAACTTGTGGGAAGTGATAGATCTGCCTGGTCATTATGTATAGGTTACATCACAATGTGGAGGTCTGTGTGGGATTTATACAACTGAGGGACTCAAGCCCAAGGATAGGGTATATCCCATACCAACTGAACAGAGTGGTGCAACTGACTTGTACCATGGCACGTGGCTATAGGAAATGCACAAAATCTAATTTTGATTGGACAGAGTACGTATTCACCTCCTAGTAGGTGGGTATGAATATACTATTAATAATGCAGACTAAGTATGGGTATGTGTGCTTCTATTATTCAAAATCATTTACAACTGAAGTCTTGAGAAAATTTTCACATCTTAATTAATATCGAACTAGAGTACATAACATTAGCAAAGACATAGAGTATAATGGGCTTTATGCTTTACTTATTGTAATTGATTAGTTTTTTAATATCTGCATTATTTGATATGTTCTGTGCTGGACTATTAGCACAATAGAAATAATCACAAAATAAACATAAGTGGTAACAGCAAGTGATATCTGATCACAAGAACTACACAATGGTGAAAAAATAAAATTAAAGGTTGTCTTCACCATAACTGACATCTTCACTTGAATTACTACTTTGTCGAAGTATTTCATGATAGGTTAGCCACAATTTGGAAAATTGTTGGTTTGTAATTGTCAAAATCATTTTGTTTGGAGTTGTTGCTTTGTTGTTGTTGTTTTGTTGTTGTTGTTTTTGTTTTTTGTTGTTATTGTTTTGCTTTATTTTAATTATCGAGGAGGGTAAAATGTTTTACTCAATGTTACAAAATGGTGCATAGAAAAAACAAAACATGCTGAATAGAGTAGTCTCATCATATAGCGCATGCTCAGATAATTAGTATTTGAATGCGTATGTGTGTGTGTGTGGGAGGGGAGGGGGTGGGGACAATGCTGTGTGCTTTTAACGTTATAATTCCAATTAAACATGTTGAATATCTTCACATTGTGTGGGGTAGACTCTGACTCTTTCGCAGAACATAAATTCACACCTCCTTATCAAGATCTTTCAAATATTTGAATCAACATCTGCAGACATAAAACATGTCTATCCCACACTAATTGTATTCATAGCATCTCTAGCCACGTGAATTATAATCATATTTATAGCTCAATTCAAACGTGATGAATTCCGAATTCATAAAGATTAGAACTTATCACTTGATCCATAGCAACCGCTATGTGTGGCATCCCTAGTGTGAGGCAGACATGCAAATTCAAACTCTTAGTGAAGTAATTAGTATGTCTTCTCAAAAGCAGTTGAATAACTCCACATGTAATAATGCTGCACTTTCTTTAGTATTTCACTACTTTAGTACAAATTAAGAATTACAATAGTTTTAAATAACGTGTATTGTTGATATAAACACCAGACATTTCTACTGCTATAATTAATTTAAATATATATAATGGCATCAACTTAAGTGATATCAGCCTTTTATAATTATGCAACTACGTAATGTGTACCTCTATTCTATGTATAATGATTGCACTCACTTTCCTCATAAAGTATCTCTCATACATGCTTTATGTTTTATAATCAGTGTTATTATTACTTTGTGAAACTGTTCTAAAAATGCATGTGAGACTTGCAATTAACAATATTAATTAATCTGTTAATGGCAGAATACAACTTCTTGGCCTGCGATTTTGTGCTCTCAGCTTCAAAAAGTTGGTTTGTCAGTATTTAATTGTCATTTAAGTGGTACTATCAAATCGCAACAAATGAGTGCACAAACATGTCAGTTAATTGAGTTAGTAAGAAAGAGTCCAACATCTTACAATAGTCAATAATATATTAGAATACTATCTTGAATCTGTTCTCTTTTGATCGCTGGATCAGTAATTCTAAAACTGTAAAGTACTTGTTTTAAATTACACGTAGGTAGATAATTGATAAATAAATCATTAATCAAAATTGATGAGCCATATAAATCCACTTAACTCCTCATATGCAAACTCTTTCAATCACACAGATTGTTAATGATATGATTGGGACAGTTTCAATTTTTTTTCTGTCTGCTTCTAACACATAATTTCAAACCCTCGAGAATTTTTTATAATGAAGCATCAAAGGTGTGAACCCTAGGGGCTACTATATACTGGCTAGATATTACAAAATCATCTCGTAGACCAAAAGAATAATTTATGGGCTATTCTAATCAGGTATCAATATAGCTCCGCCAGCAATGAAAAAGGTATATATAAATGCTCACTGGTATATATTTTCAATGCAAAACTCCACTTCCAGCACTCAGTTAACTTTCCATCATATGGTAAAACTAAGTGGACAGCAAGACATTATTTGCTCATGCGGCTACGTTGTGATGATAGGAAGCATTACCCACTCGACATTCTGAGTAAGTTCATACACAAAGTAGTAGTTAATATTGTCAGTAATCTCCAAAATCAGAGTGTGACAGAAACTGACATGTCGACCACTATAACCTTCTCACGCATGCGCATTGAGGATTATTAAATGTGGCAGTTGCATAAAATTGGCTCTGTTTAGTGCATTCATATTAAGTCTTATCTGAGAATTTTGATTCTTTCAAGCCATTTACAGTTATTAAAATTTTTAAGATTTAAAACCATTATATATACAAATTCTAAAAATAGTCGGGGTTTTCCTTCACAGTTAAAGACTTAATCGGATGTTTTTGCATGCAATTGAATTTTCTGCTTGCATAAAAGAAAATTTATCAGCTTTTTTTAAAAAATATCATTACTGCCCCTAAATGTGGCTTCACTGGGATTCCTTCCACATCCATTATAATACCCTACCTTTTCTTCTTCTGTTTTTTTTGCCTTGGCTATTGTTGCCTTGTTGTTGTTGTTTTTTCCTCCTTTTTTTCTTTTTCTGTTGTTTTACTAATGGTTGAAGTTCAACTTGAATACAAAATTTATTCTCAGGTGTGACATGGTCACAATTATACAAAACAGCTCCAAATACTGGATTCTGCTGTTTAATTGAGCCTACAGAATACTTGGTGAGAAGAACTTTCCAATTATCACCCAACTCTTTTTTTTTTAGTTCTTTTATGGCAGCTTTGGCATCTTTAATTGTCTTATAAGCAGGTATACCACCTATCACATGCTCTCCATCTTCTTAATGCCACAATATCAAAATCATGGCGCTTAATAGTTTCACATAATAAATGTTTCTTGTGCCAAAATACCTCAGATGAGTTGTAGTCAGTCAAATTCCAGGAGGCTACTCTTATATAGGCCTGAGATCTTGTTGGTAGTTGTTTCTTTCCCTTAATATCTATCCTTTCATAGAGATAATGCTCTAATTACATTAAATTGGTACGTTGATCGCAATATATATATATATATTAATCATTTAATTAGTAACTTTTATATAAAAAAATTTTAAAAAAATTATGATAACAATGATTTGGTAACTTACTATATCTCAAGTTCATTTATACTAATTTAGCCAAATTAATAATACTGCAAAGAGAAAGGGAAGGGTTTGGAGGCGGGACCAAATGTTTTACTTACAGCTTCAGTATTATTGCAGGTATTTGTTTTACATTCAATTTTTAATATTAAGAACGGTTATAAAACATATTTAAGTTTACATTTCATAATTATTCATCCAGCACTGTTTGTAGTATGCATACTCAGTGATGCTTCAAATCCACACTATTGTGTGCAAGTGTAAGACGTTGAATACCCTCGTACTTATGTGAGGTAGACTGTGTCTCCAGCTGAAGTAATATTCACACGTCTTTATCACGATCTTTCAAATATTTGAAAAAGCCTGCTAAGGCCACCCACACTAATTGTATTCATGACATCCCAACCCACACACCACTCACAGACACTCTATAGCCACCAACATTATTTATTGTAAAAATTGATCAAACCATGAATAAAAGATAGAAAGTTAATTTTTTTTTTACAATACATATCGTTGCACTTGATTCAAATATATTTATTTGTCACTTGAAATGTACTTCACTCTATTATGTATAGTGAGCTGTCTGAAAAATATTGCCCCAAGAAATGCAATAAATAATAATAGTTAGGCGCTGCCTCAGAGGGTGTGTTTAGGGTCCTGAAGGCCCCAAGTGCAGCGAGGGCGCTACTTGGGGCCTGAGGGACCCTAAAAATGGTGGTTCACGACGGCTGTGCAGCGCCTAACTGATTTAGAAAATAGTGACTCCTCCTAATAAACAATCAGAGGGACACTAAGCACAATCGGAGGGACACTAAGCACAATCAGAGGGACACTAAGCACAATTGGATGCCCTCAAGGCAGGGCACCAAGTTAATAGTGTCCCTCTCTGAAGAACCAAAGCATTTTAAAGTTCCTCTGTCACAATACAAAACCTACATCAGCCATGTTCTAAAGCAAACGAGAATTTGCTTAGGGCAGTACTATCCTGCACCTGTGTTCTTGGTTATTACATTATGTTACTACGTCCCCACAGATTGTAGTATTGTTCATAGGGCTTTTACACAATACATTTTTTAATTTGATATCAAAGAGATCACTCGTCTAATTTGCCGTATTTACACTCATGTCCGCGACACTCATGTAAATACTAAGCCAACAGACTGGTGTAGTTTGTAATATTAATTTTTTTTCAAAACACACTGATATATATATTTTTTGTGTGTAATGTAGGCAATCATACATGTTGTGAGCTTTAAAATAATTGTATTAAATGACTCGCACTATATTATGTGCTTAGCTTTATGTACACATAGTGTACAGAACAAAACTTATAAATAATGATTCTGTCATTCGCGGCTGAAATAATTATAGTAATAGCAAATTTTTTCATTCTAACAGCAAGCAGCATGGACAGCCTCAGTTGACCACTGAAGAGGTTTTCGGTAAGAAGTTGAAATGTAAGGTTAAATTTTAATTAACATAATAATTGGCTGTTAGAACGATAACAAAGAAATAAATCGTTGATACAAACTTTCCCAACACTGAAGTATTTTTCTGCGTCAAAAAACAACAATAATAACAACAAACAAATGAAAATTATAACTAGCACATCCTTCATGGAGTGGTTCAGTGAACGAGTGAAACTGTATACTATCTATTTGCGTGGGCGTACGTGTACCCTCTGTTAGAATGTCATGATCATTGCTATAGTCACTGTATGCATTCCAATAGTCACATACACAGTTTCATGAACACTCACACACACACATACACTCACTTCGAAAAAATCAAAAAATCAAAACAAATAAAAACTTGTGAGGTTTGGAAGTTGCTTTTAACTTTAGTTTGTTTTTTCTCATGTCTCCTCCCCCCCCCCCCCCCCCCCCCCCCCCCCACACACACACACACACCCCTCCCCACCCCCCCACCCCCAGTTTTTACTGATGGTATTGCCTAGTATTAGCAGAAGATAAATGTGCATAATATTCAAAATCGTGTTTATTTGTGCAATAATTTAATTGGAGCATGTGCCCATTGTGTCAGTTTATTGTCATTCAGTAAGCCATGCCCACCTGTTCTTCTACTAGTTTTATTCATAATTAAATATAATTATATATAAAATATTACATTGGGTACATTGCAACTACATCTAAATCTACCATATAAAATCAGTTTGGTATAGCAAAGTTACAAAAGCAATGTTAATTATACTGGCTGACTATTAACTCAAATAACAACTAAACAGTTCTCTACATATTAGAAAAAATTACTTTAATTGGCTTATGGTCAGAAATATGATCCCCTTTTATGTCGCACACACTTGCTGGCAGTAGGATGTGCTTCTCCTTTACATCAGGACTCACCAGCACATTATCATAGCAATCATCCTGTATAGTGTTGGTATACATGCGTGGATTTATCAACTGACGGTAATTAGCCATCATTTCACCTTGGTGGCTGAAGCTCATTGGGTAGCAATTGAAGTCACCAACGGCAATAAAAGCATATGCTCCCTTACTTTCTTTTTCAAATATATCATACAAGTGATCTTGCTCTTCATCATTCTTTTCTTTTTGACTGAAATCATCACCAACATTCCTAGATTTTCTTGCTATGAAGTGAACATTGATAACGTTAATTAGCTTTCCATTATATTCAAAACTTAAACAAGAAGCCTTTCTATAAAAAACTTTATCATATAAAGGAGGGTGGGGTTTAATAATCTTTATGGAGGATGATTTTCTCCATAGAAACACACTATATTCATCGACTCCATGAACTGGTACATCATAATCTTCTTTAGACCACTCATCAGTTGGAGTACTCAAACATTTTGCAAGGTTTTCTGCTGCCGTGAGACTTGATACTTCTTGGAGCGCTATGACATCACAATCTAAACTCCTGATTGTATCAACAACAACCTCAAACTTCTTAGGATCATTTTCAGATAACCCATTGACATTCCATGAGCATAAAGTGAAAGTACCCGGTGAGGGATTGGATGGGCTCGCCTGATAACACATAAAGATACATTTTGCACTATATCTTCACTTACATGTGATAAAAATAAATTAAATAAACAAATAAAAGTAGGAGGAAAAAATATTAACCAAGAATGGAGCCCTAGAATTAATTGTGACAGTCCAAGAAATATCGAACATAAGAGAATGAGTTATCTGTCAGCTATCATCCTTCAGTGTCATTTAAACAGTGAGCTGATAAGACTAAATATTACTTACCATTTTTAGTGACTATTTCAAACTAAGTACCCTTATGGCTCATAAAAAAATAAGCTCTCAGAATGAAATGAAGCAGTCTTGACTCAGAATATATTTATACATCATTGCATCCTGCCACTATTCCATAATCATGCTTGGCACAATGGCTGTGAATCTGATTAAACATTTTAAGTTTGGAAATGGGCAGAAAGCAAACAAATTTTATTGATTAATTTTAGTTTAAAAAATAGGTTAATTAATTGTCTTGCTATATTAAAGAAATTAATAGAAAGTAATAATTTCAGCCCCACCCCCCTCTCTCTCTTTATCATAGGAAGAAAGGCTTTAAATGAACTAGAAGTGTGAAAAATAATTGTTAAATTTATCAGTAAACTTAGTTAATTATCTGTAGATGCTATTGGCATTAATACAGAATGTTGTTAAGGTAATTATTTATAATCTGTACTGGACCTTCTCTGTTGTATACTAATTTAATGCCTCCATTGCATTTCTAGGTGTAAGTGATTTTGTAACGGTGCTGTGCAAAAGTTAGAGTTCAGTCAATATATTTATTACATTGCATGAGAATGTGCTCATAGAAGTGTACGTATACTGTACAGATTGATACTTTATAAAATTCAACCTGCATATGCAATCATATATTATTTTTTATTTAATGAGAAGACAAACAAGAAAAATAGTGGACAACACTTTATTCAGAATTGATCTCTGAGAGGCAATATGCTTTATGCGGACTTTTAGGTCATTACGAGTAGTGGTTTATATGATGTCATCCAATAATTGAGATGCACAAGAGTTTGTAGTAACTTGTTAATCATCCTTTACGTGATTTTTGCTCTTAGATTTGCTTAATGTTTTTGCGTAGCCTTAAGTTTGTGTTACGTGGAATGTGTGTGAACTGCCTGAGTGCTGTGGCATGATTACTCTGTTGTTGTTTTATATTTTATCTAACAATAAACAATAATTTATTAAACTCGTTATATCATATGTGGATGACATTTCACTTTCACACTTGTAATTTCACTCGCCTTTGACGTGTGAAAATACTTGCATGTCCATTGGATGTATATAATATATAATATATTTGCTTTATACATTCGATATTTTTCCTTGAGTGTTTCTGTTTCAAGCAAGTGTTCCATATAATCTCATGTTAACGCTGCATATTGAATTCTCCAATATACCCATGCATCTGTATAAAGTATATTTTATATATAGTAGAGTTACCGCTGAATAATGCTTTGAAGCACAACCATTTCAATATTTTAGAAAATATCCAATGTAAAATACCCAATTCATTACACTTGTCATTCAATATCAGGATATGATATGTCACTCTCCACTGTATATACTTACACTCACTTTCAACTTCTGAAAATACTTACACACATTTTGAAATATGGCAATACAGTATGGAGATTACACTAAACAACTCCCCCCCCCCCCCCCCCCCCCCCCCACCCCCCCCCCTCCTCCAGCTGATATTTTAAGGCAGCTTCTCTAACCTGGGCTGTCCCCTCCATCAATAGGAAATATAGCTTGTAAAACCAGTAAGTTACCAAGTGTGCCTGTTGCTATAACTACTGGGGGGGGAGGGGGGGGTGTAATGAGCTCTCCCTGTTCACTGACTTATGCACTAGGTATTATAATAATATATTATAATACTGGCCTTGAGCAAGTCCACTGAATCCTATAGAGTGCCGTATCCTGGGCTGCTTTTATGGTCATTAATTTTGGACTGACTTCCAGACCCACTGTTAATATGTAACCCCAAAATTTTTGTACTCCCTTCATATAAACATGTGACATTTATTCCACCATAGATATCTTCACAATGATACATGACCCATGGAATAACTCACACTGCTGCTGCAGCCTGCAAATTGAGGCCAGTGAAAATAAAGCCTGAGAGTGAAATATCTAGCCATATCACTCTGCCAGGTGTTACTTTGTAAGGTGATATGAATAAATCAAATGAGTGATATTCTCTGGTATAAAAATGAATAATAAATTTATCTTGTACTGCACAGATCCATAACAGCAGCACCAACAGCATTGTTACCTGGGGAAGGTAGGGGGGGGAGGGGGGGGGGGGGACAAAGTTATCAACACCGGTTTGAACATATTCTAATTATTTCAAAAGCTGTCTGTATTCTCACTAATAACTTGTACATGTGCCACTGAATAACTAACTGCACTCATGAGAGCACTCTTATTGTATATAATCTACATTCATAATATTGTCTTGCATTGGGTTAGTTAGTATGTCAACTAGACCAGGTGTGGGAGTACGGTATGATAGCTGTGTAGTTGAATGTATTGGTCCATCTCTCCCTCTTTGTCTAAGTAAGTGTTAATAAGCCATGTACCTCACACACTGATTAATATTATTAGAGATTAAATTTAAATTGGATTTACAGTGTTCATGTAATTTATAGAGCTATAAATGGTGATTGTGGTCTATAGAAGGCCAGAGAGTGGTATGTGGGTTGAGATGTCATGAATACAATTAATGTATGTGTGTGTGTGGGGGGGGGGGGGGGGGGGGGGGGGGGTGGAGGCATTTAAGGCTGCAGGTGTTTTTCAAACATTTGAAAGATTTAAGTGTAATTATGTTTTTGACAGTCAGAGTCTACCCCACACAATGTGTAAGATATTCAAGATGGTCCAAACAGTATTCAAGGTGTTAAAACATACCTACACAAACACACAGCAATACCCTATATACAAACGCACACATGCACAAAAAAATGTACCAGAGCAGGTGCTGGTGATACCAGTCGCCTTCATTGCTGTTGGAGTATTATGTACTATGTTCTGAAGAGTAGGTATTATATATATACATGGCATTTATTTTTTACTCTTCCACTCTACACACTCTGCAAACTCCCCCCCACCCCCCCCCTCCCCCCCACAAGCTCTTTTTCACACTCTGTATGTAGAAATGAAGGAAAGAGAGACAATATTAATATTAATGATTTTTTAATTGAATGTAAAATATACTTTTGGATATAGGATGATTGTGACTAATTAACTAACACAACTAGATAAACAAATATGGCACACTTCAATTACATCAGCGACGAGATAAAAAACAATTACTCTCTCAGTAACATTTTTATGAGCTCCTATTCTAAAATACAAGATATATCGTACATGAATAGGCCGCCAAGTCACTGTAATAACCATGTTTATGATTAAAAAGTCCCTTTGAGAATGGTTTCTGGAGAACAAAAAAATGTTACAGACTTGGTAAAGTTTGAATTAAGCTATTCTAGGTTATAGATGTCATTAAAACCTCTGAAGTGGACAAGTTCCAGTATGCCAAAGCTAGTTTCATGTATATCCATTAGTTCAGGTATTTTGAAGTACGGCAAAAATTATTAAATGAATGTCTTGTGTAATATCTGCTGGATAGTGGAACCCCTCTAGTGTTAGATTGTAGCAATGGCAGCACCTATTGTCTGCACAGAACAGTTTAAGAAGTGTATCCATAGCCCTAATACTATCTGAGGCAGTTAGTTCCAATGGGTAGAATCACATTCTTTACACTCGGCAACACGTTACATCTCTAATACCGTATCGCTACTCAATTAAGCATGGCAGGCATTTGAATTCTACCACATTGATTATGAATATCATGTGTTGATATATAAAGTAACACAAACAAGGGAAATACTTCCCTTTTTAGTGTTTATCTATATCTATATCCATATATATAATACTTATAGCACGAGTCAGAGTACAATATGGGAAAATATTTTACGAGCACGCAAAATATTTTCACGAGCCAAAGGCGAGTGAAAATGTGGCGTGAGAGTAAAATATCATTCCCATATTGTACGACGAGTGTGATAAGTGATTTATTGCTTCTTTGAAATTTTTATCAACCGGTTACAATACAATTTTCATTGATTTTACTCGCTACGCGCGCGCTACAAGGAGCGTACAATATAAACCGTACAATATGGGAGAATACAGAACGCTCGCGTGATGCGGAAATATTCAAGTAAAAATATCAAAGCTGCAATAAATATATATATATATATATATATAGTACTTTACATGAATCAGAGTGTGATGTACCCCTTAACAGTATAAATACAGAATTGGAGTGTTTGTTTGCCGGTGGGTTACCATATCTCAGTGGCATAGCACTTGTGCATTAAGCATGCAGTGCTAGGTTCGATTCCAGTGGCAACCAAATATATTGTAGATTCAGTCATTCTTGGCTGAAATAATTATAATAATAGCAAATTTTTCTCGTTCTAACAGCCGATCTTGTTAATTAAAGTTAACCCGATGTTTCAACTTCTTGCTGAAGTCCTCTTACTGTTTACATTGTGTTATTGTATCACCACGGAGAGTTTGACCTCAGTTGACCCCTGAAGAGGATTTCGGCAAGAAGTCAAAATGTCAGGTTAAGTTTTAATTAATAATATTGGCCGTTAAAATGAGAAAAATTTTCTATCCTGTATAATTTATAAAAAGCCTATGAAAGAGAGAGAATACATCTAACGTTGAGCTAATTATTATTTATATGATTGCAGTAAAGAAATAAGTTCAAACAGAGTAATTAAGCTGTGCTCTAATGTGCTTCAGTAATTGGCTAGATTGATAAAATTTTCACTAAATAGTCATCAATGAGAATAATATCCTCTAGATATCACATTGAAAATATATATGCGACTATGATCAGCTAGCCAGTTATACTTTTTTTTAAAAACTCAAAAAAGTGAATTAAAATTTTTCAAATTACAATAAATATTATAGCTACCTAGTACTGGTTTCTAACTCTAGAAAATGATACCAACAATAAATTCTTCTACTACAGCAGAGTTAATTAATTATCTATAGTTAACAAGTCCCTAACAAAAATGTTGTATGCATGCTGCACACATTCGTGCTGCCTTACTGCACTCATCATGTACATATGCAGCACATGGGCATAATGCTGCTATCAAGCATGTATGCTACATACAGAAAAATTGAAACAGCGCCTCACATATCACATATGTGCATATGAGGGATGCATGTGTGCACAAAAAAGCATGCACAAAAAAGCATGCCACATGTGTGCATTCTCTTGTATGCTATACATGCGCAGTGGCATGTATGCCACTCATGAGTTGTGCACCCTTCTACTTGCATGCTGCATGCCTGTGGCGCGTTTCAATTTTTGTGTATGTGGCACACAAGCACTATGGTATATTTCTGCATGTCTGCCTGGTAGACGTGGTACATGTGCTGCATGTGTCTGCCTGGTAGATGTGGTGCATGTGCTGCATGTCTGCCTGGTAGATGTGGTACATGTGCTGCATATCTGCCTGGTAGATGTGGTGCATGTGCTGCATGTCTGCCTGGTAGATGTGGTACATGTGCTGCATATCTGCCTGGTAGATGTGGTACATGTGCTGCATGTCTGCCTGGTAGATGTGGTACATGTGCTGCATGTCTGCCTGGTAGATGTGTTACATGTGGTACATGTCTGCCTGGTAGAGGTGGTACATGTGCTGCATGTCTGCCTGGTAGATGTGGTACATGTGCTGCATGTCTGCCTGGTAGATGTTGGTACTCTGCCGTCGCTGTAGAGCTGGAATGAGTCAGGAAGTGGGAGCGCACACAACTCAAGCGAATACTATTGCCTTTATGAAAAGTTATAAGTAAGGAATCAAGTACAATACTTATGTATGACGCACGATGATACATGCATTGGGTTTGAGTGGGTATGAATAACATTAATGTAAATGAGATTTGGTAAGGGTCGATGTGGTATCGTGGGTAAATTAACATGCACATGGCACAATAGCAACATGCACATAAGTGTTTGATATGCATGTGGCATAGTAGCAATATGCACATGTGTATTTGACATGCATGTGGCATAGTAGCGACATGAACATGTGTATTTGACATGCATGTGACGTAGTAGCAACAGGCATATGTGTGTTTGACATGCATGTGGCATAGTAGCAACATGCACATGTGCACCTAACATGCATGTGGCACATAAAACCGTGCACACATGCAAGGCAAATATATGTGGCACATGTGTGCATGCTACTCTCCCTGTGCATACATGCAGGGCACATGCTGCTGCAGTTAAGTGCATTTTGCTTACATTTTACGCACAAATGCAATATGCACATGTGTTGCAATGAATGCATTATAAATGTGGCATACATGCAGCACATATCTATTTTTGTAAGGGTTGATACAGAGAATAGTACCCCCTCCTTCCCTCCCTCCCTCCCTCTCACCTCTCGGTAGAATTTTAGAAATGATTGATAACTACTATTAATAAGAAATTGATTGCAGTTTTTAATACTTTGACTAAATGGAATTTCAGTCTAATACTTCCTGGAATCACAACATACTTTAATGCACGTGATATCTTCCCCAATTCTTCCTCCAACCCCCCCCCCCCCCCCCACTCCATCCGCTCCTCTCCCACTCATAAGCGCCAAGCAAAAAAATCCTGCAGGAATTTCTGAGAAGCATGAATGAGGTGAAATGGGGAAACATAACAAATGAAAAAGATGGTTTTTAATCTCTTTAATAATACAGTAGGACCTCAGAGTTCCGGAGATACCGGCCGAACGGAGCATTACGTTAATTGAGATCGGTAAGGATCATCGTAAATGAGCGGGGGAATTCCGAGGTATGGTAAGTATCGTTAACGTGCAGGTGACTTCACAGATGTGTGTACAAGTTCATTTTTGCTACTATGGCTTCTACTACGGGGAAACAATGAAAAGAGGACTGTCTTGTCTGTAGAAAAATTAAGACTTAAAAAAAAAGAAAAGATGACCAGGAAAGTTCACTAGCATCAATTGCTGAATAATTTGGAGTTGTAAAGAGTAACTATTGTGAACACTCCATACACCACACTGGGACACTCCATTTGCACCTATGCACAATCCTACATCTTTCTCATGCAATCAGTGTTCTTTCTCACTCTCCCCACCAAACTCGCCTTCATGGCACTGTTTGATTGGTCGACATGAACTCCTCCCCTCACATTTACCATGCTACTATACCATGTATAATGTTTTGCTCACACACACTCTAGTTGGGTTCGTAGTTAATTTCCGAGGGTGCGACTAACAGTGAGGGTTATGCCTGACTGTCACAAGGAACTATCACTCGTCCACATAGAGTAGGTGGAATGAGAATCTTTGACGTGGTAATCTGTCACCCCCAACAACATGAATCCCAAGATTAGCCAGGATATTATCTTACTCTCCCATTCCTGATCAGTTGAGGATATTCTTTTAATTAGTCAACTCTATAATTTTAACCAGCATTTATTTGTGACCTTTCGTCTTCAGGATATTTCCCTGTTGTCCCTAACTAACCTTGGTATCTCTTAAGTTGCTGTTTCAGAATTGAACTTGTCTCTTAAGCTTTAATAATGTGAACTGCTAACCCATATGTATAATTCTTTGTGACAATTTCCTTTTTTTTTTTTTTTTTTTTTTTTCTTTCAGCTTTAGTTATTTATTGTTGCGTATACACTTATGACAACTTCAATGTGTGAGAAAATAGACAGTTTAGTATTATATATATATATATATATTATATTCTTATTTTCAAGCAAAACAAAAGAAAGCACTGTAAATATATATAACATATTTTTACATACCAACAATGTTACAGTATAGCTGTCCTGATTTTGCTACTTTCTTATAGGAAGGAATCTCCACAAGGCAAAACAAGCATTGGATTTAGTGGTGCTCTCAGCAGCACTCCCACTAATCCCAACAGGTACGTACTGTATGTTCAAAGCAAGCAATTGTTTGAGATTGTGTGTATAATTACATGTGTGCAATCATCTCAAAGTATATAGCTCCGCCCATCCTCTAACGCTAATGTTTCTCCCCCCCCCCCTCCCCCAGCGAAATTTTCTGTATCAAACCCCGGGCAAGCACATGTGCTTCCAGTCCCATTTGCAAGCATTTAGAGAAGTACTTAAGCACAAGCACAAGCATTAGTGCTTCCATTGACATAATGCTTTCACTTTCACCAACACAAGCACTTATAGGTGCTCAAGGATGATGTAATGCGGGGAAAATATTTTTCCCCTAAACAATAAATGCTAAAGCCAGAGCACGGCTAATGTGTTGTTCTATTACATGTATTTTTAGAATAGAAATAGCTACTATGTAACTAAAGTAGTCGGGCTAAAAATACACTAGACGTTAGTTCGAAAAATGGCGATAAATTTGTCTGTAACTGAGGCAGTGGATCTTGTCTGCGACGACTTGTTCGACGACAAAAGTGAGAGAGAAGGAGCACAGGAGGTACAATAGCTACCGTGGAGGTACTATTGCGAGGATAGAGAGTTGGACTTGCTCGCTAAAGCTGTCATTTCATTGCCGGCTGAGGAAACTACCAGTTTTCAACTTGAGAGCTACTAGAGGACTGTAGGTAGCGAAGATACCAGCAGCTATGTCAAAAAGGAAATGGATGCTGGTATTAAAGGTAAGACAAACAACTGTTTACACTGTATATTCAGAGAAAGAAAAAAAGTAAGAAATAGTTTTCCCGGGAACATGGTGGTACGTTTTATTATGCCTAATAGCTTTCCAGGGAATGGTGCTAATTAATTTGGTCACAGCTGTAAACTTTCTTCAAACTCCCAGCAATGAGTAATGATTTGAGTGAGCTACCTTTGCTCTCTGAATAGCTTTGGATTTCATCTATTCATACAAAGGAAGATGTCTTTAGTTCTGCAAGGTCAGAATATTATTGAGATGATGGTACTACTGATTATGTTGAAAGCAGGAAAGATTGACAATGTAATGAATGGATGAGAAATGAGGAGTATGAGTAAGAAAATTGATAGATGAGGAGTGAGTGTGTGCAGAGGACTGGAATTATTAGCAAAATAATTTTTTATTCTTGATGTTCTTCTTCCCAGCTATCAGTCACGCCTCCCCTAGTGTCATCAGTGAGCAACAGCATTGCTGGCTGAGATTTCTGTCTGTTATAACTGTAAAAAATATCTAACCATGCACACACAATTGCTAATATGGCACTCCAACTTATACACATCACATTGTTACAAGATAGTTATGTTTTGGTCACAATAAACACTTAATGGCTTGTTGCTAGGCAACTAAACTTGACCACAAATGTTGAACAATACATGTACTTTCACGTGATATGTATATGGTTGCTAGGTACATACGTTTTTGAACTCCAGATTTTAACCGTTCACTTCGTTTCGTCGTCTCAACAAATGAAATGTTCATGAATACATACACCGTTATCATTGTTGTTGTCATTACTGACACACTGCCATGTATGTGTAGATGATAATAAAGAAATATAATAATAATATGGTAATAATAGTAATAATAATAATAACAACAACAACAATAACAATAATAAAATCAATATTAATTATCACTCTTATGTTATTTGATTATGAGATATAATAGTACGGCGCGTAAGTTGCCCATTCAAAAATATATGGGGAAAATTGCTGTTCAATTGAAATCACACGGGGAAAGTGAAATAGCGCGTAATTAATTGAAATACCTCGGTAACTAAGTGGAAACTAAAGTGAAACTAAAGTGAAATACCTCGGTAGCTAAGTGAAATAGTACGGGTAAGTGAGCACGCGTAGAGCGTTAACCTTGGAAACGTACAGTTCCAGTAGTTTCTAGTTGGAGACAATGTCCTTCTTTACCACAGAACCTCTACCCGTATTAGATGGAATGTTTTACAACAGATTAAGAGGAGTCGTACGATGAAAAGAAAGTTCCAGCAGAAGCTAATACTGAAATAAGGAGATAGTGCAGCGTAGCTACAATTGCAAAAGACTTTTTTAAAATCTGGCTTACTATTAGCGAGTGATAGCATGGGTAACCTGTGCTATTGGGGATCAATAGCACTCGTAAAGCAATTGAAATAGCACTAGGCTTTGCCTCATACTATTTCAATCACGTTGCTTGTGCTATTAATCCGGTTACCCGTGCTATTACTCATACTAATTGGATAGATAACTGTGGTATTCGGGATTAATAGCACAAGTGGAGTGAGAAAATTTCTTGCCATACGAGTGCTATTTATCCAATGACCACAGTTTCTGTGCTATCATATGTTAATACTATAGCGAAAGATAACAGTTCATTTCTGCAGCTAAGAAGACCATAATCTTTCCCACAAAGAAATTTTTTCATCCCGGTTCTGCTATTATTCATACTGTTCTTACCGTTGCTAAAGTGTTTCCCTTGAATTTCGTCGCGATATTGCCTAGCTGGTAAAAGTGCAGCTAAGTCACGAAGAGATGGCCGTGACCAATCAGATCATTATTTCAGTTTTCCAATGCTGTTGTATTTCAAAATAATACCAAACTTTTTTGTATTGAAAAATGACTCGGCTATGGTATTATTATTATTATAAATATTATTATTATTAATAAAATTATTAATAATTATTATTATTTGATTATAGTTATTAGAATTAGAATTATTATTATTGTTATTAATTTATTGTTATTATTTGATTATTATTATTAATTTTTTTATTATTATTATGTATTTATATAATTCAGCGAACGAGCGAAGCGAGCGAAGCTGACTCAGTCGTGTTCAATTGAGATTTCAGATATATATATATAGGTATGTATGCGTACGTCAATAATTTTCGCCCGCGCTTTTAATTACTAAGTTAGGTAAAGCGTTCACAGTTCCGTAGTAGTCTGGGATCAGAGACTTTAGATTATCTGATGCTACCTTAGAATGGAAAGGGTTACACTGTGAAAAGAGTCTGCTTGCTCGCCATGCATTTGCGCTATTCGAGCGCACCACTAGTAATACACTTGTGAGTCAGGATGCTGACGACGGTGACCGACTGTGTGTGTATTCAAGGATAATTCACGAGTGGAGAAGCTGGTAAAGCATCACCATTATCTGAATGGGAAAGATGACAAACAAGAGAAAAAATACCTCTGTGTTGGATTAGAGTCCACAACCATCCTCTTTGCCAGGATGGGCACTTACCATTGGACCGTCCTGAAGTTATAGCTTAGCTAATCGTTTCCCCTTTTTTTTTCTTTTTTTTTACTGTTAGTGTTAAAAAGTTTTTGATTATCTGCAGTACAATCATATAATGTTGTTTTGCTGAATTTTTTTAACGATTTATTACCATTGCATACTGTACTGTTTAGACCAAACGGCCTATACCATTTGCTAAACTAGTAAAAAACACAGTACTTCTTTTCTCTCCATTCACTGCTTATTTTTAGGTAGAAACGTTTCTATGGCTATATCAGCAAACTGAGGCATTGTACAGTATCACCTGTTAAATGCTACAGATACAGTAACAACTCATACAATTATCTAACTTAGTTCGATGAAGCTAGCTGACTGAAGTTTCAACAGTCACACCTCTTTTACCAGGTATGCACTTTGCAGGCGTTCTACTCGCTACTATTAGATTTCCAATAGTTAAAAAATTAAAGTAGTTGAGGACCCTAACTTTAAAATAACCATCAATACTACATATGTGCAGGCCGAACTTACAGTTCTCTGTAAAAAAATCTGAATTTCACTGCTTCAATTATTTTTAGCACAATGGCTCCACCTCATGAGCCTGTATACAAAAGACAGAATGTTTTATTGGATGAACTCTTTTTTTATTTCTTAGAGCAAGGCATACAGTAAACGAGAAAGATTAAAACAATGATGTGATCGTACAGAATGGCAGTATTTTACCGAACAGCCGTAGATTCTTATCCTTATTATGTGATAGCTGTTCTACGGAATAAATCCGAATTTTTTTTGCCTACTGTAAATATCACTTCCCTCGGACTCAGATCTTTATTATATTTGTAGTAGTAGTATAGTAGTAGTAGTAGTAGTAGTAACAAAAATAATAATAGTAACAATAATAATAGTAATAATGATTCAGCCATCAAGTTATAATTAACAATATTGGCTGTTAAATAGAAAAAAATTACTATTATGATACTAATAATATTAATTATTGTTGAATATTTATATATGTGTAGACATGCCTCTTTGAGGTTTGCAGATGATAATGGTCAGCAAGTTCACGGTGATGTTTCTGCTATTCCTCGACTAGACATGAGGTTTGTGAATATTATTGTTGCTGTTGTTTTTTCATAATTTTAAAGAATGGTTTAAAAACCATTTTTAGTGAACATTATTAGCCCTCAGCGCGCATGTGTGAGAGGTTATAATAGTCTGTTTGTCATTCATTCGTTTATTCACTTTGTCAACAGCGGATCTCAGTGATGGCTGCGTTCCATGCTGTTTTAATTAAATTACTAATATTAATGAAGCACCAAAGGTGCGAACCCTCAGCGCTATTAAACACTACCATAGCTATTACAATATGATCTCCTTCCAAAAGAACAAGCACTTTGTCAACAATGGATCTCAATGATGGCTGCGTTCCACGCTGCTTTAATTAAATTACTAATATTAATGAAGCACCAAAGGTGCGAACCCTAAGCGCTATTAAACACTACCTAGCTATTACAATATGATCTCCTTCCAAAAGAACAAGCACTTTGTCAACAACGGATCTCAATGATGGCTGCGTTCCACGCTGTTTTAAATAAATTACTAATATTAATGAAGCACCAAAGGTGCGAACCCTCAGCGCTATTAAACACTACCTAGCTATTACAATATAATCTCCTTCCAAAAGAACAAGCACTTTGTCAACAACGGATCTCAATGATGGCTGCGTTCCACGCTGCTTTAATTAAATTACTAATATTAATAAAGCACCAAAGGTGCGAACCCTAAGCGCTATTAAACACTACCTAGCTATTACAATATAATCTCCTTCCAAAAGAACAAGCAATCTGTTAGCTATTTTTAATGAGGTATCAAAATAGCTCACCAATGAAAATGATACATGGAAACGCTGTCTTCATAAGAGAAGCTAAACTAGCCAGAAACACTCACCTGTATACATTTTCAAAGCGAAACTTCACTTCTTTCAACTCCGTTAACTTCTCCGGAGTAACGCTTAGAAGCCTGAGCATAAACTAAGTACACCGCTGGCTGCAGAAATTATTTGCTCATGTGATTATGACATGACGCTAGGGGGCGTTGCCCATAAAAGCTGGTACCTACGCGGAGTTGAAAGCTTCACTTTTTCTCAATGAATAGCCCGAAATTAAAAAAAGTAGCTCAGTAAAAGGTCTTAAATCTTCGTCCTGAGTAAGTTTATACTTAATCAAATGTTAATTGTCAGTTATCTCCAAAATTACAGCCTGACAGACAAACAGACAAACAGACAAGCAGACAGGACTACTACTATAGCCCTCTCGCGCATGCACGCTGAGGGTTAATTATTAAAATGGTAAATAATGGTCAAGCATTTTAATAAATTCACTACAAATTTTCTTGCCAAAAACATTCCAATAGTTGTCTTAGCTAACTAAGGCACTTAATTACATGTTAAACTGTATGTGTTATAATGAAGGTTATATCATTTTTATCATAATTGTAATTTTGTTACTTTTTTTGTATCAGCCATTGTGTTTTGTTTCTTTATCTCATGATTGTGCTAATGTATATTGATGAAAAACAAACAAACTGGATGACAGTGAAGTAGAAAATGAAGGTGATGAAAAAAAGGATGTATCTCAGCCTCTAATCAAAAGGTTAATTTAGTATGTAAATATAATTGTGTAAGACGTATAAGTGATAATATTTAGTTTGGTCCTGGAACAGTCAACAAGCAATATAGCTTACATATAACAAGTCAATTACAGTCAATTTTCACGAGTACAAACCAACAACTAAGCAGAGTAGATATTGTCAATAAATAGATAACACGACCAAGGATGACAGATTTTTCACTCGTGAAGATTTGTTTTATAACATTAATTTAAAGTATGTTGTTTATTATGATTCACATTCACAGCTCATGTACAATTTTTTAAATCTATCTCACTTGAAGTGAAATTGCATGTAATAGCTTGGAATAATTTTTTAAAGTTAGGGTTGTAATTCGTTTTATCAATAATATACTGTATGAAGTGTTTATGGTATAATAGTATCATCATTATGTCTATGTACACTATCAAAGTTTGTTTTTCTAATAACATTTTTAATTATAATATTTTATTACTTATGTATATAGCAAGCAAGATCAATCTAGTATCTTATCTCGGATTAATAATAGTTTGAGGTATGTTAAATTAATATTTGAGTGAATATTTTAGGAATCTGAAGAAGTTCACATGTACATAATGTGATGTGTAAGATTGTAGTTTTTCAAATTAAAAGATTGAATCGTAAATTTATTTAGAATTTATGTAACATGACTGAAGTAGAAACTAAGTGGCCTACAGCATTAATGTTGCAACAGAATTAAGGGAGCACGGATGAAATTAAGCCTCTTACAGATGAGCATTGTTTTAGTAAAAGTGGGTGTAAAGCATGAACAGGAGGTAACCATTGTCACCATGAATGTTGATGAAATTGATTAATTTAGAGATTTAATCCCAAAACATTCGAATTTTTTTTACAATTTTCTAGTCAGCGCGTTATCTACCACAATGTCATGCCCCGCTTTGAAACAAATTAGTGTCCGTGAAATGCAGCTGTGCCTCACTCACCACTACGTGTGTGCTGATAGGGCGGGACGGAGTCAACTTACAATTAAAAAATCCTTGCGTTCTAAAGTAAGATCCAGAATCTTCTCTCGCGTACTGCTCAGGAATGGACGAACAGCTATGGTTCAAACTTTGCCAACGTTTAGGGCCACAAGGGGTCGACCCTATAACATTGAGATATATTTAATATACGAAATTTTAATACTCGACAATAGTTCACGTGGTAAGGTGAGTAAATAGAAAAGAAAAATAGAATTCAACAAAAACTCAATGTTATGGCATACACGCAAGGGTAAGAAAATGATATACAAAATATCGGCTTCTAAACTACGGCGGTAGCCGTGCAGCCGTGAAGTCCAGATTAGTGACGGGGATATTTCTTGTGATGCGATCAACCAGTCTTCATTCCTGGTAGGTGCTTTCTCCTAGTAGTACTTGCTGGTCTGCATAAATAAAATAACTCAGGCTAAAGTAGAAGTAAGTTCAACCATGGCCTATTAGGCAGGTTTTTCTGGCTCAAAGAGTGTGCCAGCACCCTTAACTGCTGAGACATTCATGTACGTTGTTGAAGCCCTTGCTACTGAAGGATTGCACACAAGGTGAGAACAAGAACTATGTAGTGGATGATTTTGTTGCACAGAATAGTGATATGTGTACACAAACTATTGACAACATTGTTTAAATCATAACACTCCATTATCATTAATTATGTATGTGCTATTAAATTACTGCTGAGTTGGCAAAAATCACAATAGAGACTACAACAATACTAGTGATGTGCTTGAGCACAAATGGCGAGCGAACCTAAAGACTGTACTATTTTTATATGAATGATTTTGACTTCTAACACTGAAGCTACTGAAAATAAGGTCCAGTTTATAAATTTAGCATACACGGTAAAGGGATTTCAGTGCCATAGTAACAACTCTCTGCAACTGCTTTGAGTTGAAGGTAAAAAACAACAACAAAACAATACACGTTATTTAAAAGTTTTCTTTGTGACATTGTTTAGCTAAGTAGTGGTTGTAACACAATGCTTTGACACAACTGGACACGCACCTACACAGACTTACCTTCGCAGTAAGTGGACAATGTATTTTCAAGTAAATACTGTTGTGCACGGCTTATAACCATGACAAAGAGCGCATTGACTTACCGCCGCCACTAACTCGAATAGAAATGGAAGTCCCTCAAGTTTTCAAGTTTTAACTGCACCCGCAAAAGAATTCAAAACGGTAAACAATTCAATTTCTAGGGTGATACGGGTACTGATCGATAAACCAGAGGATTCTGTTTAGTGCAATTTCGGACGGGGTCGACCACATAACTAACACAAAAACGCGAGGGTCAAAGTACAAAATGACATACGTACGTCCAAACATATATACAAATAAATAAATAAATAAATAAACATCCCCGATTTTCGATTGTGTTACCCCTGTAAGTGTCTCGCTCGCTCGCCAATTAAGACCATTCTTTGGGTAGTCTCAATATTTGAGCTCTAATATACAATGTTAAACTTATTCTCCATCTATTTTAAAATATTAGGTCAATTAATGGAAGTAAAATTGATGATGCTGAAGAACGTTCCACCTCCATGTACGTATATTATTAGTAGTTAAAGATGTATTAATTTAACTCTGACAAAGCAGTGAATCATCATGTTACACTTTACAGAGTCTTATAGAGTATTAAGCATTATTTTAGAGTTGTTGTGTTCAGATGTTGCCATGTAAAATTTAATTATTTTGACTTGGCAAGTTTATGCTACAACTTGTTTATAGTTATTTTATTGTACTGCAATAATGATGAATATAGAGTATATGTAATAGTTAGAGCATAGGTGCTTAGGTACTGGTGGATTTAGTGCACTGAAGCCCAAGGGCCATAGGCCCAAGGGCTTTGTGCACTAAATCCACCAGTACCTGAGCGCATGCTCTAACTATTTTAGAACCCGTTTACCCGCCAGTTTCCACTAGCAACTTGGTTTTATGGAGGTGTCAAGCGAATTTCCGGCCCAAAATTAAAATTCAATTAAAATTCAATTGAAGCACACCTAGCAGTGTAGCTGCCAGCTGTTATCTCCAGATCTAACTCTACCCTGGGCTGTGCTCTGCTCTGCTAAACGGTTAAGCAGCTAGCTATGGTAAATTCCTGCGGGTATGAGTGTCAGCAGGAGAGTTGTCGAACTAGGGCTGCTGGATAGGTCGGATATGAGAGGGTAGTAGACCCTCACATATCATATCCAGGCCTCACACAGCTTTATCCGGCCTATTCTATTAAACTAAAACTCAAAAATAGCAATACCCCAAGGGTGGTTAGTATGCACAGTTTATATACCTAAAGGCAAAAAATAGTGCACACTTACCAAGTTAGTACACCTAGTAACAATATAGCAACGGGTTCTAAATATATATATTCCTCACGTTTTTAATTAGTTGTACATTAATGTATTAATATTTGCAATTGTATTGTTGAATTAATTTATATATATATACATATATATATGTAGACTTGCCCCTTTGAAGCTTGCAGATGATAATGGTCAGCAAGTTCCTGGTAAAGTTTCTGCTATTCCTCCACCTGACATGAGGTTTGTGTATATTATTGTTTTTTGATAAATTTTTAAGAATTGTTTAAAGACCATATTTAGTGAACATTTTAACCCTCAGCGCGCATGTGCGAGGGGTTATAATGGTCTGTTTGTCATTCATTCATTAACTCTGTCAATGGCAGATCTCAATGATGGCTCACTTGTATACCTTGAGAGAAGAGGAACTCCAACTAGATGACAATTTTAAGTCCCATTAATTTGCCACTTTTTTCTTTTTTGCTTAGTTTTTTTGAGAAAATGACAGAAAAGGCAGACTACATTTAGCTGCCATTGAGAATCACACGCGCTCACGTGAGCATACAAATTTTACCGGGCCCAGTTCAGATTTGTTGCTTGCATTCTATAGTTGCAGTGCTTAACTTCTTTATCTGGTGTTGGGAAGTCTCTGCTGCTGGATGTGCGCTTCTTTCATCAACTGCAAGTACATGTATGCCTGCTCTAAAAAACAATGAACCCTAAGTGTTGGTGTAGTGTGCATGTCAGAAAGTTTAAATGTTCTTGTGGCTTTTTTTTTTTTCAACCAAGACAAGGTTAATAAGCCAAATAATGCCATGAAGTTCTCAGAAAGTCGTAAAAACCATATTGCTGAGTATCAAGCTCGTAAAACAGCTTTAGAAAGTATGGATCAGTCCCAGGTGTGTATAACGGCTGGTTCTAAACATTCATGCCCATAACAAAGCCCTTGAGATGTCTGAAGAACCCCAGCGATGCAAGCAGGCCGTTTTAAAATGCACTTGCTAGACAAGTTAAAATATTTATACAAGAATAGAACAGATTTATTACTGTTATAAGCTGAACATTTAAATAACATGGTTATTCAACAATAATGACATCATGTTATACCAATTTGATTTTTTATACCAAACAATTCATATTTAATGCCAACATGTTTCAGCAGACTGCTTCTGCCATCATCAGGGCTGATTTATAAAAATCAAAAAACAAAAATGCTATAATTAGCCTAAGGGTGATGCTTGACAAAATGCAATATATTGCCTAAGGTTTATTCTTGTTTATTTATGTGAGTAGCCTCTAGCTGCTCATAATACTAAAGGGGAAAGCTCCATTCCATCTTTTGAAAATTAATGAATTTTTAACTAATACTGAGGGTTTGCATTCTTAGTGCTCTAGTTGATCCAGAGGTGCTTGCTAGAGTCTTGGTACATAAGAACAACCAGAGACCCAATGAACTGAGAGAGTTGATCCTCTGACTATCTAGAGCCTTAGGAGGAATCAAAATAAACATGTTTCATAGTATCTAAGCAATCAGACCATGTAATCATTGTCTAGTTTTTTGTATCATTTAACTGATGATGGCCCTGCAGCATGGTTCAAACATCTATTTGCTTATTAAATTATAAGTCTAGTGATTTTTGATTGAAAATAATAAAGCATTATAGCGTACAATAATCAATGAAAAGCTCATGATAAAATGTTTAATATTATTTAATTCTGTGCTATCCATGCTATCAGGTCTGACGACTTACATGTACGTCTCAAGGTTTTCTTCTAATAGATGTACCTCACACAACCAAAACACCTTGTCAAGGTTATCATGCCATAGCACATTTCTAGCCACTTTGTTTATTTCCAAATAACTATCTGTCTGTCATTGTGTACTGTTGCTTTCATCAAGCTTTGAAAGAGGAAGTTCTGCAAATTCCACTAAGTTCTTTGTCTCTCTTTATTTGCACACCTAACCACTTTGTAACTGATGTCACCATCCCCTTGTCCACTCTCAATTGATTCCTTATTTGGTGCTCTTACTGCCCTTTTTTCTGCTCAGGCAAATTTCTGCTCTAGGGCAGAATTCCTGCTCCATTTTAGCTCCTGAATACCCCAGGCACATTGAACTTAGCCAGGTTTGCCCCCCTGACCCAGCTCCAAAATCTTCTGACATGCTACATCCACTGAGGTGTACTGGAGGCTAAACAATCCAGGATCAATTCCATCATTCACATTACCCTCTGTAGGAAAGGAAATATCTACAATCCACCTCCACTTGCATGGTGTGTGCCCTTTCATTTTAAAACGATTTATGTGAATGGAGTGGAAGCTGTCTGGCTCCACTGGTCCCAATATCCTTTCAGCAGCCAGCTCAGTGGTGATAAACTCATCTATAATGCTAGGCTTCTCGGCAGCAGAAGACATGTTGGACACAGCACTCACACACCTAGCAGAATCATGACTGAATCAGATCCTGAAGCCACGCCTAGGGCCATCCACCAGGTATTCCCGGAACGATTCATCTGTGTGAGTAGCCAGCTGCCTGCCCCACAACTCGGCAAACATTTGTGTCACTATCTGGCATTTGAGTCGTCATCTTTGGCCTCGCCTATGTCGTGCAGCACAATTGATTATCATCAATTGTGCTACACCTCTATGATTCTTTCTTGATGATGAAAGGGGAATAGTAGATAGAATAATGTGTTGGTGGGGATTATATAGAAGTGCTAAAGGAAGCAAGCTAGGGGTTGGTTTCACTATTCTGGGAAAAGCTGTATGGATTAGAATGGCAGTTTACCTTCTTGTGAGGCATGGAGTGATGTCCTCTGCTCATTGCAGGGACACATGGTGGTGCTTACATGTATATGGAGGATTTGCTGGTCATTTGTGGAAAACTGCCTGTGAACTTGACCCCAAGGCCTAATAATATACCAGGTTGGAGCACACTCACATACAGACATAGTTCAGTTTGGTTGTTTGCCCTCACCCCCTTCAGTTCTGCACGCGATGATTTCCAGTAGGCACATCAATTGCGGGACAAAATCTTCTGGCATGTTCCCCACTGCATCGAACACAGGTGTGAGAGAACCGGCATGGCATTGATGTGGAACACCTGCTGTCGTTCCATGTGAAGCAGGCCAGCACCCTCTTTCTTCTGGGTCTCTTAGGGGACACTGGCATGGCCCCAAGAGTGGTGACACGCTGTAGTGGCTCAGAGTTTTCCACCATGGCTTGCATGAACATACACTGGTTTACAAGAAATTTGGCTCATCCATGGAAGAATAACTGTGCTTCAGAGACACATCATCGTCCTGCTGTCAGCCTGACGTCATCCGGTTCTGGCAGGATATCACCACCGCCAGGGGCCCTCATAAGCCCATAGCCTTTTCTGTGTCAGTGTGGCATATCACCCCTGCGTACTGGGCAAATCTAGCCACCCTCGCATCCCTGTCTGCCACAGGCCTATATGTCCTTGGATTTGAAGCTTTCTGGTCCTTTCCCTCTGAGCTTCTTCGGAACTTTGCCTGAAGAGCGTCCTGGGACAACTTCCCCATGTCCACATATCCCTCCCGATAAGATACGTTTCACCATCCTGGCAGGATCTGTGGGTAGTGTCACTCCCATTGAGAATTTCTGGGCAACTCCTTCTTGGCCCCTTCTGCGGGACAGCTTTTGTCCCCCATAGCGTCCAACTTAGCACTGTCAGCGGACTTGGGGAGACCCAGTGCAGCCACAGCACATTATTTCTACCATCAGACACCCCGCTAGACATGCTGGCCATACAGCTAGTCCCCGAAGCTACTGACCTTGGATTAATACTATTGAGCCAGTGAGCCACAATTCTTTGTTATAGTACCCAAATAAATTGATCCCTACACAAGCGCTAGAGAGCCACACACCCTTTAGTGTAATTCATCAACACATGAGGTGAGCAGCAAGCTCACTACAAGTTTTTATTTACATGAACCACACCCCTGCATGAGGTGTTACTTAGTGAGCTATGTGCTCTCAGTGCAAATTATACCCAATAGAAAGAACCATATGCTCCCCAATACATCAGGTGCTACTAAGTGAGCCACATGCTCATAGCACAAATTATATCCAATAGGAAGAGCCACCTCTAAGTGAGCCTCTTCTGCTCTTAGCATACCATATAGCCCCTCCCCTACTGAAGCAAGTGCACCCATGCAGGTTGCAGCTAGCTCTGCCTTATCTTATACCATGGTTAGTACAAATGGAGCTACATGCCCCTAAAGCGGCCCAACAAGGAAACACTCAGTTATATGCCATAAAACATAATAGGCGCATTACCCGCTGCACACACAGTCACTTATAAAGCTACCCACCAAGAAGTACTCCCCAACTAATAAGTGGCTTCCTAGCCACCCTCCACAGCCATTTCCAGTGGCAGCAGGCTGACAACAATAAACCCGAACTGGAGTCATTGTTGCCAGACTCCTCCTGTTGGAGCCAAAGCTGGGCACCTCCACCAGCTTCCTTTTGCCCTTAGAGTACTTCCTCCACCAAAGCTTTGACCCTGCTCTCGAAGTCAACACCGCCTGTCTCCATACTGTTGTTGTAACTAGAGGAGCTTCCCTCGCCTAGTTTCTTGCGCTTGGGGTCTGGATCTTCCACCATCAAATGCGACGCTCTCCCTCTAGTTCCTCACCTGAATGTGTGCACTGTCATTCGCTGTACATGTGGGGGCCCTTGCTCGTATAACCTCACCAACCCTTACCTGACTAACCCCCCTTACCCAACCGACCACTGCTGGTACTCTGCCTGGTATTAACCCCGCCTAGCCTGCTACATTAAATAATAATTGTGAAAAGTTTGGTGCTTTAGTCCACTTTGTCACAATTTGATACCATAACAAACCTAGCTATATATAGCTATAATACATGAGGTGTTAGCCTAAATTTTACAATAATGATGCTAACAATGGCATACTTACTTTGAAGCTTGCAGTTTCCAATGAGTGCGAAGTTCACACGTTTCAAATGCGTAGAAACTAAACAAAACTTAGCCCGCGGGTAGAGGAGGGCTTTAGCTTCAATTTGTTAACACATCACCATCGGTTACTTCGAAGTTTATCGCCTCTAGACAAGAAAAAGCTCAGGCATTCAAGCCTCAAGGTGCTCGTCATGATTCTTATATAAACAATTTCGGATTATGTGCACATAATCGCGAATTTAATTTTAGGCGATAATCGGTTAAACTTTATGTGTCATAATGATGGTTATAACATTTTTATTATATTGTAATTTTGTATCAACCACTGTTTTGTTCCTTTATCTCATGATTTTGCTCTTATATTGTGATGGAAACAAACTGGATGCCAGTGAAGAAGAACATGAAGACGATTACTTTTCTAGTAAAGAAGCGGAAGTATCTATGCCACTAATGGAAAGTGTATCTAAGTATGTAGATATAATTGTGTAAGACTAAGTAGTGATTATATTTGTAGCTTAGTTCTGGAAAGGTTAACAAGCAATACAGTACTTACATGTAGCAAGTCAATTAGCCATTTTCACGAGTACAAACCAACAACTAAGCAAGCTTCTGTTTTAAGAGTAGATATTGTCAAATAGATAACACGACCAGGATGACAGATTTTTAACTCATGAAGATATGTTTTATAATGTTAGTTTAAAGTATGTAGTTTTATTATGATTCACAGCTCGTGTACATTTTTTTAAATCTATCTCACTTGAAGTGAAATTGCATGCAATAGCTTGGATTGTTGTTTTTAAAGTATAAGGGTTATAATCAGTTTTATCAATAATGATTAAATTATAGTATGAAGCGTTTATGATATAAAAGTATTATGGTTATATCTATGTACGTTATAAAAGTTAGTTTTTTCAAATAAAAATTTTAATTATGTTTTATTATTTATAATAGCAAACATGGTCAATCTAGTATCTCATCTTGGTTTAATAAGAGTTTGAGGTATGTTAAATTAATATTTGAGTGAATATTTTGGGAATTTGAATATGTTCACATGTACATAATGTGATGTGTAAGATTGTAGTTTTTCAAATAAAAATTGAATCATAATTTTATTTAGAATTTTATGTAACACAACTAAACTAGAAACTACATCTGATTTGTAGTGGCCAACAACATTAATGTTGCAACTGGATTAAGGGAGAAATGGATAAAATTAAGCCTCTTACAGTTGAGCATTGTTTTAGGAAAGTGGGTGTAAAGCATGAGCAGGATGTAACCATTGTCACTGTGAATGTTGATGAAACTGATGAATTGAGAGATTTAATCCTAAAGCTCTCAAAATATATTCAAGTTTTCTGATCCTTTAACTGCTGAGTCCTTCATGTGCGTTGTTGAAGCCCTTGCTACCAAATGGTTACACACAAGGTGAGAACAAGAACTAGTGGATGATTTTGTTGCAGAGAATATAGTGATGGAAGTGATTTAGAAGATTATGAACAGATGTAAGATGAACCTAATCTTCTCATTACCACTTATCATGGCACTATAAATGGGCAAAAAATATAATGTTTGTTTTAGAAAAGGGAATGGATACAGTTATGTATGATATTACAGCAGTTTTTAAACTTCAGGTTGCATTCTGGAATAAGTGTAAACTGACTACTGACATTTTCAAATCTATATAACACTCCAGTATCATTAATTATGTATGTGCTATTAAATTACTGCTGAGTTGGCAAAAATGACAATAGAGACCACAACAAAATTAAGACCATTTTGGACAGTTCTTTGGTTGGTCTCATTATTTTAGTTCTATTATACAATGTTAAAGGCAATTGTTTTCTGTCTATTTTGATGTTTTAGGTCAACTAATAGAAGTAGAATTCATGATGCGGAAAACATTCCTCCTCCATGTACGTATTTTAGTAGTTAAAAATGTATTATTTTAACTCTGACAAAGCAGTGAATCATCATGTTACACTTTACTGGGTCTTATAGAGTATTAAGCATTTAGAGTTGTTGTGTTCAGATGTTGCCATATAAAATTTAATTATTTTGACTTGGCAAGTTAGTGCTATAACTTGTTTATAGTTATTTTATGATGAATATAGAAGATATAATATATTTATCACATATTGCTCTACTTTAGACGTTAATAAATTAGACATGCGTAAATCATGACATATTCATACTATTACATGATTAGATTTTTTAATTAAATATTTGCACATACTATAACAACATTCATAGCTATTTAATGATATACATAATAATGGAGAATGGTAATGAAGCCTTGTTCCCTCATGCTTTTGATAAAATTGGTGGGTGGGAAATTAAAATCTGAATTGGCCTGGCCTAATGAAATATAAATCAAACCAGAATAGTGTGTTGTTGAATTTTATTATGAAATATTTTATTTTTTTATGTTCTCTCTTAGACAATATAAAAATTGTCCACACAATTTAATGCTATTCACCTGAACCTAAATAGTTAATATTCGTTGTTTATAAAGGTCTCTTAATTTCTTACTTCTTCAAAAGAAAACTACTAAGCGGCAGACACTCACTGTGTTAACAAGCACTAGCTAATTGTTGTTACTAAAAAAAAAAAAAAAACATTTTCAAAAAAAATTAACACAAGTATAATAATAGTAGACTCACATAGCTAAATCAGTGATAGCTAACTTGTTAAAAAATAAGAAATCTAAAAGACAATTGTGCATTTCTTAAATTAGTTATACTCATCCATGGAAGTGTGGCTAGCTGTCATGCTATTTTGAAGCATTGGGCTATGTTAATTGATCTTAGTGGCTGTCCAAAATTATTCTTTGATGTTGTTACAATTTACTTTTTGATATTGGGTAATTATGGTTTAAGGATAATTTTCCACAATATTATTTCTATATTATGCAATTTTTAATAATTTACTCTCTTGTTACTTTGATCTACTTGTGGTGAGGTTGATAGCAGTTTCATAATCACTACTTATTCATGATTTGTTTTGTTTGTGTAATTAGGAAATTTCCAGTTGAACAGGATATAAACTGTTAAGAGTGTACTTTTTTGTTGCTATTTGCATTTTTATTCCTTAATTAAATTCTAGATTGTAAATTTTACTTACTAAAACTAATATATATGGAATGGGGACAATTACTTATGTGAGGTAATAAAATATCTAACGACAACATATTTGACAAGTCAGGATTCTATCCAGAAATTTAGTTTGGAGCATAGCTAGGGCAAGTCTGCCACAGTAGGAACGTAGTACATTCCAAAGTTACGAGGGGAAATATAAGCTCATTACCGATGTTTAATGTATATACAGTTGTTAGTAATTTATTTTTTCATTATTTTCTATAATTTTCTCCAATGTAACTATAGCTTTTGCTATGGCAGTGACATCAGGAGGCTTGGCTCCTTCTATAGCATGAAATGTGTCTGCAACTTGATTTGCTAATTCACCTTTAGCATGCATAGCCCTTGTGACAGTGAGTACAGGAATGGGAGTGGATTTGACAGAATGAATAAGTGAGAGCATATTGTCTTTCCCAAAATCAGTGCCTATTAAAACTGTTTTATTTGGTAATTTGTCATCAGCTGCAAGCTGGCAAACACCTTTGATAGATGGTAATTCAACTGACATTTGATACACTGGCTGGCACAGAATGAGGGATTTGGGAAATACCATGAATTGTGACTGTAGAAATAGGGGTAAGATTATCAGTGACAAAATCTGTGGAAATCAAAGAAATTTTAGCGCCAGAGTCAATGACAACACTTGTGTGAATGCCGTTTATGATGCCTTGAGTGACAATATCCTCTTCATCATGACAATTCAGAGGAGTGATTACTACATTTGTTGCTGTCTGAGGGTCATCGACTTTGTCAATGACAGTGACACACCTTGTTGAGTGACTTTTCCTTGACACAGGAATGGGTCTGTTATGTTGCTGTGGTTGTGATGATGCTGCACCTTGACTGTGTTGCTGTGATTGCAATGGACATTTGTCAGCATAGTGCCCTAGTTGGTTACATTTGTAACATGTTACTGAGCTCAAATCTCTAAATGGCTGAGAATAAATGGGTGTAGCAGGAGGTGTAGCTTGCCTGTTACCATGCTGGTTATTTGATTGTTGATGCTGCTGACTTTGATAATGGGGTTTGGGATACTGAGAATTTATGGGGTTTGAATGATATGAATTTGAGGGAAGAGAACTGGAGTGATGGGAGTGAAAGTTGGAACCAAATGTGGGTGATGAAAATTTTGGTTGATGTTGTTGATGTTGCCTCTGTGATGAGTTATTACTAAACTTTGGTTTATAACTGTGTTCAGAGTGGGACAAAACACTGTTACAGTCATTGATAAAGGTTAAAGTGTCATCGTAGTCTCTGTTTAAAACAGTTTCTCTCAACTCAGTGGGCATACCAGCCAAAACACCTATTGTTGCAGAAGTCTGTGCAACTGCATCCAGATCAGCTGGATCAGCATCACCAAATAAAGGTAAATGTTCCAAGATTACACTGAACTTATATCTCCATGAATTGAACCATTGGAGAAGGGATTTCGAACCATTGGTCTGATACTTAAGTGGGAATGAATTGATACACTCTGCAAATGAATATCCACCAGTTGTTAACAGAATGGTTTTCATGGTTTGAAATGTGATATCATTGGTAATGTTATTGTAATAAGCCTCACTATAGGGGCCATGAAGTAAGCTAGGCAGATAAATAGCTAACCCAATCATGTACTGGAACCTTAAATGCCTTCATATTATACTCGAATCTGTGGAGAAATACAAAAATGTCCTCCCCAGCCCTCAGCTCTCCGATAGCCTTTAAAACAGTTTTATCTACCCTCCTCTTAGGCTGAGGTGGTACATATGGTTGAGGCTGTTGTGCTAGTGTTTTTAGTTTCTGAATCAATTGTTGTACAACCAAAACAGTTGGGTCTACGTTTAGCTCTTTAACCTTATCAGCCAACTGTTGGACTTCATCATATGGACCTGAGGCAGATGCCTTAGCTCCAGGTGCAGTCTTGTCTAAGGGCTGTACCAAATCTTCTGATTGAAAATCATCCACGCTATGGCTAACCACAGTGGAGGGAGTACTGACTGGTGATAGTGAAGATAAGAGAGAGTCACCTTTAGGGGAAAGAGATGGATTAGACAAATTTTGTGAGAGCTTTGGTGCTAGATTAGCTGCTGATCTGAGGAATGGTTTGTTTTTCTTGCCTCTACCTTTGCCTGACATAATGATATAAAGGGAAAAAAAATTGATAATGATAATGTGGTGGAAACCCTCTACACCAAAACCCAGACAGGTATGACCTGTGCAATGACAATAGTAATTGAGTTACAAGTGGGCTTGACTCGAAAAATAAAATAAAATTGACAACTAATCAGAAGAAAGAAAGCAAGGAAAATACTAATAATGAGAAATGAATATGAATATTAATTATGATAACTTGCCAATATTGGAGAGAGAGAGATGAAGCACAGTAATGCTGCTGCCTGCTCCAGACAATCCCTGTAGAGAGGAGAGAACTTCGTCTGATTAGATGGAGTGATGTGAAGAAATGTTCAAATCTTGAAATGTTCGTAAAAAACTTGAATGCAGTCCATTTTCCAATGCCAGGAATGGAGAGCTTCACAATGTAAAAGAAAGATAAATAGTTCCAACTTCAATAATCGAGAAAATGTTCAGAGGTCCAATCCAGTTTCCAAAATCCAGGAATGGAGGGACACAAATGTAGCAATGTTCAATGGAGTGAGTTGTTTCCACTAGTCCAATGGCTGAGAAGTACTGGACCACCGCTGGACACCAGATGTGGGGAAACTGGGAAACAACCAAGATAGGCTGCCACCAGAATGCAACAACTAGACAGTTTATCAAGCTGTTTAAATGCTTTTCCATAGCCAAAACACAGAGGTTCAAATCTATGCTTAAGTAGTTTGCAGAAATTAAGGTTCACTGAATAGCAAGAAGTTATACTGAAGGTTGCTTGCATTGCCAAGTCATTATTATATTATGTCTGAGCAGCACAAGCTAAGTGAGTGATGACATGGCACAAAAGTAATGGTGTTAATTGGATGTGTGGGAATATATTAAGTGAAGAATGTAATATCAGTAATAGCTAATTATAGAACATAATGTTTAGTGTTCTTGTAGAAAGTGTGGTGGTTATACCACAGGGATGCAAGCTAAGTGAGATAAATAAAGATGTTCAAAGAATGGAGAAAACATGCTCTGCTACAGCTGAAAAAGGTTTGAGAAACCATTCTCCAGATGACTTGCTGACTCTGAGCCTGAGTTGAAAGCTCTCCCAGTACTTCAATTTTTTTTCATTTTGGAAGTACAAACACAAGCCCAGCTGTTTTAATCAAGTAATGAAAATCTACCTTATAACCACATTTCTAAATAGCTATTTATATCCTTGTTGTATAAGAAAAAAGACAAGAGAAAAAAGCGCTATTGATTTTCTTTATAACTAAGGATTATATGAACTAACTATTCTCGTTTTCCCTTTATTATTCTAAATACCCCTATTATTCTAGAATAATTTCACTATTCTATTTCTTGTCCATTATTCAGAAAAAATGCTATCATAATCTGACAGGGCCTTGTATTAAGTAATTGCTTATTACATGATCATGAGTCAGAGTGTGATATGATGAAATATTTAATTGGCTTGGTAAAACTTAATGAAACTTGATGATTGCATGCAATGAATTATAGTAAATAATAGGAATCAATGTAGCTAACACTTCCACAACCTGCATCTCAATGAAGGCTCACCACCTCTGTCTCAAGTACCTTCATCTCAAGGGCTTACTGCTGCATCCATCTCCAGTTGGCTGACACAACTCCTTTTTCTATTCCACATCTTTACCTTAGTTCTGTTGTTAATACAAGGACTCAGTGTTTAAGCAAGAGAGCAGAATGAAATTAAAATTATCTTTTACCTACTTTCATTCTTCTCTCCCAAGATGCATGTTTACAAAAAAGAAACCACTAAAAGAGAGAAGCTACAGTATCTTTGTATAAGTTATCACTACAAATTATGCCCTTATTGTATTATTTTTAAAAAGTTGACTACAAAAAAAATTGTGACGACATAAGAATTTATTGAAATCTTGTGATAAAGGGTTTTCTTATACATAGATTACAGTGGAATTTAAGTGAATTCTTATTAGAAACCAGTTACAAGGCGATTATTGCGGAGTGTTCGATAACCGCCCTACGCGAGCTAATAGGGAGGAGGTCGCTAATTGAAGGGCGTGGCCGATAATAGCTGTCCACCAATGAGTACTTGAGTTACGCTCAGCGTTCTGCTAAAGAGGAAAGCACTGACTTGATGCTTTGAGGGGAAACTTCGGCACAGGCAGACCGACCGAAACCAAAGCGTAGTTTGGTAAAGGGTTGACTACGCCAAACTTAAAAAACTACTACAAACTAGGGCAACTTTAATCACCCACTTAAATGCAGAAATAAAAGGTAATTTATTATTACACAACATGATATAAACTAAGGCAATTGCAGTCTAAAAGTTACAATTTGCACCAATCTCTGGGGCTCAATTAATTATTCTTCATATTTTCCATGACTATTCCCTAATTCTCATACACTCAACACATAATGCTTTGAATTAATTCTACTTATAATGCTTGAAATTCAACTTAAAATTCTCAACTTTTGAAATAAAAGTTCAAAACAATGTTATCACTCACCCGTAGTCCATTAGTTGAAATTCTGAAGCGGTCAGTTGGCAAGTAGCTAGCAGAAATATGCAATTCAAGGTCAGCATATAATATTATTAATTACTCTACTAAGCTATCAGGATCACTTTCATGCTCAGCCATTGCAGTGAGTTTTATCAATCAGTTGATAATATTTGTCAATACTTTCAACACACCTGAAATGCTCAGTCTAACAAGTAATTGCTACAATAATTTATTGATTCCTACCAATCTCTGTGTTGTTCTGTATAAGGTTTTTATAAATCTCAATGTTCTTGTGTAGGGTAGCTACCCAGAGTTAGACTCTGTTCAATTTAATATATTAGCTTATTGATAGCATGTTTCTTAAAAAAATAAGGTTGGATAGCTATACTGTTTGGTGGTGTCACTACAGTCAGACCTCGTTCAACAGACCGTCCGAAATAACGGACAACCAAGTACAGCGGACCAAACACAAAATTACACATGGTTTTCCTATTGAAAATTTAGGAACTTCTGAGATGCGGACCTTCCGAGTTCAGGATAAAGGACATAACAGAATTCCAACTAATGGACATTCATTGACATTATATCAAACTATAATTTTAACGAACCAACAAGTTCTACCATGAATCCACAGAGGCGGTTGATGAATTGTATTTCTAACGCGCATAGTCATAATTTTACCAAGTTCAGCGGGAAAGGGGTCTACCTAGGGCAAGTTGTGCTTGCACAGTGCGAGTAAGCAGGGTATATAAGTGTGATATTTTCGCGACCCCTTTTTTTTGCTCTTACTTCACAATGATATTTTTGCATACTTGAAGTCTCCGTTAAACAGCTCCATGAATGACTGAGAGGGAATCCAGCTTGAATCAACTGGATGAGAAGATAATAAGTGACAACCAATTTGTTTTCTCTTTCATTAAAGTTAAAGAGCTTCAAAGAAGCAGTTGGAAGATGTAAACTCATATTTAGAGCATCATGGCTACATAAAAGCCGAACAACTACAGACAGTATTGTGAACTTAAAATTTCCATTGTTAAAAAAGACAGATTGATGTGATTAAAAAAAAAAAAAAACAACAACAACAGCAGCTATAATATTATGTTCTATTCTGCTATCTGCAGCACAAATTATGTGAACTATAATTATAGCGAACAACAACAACTAATATCGTATGCATGTTGTGTTATCAATTGAAGCAAATGAATAGTAAGCGTGCAACAGTACGCTGCTGCTTATGGTAAGCTTGTACTCACACTCCAAATGATTATTGTGATGAAGCTCAAATATAGACACTTTAACTTCCAAATATGTCGACATCTCATAAACTCAAATATTATGAATACCTTAACTACTATGTAGCTAACCACACAGCTTGTGAATATTTAAGCATAGTATTGGATTACTCAGCGAAAACACAACTAACTTTCGACTATATTATGTACTGAGCATGTGCTAGAAAAAGTACTAATGTACAGATTGTCGCAACTCACTCACTATTCTCTCTTGCCCGTCCAAATCTTTAGAGTAGCGTACGATATCGCTGGAGGTATGTAGCTACCACTTCATATGCGTGCTTATATTCCTTAGCTATACTATAACATTAAAAAGAATTAAGAAACTAGAAATCCTTCGGCCTGACCTCAATATTCGCTTCTAGATTGCTAAACTGCTTCTTTAAGATGGCTAACTTTAATCCTCTCTCTCTAATCGCTTTTGCTTATTTGGAATTTCTGCTTGTACATATAAATTATTTCTAATGACATTCATGAAGCAGTCGCTAAAGTGTTTATGTCGTATACTGTAATTATTTTGATGGCTGCAATTACATTCTATCTCAAGTGCTTAATTTTACTCGTGTTGGGACATTTCTCCGATGCTATTCTTGTCCAGTACCTGAGGGGAAATTATCGGTATAATTCGTCAGCGATCAAAGATTACTACTTTAGTTGCTCTGCCGTTGGGCAGACCCTGCAATGGAGTGTGAATCGACTCGGCCTTGGTGGTTTCTTCACTGGATCAAATGCAGGGGATCTCTTAACAAGTTTTAGGCCAAATTTCACGTACTCAGCAAGTTTGTTGTCGAAAAGGACTTTAACACAATCTCAGTTAAATTTCACATCTGTTCTTTTGATATCTGCACTATACGAACTTCACCTAGAAGTGGCATGCAGAACTGAGTCAGAACAAGAAATTACTTCCAATGTCAAAGGCTTGACACATATCGTATCCAAAGAAGCAAATCACTTCGTTCATCTACAATATGTCTTCAATGAGCATATTGTGAGTAACACAGCCCTTACTAGTGTATTTCTTTGTGAGGTTGATGGCTTGAGTATGAGCTGGAAGGCTAATGCTAACTATGATTTTGGATTAAGTGATGTAATTGGAGCCAGTGGACAAGAATTGTATACAGAAGGAGGACGTAGTGTTGTAGAGGAACAGGCCATCCTCATTGCCCGTGAGCCATATCCATTTGTCAGTTTACTGGTGATTACAAATTATTCAGGAATTACAGTAGTTTGTGGATCGGAAAAGGATACTGTGCATGTATCGACTCCAGCCACAACGGATGACATCGTTACAACTGAAACATTACGTAATTCTTCAGTATCTGTCACTCCTACAATTATGATGTTTACTGAAATTTCAGGTATTCACTACTAAGCCATAACTTATAAACTGTTACAGGACAATCCGAGTTGCTTATAATTGAAGCCCTAGAGCTACATTTTGTGTGCAGTAGCTAATCAGTAAAAAAAGTATGAGACAAATGTTTGTTTAGCTATGTCTGATTACTAGGTTTTGAATGCTTATCATAGTCTATTATAATTAAATAAGTAAAATGTCTTAGGTGAGGTTGATCAATTAACTCGTATATCATATATAGAGTTTCTGGAGTGCTTTAAAGAGTGCAAGAAAATACAAAATAATAGTGATAAATTAATGATTTGTTTACTACAATTAATTCATATTTTTATGTAGTAGATAGTCACCAAGAAAGAAGTACAACAATTTTGATTGGTTTTAGCGTATTGTTGGTGGTTTCCCTGATGTCTATCGGATTATTAATAATATACATAATTAAACTGAAACGAGAGTAAGTAATATATATTAATTATTTTAGTTACTACGTTGAAAGCTTATATCAGACTATTTATTGACTTGCACATTTTATTTTATAAAAAGGAATGAAAGTTAACTACAGATGCTTTACTGTAATATCTCAGTGTGTAGCTAGCTACTACCATAATGTAATCTAAGCTATGTGAATATTGAAAAGTGAATTGTAAAAAAAATGCTATAGCAGTCACTAAAACATGCTTGTGAATTAAGTGATACAAATTATTGTACTGTAAGTGATTGAGTTGCAAAATTATATATAGCTAATAATATATGAATGTTTTTAGCCAAAGGCTATGGTAAACTAGCAGTGCTTACTATAATACTTCACCGTTTTTTTTTAAGTGTATTAATAATAGCTAATTACTATGAGCAGTTATTTTTAAAACTACTACTTATTGTGAGAGTAAACATTATGCCTGCTCTCCATAAAAAGCAGGCAATTGTGAGTGTCTCACAAATGCACTTCATATGCAATATCTGATCAAAAAATCCCTCAATAGATCAAAACCATCATTGCTATTATACGCTGATAATTTTAAGAACTTTATTCAACATTAGTGATTTCATTTACAAATTATTGAATATTTTGAATGAACTAAATAATACTGAAAGTTTGCACTCTTAGTGTTCCAGTTTTATGCAATGAAGTCTTGTTCATTATTTTATTCATTAATCATTGGTAATCATTATTAAGTGTGACATTAATTACTTATGTTTTCAGCTTGATTATGAAGAAAAGGCATAATGCTGGGGTTTCTGATCTGCAGGAGAGTAGCAATTTGAATATTATGAGGTAGGTATACGATATAAAGAATTTATTATAGAAAAACTTTCGAGAAATTTCAAATAAATGTTATTAGTAGTAATTTTATGTTAAACGTGGTATAGCTATGCTTTATATTATTTGATTACTATGAATATTACTGTATTTCAGTGACAAATTTATTATTAATGTCTCTGGATATGAACAAAAATCTTTCTAGAAACGAGAATGAAGAAAAGAGCACTGATGTGGATGGTGCAACTACTCCATGTGAAGATGACAGCAGTTTGCCATTTTTAAAGAGTGACAAAGAGTACGTCCAATAAAAAAAAAAACAATACATGTACAGAAGCAGGAAAGTCACTTTCTTCGTGAGATTTTTGTGCATCCTTACATCACAGCACTATTTTAAAGTGAAGGATTATTTATTTGCTGATAATGGAGGATAGGTTTAGGAAATATATAGATTCATTGACAGGGAGAAGGTGACTTTTTGTGTATGGATACGGTTAGAGAAATTTAGACTTTCTTATTGCTCATACTTTCTTTGGAAACTTTAAATCATTAATTTTACATTTTTGGTTTTTACTAAGTTTCAAACAGATATACTGCCATATACACAGTATATTTCAATGGCTATCATAGTATCATGTACTTATTCGCTGGTCATTATTTTATTATTTATTGTACCAATACGATTTCCGAATTACATCATTTATATTATTGTGTAACAACCTCTTTGATAATTCATGATCAAAACTGTGGAGTAACTGTGATTGGTACATAACTTTAATAAGGGTATACATTAATGTATTATTGTAAAAGTTTTTCTTATTTTACAGTAATATAAATCTTAACTTTAATATAGCTATATTCTTGTAGATCAGGAAGTCATCTACGTGATCACAAAGTTCTACCTATGAAAAAGTATGTACATATTAAGAAAGAATTTGTGGTATTTTATAAATATTTATTTAGAATTGAATTAATTGTGGTTACTACTTCGGTACTTTTTTGTGACACGTGCATCTCAATTTGGTGACAAAATAATAATTTATTATATTGCTTTTCTTGCTATCAAAATTTGCAATCTATATCCATTAGATAAGTTTATTAGAATTAATCATTGAAGCTGTTGTGGAGACCTACACTCAATGTCCTCTACACATGGCTTACTCATGTAGTTATACGCATGCAAACAATATATGTACTTACTGCATGAGTCAAGTGTGAGCAGCTTTCAAAAGCAAGAGGTGAGCAAAAATATAACAGCTTGAGAGTAAATTAATTTTGCTATACCACCTCAGATAAGTGTATGGAATAGTTTATGGACGGTCAAGTCCTGATTTAGAGATGTGATTATGGGGTTGTAAATCCCACTGACGTTCTGGACTTTGTAATTGATAATACAGAGCACAATAGCAAATGAATAATGATTCAAAATGTATAACTAAGGTAAAATGAAAGAAGTGTATGCATTACAAGTTAGTGATCGAAGAACATTGACGAACATCAACGACGGTTAAATGAGCATGCGTGCTTTCCTTCATGTATCCTTGCAGGCCTGAACAGTTTATTTTATGCTAATGCAAGATGTATGCACCGTAGTAGTGCTTATTATGGTTGGTAACTCAGTCAGTAAATTTGGCTGCAGTCCATGGATCCCCACACCCCAGCACATATAAACAGCAGTATTGTTACTTCAGTTTAAAGAAAAAGGCCTAAATGACCAGAAGTTGTAGCTCAAACAATACTCTGTTTATGTGAATATTGT
>WLWD01001309.1_pt1 | contig 66300 bp, 38 predicted proteins | sample 6712731 | NCBI WGS metagenome assembly WLWD01 (sample SAMN12718690, study PRJNA576275) | sponge metagenome | isolation source: marine sponge | host: Mycale hentscheli | place: New Zealand: South Island, Marlborough, Capsize Point | collected 2014-11-01
ACACCTCTCCAAATATTTTCATTGGCAGGAAAAAAGTAGAAAAGATTAGCGTAGATCCTCATTTATTGACCCAAATTATTATCGACCAAGCCAGCCTCAATTATCTACTGGTTAAATCTACGAGACGAACATGTATTTACATTTTTTATTCAGCTTCAGTTGGTTTTGCAGCTCTTCGTACCTTGCTTTACAGGCTTGTTTATATTTATCAAGTCAAATTGGATGGTCTTGACTCCAGTTTCTTCTGGTACTGTAGCACTTCAAAGTTAGGCTCAATGATTCCTGTGTAAAGCTTGCTTTACTAGTCACAAATAGCCAGAATTGATTTCAAACACTCCGCCATTTTGTGTGTTGCTAAGTGTCGCTTGTTGGTTTTCAAGAGCCACTTGTAGAAAACAACAATTCTGGCCATTTATTTAATAGCTAAGAGCTTGTTGTCAAGAGTTACTGGTGATTAAGATAGTCAAAATGGCTTAAATTTGATGCTACTTGATGTTAATTTTCTATAGTTAGTAGTGGTGGTATGTTATCTTGGTTAATGAGCTGTTTGTCATAGCTGATCTTACGTGAAAATCAATTGCCCAATCTGTCGTCAAGTCACCACGAGAAAATGAAGTCTTGTGTTGGTGTGTGTGTGTGTGTGTGTGTGTGTAAGTGTTGTGTGTTACATCTGTTGCTTAGCTAAGAAAATGTTGAAGTTGACAATAAATAATAGTTATTGGCTGCCTTTTCTTTCATTAAGATGCTTAGACTTCCTCCCAATTTCTTTTGTTAGTAAGCAAATCTAAATTAGGGTTAGGCTCTAAACAGTGTGGTAATTCCTCAGAAATGCTTGTTTGTTTTTTAAGTCCTAAGAAGCTGCCATGAGTAATTACAATGACATTGAAACTGTTTCTCATACGAAATTTCTAAAATTAAGCCTTGATTTAGTAATTCGGTGCTATTTGCCAGGAGGCTGGTTATTTGGATAGTCAGAATGATTTTTTTAATTTTTTGAATTACTTGTGTAGAATTGCTCGCTCACCATTTTTGCTGAAGCACATCACTATTACATCTTTTACAATAGCAGATAATAATGTGTATATGTACTGGCAATCCTATTGTGTCTTTTTATAGTTAAGTTAAATACCTAGACTCTATTGATATAACCTGTATATACATTTTACCATTCAATTAATTAGATTTGAGACGAGTAGTTTTGGTAAAATATAAGAAAACACTGTTTATAAGAATGCATAGTACTTACTAATGATTTCTTGCTAATAGACACTGTGGTGATACGCTCCAGTTCCTTTGTTAGTCGCTCCACTTCAGATTGGAATATTTGCTTCTCTCTTTGATGAAGAGATTCTAGATGAAGCTTTTCTTCTTTGTGATGAGATTCTAACTGAATTCTTTCAGCTGCATTCTGGTACCTCAGTTGCTTGACTTCTGTCTTCAGTTGATTGTTCTCAGTCTTCAGTTGATTGTTCTCAGTCTTCAGTTGATTGTTCTCAGACTTCTGTTGACTGTTTTCTGCCTGTACTTGCACGACACTTGTCTCCAATTGATGTTTCTCTTCAATAAGATGTGCACTTGCAGACTGGAACATTTTTTTGTCTCTTTCTAGCTTTGTAATTTCTTCAGTCAACTCTTTATTTTCTGTTTCCAATCTATTTTCAGAAATCTAATAATACCACACATAAAACGATAACTTTCAATAAATAGAATAACATTTAATTGCAGAGAATGCTATAAAAATTGTCTATTGAGTATTTGTATAGAGCTCAGATGTGACTGTTTATTGTTGAGATAAAATTTGAACTCCAGGAGGTATAATGTGTATAACAGCTTATAACATAAAAGTTAAAAAAAATGCTATAAGCAATCAATCATAATTATGACTGATTCTACAATCACAATACACAAAAATATAACCACTGGAGTTATAAGTGAAGCATAATCATTAATATTTTGACTATAACTACAATAAAAAACAATAGGTTAACAATTTTACATTGAAGAATACAGCTTGCTTGATATTTGTGGCAAAGTTAACTTGGAGAGAATAAATAAAAAATTTTAATACAATCACTGCGTTGTATTGTGTTTTGAAATAATGCCTCCTGAAAACCGTTGTTCATCTTGCATGTGATGTCATTCGAATGCTATAGCCTCAATAAGTTAGATCAATATTTATTAAGAGAAGTTTGAACTTCTTCCATTGATATTGTACGGCTACAATGGAACACTTATGTATGTATTCGGGGTTGGCGTTTAGGCTTACTTCAAAATGGCAACTTGGCGGTCAATTGTTCAGGTAGTAGTAGAACAGGATTATTGGCAATTTCGGCATTTTAGATGGTGATTGCAGTAGACCAGAAGATGCAGAAGATATCTAAGCCTAAAGTAGCTATTAAGAAACAAATGGAAAGTTGCAGTGTGAAGTAAACTTGGCATTTGACTACAGCTTTAGAAGACTTAGCAGTTGTGAAGATTTGCATGATGATGAAGTAGTTACACCAGACACTGAATTAGTTACTGACAGTTCTGTATTAGGTTTGGAAAATTTGTTTATGAACAGTTATAGATTAAAAAAAACATATTTACATCAATTTGTAATTTCACTGACAATTTAGCAGTGAAAGAGTTAATAACCACTTGATAGGTTTAACGAATTACTGTAGTTCACATATAAAAGTTTACCTTAAGTTCATTTATTCTTCTCTTCTTTTCTTTTGTTTCCTTCATGTGTAACACATTGGCTATGTTGAGAGATCTCCCCATATTCCCTCCATGTATGTCCTCCATTGCATTCTGTACTGGTGTTAGTGTCTCCAGTAGCTGCTCAGCAGTAGGTCTTGTTTGAGGAGTATTGTGCAGGCAATTAGTCACCATCTCTACTAGAACAGGATGAGATTCCAATAACAGATTCTCCAACTTCTTCATGTACACTTCACGACGCTCTACTTCAGAGCGACCAATAAGTCGGCCAGGATTGTGTGGATCTGAAGGTGTAGCCAATAGCAGTTCTCCTGGAAAAATCTAACCAATTATTAAGTTGATTGTCTGAAAATTATATTCACTATCAAGATTATTCTAATTCTAAGTTCACCAACTATATAATGGTACAATTACCAGTATTATAATAACTTGATAGATCGTGAACTCCTTTACACACAGTACCAAAGAAATCTTTTAATTGAATATTTAAAAAGTTTTGCACTAATAGAGTATATTGAATTCAAGTTGTGTTTACCTGTGTCAGTACGTAGAGGGCAAGATGTCCGAATGAGAACACATCTAGAGATGGGCCATATCTGTGGCTCTCACTGAGAGCCTCTGGTGGCATGTACACAGTGGTCCCCGGATTCTTTGAGAGTGTCTGGGCTAGTTGAGTTGGTTTTAAAGTTACCATGCGAGAGTTTCCCATGTCAGTGATCTTAGCTGTCAGAGACGATGTGAGGAGGATGTTCCTTGCAGTCAGGTCTCTGTGGAATATTGGAGGTCCTCGACTATGCAAGTAAACTAAACCGCTGCCTGTGTCTGTAAGAATGGAAATCTTGACTGCAAGTGGAATATTAGGGGAACACTCCAGAAGGTCGTCCACACTCATTTCTAGTCTCTCCATCACCAGTAGAGGTAGTTCTGATCCCTCAAGGAAACACAGACCAAGGAACTGTGTTATGTTAGGATGTCGGAGACCTGCCATGAGTTGACATTCCCGTTGATATCTGTCTACAGTCTCTCCAACTCCTTCATTCCCAGGATCCAGTAATAGTTCGTGCATACGCTTGGCAGCACACAAAACCTTGCTATATTTTACCTGAAATACCATCATATATCAGTTAAGTAAATTAAACAGGGCTCAGGTTCTGTATTAAAATGAGGATTGTTAGATAGTGTGTATATACTACAATGATTTAAACTACTATTGAGAACTTGGTGTACCAATGATGCATAAGCTTCAGAACATTACACTGAGATCTAACTATTCCAAGCTTTCTAATAGCTGTTGAGCTAGAACACTCACTTCTAACACTGAGCCATATGAACCTGTTCCAAGCGTCTTCCCAGTAGGTACCACCTGGTCTAAGAAATACTGTTGTAACTTAGAATCTCTTCTAAAAGTTCTAGACCAGCCTGGTCTCCTAGCCATTGTTGATGTTGTTCAGCAAACACTACGATTGTGCCACGCCTAAAACGGAAAGGTCACACAAATGGGAAACGTGACGTTGTGCGTTTAGTGACACCGCACTCTTACTTCATAGTAGGCATAGGTCGTTAACTAACCGCCCTGGTGTGTGCTGCGAGATCTTCGTGTCCACCAACAAAGTCTGTAGTAGGTCATGCGTGTGATCACATGTATTATATGGCGGGTGATTCGTGCCAAAATTAGACGCTCGCGTTACGCCGGCTACGACCATGAGATGCATGTTAAAAGACCATGACATGCAAGCTAACCGAGCGTGAGATGAAAGCTACTAGCCTGAGATGAAAGCTACTAGCCTGAGATGAAAGCTACTAGCCTGAGATGAAAGCTACTAGCCTGAGATGAAAGCTACTAGCCTGAGATGAAAGCTACTAGCCTGAGATGAAAGCTACTAGCCTGAGATGAAAGCTACTAGCCTGCGATGAAAGCTACTAGCCTGAGATGAAAGCTACTAGCCTGAGATGAAAGCTACTAGCCTGAGATGAAAGCTACTAGCCTGAGATGAAAGCTACTAGCCTGAGATGAAAGCTACTAGCCTGAGATGAAAGCTACTAGCCTGAGATGAAAGCTAATGGCGTGAGATGAAAGTTACTAGCTTTGAGAGTCGAATTTGAAGAGTGAGATTTAAGTTTGGGGCGCTAGATGCAGGCTTTATCTATGCTTTAGCTAACTAGCTATAAACACGAGGTGCAAGTTGGGAAGACTGGACTAGCTTCTCCAAGTTTGTCGTTGTTGTTTCTGTTGATACATCAAGAATGGCTACAAGGAATATTCAAGGAGTTTCTGGAGAAATTTGTGGTACCATATATCAGTTAGTAACACAATATGATGAATCCAAAGATCCCTGTGACCTAGACTTTTTAATTTTCAAGCTACACCAGTTTTACAGAATTTTGTGTGCCTCAGACATTGAGGATAATGTACTAGAAAGTGTAAGTCAGTGCCTTTCACAACTTCAAGAATTGCAAAGGAGCCAACCAGAAGTTGTCAGATATTTACCACAACTTTTATGTGGAGGGCGTGGCAGACCAAAATTTCATGTATCCTCTGAGCAACTGGAACATTTATTAAAGATTGAATTGAATTGTTCTTCAATTGCATCATTACTTGGTGTGTCACTTCGTACTGTTCGCCGTCGAATGTCTGAGTTTGGGTTGTCAGTCAGAGAATATTACACCAACATCAATGATTCACAACTAGATTTCATTGTGGAAGGAGTCAAATTGTCATTTCCCAATTATGGCTATCGAATGTTACGAGGACATCTTCGGGGTCTCGGTATCATTCTAACCCAGCAAAGGGTAAGAGAGTCCTTGAATAGAGTCGATCCATGTGGAAGTGCTGTTAGGTGGGCTTCTTCTATTCAGAGGAGGATATATCATGTGGAAGGTCCATTGTCACTTTGGCACATTGATGGGAACCACAAACTTATAAGGTAGCTACAACAATTTTATTTAAAGCTTTTAATTTTAAAACTTTGGAAAGCACAGAGCAAGTTAAATTTCTACTGAAACTGATGACTGCAGTTGAGCACATATACTGGGCAATATAGAAATTATTTTTCAATTAGCTTACACTCAATTATCATAAATTGAAAATGTAGCTAGCTGGCTAAGTGGCTTCGAAACCTACTAATATATAGCACCAAACAGGGTTCCATCATAATGTAGTAGCTACATGCTAGGTTTCTGTTTTTTGTTTGTTAGAATTAATTCAGTTTTGCTCAATTATCATTATTATTATTATTTATTTTTTATTTATTTTTATAGCTAGACATTCATTTGAAAATATAGTTAAGGAAAAGTAGTTATTAACTAATTGCCAATAGTGGCTACACTTGAATTTCATGAATATAAAATGATCTAATGGCTAGCTATTTGTGTGGGGTGTTTTATTCTGTTCTCATTTATTTATTTATTTATTTAACCCCTTACTTTGTGCTCTTCTCACCCTCTGCTCCTGTTGCAACCATTTTTTAAAAGGTTCAATAACTTAATTCACAACTTTCAGCTCATGCTACTTATTCATTTGTTAGATGGCGGCAGGTAATTCACGGAGGAGTGGATGGATATTCAAGAGTTCCGGTGTATCTTCACTGCTCAGGGAACAATAAAGCCAGCACTGTTCTTCAGCAATTTTTAACAGGTGTTACAAGTTATGGCTTGCCGTCTCGTGTTCGTAGTGACAAAGGCGGAGAAAACACTGCTGTTTCAGAATTTATGCTATCACACCCAATGAGAGGAGCAGGAAGAGGCTCAGTGATAGTTGGAAAGAGCGTTCATAACCAAAGGATTGAACGCTTGTGGAAAGATGTATTTGAAGGTGTTTTACTCTTGTACTACAACTTATTCTATTATTTAGAGAGCATAGAAATGCTGGATCCTTCTGATAATGTTAGTTTATTTTGTTTGCATTTTGTTTTTATTCCACGCATTAATCAAAGCTTGAAGGAGTGGAGAGAAGCGTGGATCTGTCATCCACTGTCTTCAGTGAATGGGAAAACTCCACTGCAGCTTTTTTATACTGGACTGCTGAAATTCAGTAGCACATCACAAACATGCATTGCTCAAGAGTTATTTGAAGATTTGCCACCTGTAAGTTTATTAGATTATGAGCTTAGCATTTTGGACTTGTGGTCTATTAACTAGAATCTAACCAGCTAATGGAAATTTATACTGTATTTCAATGTTCATAATTGTGTGCAATTATAGAATTACTTCTGTATACTGTACAGGACGAAATAGAGACATTTGGAATAGACTGGGATGAGCTCTTGAACACCATTGATGATGCCTGCACCGTACTTGTACCAGAAACTGAATGCCGTATCAACTACGACCATCTATATCAATCTATTGACCCTCAAGCTTCGAGTGATTCGTATGGAATTGATATTTTTTTTAAAACTGTTGAACTAATAAACAGTCAATTATCTAGCCAGTAAGTTGAATGCAGAAACGATGATCAGAGTTCATGATTTTTTATAATGTTTTTTTTTCCTTCTTTTACAATTGTCCGAAACCTTGAGAACACAAAATATAAAAAGTCATTCTTTCTTTAAAAATATTATAATCCTCTGGAAGGTTTCTTGGTAGCCTGAAAATCATGCTGCACGTAGACACTGTTGGCACCATTAAATCTGAATCAAATTGAATGGTTTTTTCAGCATGTGGAAATCCAAGTGGTGGAATGCAGTCACACCCAGTGAGAAAAATGAAGATGTCCTTCAAACTAGCCATGCCTTCTATACCATCTGCAATAATAATGATAATAATGATGATGATGATAATAATAATAATAATAATAATAATAATAATAATACTTGTAATATTTATACTATAATACTTGTAATATTAATAATAACAACAAACTCCAAGATAATGTGGTAGCTAATATAGAACAACAGGTTGGGCATACCTTCACTATCTCGTAAATAAGTGATCCAATTCATTATTGTGCACTCTTCTCTCATTCTGTTATTGGATCCAACTTCTGCATACAAAACAGTGTAAAAATCTTGTATGAAGTCAGCAGTCAGACACTGTTTGGGTGGGATAAATACTTGTCTCATTGTTGATGGATGTTCCTTAATTAACTGGAAAAGTTTAATGTTTGAAACCCTTCAATTAACTGTTCTAATTCTGAATTCGAGCGATAAATAATGAAGTGCCGACATAGTGCTGAAATAATTTCTTCTTTTTCAATAAGCTTCATGTGATAAGAAGATTGTGTAACTCCACAGTTAAATCTGAAACCATACTCATCACTGTCTAGCAGCTCCTTCATTCTTGCTTCATTATCACATTCTCTTAACTATATTATAACAATATATCCCATGGTAAAAATTGCTTTCATTGACTTCGTAAGTACAGAACAAGTGTAGAACATTTATTATATTAACTGTGTATGACTACATACTTGATTTAACCAGGTTTAAAAAAAACATATGCTAAGACCTTATATGTGACCATTGACGGGAAAACCGGGCACAATGCGGCGCACGTGAACATTGAGAAAAGATCAATCGATTTCTTAAAAATGTATTATTTCAAGCCAACAGAAAGGATACTGTTAGGTCTATTATAACGGGAACATCTTAAGCTGTAATGATAAAACTTGGAGAGCTCAATATCTGGATGCCGTCAACTCCGTAAGTCCAAAAATATTTTTTTGAACAGGGCCGTGTTGTGCCTGGCTTTCCTGTAGACATAGTTGCTTATATTTACTCTGGAGATCTTTAAGGGTGCACTACCACCGGAACTTGTGGTCATTAAGCGATTCAATACAATACCACAGAACCGCCCGTAACTCGATCCTAAATAGGTCCACGCGAACTGCCTATTCATGCGCAACTCATACGCGTATCAATTAACTTTGCCGCCAAAACTTTGTCAATTTACCACAAAAGCTATATTACCCACGAGCCCACCAGCTACCGCTAGTGATTGCTTTAGGGAAGCCATAATGGGAAGTAACAAAAGGAAGCAGCAATTAACTGCAGCCAGGTCAAAAAGGTTTTGTGAAAGTAAGTAGTTTGTGGTGTTTTTTTTTTATTAAACATACCTGAAACAAAAACACTCAATTATAGCTCCACACCAGGGCAGGAGCCACACAGTTGATCAGGTTAGAAATAATAATAATAAAAAAAAGGATTAATTTTACAATGCAACATGAATCTAAGGCTGAGGTGGATGAAATCAACATGGAGAGCCAGGGAGCTGCCTCTGTTTTAGAAGCAGAGAGTGACAGGGTTATCTTCTATCCTGGACTTGCGTCCTCTCCTTCAGAAGGCCAGGAAGCTATGTCGTCTTCTCCAATGAGCCTGGAAACTGTATCCTTTCCTCTGGAGAGCCAGGGAGCTGGAGTTGTGAATTTTAGTCCTGAGAGTCAGACAGCTGAATCTGAGGTTAGAATTCCTATATTGACAAACACATGAAACTATTATTTCATATTTAAAAACAAAACAAAAAAACTTGGTTGATTTTGACGCTATATCTGTTGTGAAGCCATATTATGGTCTAAAGTGTTATTAGTAAATAGTATTGAAAAAAGTCTAAACCACTTCTACACCTGTAATTAACCAACAACAGTCCAGCGAGCTATTATATGTTAAATACTATGCTGATATAGTTCTCAATACATCTACTACTTGCACGCTGCAATTAATTATAATGGTGTATAGGTAATGCCCACTGAAGCACATACCTCCGTCATCCAAGAGGTACAGACTTTTGCCAAGGATGCAGGGTTCACCACAGAATTGGTCTACTCAGTTTCGGAGATAATATCTGCCGAAAGCAGTTCTTGGTGTGCTTCTGACTCGCTGCACATTCATGAGTCTAAGTGTTCATGGCGCAAACACTATCCAGTACTATCATTCATGGTATCTGGTCACCTGCACTGTGAGTACGACAGGCTGAGTAGTCTCCTTGGTTTGCCACCATGCTGTGAGTCGCAGTGGAGCAGAATCACCAAGAAGCTGGAGGAATCCGTCACAGACTTGGCAGAGTGGTCCTGTGGTCAGGTAAGACGTGAAATTGTGAATCGCGGAGACAGCAAGAAGTGGATGACCTCTTTTGATGGTTTTTACCTGACCCGGGGCCACTACTCCAACAACTCTTCTGCCACACTGCACGACTACGCCTCAGGGAAGGTGGCGTGGTTTGCGCATCGCACCAAACGTGGTTCAGGCCATAACTGGTGTGGGACTTCCGCGGGTGCAGAGACAGATATGCTTGATGATCTTCTTGGTAAAGCCAAGGACGCTGGATTCGTGATAGGCGAAATGGTGTGTGATAAGGATACGTCATCCAATACAGTCTTCTGTCGGCATTTTCCTGAAGGAATGGTGACGTACTGTTCCAACCACACCACCAAGAACTTCCACAAGGCTCTGGAAAAAGTGAAGAGACACAACTGTGAGGTAAATGATAAAAATAATTGTACTGAATTGTAAATAAAACGTTGAACGAAGAATAAATCATGAATTAAGCAGCAGTTCTATATTGCACCCCCCCCCCCCATTTTTTTTACTTGTTCAAATAATTTTTGTACTCATTAAAATCATTTAATTTAAAATGTAGTGCAAGGCAGACAAGTTCCGCTGTAAACGGATGTCAGATGACTTACTGACTCATTGCAAGGCTGCTCTGAGTAATGTCATTGCATCTGACGCAGTGCAGCAGTCGGACAATCCGTTTCAGGAATTCACAGATGGCATTCGGAACTTCGTTCCTCACTATTGTAGAAATAGTCATACTTCTTCTTGGTGCCATCATCCTAAGGTAACACAATAATCAGCTGATCAAATGTAGATGCACTATTATTATTCAAACATTTTCCAGCTTTATTAATGCATAATAAAAATAATAATTTTGTATTCTTTAGGTGAACTCTGATGGATCTCCCTACAAAACCAATCATGGATTCACTTGTAGGTCCCAGGTGGCTGCATTCACCAGCCTCATTGAGGAAATGGCCACACACCCCCAGGACTATGTGTCAGACCATGGTCGTCTTACTACTAACGCAGTGGAAGGCTTCCATGGTCTGGCACTGATGTACAGGGGGAAGCGCACTGACCTCTGGCACACACACTATGTGTGCAAGACAAACATGGCCATATGCCACAAGGTACAATATGCCATAAATACCATATGCAGGTTGCTGGGGTTTTAGTGGTATTCCCTAATGTTTTTATGTCTACACTTATTTTCATAGCTGTGCAAATGTTTATAATTAAATCTTATTGCTATAACAGAATCTGGGACCTATTTGGAAGGTATTCTGCTTCCACAAAATGGGAGTAGACATGCCACTAGATGCTGTTGCTTCCATTGTAAAGGAGCAGCAGCAATGGGAGAAGCGCCAGCAAAAGAAGTCCAGCAGTGATAGTATTCACAAGAGGTACCATTCATTTAATTAATATCTATCAGTTTCATCAAAGCAGTTAATTATTTATGCATACCTAATTTAATGGTACTATCCATGCTTGTGATGTATTGCAAATGTGTGGCATACACTGACATAGCTATGTTACATAAAATTGCAGGAACTTACAGAAGATGGCAAAAAAAGCTCGTTATGAGCAAGAGAAATTGTATATGGAGCGACTGGCGGGAGCTGGGTGCACAGTGGGCGAGTATGTGGGTGACGGGCAGGGAGAGACAGGATCACTCGCGGCTCATTCACATGTGGAAGAATTAGATGAGGTAGGAGACAGTGGTGACGAGCAAAGCACAGATGATGACATGGAAGACCAACAACCTCTTCTTATTCTGTTTGACTGCAAAACTACAGGTTTCAGTATCTATAATGACCACATTATAGATATTGCTGCCAAAGTCATAGCATCTCCTGTTCCTGTTAGTCATCCGTCATTTTCGAGTCTTGTGAGAACAGCAAAGAATATCCCTGGGCCTGGTAAAATTATAAAAGAATAATAAATACAACAATATATATGCTTTATATGCTTGAATAATATATTTTGTGTAGTCGCAAAGCTGACAGGAATCACACAGACCATGTTACGGCCGGAGAGGGTATTATCCGAGGTTCTACCACAGTTTGTAGAGTGGCTAACTTCAACTGTGACACACATTAGTGATACTACCAGTACCATACACTATCCTGGTATGTTAAAAATATAGCCTCTGTTTACCTTGATAGTTAAGTACACTGCCACTGTAGTTTTAGTTGCCCACAACGGTTTCGCCTTTGATTTTCCGATCCTGATGGCTCAAGTGGAGAATCGTAACATGTCTCTCTCCTTCTTCACGTCCAACTCCATTCACTTCAGTGATTCATTGCCCCTTCTGCGTTCTGTATGTACAAAATATGTGTAAAAAAAAATTAAATTAATTATTCCCTTGTAGATGAAGAAAAATGGTGACACAGCTCTCCAAGGACTTAAATCACTAGGATTAGAGAAGCTCCACGAGAGTATTGTGGGAACAGGAATACAAGGCAGGAAATAATGCTATATATTTTTTTTTCTTTTTAATTTACAGCTCACTAAATATGTTAGGTGCTCACAGGGCATTACCTGATGTGCTTGCTATGGAAGCGGTTTTGACTCATCCTTCTCTGGTCAAGTGTCTGTCAAACCTAACCATCCGTTCTCCAGGCAAGCAGATCTCTCTGTGGCTTGAACAGAAGAGGGCACACTCTAGATCTACTGCTCTCATTAAGTCTTTGGGGAAGAAATCTGTCACCTCTGCACAGGCTAAGCGTCTGGACTCCTTAGGACTTGGGGTACACGAGCTTGTTGAACTTCGTCGTAGTCATTCCGACGAAGGCTTTCTCCAATGCCTGAAAGATAAAGAAGTACGAAGTCAAGCTTTGAGAAATAAGCTTCTAAAGGCACTCGAGCATTTGCAGTAACTCCATCCTTCACGTACCTTCTTCTCCCAACTTCACCGCATCAACTGGGCAGTTGCAGAGCTCCATCCATCGCGTATCTTCTACTTTCAACTTCACCGCCTCGGTAGCAGTTCCTCCACCAGCTTCGAATTCCAGTGCGCCTTCGTTTTAGCACCCAGAGTATTCACCGCGGAGTCTCCCACTCGGGCTCCCCTGGCTCTCCTCCGTTGTTATTATTGTTTACAAAACCGGCTCTTTTTAGAGCCACCAAATTGCGGGAGATTTCACTTTACCAACAATTTGCGCGCATACGGGTAACTGGAGTAAGAGGGCGGGGTTGAAGAATGAAATTGTTACGGACTAATAGTTAGCTTTGGTATCTAAAAATGGAAATTCTGAAGAACTGGTTTATTATAAGAAGGTAAGATTTTGCACACGTGGAACACACCCTATATAGGACAACATTACAACGAGTTTTTTCTTTTTAATAATACGAAATAAAAATAAAATAAGAATTTTTTTTTTTAAATATGACAAATACAGATATTCAAAATATGGCGTTGTAATTCTGTGGGGAAGCATACGGGCTACCGCGAAAAAAAAAATCGCCGCCGTAGCTCCAACCTTCACCTCAGAATTTCGGAAAGTATCACCAGGTATCCACCGCTGTTTCTCCGTCTCTGATTGGTCTTTGTTCTTCAAACTTGGCTTTATAGAGTTGTCTGTTAGTGTCCCTTCCAACTACAACAATAAAGTAAGCTCAAGTTATACAGGAAAAGAAATATGGATGCACAGCAAAACCCGTATATCTGCGGTTTCACGGTGCGGTTTCAGGTGGTAGTGCACCCTTAACGGCAGTAGAAATTTTTTCGTACAATTGAATAAAAATATATTTTATTCAAGTGAACTTAAAAGCCTATCTGATAGCTACCAGGCTGCATACAGAAAACATAGCTAAGAGGGGTGAAATAAGGATTTTGTGATATAGAAGGAACAATGAGTTTATATCACTAGTTACTGTAGGTTGCTCTGCTTAAAGATGAATACAGTGCAATATTGGTACATGTTAATAGTTAAGCCATAAGTTCATAAGGATTTTTAGGGGTTTGAAGGCTTCCATGGGGGTAAATACTTGAGAACTTCACTGTGCTCCTTCTCAGGATAATTAAACCATAATTACCTTATTGAGTAATGCCTGAATAGATTGATCTGGAACATCTTCTATATATACATTAAATGTCGTTCCACTTCTAAAAATGTAGTTCACCACTGACTTTGCCAAAAATGCTGGTCCTGGACCTCCATGAATAACAGACAATGCTATAATCTTGCCAATACTCTTGTACACATTTTTGTCCAATGCACTTGTGTTGTGCCTTAACACTCTTTTATCAAGTGGTCCTTCTAATAAATTTTCTTGAGAGTTGAGGGAATTCAAAAATAGCATGAAAAATTCTCTTTTTGGTCCCCCATCGTCTACTGCAGGTTCACCCAAGAATGTAAATCGTAAATGCTTCGATTCGTCAAAAGAGCGCTTGAATGACTGAATAGAATCTTTCCATATTTCATTACGTCTAACAGTAATCCTATAAGTGTTGTCCTTGTCCCTATCTAAATACTTGTTCCTATGCTCTTCGATAACGTCGACTAAAATACGAGTTTCTTCCGTAACACTATACAAACACAGAACATACATTAATGGTATACTCAAATCGCAATGTGTGGTGGGCAAGCTAGCTCAGCCAATTAAATATGGTAAAGTATCGTCCGTTTAAATGAGTTCACTGAGGCATGCTTTAGCTAAGTAACAATACTTTGCATTTACAAAACTTGTACCTATTTACTCCTAAATTAATAAAGCAAGCAGCTCGACACTTAACAATAGCATTAACTGCACGATTGAACTCCAATGTTTACAAGCAACAACACTACAACGCTAGTGGTAAATATTTCATATAGTCAAGTACACAATGCAAACGAGAAGTGGATTGAGTACTGAAAATAGTAATTATGGAGTTTCATTAGCCTGACTAACACCATTAAATACTGACGGCTTTCTCAGAACATACGCTGAACTTAGAAAAAATCTTGAGCAACTACTTACAAAAATGGAATGGGTGGCTTGAAACTCTGCCTTTTATACATAACAGAAAAGTGACAAACCATAGTCACATGCATATATATATATATACACACACACACATATATATATATATCTGAGATGCATAGAATGAAGCAAGCTAGGGGGCCGAAATGGAATTTTTTGACATGGTGGGGAGGCATCAAGCTTATGATATCTTTTGCAGACATCATAATTTGTTGTAGTAATTTGACTCAGTCGATTCTATTGATATACGATAATACAATTGTCTTTTTCTTCACCTATTTTAACAACCTACATGGCACCCTAGCATAAACTACCCCCTTTCTTCCCCCCAATCAAAAAATATTCTAGATCAAATGTTCTCCAAAGCTCATTCACAACGTGTGCTTGAGCACACTACTAGTTTGTATAACTCATTTTAAAAGTCTTACCTTGAACTAGTCTCCATACTAGCATCAATAGCTTCTTGTGTGTCTTGTTGTAACTGCCAATCAATTAATTCATCACTTTCAGAAATCAATGACACGTAGCTCCTACAAAGACAATAATAAAATAGCACATGAAATATTTGTGATCAAGTACTATATATAGTGTGAATACTCGGCAGCTGTGAAAATATCTGGGCAGGCTCCTTGAAATGCTCTAACTGATTTTAAAGAGCCACTTAACAACCGCCTCCCAAAGTCTACATCAGCAACATAATTTAAGTACATGTGATCAAATTTGTTTGTTCATGAATTTCAGCAAGCATAGGCACTCTTCCCCTCTCTGAATTAGTTGCTATTTTATAAAAGAAGACATTAATGCCAAAAAGACATACTTGTATGTAGATGTTCCAGGTTGAGAACTAGAAGGCAGGTGGACCACTGGCAGGTTCTCTTCGTCAGAATTACTGGAACTGAGTAAACATTTATTGTATTAGTTAATGAGTAACCTAACAGATATAAACAGCTTACTGCGAATCCAAATATTTCACTTCATACGTGTTCTCCACTGGAGGAATATCATACACTGGGAAAAGCTCTTCTGTGGTGGTATCACTAACAGTAATATCTGGAACCGTGCACGCTGAAGATAGGCTGGAAGAATTGCCAATGCTTGTGTCCACTGATGCACTTTGACATCCATCAGATACATGCTTTCGAAGCTGAGACATTGGAAAAAAACAATGGCATGTCCTGCAGAAATCTTCAGGTTCATTATTACTCTAAATAAATAAGCACACATGTGTAACTTTTAGCGCAAAATGATTGCATAACAACTTACACTCTGATCACTAGAGCAAAACCTTTCTGCTTCTTTAGTTAAGACATCACACTGCAAGGGACAGATGTATAACTTTGCTTGCCGAAGAATATCCTTCAGAAAGGGAACAGTAATACCGCAGTCTGGGCTATCAATAGCTACCAACTTTCTGGAGTTTTCTTTTAGTCTCAATAAAGTATAACCGCCACATGAATCAAGCACTGGGAAATTACTGATAATAATATCATGGATATGTTGAGCATCTCCGTCTGCATTAAATGTCAACTTCTTCAGACCCAGCCCAAGTTTAGCCAACTCCATTCTTTCTTGAACTTGTGGTATCCATGTCTGGTCCTGAAATTTCAAGCAAACACAATCCTTCGTAAACATGCTCACTTTTTGTTTCTTTGAAGTATAAGGATTGCCACATTTTTTCTTTCTGTTGTTTCTGTATAAGGAAAGATAATGCAAGTAGAAATATATTATTAACAAGTGCTGAAGAGCAAAAGAAAAATGTATAAAAACTACTCAGAGGTAACTCATGGTAAAGTAGCTTTAGACAAATGAAGAAGAATGAGTCCCAATATTCTGCTGAGTACTGTGCAGGCACTCACGTACCATTCGTTTAGACAAGCGAGTTTAGAATGAAAACACAACCGAGCGCAACTGACTATTCAAGATTGGATGGGACAAAATTATGACAATTTCATTAATGCAAAAAGAAATCAAATTATTTAATCCACTCTCTAAATATTAGGGACCTGCATCGTCACCTACACCTAGTTTTGATATTGGCACCTATAGTGTCGAGAGTTTATCTCTTTCCCAAGGTGCTTATTATACACACACACACACACACAGTGTGAAACAGTGATGAAACAGTGTTATGATAGCTGACATTTGAATTACTGTGTGCAGTAAACGTTGAAATGACACTAAAGTTAATTGTATAAGGAACTGCAACAAGCTGGATGAGCACAATAGTTCATTTTTGTATAATTTCTATCTATTTTTTCCCCTGTTGTTGTTGCATTGCTTTATATTCTATATCTGTTCCTACTAAAGTATATAGGCAGTACTCAAATCTTAAACTTATATTTTTACTTTAGATCCAGTGGATTGAATCCAAATATTTTTTTGTGCTCTTCTAATGCAGATAATTTCCTTTGCTGTGAATTAGAAGGAGGTCTTTCAGGACTACCTAAAAACAGATTAACACATCCAGTGTAAAATAAATACTCCTAAACTTGGTAAATCTGTGCACTACAAAAAACAACAACAACAACAACAACTGGAAATACATCAAACTAGTGCTGGGTGATAGTGATCATCACTATCATGAGAGTTAGCCTGATATAAATTTTGATAGTGAATATACAATCACATGTAAGTTTATCAAAGATTTTTTAAACATTTAAAAACAAGAGTGAACCTAACAGTAATATATCCTATAGATTACACATAATACTTGAAATAATTCTGAAATTAAGTTTAGTAAAATTAGTCTCTGAATATAATAAGCAAGAAAAGCAAGCATATTAACATTACTGGAAAGAAGGCATGCTCAACATGGCGAGCAATACTGAAAACATGCTCACATACTACAATTGAAATTCCTAAGCTTTATATCACATGTAACTCTGTAACTAATATGATAGTCATGGCTGTAGACAGGAAGAGGCTAGAACCCTCTCCCCACATAATTTTGGCCAAAGTATATATGTAAATTTTGGAATACACCGTGATTGAATAGTTCATAATAAAAAATATGGCTTGAAATTGTTAAATTCCAGGAATCCAGGAATCAGGATCCAGGAATTTTTCTAGCTTTGTGTCACCGTGTGGGAAAAATAAATTGAACAAGTTTACTGCGGGGGCAAACCGAAGTCTAATGTCAAAGACTGTGGGGGCAATAATATTTTCAGTGTGGGCGAAATGCCCTTGCAGCCCCCCCTAAAAAAACCCTGGATACTATCACCCAGACTAATAATTCCAAATATAAACATATCAATTATCCTATATTTCCACTCCTGATAGTACTTCAATTGCTTCGCTAGCTTGCAAATAATTATACCAATAACATAAAACAACAACAACAATATACAATAATATTGTCTTTACTTTATAAATAATATAAATATTAATTATCTAGTATTATAATTCCTAAAGGAAAGAACACTTGCTTCATCAATTGCTATCAATTATAAACTGTCCCTTAGCCAGGGAAGTGCTCTCAATATTAGTTTTGATTAAATTAAACAATGGCTAAGATGCCAGTGGCAAATAGAATAGCAGCATTCTCTATGTAGCCAGCAGCAAACTTTCAATTCAACTCAGCTAGCATGGGGTAGAAACTAACCATTATGGCAGAAAGTAAGTTACCCTTTACAGTCCACCCTAGATTACTATCACTACCTACCGGAGGAACCTGCAGGGTTGGAAGACTCCGACAACTTCTTCACTTCAGTTAGAGCTCCCACAAGTAAATCTTTCGCTTTACTCCAATTCGCCATGATATCACTTTTGCAATCGGTAAAGGGTATTCCAACTACACGCAGCGCTCTTGCCACGCTTGCATCTCACCCTTAGTAGCTTTCATCTCAGGCTAGTAGCTTTCATCTCATGCTAGTAGCTTTCATCTCATGCTAGTAGCTTTAATCTCATGCTAGTAGCTTTCATCTCAGGCTAGTAGCTTGCATCTCAGGCTAGTAGCTTTCATCTCAGGCTAGTAGCTTTCATCTCAGGCTAGTAGCTTTCATCTCATGCTAGTAGCTTTCATCTCAGGCTAGTAGCTTGCATCTCACGCTCGGTTAGCTTGCATGTCATGGTCTTTTAGCATGCATCTCATGGTCGTAGCCGGCGTAACGCGAGCGTTTAATTTTGGCACGAATCACCCGCCATAGTGTAGAGCCTCCTTGATCTTCAACTCACGATTCTTACTGGCTCTGTCTACAAACTCTTACCTCTTCCCATTTAATGAGGTGATGCTGCTGCCAAACATGTTCAGCAATGACTGAAACCTTCTCATCACCTCTCTTACAAGCATCCTGGTGTTCTTTTACTCTCTGCTCAAGCCTTCTAGTTGTTTCAAACCACAACTGCAGGGTATACTGTGGTTGACTATGTGGTAATAAATATAGTATCTTTGACTTTAGTAAGATGTGATCTTAGTGTCTTACTCAAAACTACTAGGCTGGCCATATCAGACTGTCCCTACTAGACTACCACTACCAGACTGTCCCTACCAGACTGTCCCTACTAGACTGGCCCAATCAGACTGGCCCGACTATCCTACCAGACTAATCCTTACCAAACTCTCCTTACTAGACTGTCCCTGCCAGACTGTCCGATCCCTACCAGATTGTCCCTACTAGACTACCCCTGCCAGACTAACCTTACGGTTTAATTTGGGATGGGGAATCTTATGCAATAGCTAGGATTACTAAAATTTACTTACTTAAAAAGTGAATTATCAAAATAGGCAACAAGATGTCATTTTTTTTGTTCCGCTTGCTAGCTAGTTAGAACCAACCACATTCATTAAATTCAAACCACTCTATTTTATACAAGAAAGCAAATTGTGATAGAGTGCCAACATTACATTAATAGATACTGACAGAACAGATAAAAAATTGAACAAAAAAAAAAAATACTTCACTAAAAAACTGATGAAAACAAATTTATATTGTACAATTAAAAAAAAATTATGTTGTGCAAATAAATAATTTGACCGTAAAAATAGTTTAAAATTTGTTAGAGAATAAAAAGAGAAAGTGAAAGTATTTATTTCTGACATGTATGGTGGCAACTGACTAGCTAGTTACATTATTACTAGAGTATTCTTGGGAGACAAAGGTTCTGAACTGGCGGATTTTCTTAGCTTGAAATTTGTCTGCTTCTCATCACTTGTAATTGTAATAGCCTGAGGACATTGGAAATAAAATAAAGAGATCATTGTAATGTACTATCAGTGCCAACATTTCACAGTCCAAAGTTATAAAAAGTGTCAATGTAGAGAATAAACCAATACAGCTATATAATAAGAAAGAAAACTTAATAAAAAAAAAGTTGGTTTCAATTAATCTTCTTAAAATTTGTTAGAGAATAAAAAGAGAAAGTAAAAGTATTGTTAATCAATATCTCTAATTGAAAAAAAATCCTCTCATCACTGTTATTGGAATTTCTAAAAACTTCTGTCTTCAAACTCACTTCTAGTTTCTTTGCTCTTTCCTTGGTGAGGGGTTCGTACTCGCTGGGGGAGCTGAGACCGTTGTCCTCGGCCAGTGATCTCAGGTCAAAGTAGTACTTGGCATAGACACTAGAGAGGACATTGATATTGAACTGAAGCTGCTCCAGGTAAACTCTCTCCAACTCGTTCCTGGACAAACACACAAAGCAAATGATGCAATGGAGATGTACGCACACAGGCCACAAAGCTGACCAAATCTCACTGATATTAGCACTTGTATCTGTGGCAGAATACACTGCAACTAAACATGGTGTCCAAGACAATGACTTCAGTATAATTTAAGCTTAAACGTAATTTATTAAAACAATTGCCCCGACCTACGTAAGTATGTATGCAGTGGCGTAGGACGGGAGAGGGCTCCAGGGGCTGGAGCCCACCCCCCTTAATTTTGGGCCGCAATTATTAACAAAGTCGTTTCTCAGATGAACAATTTTTAACCACAAACAAATTGTCCTCGGAGCTCCCTATACCGAAACATCTTCCTACACTGCTGGTTATATAATATGCATGCATGTAATTACTACTCTTGATATTTGGCCAGACATGTCCAAATGTACATCATATTTTAACCCTACACCTGCCCTCACACAAAATACTTTCATCAAACGTCAATTACATTGATAAGAGTATAATTATAATATTCTGTGTGTCTGATGAGCTTCATTGAAACTACTTAACTCACATGTCCTCCACAGAGATGTCCCTCAGGATCTGGCAATAGTCCACATTCCATACTACATAAACAAATAAACAAACAAACAAAGTCATATAATAGCCAGCAGTGCTGGCAAATTAACTAGTGGCATTGAATGTGTTCCGATTTTTGGACATGTTCTTAAATCTCCAACACAAGCACACACATACACACCATATGGCACTGAAGACGGGCAGTGTTGTCTATTAGGGGCTCTTCAAAACACGGTTGGTTTAGCTTTGTTAGGCCATTGACAATAAACAACAACAAAAGTTCAAGCCGACAAGCATCTAGACATGGTACTACGTACATAGGTCTGGTCAGCCTATTTTGTAAAGCCAAAATTATTTACCAAAGGGTTCAATTCATTACTCTAATTGACCTGCACAGTCATCCAGACTAGACACACCCACTATAAAGTAACCTGCCGGATCACCCTACATTAGAAACGCCAACTATGAACTGACCTGCCTGATAATCTTAAACTGGACACGCCCACCATGAACTGACTTGCCTGATCATCACACACTAGACACGCCCACTATGAACTGACCTGCCTGATCATCTCACACTAGACACGCCCACTATGAACTGACCTGCATGATAATCTTAAACTGGACACGCCCACCATGAACTGACTTGCCTGATCATCACACACTAGACATGCCCACTATGAACTGACCTACCTGATCATCTCACACTAGACACGCCCACTATGAACTGACCTGCCTGATCGTCCCACACTTTAGATGCTAATAGAATGGCCCCTAGCAATATTCTCTTCCAGTTGCTAGGGTGAAGGTCAAGGTCGGCATAATGTAGAAGACGCTCAAGATAGATCTGTAGAGGTGTGTATGTGGGGAAAAAGAAGAAGTAAGGCATACGTCATTTAAATTATACACATAAAAATTGAACAAAAAATTTGAGAAAGAACCAAAGAGAATGGAAATTAATCAAAGAGGAGGAAACAAAATACACAAAACAAAAAAAAACAACAAAATATAATAGAATAAACACAAATGGTTGCTCTAGCTATGGATATTATAGGTTATTTGACAATAATCTATTGTTAATTGGTTTATTTCATTGCAGTGCTAATTATTTGGGTATTTAAAATGTACTTATATTATTAAAACCATCCCTGTGGTCTATTTTGTCATATTATTTATAATAATCTAGTGATGATATTAGAAAGCACAAAGGGAGTATACGTGCATGGAAATGAGAATCCAACAAACCCCACCCACTAATAAAAATAAGCATCACAATCACTCGGTAAAGTATGGAAGTCAATGAATATACTTACCAGAGTGATGATGGCACACTCAGCAGTGAGCTGTAAAGAAATTAAAAATTAATAAATTAAGTGAAATGACTCCCCCAACAAGATAAAATGTGTACATTACACATACAACAACGTAGCATAAAGAGTGAAGGCAGTTGGAACAACATTATTGCATTTGAAATGCTGAACTTTTAAAAAGCGTAAGATACAATATTAGAAAAAGCGAAGTCTCTCTAGATGTAATCTTTGAAAAAACAATTCCACCACAAAAATGTTGAACTCTGTTCCATAAAACAGCTAAAAAAAAAAAAAAATTTTTTAAATAATGCAGCAGTTGGTAACAAACGTACGATGGTTCCAGTCGACCGTGATTTTGTTAATCTTTCCCGTTCACTGTATGGCTCACTTACAGCTAACTAAAGCATTTGGTTAGTTTTGTTTACAGGCTCCTGAGACAAGCTATTATTGAAAACGTGAAGCTGTCAACTTGAATGTCATTTTACAATGCAAGATACACCAATATTACTTTTGTTAGGCTCACAAAAGGCTTAATTTTTTTTTTTTAACAACTAGAGATCCAACAATGGGTAAATGGCCTATGAAGTAGAGTCCTCGTCAGAGGGGTGTGCCGATCGCAACTGCAGTCAGCTGCTTTATCAAAGTTAATCAGACATTTTACACGTCTGGCACCGTATAGAAAACAGTAGTGAACTGACAGACCGTGTTTCCTAGGATTGTGAATCCAATCAAATCTGCGCACGTTGTTGCATGCACATTATGTGGTTATGCGTGGACATAAATATGTGGCAGTGCTTACAATAGTGTAAAGGGAAAAAAGAAACAACAACAACAACGAACCCAGTGGTAAATAATGTATTTATTCAAGTATCCAACCACGTGGTGCATCATGCAAACCTAGTGATGCAGCACCACTCTAAAAAGCCCTAGAGAGAATGCTACCAACAGATAAACTTGACCACTATATGTGACCGTCTACGGGAAAACCGGGCACAACGCGGCGTGCGTAAATATCGAGAAAAGATTGATCGATTTCTTAAAAATGTATTGTTTCAAGCCGACGGGAGGGAACGGTTAGGTCTATTATAGCGGGAACAACTTAAGCTACGACGATAAAACTTGGAGAGATCAATATCTGGACGCCGACAACTCCGGAAGTGCAAAAAAATTTTTTTCGAAGGGTGCCGCGTTGTGCCTGGTTTTCCTATAGACGGTCACATATGTAAACTGTGTTAGCAGTATAGTAAAAAATGATGCGGAAGGCAGAAGTAATTGGCGAGCGAGCGAGACACTTAGAGGGGTAACACAATTGAAAATCGGGGATTTTTTTTTTGTTTATATGTGTTTGGATGTACGTATGTCATTTTGTACTTTGACCCTCTCGTACTTTTGTGTTAGCTCGGTGTTCGACCCCGTCCCAAACTTCACTAAACAGAATCCTCTGGTTATCGATCATTACCCGTATCACCCTAGAAATTGAAATTTTTACCGCTTTGAATTATTTTGGGTGTGCAGTTAAAACTCAAAAACTTACCGGAGTTCCATTTCTATTTGAGTTAGTAGCAGTGGTAAGTTAATAATCTATTTGCCACTAAGCCCTATGCAACTGTATTTACCTGAAAATTCATTGTCCACTAGAGTTGTCACGAAGGTAAGTCTTGCGTAGGTATGTTCAGTTATATGAAAGTATTATGCGTTACAACTACTACTAAGAATATCGCAAAGAAAAAAGTCAAAATAACGTGACATGATAATTTTGCTTTTTTTTCAATTCAACAGTTGCAGGGATTGGTTACTATGGCATTAAATGCCTTTACCGTAACAATATTATGGTATTATACGTAATTTAAAAACTCGACTATAATCTAGTAGCTTGAGTGTTTGGAGGTATAATCAATCGTTTCACAATAGTGTAGTTTTAGGCTTGCTTGCCATTTGTGCTCAAGCACACCACTAGTAAACACATGTAAAAACAACAACAAAAAACAAAAGCAAAAAAAAACAAAAACAAACTTGGTGGTACTGCTCATGTTTTATGGTCTTGCTTCAATACCAAATTGGGAATACTTTTCATGAAGCCTATGTTCAATTTGTTTTAATATTAAACATTTTCAACTTGTGAGCTCTTCAAGGTAAATTTTGTTTCTTTACATTTTCCACAAGCTGGTCACATTGTATGTACACATGCTAACTACATAAGGTACATGGGCAATATATAATACACAAATACACACATTCACACACATGTACCATACTTTACCTGTGCTGCATGAAAAAGAGTTTTAATAAATTTATAAATAACTTTGTGGTCGGGTGTATAGTCTCCATAATGAGCAGGGACTTCCTCTCTCTAAATATGTACACACACACACACAACAAACAACACATTCAAAGTTTGTATAAAACCTTAAATGATAAAAATAAATAAATAAAAATAAACAAATAAATATTAAATAAATAAATAATAATAATTGTGAGTGTCTGTAAATATGGGACATACATACAGTGCTAACAATGTTAATTTTGCCAGCTACGTACCGTGAGTGGATGAAGTTTCTCATCAAACATGGGTAATGTCCGAGGGTCTCGTGTACGATCTCTATTCTTAATGTGATAAAACACTGCTAGAGAGACACTACAGACATAGAACGACAACAACAACAACAACAACAACAACAACAACAACAACATAATGTCCAATGGGTACACAATACACAAATCTGAAATTAGGTACTTTGCGGTATACGAGGTGAAAACCAGTATCAACGAGTTGTCGATAAAATTGAGAAGGATTTTCATGATACTGCATGCAATTATCAAAATTCCTTGCTAAAGCAAAATGTTTCGGGGCATACGATTTTTTCTTATAAATAAATAATTGATGTGTTGTATAAACATCCAAGTGTATATTTACAATATCGTAGATAGCTTCGTACAAAAAAATGGACGCCTTTTACTAACTATCATCAATTGATATACTTAGTCCGTATTGATACATAAATGTAAAAATATATACTCTTAAATTAAAAAAAAAATTGCCTCATTGACGAAATCCCTTTACCAACATACGCAATTGCCCACATGAAATCCCATACTTACCATTTTAACGAGAACTTGAGGTTGGGGAGGCTGACGATACTGTCATCAGTGTATATTGTGGAGCAGGAGTTCGCCTTCTTAATCATGAGAGGGGAGTGGTCAGCCCTGCCTCCTAGTACGGACATGCGGGCACTGCTGTGACGTTTCCGTCCAGAGAATGTCTTGGCTCGGCCTGGAATGGACACACACAAAATCAACAATAACACTAACAACCAAAAGAGCATTAACTAACTAACTACAATAAGAACAAAGCACAGAGTAGGAGACGAACAAATGACTTTTGGAAGCAACGAAGGAAGCAACGAGAGGGGCAGAACTAATCAGTTCTGGCTTTCCCATCATGACAACTAACTTAGAGTAGTAGTCATTTTCTAGCCAGAGTGTACATATAAATACATATACCAATTTTCTACTTCAAAAAGGGCAAATATTACAGTGCATGACACAAGTAGTTCTTACACTGCACAATAGAGGGAAATGTTAACAGCAGCATTCAAGGATAGCATACATGACATGTATGTATCAGAAATACATGTATTCACAAACCGGTTACTGCACTGTGTTTCTTGTTACGTATAAATTTATCTCCTTTTCTTGTGAGCTGCTTAATAATTGAATTACAATTAAAATAAATACCTCATTTTTCAATTTCATTACCCATGTTTTTTTGTTTCTGCTTTTTTTTGCCACTTTAGCTTTTTCTTGTATAGATGAAAGAAAATATGTCCTATTAATTATCCTAGTATAGTAACCCTGACCAATCAGCTACCTACTATTTTTCCATATCACCTGTGTTCATAGTTATTACGTTGGGTTATTACGTCCCCCTAGGTAAATTTCTTGTTACCAAGGTATTCGCACATGAGCAGTACCTAATAAATTTATTATCCATTGGATACCCGAGAATATCACTCGTCTGATTGGCGGTATTTACGCTCGTGCCTGCGGCACTCGCGTAAATACTAAGCCAACAGACTCGTGATATTCTCCTGTATCAAATGAATATATATATATATATAGCAATTGCTATTTTCTTTTAAACTAGTCAATCAGTAACTTACTATATATTTATATGTATATAACATATAAACTAAGTTAATAATGTGTTTGGTACCAACGGTTTTGGCTCACCATAAGACTGTATGAATACGTTGTGATACTTATCTTACTGGGATTGTGAAAAACAACAACAAAAAACAGGTATGGCCTTAGTCTTACATAGCTACATACAGTTGGTCAGACTGGTTGGCTCCTCCATCTAGCAAACTGTTGACTACAATTATGAAGTTAGTTAGCATATTGTACTGAAATGTGCATGCAAGGGATTCTAAGGAGGTAACAAAGTCTTATTAAATTAAGTAATAGTTATAATGTTTGTGTGCATAGGTCCAACAGAATATTGGTTGGTGGAATTTACAAGTTTATGGAATATATAATCCACTAAGTTGCATTATTACTAAAGACTTCAAGGATGGAAAGAGATTCCAGTAGATACTGCAGTGCTTTCACTTTACCATTTGCAAGTATATTATTGGAATGAGTGGCAAAGAAAACTAGCTGGTATAAATATTCACTAACTATCTTAGTATTATCTATTTACACATGTCTTGATTATTGGTTTAGGTGAGTACAAGTTAACAGAACAATTTTCAAGTCTTCACATACAACCTGATGAGGTCAATTTGATATCAACTGCTTCTTTGGAAGATATCATTGACAGTCTGAAAAATGGGATTTCGATTTCTAGTGTGGTAGATGTAACAAATTCAGAGACAAGGTCAATATTATGTAGCTATAAAATTAAGTCTCATGGCTTAAACCTATTCTAATAAAATGCTATGTCTTATGTAACTCAAAAGTACGGCAATGAATTTATTATGGCATAAGTGTTGCCAGATTTATTTTATTTTACAAATTCTAAAAGTAATCTCTTGTTTAGGGAAAAGAATCATTCTCCAAGGCTGTGCACCATACTAATCAAACCAGTGATAAAATTTCACAAATAATGAGGGAAAGATAAGTGTTTACAGTAATTCATCCTTTAATATATTACAGACTTTAACTAGTGCATATGCCAAATAAAGGTGCTTTCAGATAAATTGCTGAGTTTTGGCCATCTAGCTTGCTGATACATAATGGCTGTGTTTCCCATAACCCAAAGTTAGGAACATTTACAGTTTTGGGCTCTAATGGTATATAAACCTCATGTAGTCAGAATTTTTCCATCTGAGGATTGTTCCTGCCCTTCATATGAGTACTTGCTACCATCACATTGCTGTGAAGTTAAGTTTGGGGATTAACATGGTCGAAGAAAGAAAACCATTAATATGACCCAGTTGTGATGGAATACACGTGCGAAGGGCTAGAAAAGATCAGGTCAGAAAAGACCTAGACAAGGTTTGAATGAATAATAAAAGTCAATGTAGCTTTAATATAAAATAATTATGTTTGGGGGACACGTGTAGAAGTATTTACACTGGCTCTCTATTTTTCCACTCCTGTGTCTGTTGTTATGGAGAGAAGTAATCACGAATATTAATGGGCGAAGTATGGCATGTCACAAACTCCACGTGAAAATTTAATTTTTCCAACTGATTTTCATGCCACTCTAATGATTTGGATCATGTATATAAATATGTCATGTCATATGATGTAGTAATCAATGCAGTGGCCGTGAACTCTGATTTTTTTATTGTTACAATATTAGGCTTTGAATTCTACAATAATTTTAATGATTTTACTGTAATGCTAGACACTACATGAACAAAAAAAGCAGCTGCCTAATTTGATTTGGGAGTTTGGAATTGAAATATCAAAAGTAATCTAAGTTTTACAATAAGTACACATTTAATCAGAAAATCACAAGAGGTTAATCCAGAATGGTTGCTGAAACTGACCACACCCTTTCTATTGGTAGTGCTACTTCTCTTGAGCAGCTAAAGCTACCAATTTCATTACAATCCAGTGGAGTACCACCAGCCCCTCCAATAATTCTGAAGGGGGGCCTCCCAACCAATATTTCTCCCTGCTCATGTTAAATTAGACAATTTACACTCATGACAAGTGATCCTTATAGTTGAATTTGTACAATTACAAGTTGTATGTGAAAGTTAGCAGTTACTATAATATCATCTACTAATCATTTGCATCACCTTCATTTTAAGCAGCCTGTATAAAGTTTGGCTCAAAAGAAAACTTAGTGCAGCAGTCTTCTTTTTTCTTCCAATTTGAAGGCACACTGCTTAAAGAGTGATGTTTCACTAAATTTGTAGATCATAAGTTTACAACACTGTTTATAGTAAACTATCAGTATGCTTCTGGTTTACCATGCTAGTGTTCCAGGTTTGTCATACCTTTACAGAAATAAATAGGAACACTTGAATTCATTATGTAAGTGTAAACAAATTACTATGCAGATATAGATAGCTAAATAAATTACTTTTTAATGTTTAGGATGTGTCCAGGCCTGCTAGGATTCCTGGAAGAACCTCAAGCATGTGCAGAACATTCATGAACTCCCGATATCGAGAAACTCCCGAAACATTAATATACCCCGTAGCTATTTTATTGTTTATTATAATGCACGCACTTTTCGCATTATCTTAGTTACGTTTTATTCCACTTTCTGTGCAGTGACTCATTTTCATTGTGTTCTATTATCTATTTGTAATCTATTATAACTAATTGTGGTTGTTGGGACTTGGCTGTCTCTGTCACATTTGATAGACAGCGAGATCCCAAAGATAACTTGTACAAAAGTCCAGATCGTCTGTGGGCCTTACAACCCTACAGCTCCATAGCAAGACGTTGCTCTGGCAGGACGTGACCATCCATCAGGATGTTTGATTAAATGGCAATTTATATCTCCAATTAATAATTGCATGACTGAAGGAGATTAAGTTAAAATTAAAGTTGCTTAGTTTTAGTTTATTCGTCCATTCTACCAGTAGTTTTTGTTTCAATGGGATTGGTTGTCTTCTACAGGTCTTTGGTTTTAAGTTTTAGTTAACTAAAAATGACACTACTGTGGGGTATGGTTATTGTTTGTAACTTTTCAATAAGTGAATTTTGTTTAGTTACTGCAATAAGCTAACTCCAATTAGTTCACAATATTAGAGGATCTGTGCAAATGATTGAATGGGTTAAACCTAGCGTTACTATATGGCCACCATACAGATCTTAGACACTGAAAGATAGGCCAGACTACTATAGAATGTCAACTATCAAATAGTGATTCTGAGTTAACCAATTTGTTCACTCTCAAAGATTGTATTAAAATATAGCTATTGCTAATCATTTTCTTGGAGTTATATTACCCTAGAACAGTGCGTCTTTTTATTTTTTACTCAGAAGCAAAGGACATAAATGATAGGGAAGGAAGTGAAATACACCACACTAACCCTCCTCAACAACCAGCATAAATAATTTACCACATAGAAATTTTAAGATAGCCCCCAAGTGTAGTCCTTGTAGAGAGGTCATTTCCTTACCTGCTTCTTGTGACAGCATCATTATGGAGTGTGATTAATCATTGCTGCCATGGAAATCACATATACCTATAAAACCTACCGCAAACATCAGCGTAACTCTAACTACGCAAGGTAAGGCGGTCAGTAATCGGGTCGGTCCGATCAGTAATGAGACCCTACCCAATTTAATTGCGTATGGGAGTACGCCGTTAAGTATACGGAAACGTTAATTATACCGGAATGGAAATTCAATTTATGTTTTCACAATTTCTATATAGTTCAATTGCTTTGCTGAATACATGACAGCTTAGTAGCAGACTAGGCGGGGTTAATACCAGGCGGAGTACCAGCAACGGTTGGTGGTTAGGTAGGAGGGAGTGTCTGGCGGGGTCATGCGCACAGGGCTCCCCACGTGTGGGAGGTGAATAATTGGAATATACTAGCGGGGAAGAGAAAAGTTGCGGAACGAAAGATTTTAAGATTGTGATCATGGAGAAAGAGCCCATTTTCAAGAAAAGGAGAGTGTGTGAGCCCTCTGCTGCTGGTACTGGTGCTTCCACTTCTGGTACTTCCTCAGTTGCCGGTACCTCGGGGGCAATTGATGCTTGTGACTTTGAGAGCAGGGTCAAAGCGCTGGTGGAGGAGGCGCTCAGGGCACACTCGGTGGCCAGAAGCAGCTGCAATAGTGGCACTGGTGGGAAGTCAGGCGTTGGTGGTGACTCCAGCAGTGGTCTGGGCAGCAGCAGCTCTAGCAGTGGTGCAGTGGGGGGTATGTTTGTTAAAATAGCCGATTTGGTGTTTTATTTTGCTCTATTTATTGTTGTATTGCCTGGCTGGCCATGGTGGAGCCACGGATTGAGATGATGGTAGTTTTACTCTTTTATCTATTATATATACTTACTGTCTGCCAATACTTTTCACTAGTGGTAGTAGGTAGGTGGTGTACTGAAATAGGAAGAAAAAAATAAATAAATAAAATAAATAAATAAATAAATAAAATAAAAGGGGCCTACGAAACGTTGTCAGCATGTGTATTGTGATGTGAGCATGTGGCTCACTTGATGGAAGGGCGTGTGGCCCTACATAGTATATGAAGTATTGTGTTGTGAGCATGTGGCTCACTTAACAGTAATGACTTAAAGGGCGTGTGGCCCTACATAGTATATGAAGTATTGTGTTGTGAGCATGTGGCTCACTTAACAGTAGTGACTTAAAGGGCGTGTGGCCCTACATAGTATATGAAGTATTGTGTTGTGAGCATGTGGCTCACTTAACAGTAGTGACTTAAAGGGCGTGTGGCCCTACATAGTATACGAAGTATTGTGTTGTGAGCATGTGGCTCACTTAACAGTAGTGACTTAAAGGGCGTGTGGCCCTACATAGTATATGAAGTATCGTGTTGTGAGCATGTGGCTCACTTAACAGTAGTGACTTAAAGGGCGTGTGGCCCTACATAGTATATGAAGTATTGTGTTGTGAGCATGTGGCTCACTTAACAGTAGTGACTTAAAGGGCGTGTGGCCCTACATAGTATATGAAGTATTGTGTTGTGAGCATATGGCTCACTTAACAGTAGTGACTTAAAGGGCGTGTGGCCCTACATAGTATATGAAGTATTGTGTTGTGAGCATGTGGCTCACTTAACAGTAGTGACTTAAAGGGCGTGTGGCCCTACATAGTATATGAAGTATTGTGTTGTGAGCATGTGGCTCACTTAACAGTAGTGACTTAAAAAGCATGTGGCCCTACATAGTAAATGAAGTATTGTGTTGTGAGCATGTGGCTCACTTAACAGTAGTGACTTAAAGGGCGTGTGGCCCTACATAGTAAATGAAGTATTGTGTTGTGAGCATGTGGCTCACTTAACAGTAGTGACTTAAAGGGCGTGTGGCCCTACATAGTATATGAAGTATTGTGTTGTGAGCATGTGGCTCACTTAACAGTAGTGACTCAAAGGGCGTGTGGCCCTACATAGTATATGAAGTATTGTGTTGTGAGCATGTGGCTCACTTAACAGTAGTGACTTAAAGGGCGTGTGGCCCTACATAGTATATGAAGTATTGTGTTGTGAGCATGGGGCTCACTTAACAGTAGTGACTTAAAGGGCGTGTGGCCCTACATGTAGATGAGTATATGATGTATTGTTTTACGAGCTTGTGGCTCACTTAACAGTACTGACTCATGGGGGTGTTATCCTACATATTATGAAGTTCTGTGTTATGGGCATGTGGCCCACTTAAAGCAGCGACTGGAAGGGTGTGTGGCCCTACATGGTTTATGAAGTATTGCATGTGGCTCACTTAACGGCAGGGTCCTGAAGGGTGTGGGGCCTTATATAGTGGTTGAAGTGCTGTGTTATGTGCATGTGGCTCACTTGATAGCAGTGACTTACATGACATGCGGTTCCCCATGGTAGTTAGGTATAGTGCTGTGAGCGTGTGGCTCACTTAGCAGCACCTAGGGAAAGGCGGGGTATGTGGCCCCCGCTTTGGCTCGGAGGAGCATAGGCGTGGTATTGGGACTGTGTGCATACAGGCCTGGGCACTGTCGATGACCATGCTGTGGTGGCACTGGGCCTACCGAAGTCAGCAGATGGCGCGAAGCCAGAGGGCGTGGTTCCGTCCAGTCACCAAGCGGAGGGGGCAGCAAAGGCTGCAGAGGTGGCAGCAAAGGCAGCGGAGGTGCCGTGCCGTTTCTCCCACTGCTGTGCCCGGTTGGGGATCATGCTAGGAGGTTTGCCCTCCTGCGTTTGAAGCGCCTCCTGGGGAGGAGGGTCGTCGTGGCCTTAGCTGATCGTTGTCCAGGGACATTTTGTGGCTATTTTGTGTGGAACTTTGTTGTGCGATGAGTTCGCTTGTGGTTCATTCTTATTCTGTTGATTAGAAAAATTAAAAAAAAATAAAAATAAAAAATAAAAAATATAAAAATAAAAATAAAAAGTTTGTTAGTATACGTGGCATGTGCCAGTAGGAGTGGTTGCAATGGAGAGTAAGGGTACTTGGACCTGTTGATCCTTCTCCCGCAAAACTGGTCCATGTGAACCGTTTTGGGCTGGTCCCGAAAGGCCATGCATCGGGGAAGTGGAGGAGGTTAATCGTGGACCTTTCATTTCCCGCTGGGAATAGTGTCAATGATGGAATTGACCCAGGGTTATGCAGTCTGCAGTATACATCAGTGGATTTTGCCTGTCACAAGGTCCTGGAGTTGGGGCAGGGGGCGAATCTAGCGAAGTTTGACGTATCAGGCATTCAGGACAGTGCCGGTCCATCCTGATGACCGGCACCTCTTGGGTATGCAGTGGCGGGGCCGCACCTACGTAGATAAGGTGCTCCCCTTTGGCCTCCGATCAGCACTGAAGCTGTATAATGCCATTGCCGCTGGTCTGTTGTGGATCTTGGCTAACACTGACCAGGTGATATGCATCCACTACTTGGATGATTTCTTACTATTTGGAGCACCAGACTCATGTCAGTGTGGGGTGTCCTTAGAAAGGGCACTGGCCCGGTGCAAGGGGTTGGGTGTGCCGATAGTCCCGGCAAAGACTGAGGGCCCTGCCACCAAATTGACTTTCCTGGGGATAGAGTTGGATACGGCCTCATTGACGATAAGCCTTCCCCGGGAAAAGCTGGAACGCCTGTGTACCATGATTCGGGATTGGGAGTCAAAGAAGTCTTGCACCAAGAGGGAGCTGCTGTTACTGATTGGGTACTTACAGCACGCGTGTCTGGTTATTAAACCGGGCCGGTCCTTCCTCCGGCGAATGATTGACCTTTCAGCCAGGGCGAGAGCACTGCACCATAGGGTGCGGCTGAATGCAGGCTTCCGGTCAGACCTTAAATGGTGGAACTGTTTTTTGCCTGTGTGGAATGGCACTTGCCCGATGTCCAGCGTGGTTAAGGGCGAGCCACAAGTGGTGCTCACTACTGATGCGTCAGGTGCATGGGGTTGCGGGGCCTATACATGCATAGGTTTCTGGTTCCAACTCAAGTTTCCTGATAGCTGGTCAGAGATTCATAATATGGTGAAAGAGCTACTGCCGATTGTTATGGCAGTGGCCGTGTGGGGGCGCCTCTGGAAGGGTGCAACGGTGTCTTGCAGATGCGACAACATGGCGGTAGTTGCAATCGTTACTCCGGCAAAAGTAAGATGGACAGGGCAATGCACCTGATGTGGTGTTTATCGTTTTTCTTGGCATGATGGGACGTGACATTAGTCTGTCAGCACATCCCTGGTGTCGACAATGGCGCAGCTGATGCGTTATCTAGGGATTCTCTCCTTTTATTCCAGCAGCTGGTGCCGGAGTCAGCGGCAGAGGCCACCCACATCCCAATGGGACTCCTCCAGTGCCTAGTCAGAGACACCCCGGATTGAACAAAAGTGGACTGGGTGACCCTGTTCAGAGGTTCTATATGATGGGCTTGGCCGAATCTACACATAAACTATATGCTTGTGGGGTGAGACGATTCATGGGGATATGCGCTACGGCCGGCCGAGCTCCAGTGCCAGCGGATGAAGACACACTGTGCCATTTCGCTGCCTCGTTGGCAGTGGATGGTCTCCGCCACAGGACAATTAAGTCGTATATGGCGGGAGTGCGTCACCTTCATATCTCGGAGGGCTACGGGGATCCATTCTCGGCTGGCTTGCATAGGTTACACTACGTCTTGCGGGGTGTGAAGCGTGCTGAAGGCATGGCAGGGGTGTCGAAACGTGAGCATAGGCCTATTACACCTGACTTGCTTCGCAAGATCAAAGGAGTGTGGAACCCTCGTGCACACGAGGCAGATGTGGTCATGCTTTGGGCGGCATGCTGCCTGTCATTTTTCGGCTTTATGCGGATCGGGGAACTGACAATGCCATCGGACGATGGCTACGATGCCTCTGGTCACTTGTCATGGGGAGATGTGTTGGTCGATGATCCTGCTCACCCTTCAAGAATAGAAGTTCGCATTAAAGCCTCGAAGACAGACCCTTTCCGACTAGGGATTTCTATTTTTATTGGCAGAGTGGCATCCGATCTCTGTCCAGTGGCTGCCATGTTGGCTTACTTGGTGGTGCGAGGCAAAAGTGCTGGACCTCTGTTCAGATTCATTGATGGCAAGCCTCTAACCAGGCAGCGCCTGGTTACTGCAGTCAAGGTTGCACTGGAAGAAGCAGGCGTTGAGCCAGGTCAATACTCTGGACACAGTTTCCGCATTGGTGCAGCCACTACGGCGGCAGCTAGGGGCCTGGAGGACTCCACAGTTAGGACCTTGGGACGGTGGAAAAGTCTCGCGTACTTGGAGTACATAAAGATTTCAAGGGCACAGCTTGCATCGTATACAGCAAGAATTTGTTGAACTCGCAAGTGTACTGGAACGGGTGGCTGTTGCTGTTGGTAATACACACTTACTGCAGTTCCTGTGGTGTATGTTTAGGTAGCTGTGGTTTGTGTATCGCATTCTTGTTACAGTTATTGTAGTTGTTTATTATTTCGTAATTATACTATTGGGGTCTCTCTCCCCCCCTTCTCTGTCTTGGTCTTGGCCTGGGGCGGGTGGTCGTGCCTTCATTGGCGGAATTAAAGGGGCTTGCCCCGCCCCGTTAATTACACCCCAGTCAGCCCAAGCTGATTGGGGGGCGGGGTTTCCGGCTCCACCTGAGCCAAAAGACTCGGCTACTAGAGCTGCGGCCATGGGAGAGCAGCTGGGGAGGGATGACAAGGTAAGTAGGTGTACATAATAATGGTGGTAACATTAATTGGCATTTGTGTGTGGGAATAATGGTTCACTGCCGGGGCATGAGAGAGCTGGCAGTGAACTAGGGTGTTTTCAAGGTACGAGCTGCAGGATTAATGACAGCTTAGTAGCAGACTAGGCGGGGTTAATACCAGGCGGAGTACCAGCAACGGTTGGTGGTTAGGTAGGAGGGGAGTGTCTGGCGGTGTCATGCGCACAGAGCTCCCCCACGTGTGGGAGGTGAATAATTAGAATATACTAGCGGGGAAGAGAAAAGTTGCGGAACGAAAGATTTTCCCACCCACCCACACCTTACCTGACCGAAAGAGGAATTAGTAAGGGGGGGGGGGCATCTTTTATTTCTTTTAATTTTAACCTCCGGTAAGCAGTTTTCCTGTTTACCGTGAAAACGTGGGTGCCGGAATTAAAGGGGCTTGCCCCGCCCCGTTAATTACACCCCAGTCAGCCCAAGCTGATTGGGGGGCGGGGTTTCCGGCTCCACCTGAGCCAAAAGACTCGGCTACTAGAGCTGCGGCCATGGGAGAGCAGCTGGGGAGGGATGACAAGGTAAGTAGGTGTACATAATAATGGTGGTAACATTAATTGGCATTTGTGTGTGGGAATAATGGTTCACTGCCGGGGCATGAGAGGGCTGGCAGTGAACTAGGGTGTTTTCAAGGTACGAGCTGCAGGATTAAGCCCAGTTCAACTGCCAGTTTCTGTGCGAGTCAAAAGTTTTACCCTCCAGTATTTTAGCACTAAGTTGAGATAAATTGTAGCTTTTTATTAACATAAAAAACTCATTTTTTTTGGTTTGCCAGAAGTGTCTGGTTTTCCCAGAGCTAGTCACATATATAGCTTAATTTCGTTCCGGATCCCGCTTTAAAGCGGGGTGAGACCGGTTGGTTTCTCCGAATTTTTAAAAATAGTTACTTTATAGCTAGAACGTTCAGATTGCATACACTGGTGCCCAATGCATTGGAGAAGCATCTAAAATAGCTTTAAGCCAGGACTGCTTCGACAGTACCTCACAGCAGTTGCTTTAATTCTTCCTCGGCAAAAAAACAACAACATCGGTTCTCCGTCGAATTTTAAAAAAAGTTACCTTCTTCACAGCAGCTTCATTTATGGATCCAGTCATCTCCAGAGCTTTGTAGAAGCAGCAAAAAATTGCTTGAGCTCAGTAGCCTTCCATAACACATTGAAACAACCGCTTCTTTGCCGACCAAGACTTTGCGGTTGGACTTACTGTCTTCTCCATTTTTTTATAAAATCGCCAGTTCAACTGGGGACCTCCCTATTACGTACAGTCTTAGGTAATGCTTATTACATCATAGGAAAAAAGTGAGCGTGTCGTGTGACCCCGGTAACTATGCAAAAAAAATTTTTTTTCAAAGTCATTTTTTGGAAGATGGCGTCTAGAAATTACAATGCGGTGCAAGTTTTAGACTTGCTTGATGCTGACTCTAGCGACTCAGGATCAAGCGGAGAGAAGGGAGACGACATCTAGGGCTATAGGAGGCCCTGTATCAGGGTTGGTGGACCAGACCCCATCAACTCTGATACTGAAAATGGGAGTCAAGAAGATGATCGAGGTAAGCTTGTCTTTCTCTTGTCTTTCTCTTGAAAAATAGCAAGCTTCTGTTGTGGAAAGGACTTATTTATAGCTATATTGAGATAGAGTAAGCTGTTTAGCTATAATATATATATATATATTATTGAGTTTTGAGATTTGAAAGTGGCTTGTGGTTTTTTGAACAATTTCAAATTTTCAAAAAAATTTAAAATTTTTTTTACTACATATACTACTAGGACCAGATGTGAATGCAGTCACCGACCCCGATTACGCAGATGAGGGGACAGGAGCAGAGTCTTCCAGTGATGAAGGAGAGGATACCGGACCTGAGTCTTCCAATGATGAAACACGAATAGGCAGCAGGTTCCAGTGATGAAGAAGAGGAAGTGGCTCCTCCTGCTCCGAGTTCTGGACGTCCTTGCAGTCGGAGAAGGCGGGAATCGAAGAACAAGAGTCGGGTGGATGAGGTAGGGGGAGAGAAGATGACAACACACCCATTGATATTCCATAATCTTTTGTGTAAAGGACCACAGACTTTGATATTTGTGGCTGCTCCCACCCCCCCCCCTCCCCCTCCCTGAACATCCCAAAAGTTGTAATATGTATTGTTATTGTCGTTGTCGTTGTCTGTGTTTTTGTGGTGTTGTAGTGGAGCTTCACACTCGATGTATATGTGTGTGCGTGGAGTTGAAATGTTATTCTGGCACTTCCAGATCTAACCGGGGAGGGAACGAACTCGGGAGTGGGGGGGGGTGGGGTCTTTTCTAATCAGGGCTACTATGCCCTGATAAGTTGAATTTCATGTGTGTGTGTGTGTGTACACCAGTCAATTTATATTATACATTTATTTTTATGATCTGTATTCACCTGTATCTTCTTTTTTCTAGTGTGTGTGTGTGTGTATGTGTGTGTGTGCATTTGCGGAATGAGAGAGAGCATGCGTGGACAAACAGTATGTGGCACTTCCGTATACAACCTGGGAGGGAACTCTGGATCTTTTTGGATCGTGACTACTATGCCCATGTAAGTTGAATTTCATGTGTGTGTGTGTGTGTGTGTACACCAGTCAATTTATGTATAATAAAATATACATTTATTTTTATGATCTGTATCCACCTGTAGCTTCTTTTTTCTTGTGTGTGTGTGTGTGTGTGTGTATGTGTGTGCGTGCATTTGTGGAAAGAGAGAGAGAGCAACCATGAACAAACAGTATGTGGCGTTTCCGGATCCAACCTGAGAGAGAACGAACTCGGTGGTCTTTTTCGGTCTGTGACATCATCCATGCCGGGTAAGTTGAATTTCATTTCAACTTACTGATATTTGGGTGTCCAGCTAGGGCTGGGGGGGTTATGGTACAAGAATGTCAGTGAAAAGTAATGACGGGGGAGGGGGGGTTATGGTACAAGAATGTCAGTGAAAAGTAATGACGGGGGAGGGGGGGTTATGGTACAAGAATGTCAGTGAAAAGTAATGACGGGGGAGGGGGGGTTATGGTACAAGAATGTCAGTGAAAAGTAATGACGGGGGAGGGGGGGTTATGGTACAAGAATGTCAGTGAAAAGTAATGACGGGGGAGAGGGGGGGTTATGGTACAAGAATGTCAGTGAAAAGTAATGACGGGGGAGGGGGGGGCTCAATTCAGCGAGGCCAGCAGTTATGTTACAAATGTCATTGTTGTCTTGTGTTTTTTTGGTATTGTATGGAGGTTCCGGATCCTATGGGAGGGATCGTTCAGTCTGTGACACCATCCATGCCGGGTAAGTTGAATTCCACGTGTGTGCTTGTACTGCTTTTCATTTTCAAAGTACACTTTCTCAATACATGTTTTTCTCATGTACAGTGTGGAGTATACATAGCAGGTGTTCATACAGTGGGAGGCTAGCGCTGGGTTCCCCCCTAGAATTTTGGGAGTTGAATAGAAATGAACATTTAGGAAGCATTTATTTTTAGTCTGATATTGTATCCCATTATGTTCCTATCATAACTGAGCCTTTAGTGCATAGGACCGAACACTGATCATCAGTGTGAAGTATAGACTCGTATGCAAAGATGTGCATCAAAGTAGTGTAGGTTCCAAAAAATGGGTGTGGCGAAGTACACTCGGAGCCCCACCCCAAACAAAAATCCTGTATGAAACCGCATACAATAAATCATAAAGTTGCAATTATATAGGAACATGAATAATTTGTTGTTTGTATTACAAATATCTTTGTTGTTTGTGTTTTTGTGTATATGAAATTGTTTTGTAGTGGAGCTCGACGTCCGATGGCATACGTCCTTGTGGACACTCATAGATGTCTCCTACATGATCACAATCAGCACCACACACAACAAACAACATATTTTATTGTTGAACTAATATAATATTGGTATATAATGCATCAAACAATATTATTTCTATTTTATTTTATTTTTTTATTGATGGGAAAAGTGGATTTTTTGGGGGGGAAAAAAATTTTTTTTTGAAGTATTAGTAGATGGCTTAAATATTATTCAATTTTCTCAATCAAAAAATGAGGGGAATCCCAAACTCTTGATCTATTTAGTGATATATGGTTGCTATGGGGTTTTCCCAGCCAGCATCGAATTAAAAAAATAAAACGGCACTGCTCTATTCCGCGGTAGAAAATTATATTATTCCGCGCGCGTCAAAACAATTCAGGAACGAGAGGGTTAACTACATACATGTATACATATACCCTCCCCCTCCCACCCTCTTCAAGCAAACCATATAAATTAAGCAACTGCATAGCATGTGTGTTGAATTTAAAACAGTTTGAACTCTGTGGCACTCTTAAGTGTTGAAACCTCTCAGATAAAAGAGTTTACAGACTATTTTTGTTTGATAAAATAAGTATATTTATATACATTTCTTTAAACAATTTCGGGTACATTATGCCAACGTTTAACTTACATATTTGTAAGAGGACATGTATGAAGAAATGTACATAAAAGTGTATCTCCAATGGTTAGGCTATAATATTGTTGGACCTCAATATTCTGCTACAGTACTGCAAGCACTTCGTTTCTTTATACAAAATATCCCTCCAGTAATTCATTGGACAAATTACCTTTTCTTTAAATGATGTTGTGTGTGTTGTATTTGCAATATTGAAGAGTAACCATAGGATAATGATTTGGGGACTACTAGATTGGATACTCAATTTCTATCAGACACAGGGTTGATGACTGACTTCATCTCCGTGTTGTCAGTTCCATACATTACTGAAGGAATGCAAGTAGTACATGTCTTAGAAAATCTAGGAATACATCTTGAAGCCGAAGCAAAATCTAAACATCAGAGAATGAAGTAAGTTATAATTCTGAATACAGGTTAGGCAACAATTTAAATGACTATAATCAGTAGACAAAATATTTATTGTAGTACAGTATGAAGAAATCTTAATTTCAGTTAGAAACTTCCTAACTTTTTTTTTTCTGGCTGAATTATTCAAATGTACTTGTATGAGTAATATCACGGGTAACAGCACAGGCTACCCGTGCTATCACTTGCTAATAGTACGCCAGCTTTTTAGAAAGTCATTTGCAATTGTAACTACACTGTATCGTTCACTCACTATCTCCGTATTTCATGATTAGTTTCCGTTGGGACTTCATAATCTATTGATAAACATTCCATCTAACTGTACGTTACCAAGGTTAATGCTACACGCATGCTCACTTCACTTAGCTACCGTGGCATTTCACTTAGGTTCCACCTAGTTACCGAGATATTTCAATTAGTTACACGCTATTTCACTTTCCCATATATTTTTGAATGGGCTACATACACACCATACTATTAATACATTAATTTTTTAAATAAATTTTCATTTCTTTATATTTGGTCAATAGGCACAAGTTTTGAGTTGTGTTCTTTTTTAATTTAGATGCAATATAGGTGTTCGGGTCATGCCACCACATCCGAACAAGGGCCAGACTCTTAGAAGACTCACTATTGAACTCTCACACCTCACTTTACCCATCTCATTAACAATATTCATAGTTGTACCCACTGACTTTATGTCATAGTTATTTGCATATATGTTACACGTTTCACCTTACCAATATCATTAGCTCTTAATCATATTCATAGCCATATGCACCCACTGACTTTGTATCACAAGTCATCCACATTATAAGTCTTGTAAGTTGTATACCTGAATTTGCCTATTAAAGTTAAAACCTTAAGCAAACTAACCGGGTTACCTGCTAGTGGCTTGACGTTGAGCGACGATCTACCATACGGCCATTGTCTGCCGTTGTCTCTCTCACTCTAGCCGTGGGGCCCTAACTTGTGCGCTATGGGCAGAGACTTTGATAGGCCACACAGTCCTTCGAGTCAAGGCCATTTACGTGAGAATTTACGCGCTCCCATACAATAGGCATCAAAATATTAATATCAAAACTGGAGGAATCCATTGGGGTAAGTGTTAAAATATAGTTTATTTGGTTATATCTAAGTCGAATTAGAATAACCTGAAGCTCAGTTTGAATAGAAGTAACTTTTATCATGTGATTCTCATCACAATGCTAGCTGCCTCAATGCTAGTTACAACCCTGTTCTGGATACTCATGTGATAGTACTGCACCTAGCTACCTCATAAAATGGGGAATCACAGTCTAATTTATTGGCAATGAGGAATCAAAATGCACCAAAACTTCACAAGAGGCTAGCGTATATTAAATTCATCTTTACAATTTGCATACTTTTTCCATTTTTTCCCTTAATTGATTCACTGTCAGTTGCTTGATGAGGTTTTTTTGTTGGTAGCAATAGACCTTCCCCAGAAATGTTCATAGCCCCTTGACTTCATTGGGTTGAGGAGCTTAGACAAAGGCAAATAAGTATCTTATGACAGATTTATATCCTCTTGTTAAATTTCATATTGTGGTGGTATGTTATGTTCACTTTTTGCCCCTTTTTAGCAGAAACCCTACTTCTTAACAATTCCTCATAACACCTGTAAGTGCTGATTTCATCTTTTTCTGATATCAGGATATCACCTATGTACACAAGTTGATTTGATAATACTCCATCCATGATTCTGAAGAATAGCAGCATGCCGAGGCCACCCCAAATGTAATCAGGTATATTGATATGGATCCTAATGGGTATAAAGTAGTTATGAGATACTGGGTGTGTGATCTGGACATATGCGTTAGAGAGGTTGAGATTTCTGAGTAACTTCACGCCTGCCGGTATAGCCATCAAATCTTCAGCAATGGGCATTGAATACTGCTACACATGAAGGACAAGGTTGATAGTGATTCTAATTCTGGCTAATATATTGCACAATCTTAAGGCTGGGAATCCTACTTCAACTCAAGCTGGGCTGATGGCTTGTAAACTTCCCATCTCCTTCTCAAAACATCTGTATACTGCAGAATCAGATCATTTAGTCCTTTGTTAATTCGATCCCAATTTATTGACATCCCAGTGTTGCTCTAATCTAAAATACTCAGTCCAATACACTGGCAGCCAATGAACTTGGTAACTAAGCATCATGTTCATAACTATGTCAGAAAGTATATTGAAGCTTTTATTCGCCTAGTTTCAACTTGGATAAACTCGATTTGGCACGAAGCTATCTATATCTTTATTTTACATTCTGGTGTAGTCAGCCCTCAACCAAACCACTACATGGGTAAGGGTCTGCTGTATGACATCATATTGATATGTACTCGTGGAATGCAATTTATAATGGTTTTAAATGATATTCATAGTGTTTAATGATATTCATTATCGTGATTGTGGCTTTATTTCAGTTTGAATGATTTTTGTAGTCATGTGCATGCTCAAATGATCAGTCCTCTATGAATTTCAATTGCTGAATTTGTAGTGTGTAGCTAGTTGTAGTTTGGTACCTGGCCAGCCAGATCAAGCAGTGGAGACATCAGGGCAGGAACCTTTTAGATACACACATAGTGTGTGATCGGTCCAGTTGCTTACCTAACATAAACTATGTAATCTTTGGCAAGCAAGTGAAGCAAGCATGACACTATCAGGTGTAACACAGTTGAAAATTGGGGGTATTTATATAGGTTATACCATAGTGTGTAAGTCAGTATGGGATTTTTACGAGGGCCAAAGGCCCTAGGATATTGTAAATCCTAACTAACTGAACACGGAGTAGTGCAACCGACTTGTACCATGGCTCTAGGCTAGAATGCACAAAAACTACTTTTGATTGGACGGTTCTTATTCATCTCCTAGGAAATGGGGATGAAATTAATTCACCGAGAATTAAACATCTGATTGAAGGTTTTAATATACCATGGTACAAGTTTATGTATAATATTTATTTGGACTAAGCATAGGTCATTTTTGTACTTGGTCCTTGGCGTTGGGTGTTCGACCTCATCCCACATGTAATTCAGAATCCTCTGGTTAACAATCATTACCTGAATCTTCCTACAAATTGGATTGTTTACCATTTTGAATTATTTTGTAGGTGCAGTTACAACTTCAAAAAAATTGCCTGAGTTTCTTTTCAATTCAAGTTATAATTGTAGTGGTAAGTTAATGCGCTATTTTGTCATTAAACCTTTGTCAACAATATTTACGTGAAAATTCATTGTCCACTAGACTAACCACGAAAGTAAGTCTTGTGTAGGCATGTCCAGTTGTGTGAAAGTGTTGTGTGTTACAGCTACTACTTAGCTTAAGAATATCTCAAAGAAATGTTTAAATAATGTGACTTGGTTATTTGTTGTTGTTGTTTTTTGTCTTCAATCGAACAGTTGCGGCGAATTGTTACTGTGCCATTGAAAGTCCTAATAAACCAAGTTTAGTAGAGGCTGTAAAAAATGATGGTGATGCATCTGAACTATCATTAATACTTAGTGATTGATTTAGCAATGGCTAGTTTTCACATACAATTTGTTTTCAGATCTGTGAAGACCACTTGTCATAAGTAAAACATCTAATGTAGCATTAGCATGGGAAAATAGCTCCCTCCCATTGGCGCCACTACCCCCGCCCCCCCCACCCACTTCCTACACTCCAGTCTGCTTATGTACCTGGTACAGGATCCTGATATACTAGAATCTGCAGACGCTAATGCAACTCTTTTTGTGCAAAATTGGTGTTAAATTTAATTGCTATAATAAATATATTCAATTTTCAAATTTTTGTACTAATTAGAAAACAATAGAGTTCAATAATATTTCAAGACAAGTGTCAATAATTGCATGAAGTCTCTTGCACACAACATTTTGAAGCCTCGATACTAAGTGACGCTTCTTTTGTGTTTGCCTAGATCTTGCATTAGTCAATATCTGAACAAAGTATTCATTTGTTTTAATTTATAAGCTCTGTTGCTGGACATGTGCATAATAATAGAATAGCAAGACTAAGTAAAATGAACAAGACCGTTCAAAGCAACTCCAAGTAAAAACTGTACATTGTTGGGTGAATGGGTCACCTTGTAATGTATACACTTTTGTATTATTGTTAATTCATTATCCCATCTTCACAGGGTGAAATCTGTTAGCTAACAACCATAACAAAATCAGTAAACTGTCTTGGTAATCAAAAAAATTACAGAGAGGTTAGCAAACTAGCTAGTTATCAACACATTATACACTAATTTATGATTTTTGTTTTGGTTGTCAATGGACACTTTTCAGGCAGTCCTTGTTATAACTAGCTACTAGGTGAAATTTGAACATACAATTATTTGCTTTTTTATAATTCTGTAAACATAAACAGTAACCATGTAAACAACTTTTAAATTGTAATAGCTAACTTGAACAAAACAATTTCATAAAAACAAAGATATTAATTAGTGAATAGTAGAAGTAAACAGTTTCTTTAGTCTGCTATTCTCACCATATCCTCCCATAGCATGGACCTTGTCTGATGTCATGATACAAGTACAGTTATATACTGCATGTGGTAGTTGTCCAGCCTGGACCCAGGTATTAGTGTCAGGGACATAGCGCTGGATGGTGGACACTGACTTCTTACGTTTCATGTCCCGACCACCGACTGCCAGTAGAGATCCTCCAATGTTGAGTGGACAGGATACTGTACACTTGAGTGAAGGTAGTTTGTTCCATATGTTGGAACTGTCTGATGAGGAGTGTGAAACAAGAGCCTCCAGAGATACACTATAGACATCAGGACTACTCTGCATCAGTATCTCACACACTCCCCCCATGAGGTACCAGGTATCTGCTATTGTAGTAGACTTCATCTCGCCCCATGGTGTTGGTGTAGATGGTCCAGTGGACCACTGCATGTTGGGTACATCAAGTATCTCAACACTAGCATGTAAACGAACTCCATGGCAACCACCAGCCACCACCAGCCAATGTTTATATGAAGTAGCTGAAGGCACACAGCGAGGTGTAGACATAGGAGGGAAGGGGTGTGTCCACTGGTTGCTGTCAAGCTGCCACTCTCCTAGCTCACTGCTATAAGAGTTATCTCTATTTCTTCCTCCCACCACAACTAGTTTGTTGTTGATGGTAGTCATAGCAAACCCCCAGGTACTGTATGGAGGTAAAGTGTGCCACTGGCAAGACTGTTTGTTGTTGATCATCACTATGTAGGCATCCTCATCTCTGTCAGTGAATCCTCCTCCAACATACACTATATCGTTGATCTCTACTGATTGGATGTATGCACTCATAGCCACTGGCATGTCAGGACCACGCCTCCAGTCTAGTTGCAGTGGGAATATCTAAATAATAAAAAATACATTATCTGTAGTAAATTAGTAAATTTGTATAACATAACTCATATTTATTTGCTAACAATTTAAATAAAGAAAATTGCTTATGTTACTGGCACACATCATTAAATAATAAAAGTCGTAGTGTTGCTATGGTTACTGTTTACATGCCCTTGACAATTTCAATACTAATTACCTAACAACCATCCTAATGTAATGCTATGTTACACCTCTCCAAATATTTTCATTGCCAAGTGAAAAAAAGTGGAAAAGATTAGATCCTCATTTTATTGACCCAAATTATTATCGACCACACCAGCCTCAATTATCTACAGGTTAAAACTACGAAACGGACATGTATTTACATTTTTTATTCAGTTTCAGTTTTTTTTGTTTTGTGGCTCTTCATACCTTGTTTTACAGGCTTGTTTATTTTATATCAAGTCAAATTGGATAGTCTTGATTCCAGTTTCTTCTGATACTATAGCACTTCAAACTTAAGCTCAATGATTCCTGTGTAAAGCTTGTTATACAAGTCAGAAAAAGCCAGATTTGATTTCAAACACTGCGCCATTTTTGCGCTGCTAAGTGTCGCTTGTTGGTTTTCAAGAGCCACTCGTAGTCTGAATGGCATAATACAGGAAGCTATCACTACTCAGGGGAAGCTGATTTAAGCAGAAATTACAAAAACAAACAAACAAAAAAACAACAACAACTCTGGCCATTTCTTGTAGCTGAGAGCTTGTTGTCAAGAGTTACTGGTGATTCAGATAGTCTAAATGGCTTAAATTTGATGCTACAAATTTTTCTACTACACAAGAAATTTCGTTAAAAAAAGAATTCTGTAATTATTTGCTATAATTAATGGTCAACTGCTATAATATATAATCCACTTATATCATCACAAGCTTCTTCGGGTATACCTCAGTACTGTAATTTGAGATACATTAAGATGGCAGGATTGCTCGCCATTTGTGCACAAGCACACCACTAGTTTACATGTATGCTTGGACATATGTAGGTCTTTCTTTTATTTTGACCCTCACATTATTGAGTTTGCTTGGTAATTGATCCCGTCCCAAACTCCACTAAACAGAGTCTATTAGCGATTTTTTATCCTTATAATGCAAAGAAATTTATTTGTTTACCCCTTAGAATTAGGCTGTCACTACTATGATCTGAATGTTGCTGCAGGATGCAGTTTGGTTGTACAAAGTTATACTGGTGTAGCGGTGGTATGTTATCTTGATTAATCAGTTAATCATAACTTAGTAGTTGTGAAGATTTGCAAGATGATGAAGTAGTTACATTGGACACTGAATTAGCTACTGACAGTTCAGTATCAGATTTGGAAAATTTGTTTATGAACAGTTATAGCTTTCAAAAACATATTTACATCAATTTTATTTAAAAATGTGTAATTTCCCTGTCAATTTAGCAGTGAAAGAGTTAATAACTACTTGATAGGTTTAACCAATTACTGTAGTTCACATATAAAAGTTTACCTCAAGTTCTTTTATTCTTCTCTTTTTTTCTTTTGTTTCCTTCATGATTAACACATTGGTTATGTTGAGAGATCTCCCCATATTCCCTCCAAGTATGTCCTCCATTGCATCCTGTACTGGTGTTAGTGTCTCCAGTAGCTGCTCAGCAGTAGGTCTTGTTTGAGGAGTATTGTGCAGGCAATTAGTTACTATCTCTACTAGAACAGGATGAGATTCCAATAACAGATTCTCCAACTTCTTCATGTACACGCTCTACTTCAGAGCGACCAACAAGTCGGCCAGGATTGTGTGGATCTGAAGGTGTAGCCAATAGCAGTTCTCCTGGAAAAGTCTAACCAATTATTAAAGTTGATTGATATTTGTGTGAAAGACAAATAAATCATCTGAACATTATTTCACTATCAAGATTATTCTAATTCTAAGTTCACCAACTGTATGTGACAGTCTATGGGAAAAGGGGGCACTTCACTCAAACAAAAAAAATTGAGTTTTCTATGCTAATAAAAAGCTACAATTTATCACAACTTAGTGCTAAAATACTGGAGGGTAAAACCTTCCCCATGTAGAGAAACTGGCAGTTGAACTGGGCTGTATTCAGCAAAGCAATTGAACTAGAAATCGAGAAAACATAAATTGAATTTCCACTTCCGGTATAATTAATGTTTCCGTATACTTAACGGCGTACTCTGCATACGCAATTAAATCGTACAGCCGCTTTTTAATGGCCACTAACTAAGTTTGCTTAGAGTTCTTTTTAGCTTTCAGAGCGTCTCACAGCCTGTCTTGTCGGAATCCTTGGCTACTCTACTCCATGTAGTAGTAAACTTTCAACCAGAGGTAAGCTGTAGATTGCATGCACTATTCTCAAAGCTATGCAGTTTTTTTAGCTGCTTGTTTGAAACTCCGCCCATTCCCCTTTCATTGTACTTCGAGAACGAGAGAGAATAAAAAGTAGCTTGTCTTTCCACAGCACGCTTGGAGTCTTTTAAGTTGTTTCGGCATTTGAAATTTGGCATAGACTTAGAGTAAGGGTCACTAAGACTAATTCTGCAAAAAACAATAGGAGAAAGAAAGAATTTTTCCTATGACTTACTTTTGGAGCCTATATCTCAATTTCAATTTTTAAGTGAAGTGCCCCCTTTTCCCATAGACTGTCACATATATTGGTACAATTTTTTTTTTTTTTTTTTTTTAATTCTGAAGAAAATATCATCAAGGCTGTTACCAACTAGTGAGACACTAATATTAAGGTGGCCAGGAATGGTACAGGAAATGAAACAACTAATAGTTTCTTAAGATGACGCTTAAATTACCAGTATTATAATAACTTGAACTCCTTAATCATTTAGCATAATGTAAAACACTTACACACTGTACCAAAGAATTTTTTAATTGAATTTTAATAAGTTTTTCACTGTTAGAGTATATTGAATATTCAAGTTGTGTTTACCTGTGTCAGTACGTATAGGGCAAGATTTCCGAATGAGAACACATCTAGAGATGGGCCATATCTGTGGCTCTCGCTGAGAACCTCTGGTGGCATGTACACAGTGGTCCCCGGATTCTTTGAGAGTGTTTGGGCTAGTTGAGTTGGTTTTAAAGTTACCATGCGAGAGTTTCCCATGTCAGTGATTTTAGCTGTCAGAGACGATGTGAGGAGGATGTTCCTCGCAGTCAGGTCTCTGTGGACTATTGGAGGTCCTTGACTATGCAAGTAAACTAAACCGCTGCCTGTGTCTGTAAGAATGGAGATCTTGACTGCAAGTGGAATATTAGGGGAACACTCCAGGAGGTCATCCACACTCATTTCTAGTCTCTCCATCACCAGTAGAGGTAGCTCTGATCCCTCAAGGAAACACAGACCAAGGAACTGTGTTATATTAGGATGTCGGAGACCTGCCATGAGTTGACATTCTCGTTGATATCTGTCTACAGTCTCTCGAACTCCTTCATTCCCAGGATCCAGTAATAGTTCGTGCATACGCTTGGCAGCACACAAAACCTTGCTATATTTTACCTGAAATACCATCATATATCAGTTAAATAAATTAAACAAGGCTCAGGTTCGGTAATAAAATGAGGAGTGTGTATATACTACAAGGATTTAAACACTATTGACAACTTGGTACCATTGCATAAGCTTCAGAACATTACACAGAGACCTAACTATTCTAAGCTTTCTTCTAGCTGCCAAATTAGAACTCACTTCTAACACTGAGCCATATGAACCTGTTCCAAGCGTCTTCCCAGTAGGTACCACCTGGTCTAAGAAATACTGTTGTAACTTAGAATCTCTTCTAAAAGTTCTAGACCAGCCTGGTCTCCTAGCCATTGTTGTTGTTCACGCAAACACTACGATCGTGCCACGCCCAAAACGGAGGTCACACAATAATGGGAAACGTGACGAGTGCGTTTAGTGGAGCCGCACTCTTACGTCATAGTAGGCTTGGGTCGTTAACTTAGAGGTCTTGCGTGTGATCAATTAATGCGTGGGCTTACCTAGCAACGGTTGCTCTGGAGGGCAAAGTACATACGGTGTAAAACTCAAGTTAGATTTACAGCAGTTGCATGGTTTTTCCAAGTGTTTGCTGGCTCACTTTCCAGTACTACCCGAGCAGGTACAAAGCTGAAGTTCTTGCAAATAGTTTGGTTGGACACAGATTCTTATGCTTGGAGACAGTCTTCTCTGGTCAAATGAAATAGAATTGATTCCCAATATATAACACCATAATACAAAGTAAACAGCAAGATTTCTGGAGGGCACGCTTACCGCTTATTATAATCCTGGAGGGTGATTTGCACGCATAAAATGGACAGCCAGCATCCTGGAACTAAACCTATGTCTCTGTTAAAATTGTTGTTGTCAGGTGTCATCTGTATGTGTAGAGCCTCCTTGATCTTCAACTCACGATTCTTACTTGTCTACAAACTCTTACCTCTTCCCATTTAATGAGGTGATGCGGCTGCCAAGCATGTTCTGCAATGACTGAAACCTTCTCATCACCTCTCTTACAAGCATCCTGGTGTTCTTTTACTCTCTGCTCAAGCCTTCTAGTTGTTTCAACCACAACTGCAGGGTATACTGTGGATGACTATGTGGTAATAGGTATAGTATCTTTGACTTTAGTAAGACATGATCTTAGTGTCTTACTCAAAACAGCACTACCAGACTGGCCCTACCAGACTGGCCCTACCTGACTGGCCATATCATACTGTCCCTACCAGACTGGCCCTACTAGACTATCTTACCAGACTAATCCTTACCAAACTCTCCTTACTAGACTATCCCTACCAGAATGTCCCTACCAGAATGTTCCTACCAGATTGTCCTTACCAGGCTGTCCCTGCCAGACTAACGTTACGGTTTAATTTGGGAGGGGGAATCTTATGCAATAGCTAGGATTACTAAAATTTACTTACTTAAAAAGTGGATTATCAAGATAGGCAACAAGATAGGCAACAAGATGTCAATTTTTATTTTGTTCCGCTTGCTAGCTAGTTAGAACCAACCACATTCATAAAATTCAAACCACTCTATTTTATACAAGAAAGAAAATTGTGATAGAGTGCCTACATTACATTAATAGATACTGACAGAACAGATGAAAATTGAACAAAAAAAAAAACTTCACTAAACAACTGATGAAACAAATTTATATTGTACAATTAAAAAAAAACTATGTTGTGCAAATAAATAATTTGACCGTAAAAATAGTTAAAAATTTGTTAGAGAATAAAAAGAGAAAGTGAAAGTATTTATTTCTGACATGTATGGTGGCAACTGACTAGCTAGTTACATTATTACTAGAGTATTCTTGGGAGACAAAGGTTCTGAACTGGCGGATTTTCTTAGCTTGAAATTTGTCTGCTTCTCATCACTTGTAATTGTAATAGCCTGAGGACATTTGAAATAAAATATAGAGATCATTGTAATGTACTATCAGTGCCAACATTTCACAGTCCAAAGTTATAAAAAGTGTCAAAGTAGAGAATAAACCAATACAGCTATATAATAAGAAAGAAAACTTAATAAAAAAAAAAAGTGGTTTCAATTAATCAATCTTCTTAATGAGCTTTTCATTGCAATAGCTCTAATTGACAACAAATCCTCTCATCACTGTTATTGGAATTTCTAAAAAACTTCTGTCTTCAAACTCACTTCTAGTTTCTTTGCTCTTTCCTTGGTAAGGGGTTCGTACTCGCTGGGGGAGCTGAGACCGTTGTCCTCGGCCAGTGATCTCAGGTCAAAGTAGTACTTGGCATAGACACTCGAGAGGACATTGATATTGAACTGAAGCTGCTCCAAGTAAACTCTCTCCAACTCGTTCCTGGACAAACACACAAAGCAAATGATGCAATGGAGACGTATGCACACAGGCCACAAAGCTGACAAAATCTCACTGATATTAGCACCTGTATCTGTGGCAGAATACACTGCAATTAAACATGGTGACCAAGACAATGACTTCAGTATAATTTAAGTTAAACGTAATTTATTAAAACAATTGCCCCGACCTACGTAAGTATGCATGCAGTGGCGTAGGAAGGGAGAGGGCTCCAGGGGCCGGAGCCCACCCCCCTTAATTTTGGGCCACAATTATTAACAAAGGCGTTTCTCAGATGAACAATTTTTAACCACAAACAAATTGTCCTCAGAGCCCCCTATACCGAAACATCTTCCTACATCATGGTATATATATGCATGCATGTAATTACTACTCTTGATATATGGCCAGACATGTCCATATGTACATCATATTTTAACCCTACACCTACCTTCACACAAAATACTTTCGTCAAATGTCAATTACATTGATAAGAGTATAATTATAATAATCTGTGTGTCTGATGAACTTCATTGAAACTACTGAACTCACATGTCCTCCACAGAGATGTCCCTCAGGATCTGGCAATAGTCCACATTCCAAACTACATAAACAAATAAACAAACAAACAACAAAGTCATATAATAGCCAGCAGTGCTGGCAAATTAACTAGTGGTGTTGAATGTGTTCCGATTTATGGACATGTTCTTAAATCTCCAACACAAGCACACACATACACACCATATGGCACTGAAGACAGGCAGTGTTGTCTATTAGGGGCTCTTCAAAACACAGTTGGCTTAGCATTGTTAGGCCATTGACAATAAACAACAACAAAAGTTCAAGCCGACAAGCATCTAGACATGGTACTACGTACGTAGGTCTGGTCAGCCTATTTTGTAAGGCCAAAACTATTTACCAAAGGGTTCAATTCATTACTCTAACTGACCTGCACAGTCATCCAGACTAGACACACCCACTATAAAGTAACCTGCCTGATCACCCTACATTAGACACGCCTACTATGAACTGACCTGCCTGATAATCTTAAACTGGACACGCCCACCACGAACTGACTTGCCTGATCATCACACACTAGACACGCCCACTATGAACTGACCTGCCTGATCATCTCACGCTAGACACGCCCACTATGAACTGACCTGCCTGATCGTCCCACACTTTAGATGCTAATAGAATGGCCCCTAGCAATATTCTCTTCCAGTTGCTAGGGTGAAGGTCAAGGTCGGCATAATGTAGAAGACGCTCAAGATAGATCTGTAGAGGTGTGCATGTGGGGTTAATGAAGAAGTAAGGCATACGTGATTTAAATTATACACATAAAAATTGAACAAAAAAAATTGAGAAAGAACCAAAGAGAATGGAAATTAATCAAAGAGGAGGAAACAAAATACAAAAAACAACAAAACAACAACAAAACACAAAACAAAACATAATAGAATAAACACAAATGGTTGCTCTAGCTATGGATATTATAGGTTAGTTGACAATAATCTATTGTTAATTGGTTTATTTCATTGCAGTGCTAATTATTTGGGTATTTAAAATGTACTTATATTATTAAAACCATCCCTGTGGTCTATTTTGTCATATTATTTATAATAATCTAGTGAGGATATTAGAAAGCACAAAGGGAGTATACGTGCATGGAAATGAGAATCCAACAAACCCCACCCACTAATAAAAATAAGCATCACAATCACTCGGTAAAGTATGGAAGTCAATGAATACACTTACCAGAGTGATGATGGCACACTCAGCAGTGAGCTGTAAAGAAATAAAAAATTAATTAAAAATTAATAAATTAAGTGAAATGACTATATCAACAAGATAAAATGTGTACATTACACATACAACAACGTAGCATAAAGAGTGAAGGCAGTTGGAACAACATTATTGCATTTGAAATGCTGAACTTTTAAAAAGCTTAAGATACAATATTAGAAAAAGCGAAGTCTCTCTAGATGTAATCTTTGAAAAAACAATTCCACCACAAAAATGTTGAATTCTGTTCCATACAACAGCTAAAAAAAAAAAAAAAAAAAAAAAATTAAAACAGTGCAGCAGTTGTAACATGTGTACGTATGACAGATGGTTCCAGTTGAGTGTAATTTTTTTTTATCTTTTATGTTTACAGGCTCCTGAGACAAGCTATTATTGAAAACGTGAAGCTGTCAAATTGAATGTCATTTTACAATGCAAGATACACCAATATTACTTTTGTTAGGCCCACAAAAGGCTTAATTTATTTTTTTCTACAACTAGAAATCCAACAATGGGTAAAAGGCCTATGAAGTAGGGTCCTCGTCAGAGGGGTGTGCCGATCGCAACTGCAGTCAGCTGCTTTATCAAAGTTAATCAGACATTTTACACGTCTACCACCGTATAGAAAACAGTAGTGAACTGACAGACCGTGTTTCCTAGGATTGTGAATCCAATCAAATCTGCGCACGTTGTTGCATGCACATTATGTGGTTATGCGTGGACATAAATATGTGGCAGTGCTTACAATAGTGAAAAGGGAAAAAAGAAACAACAACAACAACGAACCCAGTGGTAAATAATGTATTTATTCAAGTATCCAACCACGTGGTGCATCATGCAAACCTAGTGATGCAGCACCACTCTAAATAGCCCTAGAGAGAATGCTACCAACAGATAAACTGGACCACTATATGAGACCGTCTACGGGAAAACCGGGCACAATGCCGCGTGCGTAAATATCGAGAAAAGATTGATCGATTTCTTAAAAATGTATTGTTTCAAGCCGATGGAAGGGAACGGTTAGGTCTATTGTAGCGGGAACGACTTAAGCTACGACGATAAAACTTGGAGAGCTCAATATCTGGATGCCGACAACTCCGTAAGTGAAAAAAAAAATTTTTCGAAGGGTGCCGCGTTGTGCCTGGTTTTCCTATAGACGGTCACATATGTAAACTGTGTTAGCAGTATAGTAAAAAATAATGCGGAAGGCAGAAGTAATTGGTGAGCGAGCGAGACACTTAGAGGGGTAACACAATTGAAAATCGGGGATGTTTGTTTGTTTATATGTGTTTGGATGTACGTATGTCATTTTGTACTCGGTGTTCGACCCCGTCCCAAACTTCACTAAACAGAATCCTCTGGTTATCGATCATTACCCGTATCACCCTAGAAATTGAAATTTTTACCGACACTTTGAATTATTTCGGGTGTGCAGTTAAAACTCAAAACTTACCGGAGTTCCATTTCTATTTGAGTTAGTAGCAGTGGTAAGTTAATAATCTATTTGCCACTAAGCCATATGCAACTGTATTTACCTGAAAATTCATTCTCCACTAGAGTTGTCACGAAGGTAAGTCTTGCGTAGGTATGTTCAGTTATATGAAAGTATTATGCGTTACAACTACTACTAAGAATATCGCAAAGGAAAAAAGTTTAAATAATGTGACATGATAATTTTGCTTTTTTCAATTCAAACAGTTGCGGGGATTGGTTACTATGGCATTAAATGCCTTTACCGTAATAATATTATTATGGTAAATTATACATAATTTAAAAACTCGACTATAATTTAGTAGTTTGAGTGTTTGGAAGTATAATCAATTGTTTAACAATAGTGTAGTTTTAGGCTCGCTCGCCATTTGTGCTCAAGCAAACCACTAGTAAATACATGTAGGTTAAAATAAAAAAATAAAATAAAAAAATAAAAAAAAAAGGTTGGTGCTGCTGCTCATGTTTTATGGTTTTGCTTCAATACAAATTGGGAATACTTTCCATGAAGCCTATGTTCAATTTGTTTTTAATATTAAACATTTTCAACTTCTGAGCTCTTCAAGGTAAATTTTGTTTCTTTACATTTTCCACAAGCTGGTCACATTGTATGTACATATGCTAACTACATAAGGAACATGGCAATATATAATGCACAAGTACACACATTCACACACATGTACCATACTTTACCTGTGCTGCATGAAAAAGAGTTTTAATAAATTTATAAATAACTTTGTGGTCGGGTGTATAGTCTCCATAATGAGCAGGGACTTCCTCTCTCTAAATATGTACACACACACACACATACACACAACACATTCAAAGTTTGTATAAAACCTTAAATGGTAAAAATAAATAAATAAAAATAAACAAATAAACATTAAATAAATAAATAAATAATAATCGTGAGTGTCTGTAAATATGGGACATACATACAGTGCTAACAATGTTAATTTTGCCAGCTACTTACCGTGAGTGGATGAAGTTTCTCATCAAACATGGGTAATGTCCGAGGGTCTCGTGTACGATCTCTATTCTTAATGTGATAAAACACTGCTAGAGAGACACTACAGACATAGAACGACAACAACAACAACAACAACAACAACAACAACAACATAATGTCAAATGGGTACACAATACACAAATCTGAAATTAGGTACTTTGTGGTATACGAGGTGAAAACCAGTATCAATGAGTTGTCGATAAAATTGAGAAGGTTTTAAGGATCTTTTCATGATACTGCATGTAATTATCAAAATTCCTTGCTAAAGCAAAATGTTTTGGGGCATGCAATTTTTTCTTATAAATAAATAATTAATGTGTATAAACATCCAAGTGTATATGTACAATATTATCGTAGATAGCTTTGTACAAAAAAATGGACGCTTTTTACTAACTATCATCAATTGATATACTTAGTCCGTATTGATACATAAATGTAAAAATATATACTCTTAAATAAAAAAAATTGCCTCATTGATGAAATCCCTCTACCGACATACGCAATTGCCCACATGAAATCCCATACTTACCATTTTAACGAGAACTTGAGGTTGGGGAGGCTGACGGTACTGTCATCAGTGTATATTGTGGAGCAGGAGTTAGCCTTCTTAATCATGAGAGGGGAGTGGTCAGCCCTGCCTCCTAGTACGGACATGCGGGCACTGCTGTGACGTTTCCGTCCAGAGAATGTCTTGGCTCGGCCTGGAATGGACACACACAATAATAACAACAATAACACTAACAACCAAAAGAGCACTAACTAACTATAATAAGAACAAAGCACATAGTAGGAGACAAACAGATGACTTTTGGAAGCAACGATGGAAGCAACGATGGATGCAGAACTAATCAGTTCTGGCTTTCCCATCATGTGACAACTAACTTAGAGTAGTAGTCATTTTCTAGCCAGAGCGTGCATATAAATACATATACAAATTTTCTACTTCAAAAAGGGCAAATATTACAGTGCATGTCACAAGTAGTTCTTACACTGCACAATCGAGGGAAAAGTTAACAGCATTCAAGGATAGCATACATGGCATGTATGTATTAGATATACATGTATTCACAATGGTGCTCTAGCATAGAGGGGTTACACTTTAGAACCGGTTACTGCTCTGTGTTTCTTGTATTTCCACAGAGAAGAAGCAAGTTTGAGGCCACCAATGTGCTTTACTTAAGACTGTAACTTTAATGTCATATGCTCCAAAGTAATGAAGTCATAATATTTAAATGAGATTAGACAATCTGTGTGCGTCAGAGAACCAAAAGAAAAAACTAAATACATATTCTTGTAAAGCAGATTAGAAAATCTCCATTGCTTGCAGTGGATAAACCAGATAGTGCTCGTGGGCAGAGACTTTGATAGGCCACACAGTCCTTCGAGTCCAGGCCATTTACATGAGAATTTACGCGCTCCCATACAATAGGTATCAAAATATTAATATCAAAACTGGAGGAATCCATTGGGCTAAGTGTTAATATATAGTTTATTTGGTTTTATCTAAGTCGAATTAGAATAACCTGAAGCTCAGTTTGAATAGAAGTAACATTTATCATGTGATTCTCATCACAATGCTAGCTGCCTCAATGCTAGTTACAGCCCTGATCTGGATACTCATGTGATAGTACTGCACCTAGCTACCTCATAAAATGGGGAATCACAGTCTAATTTATTGGCAATGAGGAATCAAAATGCACCAGAACTTCACAAGAGGCTAGCGTATATTAAATTCATCTTTACAATTGGCATACTTTTTCCATTTTTTCCCTTAATTGATTCACTGTTAGTTGCTTGATGATGTTTTTTGTTGGTAGCAATAGACCTTCCCCAGAAATGTTCATAGCCCCTTGACTTCATTGGGTTGAGGAGCTTAGACACAAAGGCAAATAAGTATCTTATGACAGATTTATATCCTCTTGTTCAATTTCATATTCTGGTATGTTATGTGTACTTTTTGCCCCTTTTTAGCAGAAACCCTACTTCTTAACAATTCCTCATAACACCTGTAATTGCTGATTTCATCTTTTTCTGATATCAGGATATCACCCATGTACACAAGTTGATTTGATAGTACTCCATCCATGATGATTCTGAAGAATAGCAGCATGCCGAGGCCACCCCAAATGTAATCAGGTATATTGATATGGATCCTAATGGGTTTAAAATAGTTATGAGATACTGGGTGTGATCTGGACATATGCGTTAGAGAGGTTCAGATTTCTGAGTAACTTCATGCCTGCCGGTATAGCCATCAAATCTTCAGCAATGGGCATTGAATACTGCTACACATGAAGGACAAGGTTGATAGTGATTCTAATTCTGGCTAATCTCACACTTAATGTAATGGAACAACTGGAGAGGCTCATTCACTGAAAGAAAAGAAGTGTTATGTTAACTCCAAATTTTTCTAGGTTTCATTTGAGTTCCTCTTTCAATTGGCTTCTTCAATGTGTGCAGTAAAGGGAATATCTTGCACAATCTTAAGGCTGGGAATCCTACTTCAACTCAAGCTGGGCTGATGGCTTGTAAACTTCCCATCTCCTTCTCAAAACATCTGTATACTGCAGAATCAGATCATTTAGTCCTTTGTTAATTCGATCCCAATTTATTGACATCCCAGTGTTGCTCTAATCTAATATACTCAGTCCATTACACTGGCAGCCAATGAACTTGGTAACTAAGCATCATGTTCATAACTATGTCAGAAAGTATATTGAAACTTTTATTCGCCTAGTTTCAACTTGGATAAACTCGATTTGGCATAAAGCTATCTATATCTTTATTTTACATTCTGGTGTAGTCAGACCCTCAACCAAACCACTCCATGGGTAAAGGGTCTGCTGTATGACATCATATTGATATGTACTCGTGGAATGCAATTTATAATGGTTTTTAATGATATTCATAGTGTTTGCCATTTATAATGATATTCATTATCGTGATTGTGGCTTTATTTAAGTTTGAATGATTTTTGTAGTCATGTGCATGCTCAAATGATCAGTCCTCTATGAATTTCAATTGCTGAATATGTAGTGTGTAGCTAGTTGTAGTTTGGTACCTGGCCAGCCAGATCAAGCAGTGGAGACATCAGGGCAGGAACCTTTTAGTTTCACACAGAGTGTGTGATCGGTCCAGTTGCTTACCTAACATAAACTATGTAATCTTTGGAAAGCAAGTGAAGCAAGCATGACACTATCAGGGGTAACACAGTTGAAAATTGGGGGTATTTATATAGGTTATACCGCAGTGTGTAAGTCAGTACGGGATTTTTACAAGGGCCAAAGGCCCTAGGATATTGTAAATCCTAACTAACTGAACACGGAGTAGTGCAACCGACTTGTACCATGGCTCTAGGCTAGAATGCACCAAAACTACTTTTGATAGGACGGTTCTTATTCATCTCCTAGGAAATGGGGATGAAATAAATTCACCGAGAATTAAACATCTGATTGAAGGTTTAAATACAAGTTTATATATAATATATTTGGACTAAGCATAGGTCATTTTTGTACTTGATCCCTGACGTTGGGTGTTCGACCTCATCCCAAATGTTATTCAGAATCCTCTGGTAAACAATCATTACCTGAATCTCAGTCCTACAAATTGGATTGTTTACCATTTTGAATTATTTCGTAGGTGCAGTTACAACTTCAAAAAAATTGCCTGAGTTTCTTTTCAATTCAAGTTATAATTGTAGTGGTAAGTTAATGCGCTATTTTGTCATTAAACCTTTGTCAACAATATTTACGTGAAAATTTATTGTCCACTAGATTAACCACGAAAGTAAGTCTTGTGTAGACATGTCCAGTTGTGTGAAAGTGCTGTGTGTTACAGCTACTACTTAGCTAAAGAATATCTCAAAGAAATGTTTAAATAATGTGACTTGGTTTTTTGTTGTTGTTTTTTGTCTTCAATCGAACAGTTGCGGCGAATGGTTACTGTGCCATTGAAATCCCTAATAAACCAAGTTTAGTAGAGGCTGTAAAAAATGGTGGTGATGCATCTGAACTATCTTTTAGTGATTGATTTAGCAATGGCTAGTTTTCACATACAACTTGTTTTCAGATCTGTAAAGACCACTTGTCATAAGTAAAGCATCTAATGTAGCATTAGCATGGGAAAATAGCTCCCTTCCATTGGCGCCACTACCCCCCCCCCCACACCCACTTCCTACTCCAGTCTGCTTATGTACCTAGTAACAGGATCCTGATATACTAGAATCTGCAGACGCTAATGCAACTCTTTTTGTGCAAAATTGGTGTTAAATTTAATTGCTATAATAAATATATTCAATTTTCAAATTTTTGTACTAATTAGAAAACAATAGAGTTCAATATTATTTCAAGACAAGTGTCAATGGCCCATTAAACTCTCCTTCTCAATAATTGCATGAAGTCTCTTGCTCACAACATTTTGAAGCCTTGATACTAAGTGACGCTTCTTTTGTGTTTGCCTAGATCTTGCATTAGTCAATATCTGAACAAAGCATTCATTTGTTTTAATTTATAAGCTCTGTTGCTGGACATGTGCATAATAATAGAATAGCAAGACTAAGTAAAATGAACAAGACCGTTCAAAGCAACTCCAAGTAAAAACTGTACATTGTTGGGTGAATAGGTCACCTTGTAATGTATACACTGTTGTATTATTGTTAATTCATTATCCTATCTTCACAGGGTGAAATCTGTTAGCTAACAACCATAACAAAATCAGTAAACTGTCTTGGTAATCAAAAAAATTACAGAGAGGTTAGCAAACTAGTTATCAACACATTATACACTAATTTATGATTTTTGTTTTGGTTGTCAATGGACAGTTTTCAGGCAGTCCTTGTTATAACTACTAGGTCATTTTGAACATACAATTATTTGCTTTTTTATAATTCTGTAAACATAAACAGTAACCATGTAAACAACTTTTAAATTGTAATAGCTAACTTGAACAAAACAATTTCATAAAAACAAAGATATTAATTAGTGAATAGTAGAAGTAAACAATTTCTTTAGTCTGCTATTCTCACCATATCCTCCCATAGCATGGACCTTGTCTGATGTCATGATACAAGTACAGTTATATACTGCATGTGGTAGTTGTCCAGCCTGGACCCAGGTATTAGTCTCAGGGACATAGCGCTGGATGGTGGACACTAGCTTCCCACTCTTCATGTCCTTACCACCGACTGCCAGTAGAGATCCTCCAATGTTGAGTGGACAGGATTGTGTACAGTTGAGTGAAGGTAGTTTGTTCCATATGTTGGAACTGTCTGATGAGGAGTGTGAAACAAGAGCCTCCAGAGATACACTATAGACATCAGGACTGTCACGCCACAGTTTCTCACACTCTCCACCCATGAGGTACCAGGTGTCTCCTGTTGTAGTAGACTTCATCATGCACCATGGTGTTGGTGTAGATGGTCCAGTGGACCACTGCATGTTGGATACATCAAGTACCTCAACACTAGCATGTAAACAAAATCCATGGCAACCACCAGTCACCACCAGCCAATGTTTATATGAAGTAGCTGAAGGCCAACAGCGAGGTGTAGACATAGGAGAGAAGGGGTGTGTCCACTGGTTGCTGTCAGGCTGCCACTCTCCTAGCTCACTGCTATCAGTGCGATTTCTATTTCTTCCTCCCACCACAACTAGTTTGTTGTTGATGGTAGTCACAGCAAACCCCCTGGTACTGTATGGAGGTAGAGTGTGCCACTGGCAGGACTGTGTGTTGTAGGCCATCACTATGTAGGCATCCTCAAGTCTGTCAGTATCTCCTCCTCCAACATACACTGTATCATTTATATTTACTGATTGGATGTATGCACCCATAGCTACTGGCACGCCAGGAACACGCCTCCACTCTAGTTCTAGTGGGAATATCTAAATAATAAAAAATACATTATCTGTATAAGTAAATTTGTAAATTAGTATAACATAACTCATATTTATTTGCTAACAATTTAAATAAAGAAAATTGTTTATGTTACTGGCACACATCATTAAATAATAAAAGTCGTAGTGTTGCTATGGTTACTGTTTACATGCCCTTGACAATTTCAAAACTAATTACCTAACAACCTTCCTAATGTAGTGCTATGATACACCTCTCCAAATATTTTCATTGGCAGGAAAAAAGTAGAAAAGATTAGCGCAGATCCTCATTTATTGACCCAAATTATTATCGACCAAGCCAGCCTCAATTATCTACTGGTTAAATCTACGAGACGAACATGTATTTACATTTTTTATTCAGCTTCAGTTGGTTTTGCAGCTCTTCATACCTTGCTTTACAGGCTTGTTTATATTTATCTAGTCAAATTGGATGGTCTTGACTCCAGTTTCTTATGGTACTGTAGCACTTCAAACTTAGGCTCAATGATTCCTGTGTAAAGCTTGCTTTACTGGTCACAAATAGCCAGAATTGATTTCAAACACTCCGCCATTTTGTGTGTTGCTAAGTGTCGCTTGTTGGTTTTCAAGAGCCACTTGTAGAAAACAACAATTCTGGCCATTTATTTAATAGCTAAGAACTTGTTGTCATGAGTTACTGGTGATTAAGATAGTCAAAATGGCTTAAATTTGATGCTACTTGATGTTAATTTTCTATAGTTAGTAGAGGTGGTATGTTATCTTGGTTAATGAGCTGTTTGTCATAGCTGATCTTACGTGAAAATCAATTGCCCAATCTGTCGTCAAGTTACCACGAGAAAGTGAAGTCTTGTGTTGGTGTGTGTGTGTGTGTGTGTGTGTGTGTGAGTGTTGTGTGTTATCTGTTGCTTAGTTAAGAAAATTTTGAAGTAAACAATAAATAATAGTTATTGGCTGCCTTTTCTTTCATAGCACTGAATTACTAAAACAAGACTGAATTTTTTAAATTTCGTATGAGAAACAGTTTCAATGTCATTGTAATTACTCATGGCAACTTCTTCTTAAAAAACAAACAAGCATTTCTAAGGAATTACCACACTGTTTAGAGCCTAACCCTAATATAGATTTGCTTACTAACAAAATAAATTGGAGGAAGTCTAAGCATCTTAATTTGCCAGGAGGCTGGTTATTTGGATAGTCAGAATGATTTTTTTAAATTTTTTTAATTACTTGTGTAGAATTGCTCGCTCACCATTTTTGCTGAAGCACATTAGTATTACATCTTTTACAATAGCAGATAATAATGTGTATATGTACTGGCAATCCTATTGTGTCTTTTTATAGTTAAGTTCAATACTTAGACTCTATTGATATAACCTATATACATTTTACCTTTCAATTCATTAGATTTGAGACGAGTAGTTTTGGTAAAATATAAGAAAATACTGCTGATAAGAATGCATAGTACTTACTAATGATTTCTTGTTGATAGATACTGTGGTGATACGCTCCAGTTCCTTTGTTAGTCGCTCCACTTCAGATTGGAGAAGTTGTTCCTCTCTTTGATGGCGAGATTCTAGATGAAGCTTTTCTTCTTTGTGAGATTCTAACTGAATTCTTTCAGCTGCTATCTGGCTCCTCAGTTGCTTGACTTCTGTCTTCAGTTGATTGTTCTCAGTCTTCAGTTGATTGTTCTCAGTGTTCAGTTGATTGTTCTCAGACTTCTGTTGACTGTTTTCTGCCTGTACTTGCACGACACTTGTCTCCAATTGATGTTTCTCTTCAATAAGATGTGCACTTGCAGTCTGGAACATTTTTTTGTCACTTTCTAGCTTTGTAATTTCTTCAGTCAACTCTTTATTTTCTGTTTCCAATCTATTTTCAGAAATCTAATAATACCACACATAAAACGATAACTTTCAATAAATAGAATAACATTTAATTGCAGAGGATGCTATAAAAATTGTCTATTGAGTATTTGTATAGAGCTCAGATGTGATTGTTTATTGTTGAGATAAAATTTGAACTCCAGGAAGTATAATGTGTATAACAGCTTATAACATAATATTAAAAAATATGCTATAAGCAATCAATCATAATTATGACTCTACAATCATAATACACAAAATATAACCACTGCAGTTATAAGTGAAGCATAATCATTAATATTTTGACTATAACTACAATAAAAAAAAATAGGTTAACAATTTTACATTGAAGAATATAGCTTGCTTGATATTTGTGGCAAAGTTAACTTGGAGAGAATAAATAAAAACAATTTAATACAATCACTGCGTTGTATTGTGTTTTGAAATAATGCCTCCTGATAACCGTTGTTCATCTTGCATGTGATATCATTCAAATGCTATAGCCTCAATAAGTTAGATCAATATTTATTAAGAGAAGTTTGAACTTCTTCCATTGATATCGTACGGCTACAATGGAACACTTATGTATGTATTCGGGGTTGGTGTTTAGGCTTACTTCAAAATGGCAACTTGGTGGTCAATTGTTCAGGTAGTAGTAGAACAAAATTATTGGTAACTTCGGCATTTTAGATGGTGATTGCAGTAGATATCTAAGCCTAAAGTAGCTATTAAGAAACAAATGTAAAGTTGCAGTGTGAAGTAAACTTGGCATTTGACTACAGCTTTAGAAGACTTAGCAGTTGTGAAGATTTGCATGATGATGAAGTAGTTACACCAGACACTGAATCAGATACTGACAGTTCAGTATCAGGTTTGGAAAATTTGTTTATGAACAGTTACAGTGCGTCCAGCTTAAAGAGTGAACTTTCTGAAATTTATGATGCTATCACAAAAACCACTGTAATAATATGAAGTATGCATGATCAATATCTAAATTTTTGAAAAGTTACACATTATTGGCATACAAAGCTGCACTCAAATTATTTGTGTGGTTTTGTGGTTAGTTTTGTGGTAACAGGTGATACAACTGAGAGCTTATGGGCAGTGAATTTGGTAGTTTTTAAGAAAAAAAAAGAGAATTTATTGGTCCTTATCTTTCTAACTTGGTTCACTGATAGTTAAGCTCCTAAGCTTTCATTTGAACCAAATTTTGTAAGTTGGTGAAATTTTTTACGTCCAATATTTAACATTTTATGAAAATAAGTGTTTAAGAAAAAACTTTTGAATTTATTGGGTTATATCTCTATAAATTTGTTATATGGTATAAAATTATGATACAAATTATGTGTATTAATTTGATAGCTTCATTTTTAATAATCACTGAATTATGGCCATTTTTTCATTACATTTACATTTTTTTGGTAAGGGTCTCCAAATGATGACGTTTGAGGTAAAAATACGCGGGCTGATCTACGTAAGCGTGACGTCTAAAATGTGCGCATGCGTATTGCTGTGATAGGTCCAGCTGGTGGCGCCATTTTACCGCAATTTATTCTATGCTTAGTATGGCTTCAGTGTCCAATATATGCCCAGTTATAATCACTCGTAGTTTATAGTTTGTACGAGCTTCTAGTTGTGCGCTAAAACTGGTTGAAGGTTGCTGAGGGTTATCTGGAGCTACAAAGCTTAGAGGAAAGAAGCACAGGACCGCGGCTGAACGCCTACTCAAGTAAGTCTGATTGTTGTGTGCTTAAGCGTGTATTTAAACTCTATTCTTACTTTCTTGGTGTGACGAATTTCTGAAGTACTCAACAGTAATGTGAAGAATCCAGCACATCACCTACACTTTAGCTATGGCCACACACATTCCAGTATTACTTTGTCCTTCATACTGAATCATTCATATCATTTTATTCATGATTTTACTATATTTTCTATCTACTTGTAAAATTTCAACTTTTTTTTAAATTATACAAAAAAAATTGACAATTAATATAATTTTATAATGACATGTACAATATATATATTATATAATTTTATGATGACATGAAATTGTGGTAGATACAAGCAGCAGTTAAATTTGGAGGGTGGTAAATAGCATCACCATAACCATAGAGAACTGTACCTATATAGACATGAGGAGTAATGGACAGCTAAAGCATAAATAGTGGCATATAGAGTCTATGATGAATTGTATATCTTATTATCTTGGTCAGCAAACAGTAAATTGGCTGAGTTTTTAAATAAATAGGCCCTATTTAAACAGGTAAGAAAATCTGAGTGGACAAGCAACCCGTGATACAAACCTACCTCACATTGTAGCTTGCTCTTGTTAAGTAGCCTTGAATAGCAACAAAGTCCTGAGCCTAAAATGAACCAGAATGTCAAGCAGAAAGGGTAGAAACGAAGTCACCAAACTACGACTGCTTTTTGTTTACAATTGTCTCCGAGGTACTGCGCACGTGTTAGGCCCGGTTTGAGACTATAAAGGGGAATACCCGTATTACTGGTGGGTAAAGCGTTGCGCGGCACAAACCAATTACGATTAGTTACGATTAATGACGACGCGTAGACGAAAATGTGACGTCAAATAAAATGGCGAATAATGTATTGCAGTCTATGGGCGATGCGCGGTTCTCTACCTTCTATGAGTTAAAGTGATTTTGTAGCAGTTGGAAACAACATTTGGAGGAGTAACAATAAGGTACATGCATATAAAAAAGCTGTATTTTGTTTCTATATGATAAATTCAAAAAGTTCACT